>Ga0187893_10000488_pt1 | contig 102965 bp, 86 predicted proteins | sample MA1701074metaG_FD_139574 | JGI IMG/M metagenome (GOLD analysis project Ga0187893, IMG submission 139574) | White microbial mat communities from a basaltic lava cave in the Kipuka Kanohina Cave System on the Island of Hawaii, USA - MA170107-4 metaG ...
GCGCGAGGCTCGCGTCCACGGTGTAGAACTTCTCGAAGATGCGGGGGATGTGCTCGGGGGCGATGCCGATTCCGGTGTCCTCCACCTCGAGGACCAGGGCCTCGGGCTCCTCGTGACCGCGCAGGGTGACCCGGGAGTCGGCGCCGCTGTACTTGAGAGCGTTGTCCACCAGCTTGCGCACCACCTGGAGCAGCAGGTCGTTGTCCCCCTGGACGCGCATCGGGGCCGGCGGGAACTCGAGACGCAGCTCGATGTTTTTCCGCTCGGCCACGCGTTTCAGGGGCTCGAGGCTCTGTTCCGCCACCGCCCGCAGGTCCAGGCTCTCCACCCGCAGCGTCTGCTCCGCCAGGCCCTGCTCGATGCGGCTGACCTCGATCAGGGTGTCCACCAGGTCGATCAAGCGGTCACAGCTCTCGAGCATCACCCGGAGCAGGTTGCGCTCGGCCGCGCCGGGCAGCACCTCGCCCAGGTAGTCGGCGTAGCCGCGGATCACGGTGAGGGGCGTGCGGAACTCGTGGCTCACATTGCGCAGGTAGTCCTGGCGCAGCCGGTCCAGCTCCTCCAGGCGCCGGTTGGCCTCCTCGGTCTCCGCCAAGGAGCGTTTGGCCCGCTCGAAGAGCCCGGCGTTGGCGATCGCTACGGAGGCCTGGGCGGCGAAGGCCCCCATCAGCTCCTGCTCGCCGAGGCTGAAGCGGCGCAGCTCCTTGGTGATGACCTCGAGGGTCCCCAGCACCTCGCTGCCGTGGAGCAGCGGCACGCACAGGAAGGACCGGTAGCCGTACCTGTTCGTCACGTCGGTGAACTTGGCGCGTGGATCCTTGCGCATGTCCTCCACGGCCAGGGCGCGGCCATCCTTGGCCACCCTTCCGGACAGGCTTTCACCCACACCCAGGCTCAGGAACGCCTTGACCACCTCGGGCTCGACGCCCTCCTGGGCCGCCAGCCGCAGCCGCTCGCCGTCTCTCAGCAGCAACACGCACAAGTGCGTGCCCATGATCCGGTTCACGCTGCGCACCACGAGGGGTAGGAGCTCGGCCAGGTCGAGGCGCGCCACGATGCCGCGGCCCACTTCGAGCAGGGATGCGAACTCCTTGTTGCGGCGCTTCACGTCCTCGATCAGCCGCGCGTTGTCGAGGGCGATCGCCACGTGGCGCGCCACCGGCTCCAGGGCCTGCAGCTCCTGGCTCGAGAACCCGGGGGGCCGGAGGCGGCCCAGGTTCATCGAGCCGATCACGCGGTCCTTCGACATCAAGGGCAACGTCGCCACCGCCCGCATCCCGGCCGCGGCCAGCAGGCCCTGGACGAGGTGAGGGGGCGGCTCGTCGCCGCCGTGGGCCCAGGCCCGCGGCCGGCGGAAGGCCCACGACACCGAGTCGCGGGTGAAGGGCGCCTTCTGACGCCTGGCCCCCGGGGACACGGCGACGATCTCCACGTCGGGGGTCTCCTCGCTGAGCAGCGCGATGGTCAGGCGATCGAAGGGCACCAGGTGGCGCACCTCGTCGGCCGTCACGCCGAAGATGTCCTCGATGTTGAGGGACAGGTTCACCGCGTTGGCGAGCTCGTTGATGACCTGCAGGCGCCCCGCGTGGGCCTTCAGCTCCTGCTCCATCTCGCGCTCACGCGTGATGTCGCGTACTGTCGCGATCACCGAGCGCCGGCCCTCGAACTCGACGCTGCCGGCGCGGACGCTGACCGTGAGGGCCGCTCCCGAGGCCGTGCGCAGCCGCGCCTCCAGCAGCCCCGGGACGTCCTGGTTCGTTTCCCAGCGCAGGTAGCGGTCGAGGAGCTCGGCGCGGTCCTCGGACGGCACGAGGTCCACGAAGGGCCGGTCCAGCAGCGACTCGGGGGCTTCCCCCAGCATCGCGGTCAGATGGGTGTTGGCGTAGGCAATCCGACCCTCCTGGATGATCACGACGCCGTCCTGGATGCGCTCGAGCAGCCGCCGGTAGCGGTCCTCAGACGCCCGCAGTTTGTCCAGGGCCTGTTCCTGCTCGACGCTGCGCTGCCGCAAGTCGTCGAGTGTGGCGCCCAGGCGCCGGCGCACCTCGCGCAGGTGGGAGGCGGTGGTGCCGGCGCTCGCGCCGCAGGCCAGCAGCGCCAGGCAATGGAAGGCCAGCAGGCGCTCTCCGGGCGAGAGGGCCGCGAGCACCGCGAGCGACACCGCGTCGAGGCAGGCCATGGCCATTCCGTAGGCCAGCCCGCCACGCACACCGGCCGCCACCACGTGGGGGTAGAAGATCAGCCAGCCGGGGCTCTCGATGCCGCCGGTGCAGTAGGAGCCCAGGCCGATGGTCAACGCGTCCACCACGTCGTGGAGGGTATTGAGCCGCCGTTGGTGCGGGTGGCGCCTGAAAAACAGCGAGGCCGCCACGGCGAAGCTGAGGTAGGCGAGGCCCAGGGCGAGGGCTGGACCCCGGCGTGTCATGGGGTGGTTCCACAACACCCCGAGAGTCACAAACCCCAACGCGAGGAACACGATACGGCTCGCGCCGGTCAGGAACTGCGCTCGCCTGTGGGCTTCGGCGTCCGGAAGCGGCGGCACGTGTTGGGCCATGACGGGGCGAAAAGCTAGTAAAACATATAATCCGCGCATGAGCATCTTCGACCGCCTGCGGCTGCCCGCGGCGGTCTTCAAGCTCGACGTCGAGCGGATGCGCGAAGGCTGGTACTCGGACAAGTACTTCATCAACATCGCCCGCACCCTGGCGGAGCTGGCCGCCCAGGGATACCGCTTCGGGGGCACCGCGCTGGACCTGTCCGACCTCGACATCGACCTCAAGAACGTGGACATCGGCGGCGTCGAGGTCGAGATGCAGTGGTTCCCGCGCCGCGAGCCGTCGTGTGTCGTGGTGGGCGTCGACAAGGCGCTGGCGATCCTCCGGGAGTGCACGGGGCACTTCGACGAGGCAGGGCGTTTCGTGAACACCTTCGACGAGATGGAGGTGTGGGCGGTCCACGACGGCAGCGAGGCGGCCTACGAGGGCGACCTGAGCAACGTCACGCCGGTGATGCGGGTGCGGGGCCGGTATCGCGACTTCGCGATGCTGGAGACGCCGACCCTGGGCGCCCTGACCCGCGGCAGTCGCATCGCCACCAACGTGTACGAGGTGCTCAAGGCCGCGCGGGGCAAGCAGGTGTTGTTTTTCCCGGCCCGCTTCGACGCCCACGAGGTCCAGGCCGCCGACGGCTACGCTTACCAGGTCGCCGTGCAGCTCTTCAACCAGAATTTCGGCAAGGCGCTGAAGGCCCAGGTGTCCACCGACGCCCAGGGCGACTGGTGGGGTGGCGCGGGAGGCGGCACGGTGGCCCACGCGGCGATCGCCTGTTTCCTGGGCGACACCGCCGAAGCCACCGTGGCCTTCGCCGCCACGCGCCCGGCCGACATCCCGCGTATAGCCCTGGTGGACTTTCGCAACGACTGCGTCGGCACCTCGCTCCAGGTGATCCGGACGCTTTTCCGCAAGTACCTGGAGCTGGAGAAGGCGGGCCGGCCCGACGAGGCCCGCAAGTACAAGCTCTACGGCGTGCGTCCCGACACCTCGAGTAGCCTGCGCGACGTCTCGGTGCCGCCCTTGGGCGACCGCAGGCTGGACTGCGGCGTCAACCCGCGCCTGGTGTTCCTGATGCGCGAGGCCATCGACCGCGAGTGGCAGAGCTGGAACCTGTCCGGAGACGACCGCAAGCTGGCGGAGCAGTACTGCCGCGACGTGCGGATCGCCGTCACCGGCGGCTTCACGCCGGCCAAGATCCGCCAATTCGAGGAGCTCATGGTTCCGGCCGACATCTACGGCGTGGGCTCCTGGCTTCTCTCCTCCTGCGACGCGTGCGGGACCAACACCGACTTCACCGCGGACGTGGTGCGCGTGCGCATCCACCAGACCTGGTACGACCTGTCCAAGGCCGGCCGCAAGGCCTGCGACAACCTGATGCTGGAGCGCGTGCAGTGAGCTCGCCGGTGTCTCTGCTCACGGCCTTCGGGGCCGGAATCCTGTCCTTCGTGTCGCCCTGCGTGTTGCCCATCGTCCCCGGCTACCTCTCCTTCATCAGCGGCGGCAGCGTCTCACAGCTCCGCGGTGAGGGCGCGCCACGGGACCTCGCACGGCGGGTGGCCGTCACCAGCCTCTTCTTCGTGCTCGGCTTCTCGACCGTGTTCGTGGCCCTGGGCGCTGCGGCCACGGCCGTGGGCTACTACCTGCAGCAGTACAAACGCGTGCTGGCCGCCGTCGGCGGCGTGATCATCATCGTGCTCGGGCTCCACACGGCCGGCGTGTTCCGCATCCCATGGCTGCTCTACGAGAAACGCGCCGAGGTGAGGAACAAGCCGATGGGGCTGCTCGGGGCCTACGTGGTCGGCCTGGCCTTCGCCTTCGGCTGGACGCCCTGCATCGGCCCGATCCTGGGCGCGATCCTGCTCTACGCGTCCCAACAGGAGACCGTGGGGCAGGGCGTGCTGCTGCTCGGCGCGTATTCCCTCGGGCTCGGCCTGCCCTTCGTGCTGTCGGGCCTGGCCGTGAACCGCTTTTTCGTGGCCTCGGCCCGCCTGAAGCGCCACATGCGGGCGGTGGAGTGGGTTTCCGGAGGCCTGCTGGTGGCCGTCGGCCTGCTTCTCGTCACCGACCGGCTCACGATCCTGGCGATGTACTTCTCTCGGCTGTTCCCGATCCTGACTCGCATCGGCTGATGCGTGGCCCTCGAGGCCTTGGGTCTGGCCTCAGGGTTCCCGACCTATAATGGGAGTTCATGTCTCGCCTGGCCGCCGCCGCCGTCCTGATCCTCTTCCCCGCTTGCGGGGCGGCACCGGCGCGGCCGCTGGGGGCCGCGCCCCACTTCGAATTGCGCGACCTGGCGGGCGGCACCGTCAGCCTCGCCGCGCTCAAGGGCAAGGTGGTGGTGCTCGACTTCTGGGCCACCTGGTGTGGCCCCTGCATCCAGGAGATCCCCGACTACGCCGAGTTCTGGCGCAGGAACGGACCACGCGGCGTGGAGGTGATCGGCATCGTCTTCGAGTCCGGGGAGCCGCGCGAGATCGAGGAGTTCGTGCGCGAGAAGAAGATCCCGTACCGCCAGTTGCTGGGTGACGAGAAGACCCAGGACTCCTTCGGCGCCAACCAGGGTTTCCCCACCACCTTCGTGATCGATCCCCAGGGCAACATCACGAAGCGCATCCTGGGCGCCAATCCCGCCAAGTTCCAGATCCTCCAGAGCGCCGTGGACCAGGCACTCGCCACCCGTTCCTGAGTCAGGAGATGCCGTTGAGCGTGACACGCGAGCAGGTGCTGGACGCGCTGCGCACCGTCAAGGACCCCGATCTCCACAAGGACATCGTCAGCCTGAACTTCGTCAAGGAGGTCCGCATCCAGGGCGGCGAGGTGGATTTCACGATCGAGCTGACGACACCGGCGTGTCCGGTGCGCGACGAGATGAAGGCCGAGGCGGAGCAAAAGGTCGCAGCGCTGAACGGAGTCACGGCCGCCCGGGCGAAGATGACCGCGGACGTGCGTGCCCGCGGCGGCTTCGGCCGCCAGGGCGTGCCCGGCGTCCGCAACATCCTCGCGGTGGGCGCGGGCAAGGGCGGCGTGGGGAAGTCGACCACCTCGGTGAACCTGGCGCTGGCCCTGCTCAAGAAGGGCGCACGGGTGGGACTGATGGACGCCGACGTCTACGGCCCCAACCTGCCGCAGATGCTCGGCATCACGGACCAGCCCGAGGTCACCGACGACAAGAAGATGATCCCCGTCGAGGCCCACGGCCTCAAGGTCATTTCCATGGGGATGCTGATCCCGCCCGACCAGCCCGTGATCTGGCGCGGTCCGATGCTTCACGGCGCGGTGCAGCAGTTCACGCGTGACGTGGCCTGGGGCGAGCTGGACTACCTGGTGATCGACCTGCCCCCGGGGACCGGGGACGTGGCCCTGAGCCTCAGCCAGAGCGTGCCCCTTGCAGGCGCCGTGCTGGTGACGACGCCGCAAGGGGTCTCGGTGTCCGACGTGCGCAAGGCCGTGCAGATGTTCCGCCAGCTCAACATCCCGATCCTCGGTGTGGTCGAGAACATGAGCTACTTCGTGTGCGGCCACTGCCAGGAGCGCACCGACATCTTCGGCCAGGGCGGCGGGCAGAAGATGGCCCAGGACATGGGCCTCACGTTCCTGGGCGAGGTGCCGATCGACACCCGCGTGCGTAGCGGCGGGGACGAGGGCCAGCCCATCGTCGCGGCGGCTCCCGATGCGCCGGCCGCGCAGGCCTTCGAGGCCGTCGCCGGCAAGGTGGCCGCGCAGATCTCGATCCAGGCGATGCGCGTGCTACGGGTCATCCAGACGGCCTGACGCGCGTGGGGGACCGCGAGGACCGTCCGCTCCTCCGCGATCCCGGCCTGGGCGTCCTGGTGGCCGCCCTGGTCCTGCTGGCGGGGATCCTGTTCTCCCACGACCGCCGCATCACCTCGGACGGCGTGGACCACTACGTCTACCTGCGCTCGCTGGCGGTCGACCGCGACCTCGAGCTCGGCAACGACTACGCGCTGGTCTCGCCCCGCGGCGAGGCCGAGCCGGAGCGGACGCCGCTCGGGCGGGTCGGCAACGCGCACCCTGTCGGACCCGCCCTCGTGTGGGCCCCGTTTTATGCCGTGGCCGACCTGCTGGCGCGGGCCCTGGGCCGGCCCGCGGACGGCCTGGGCCGCCTCCACCTCGACGCGGTCGCCCTCGCCAGCCTGCTCTACGGCTGGGCAGGCCTCGTGCTGCTGTATCGAAGCGCCGCCCGCGAAGCAGGTCGCGGCCCGGCCCTGGTTGCGGCACTGGGCATCGCGTTCGGGACGTTCCTCTACTTCTATCTGGTGTTCGCGCCCACCATGGCCCACGCACCGGCGTTCGGAGCCGCAGCCCTGTTCGTATGGCTGTGGTTGCGACCCCTGCCGGAAGGGCCCCGCCGCGGCCTGCTCCTGGGCGCCGCCTGTGGCCTGCTCGCGCTGCTGCGCTGGGCCGACGTGCTGATCGCGCTCCTCTGGGTGGCGACACTCGCGCCGCGGCTCCTCGATCCATCACGCTGGCGGCGGCTGGGCCTCGAGGTGCTGGCCTTTGCCGGAGCGGCGCTTGCGGCCTTCTCGCCGCAGCTGATGGTCTGGAAGCTGCTCTACGGCTCCTGGCTCACGATCCCGCAAGGCGAGGGCTTCGTGGCCGGCGCGCCCGCCTGGGCCGGGGTGTTGTTCTCGCCGCGCCACGGGCTCTTCTCGTGGTCTCCGCTGCTCTACGTTGGCGCGCTGGGGCTCCTGATCTGGGTGCGCCGCGCGCCGCTGCGGCTCCTGGGCGCTTTGGCCTTCTTCCTGGCCCTGGCGCGGGTCAACGCGGGTGTCGCCGACTGGTGGGGGGGCGCCGCTTTCGGCGGCCGACGCTTCGATGCGGTGTTGCCTCTCTTCGGCATGGGCCTCGCCCTGGCCCTGGGTTGGCTCGCCGAGACGCTGCGCCGTCGGCCACTCGTGGCGGGCGCGAGCATGGTCTCGGCCTTCATGTTGTGGAACCTGCTTCTGGCCGAGCAGTACCGGAGCGGCGCCTGGGACTACGCGGGTCCGGTTTCATTCGAGGAGATGGGTCGCGGCGCGGCGGCGCAGGCGGACCGAGCGATCGGCTCACCGTTCTCGCTGCCGGCGTCGCTCGTCGAGTGGTGGCGCAGCGGGCGCTCCCCCACGGACTGGGAAGCCCTCTTCATGCAGCGCCGCCACGCGCGCTGGGGCGTCCGGATGGGGCTGGACGAGCGGCTGTTCCTCGAGGACGGCTGGTCGGCGCCGGGCCAGGACGGAGAGATCGCGTTTCGCCGCATTGAAGGTGGCTCGGCGGGCTTCGTGGTTCCGCTCCACGGGCCGCGCACGTACCACTTCGGAGTGCGGGCCAGCGCCGATGCACCGGGCCGCCTGCGCGTGTTCGTGAACAACGGCCACGTGGGGGGTCTGGAGGTCGGCGCGGAGTGGAGCGACCCGGAGGTCGTGGTCCCGGAGGCCGTCTTGCGTGCCGGACGCAATTTCATCCGCCTTCGGCGTCCGGGTGAGGGGCCATGGGAAGGCGAGGTCCGGATCGCGGGGGCGTGGCTGGAGCCACAGCCCTGACCCAGGCGGCGAGAGGGCGCTGCCCTGCCCGCTGGCTGGAGAATGCGCATCGGCTCGCTCAACAGGTGGCTGGCGGGCGGGAGCGCCGCCCGAGCCGATGACGGAGATCGAGGGCGAACGCCAGTAGCCTCAGCGCGGCTATTCGACGATCAGCTTCCGGTACCAGACGAGGTGGTCGCCGTCGCCCTCGCGGTCCGAGTAGGCCGTCGTGCGGTAGCCCACCGAACGCATCTCGGAGCCTGGCAGCTCCAGCACCGCGTTGTTCGAGAGCAACAAGCCCCCGACACGGAGCATCGCGGCGGCGTTGGCCAGGGCCAGGCACTGCTCGAACACGTCGTAATACACGAGGACGTTGGTGGCCACGATCAGGTCCAGCTCTTCGCCCGGGCCGAACCGCGGCCGCTGGAACACCACGTTGGCGTCGAGGACCTGGAGCTGGCCGACGATCGCCGGCTTGATCCGTGCCGCTCGCGTCTCCACCGTTCCGGCCTCGACCGGGGGCGGCAGCGGAGCGACGGGCTCGCCGGCGGCGTCCCCGAAGCTCCTCCAGTAACGATCGGCCTGCGCCGACCAGGCCACCCGGCTGTCGCGAGGCAGTTGAAGGACGTAGCCTTCCCCGCGCCGGCCCGCCGCGGCCGCGTGCTCCAGGTGGTCGTTCACCTGCGGGCTCAGGTCGAGGGTCAGGATCGCCAGCTGGTCGGCCGACGCGACGCCCAGGCGCAGCAAGGAGTCGGCCAGGGCAAAAGGCTGGAGCGACTGCTGCGGATAGAAGTCGTAGCCGTCCTGCTTGTCGGTGAAGTCGAGGCCGGGTCCCACGACCGCCACGCGCCGCACGGAGCCGCGGGCCAGAAGGCCGCGCTCGCCCAGGTCGCGTAGGGACTCCTCGATAGCGAGGTTGGGAAGCAGCGAGGTGTCCGACGACAGCCCGCGGTTCCGAAAGGCCCGAGAGCGCTCGGCGAACTCAGCGCTCGGATCCTGGAGCGCCTGCGCCGCCTCGAGTGTACGGGAGTAGGACTCGTTCTCCCGCAACACGCGTGCGAGATTGTCCACCAGGTAGTGGGCGGTCTGCTCGCGTTCCGCTTCGGATCCCGCTCCCAGGCCGCGGGTGCGCAGGAAGCCGCGCAGGAACAGGACCCGCTCGTTGGCCGGCTCCCTCCCCAACGCGGCGACGAGGTCGCGAAGGCGCCCGGCGAGCTTCGTGCGCAGGTTGTCCGGGTCTTTTGACGCACCGAGTTCAGCCGCCGTGAGCCGTGGCTCCCGCGTGAAGGAGGTTCCGAACAGGAGGAAATGGGCGAGGGAGTCCTCGATGCCCGAGGCCAGGCGTCTGCGGATCGCGCGGTCGCGCTCCCGCACCCAGCCGGCCCAGGCGGCCTCACGCGCGTGCGCCGGTCGCGATCGAAGCTCCTCGGGCAGGGCCTCGGGTGCAATCGCCTCGATCACCCGGCGCGCCTCGGACCACGGGATGAACTCGATCGCGGGCGCGCAGGCGAGCCAAAGCAACAGGCCGAACACTCCGGCACTCTAGCAGAGAAAAAACAGGGGGCCCGCACGGGCCCCCTGTGTACGGAACGGCTCGAGCCGGACTAGAACTCGAACTTGGCTGCGAGCTGGATGCGGCGGAAGTCCTCGATGGCCAGGCCGCGCGTGCCGCTGATGTGGGTGACGGAGCTGACGTCAGCTGTTCCGCCGAGCACGTACAGGTTGGCGTGGTTCAGCAGGTTGTAGGCTTCGGCGCGCAGCTGCAGCGAGTAACGGTCGCCGAAGCGGAAACGCTTGGCCAGCGTCATGTCGAGGAAGTAACGTCCGGGGCCGCGGAACGAGTTGCGCTTCATCATGTTGGACGGGAAGGGGCCGAAGTCCGAGGTCCCGTTCGGGCCGACGTAGGATCCGGCGGCCGGCAGCAGCGGCGAGATGTCGAGCAGGTTGAAGTCGTTGGGGCTGCCGGTGTCGGTGCCCGACGTCGCGTCGGTGGAGACGCCGCCCGGATCCAGGGCCCGGATGCAGCGGGTGAGGCCGTTGGTGCAGTCCCAGACCGTGAACGGGTTGCCGCTCTGGTACGTGAAGAGCCAGGCGAGCTGCCAGCCGCCCAGGAGGTTGGAGTCCCTGGCCAGCGGCAGTTCCCAGATGCCCGAGGTCACGAAGCGGTGCCGCGAGTCGAAGTCGGCGTAGCCGTAGTCGAGCTCGGGATCGAGCGGATCGAGATAACCCAGGTTGAACTGGTTGCTTGCCTCGCTGAAGGCCGTGCTGAGGTTGTCCTTGGCGCTGGACAGGGTGTACTTGGCGGTCAGCGACAACCCGGTGTCACCGATCCTCCGGGCTTCGAGGCCCACGGTCGCGCCATGGTACTGCGACTTGCCGCGGTTGCCCCGGGTGTTGAAGGCCGTGTATTGCAGGTTTGGCCTTCCGAACGGGTTGGGATCGTTCAGATACACGAACCCGGCGCCGGCGATGTTGACGTCGGCGAGGTCATACATGTTGCGACCCGTCGAGCCGGTGTACTCGATCGAGGCCAGGGTATTCTGGTTGAGCTGGCGCTGCAGCGACAGGCTGTAGAAGTGGGCGTAGGAGGTCTTGATGTTCTGGTCGATGTGGCGCAGTGAGCCGCGCGGGATGGTCTTGCGCACGCCGGCGACGCCGCCGAAGGGGCCCTGGTTGTCGGTCTGGATGGTCTGCACCGGGATGTCGATCGGGCTGTCGATGGAGGCGACCAGGTAGTCGGGCGGGTTGAACAGCGCGTTGAAGGTCACGTTGCCGAAGTTGCGCTCGTAGCCGATGCCGTAGCCGCCACGGAGCGACGTCTTGCCGTCGCCGTTCACGTCCCACACGAAGCCGACGCGGGGCGCGAAGTTGTTCTTGTCCGGCGCCCACAGGCTGCCGACCGGGCTCTCGGAAGCCCGGAACACCTGGCCGCCGGCCACCTGCCGGAAGATGTCCGTGCCGCTGGTGTTCACCGACGCGTTGGTGTCCGCGTAGTAGAAGTTGGAGGTCTCCGAGGGTCCCACGTCCTTCTGGACGCCGAAGTATTCGTAGCGCACGCCCAGGTTGAGCTTGAAGCGCGGCGAGACGCTCCAGGCGTCGTTGAAGTAGACCGCGAACTCGTTGTAGCGGTTCTGGTCCGTGAAGCTCGGCTGGTCAACCGGGGTGACGTAGCTGCCGCCCGGGAAGCCGTTCGGGTCGATCGCCACCTGGAAACGCGCGATGCGTCCCAGAACCAGGTTGTCCAGGGAGGTGGATGCGGTCTGGGTGAGGCTCAGGGCCTGGACGGCGTTCTGGTAGGCGCCGAAGGTGCGGTCGTCCTTGATGCGCACGTAGGAGCCGCCCAAGCGGATGTCGTGTTTGCCCTTGATCCAGTTCATGTCCTGGTAGAACTGGAACAGCTGCTGCGGGCCGCCGAACGGGATCGCGTTGCCCGGGCTGAAGGGCAGGTAGCCGGGGAAGCCGATGCGCTGGCCCTGGATCCGGACCGCCGTGGTGGGGTTCATGTAGAGGCCCGGAGTGTCGGGCTGGTCGCCCAGCGGCTGCTCCTGGAAGAGCCTGTTGTACACGACCTTCGTCTGGGTGGTGAAGTTCGGCGACCAGATGTGCGTCACCGAGGCGAGGGCGTTGTGGTTCCGGGTCAGGGCCCCGGTCAGGAAGCCTTCGTACGGACTGGTGCCGTTCGTGCCGACCTCGAAGGTCTCGCGCTCGTACGCGTAGCGGACATAGGCGGTCGTGCTGGAGCTGATGTTGAAGTCGAGCCGGGCCACGCCCTGGTAGGTGTCCTGTGGGAAACCGCCGCCCGCGTCGGTCGGGATGGTCTGCTCGATGAGCGCAAAGACCGGAAGGCCATCTGGGAGCGAGTTGAACGGGCCGGTGGGGCTGCCGCCGAAGATGGAGGTCACCTCTCCCCGACTGATCGTCCGGGACACGCTGCCGGCCGGCGTGAACTGCGAGAAGTAGTTGCGGGTGGGACCCGCGGAGGCGGCGAGCAGCTCGGGCGTCGGCACCCAGCTCAAGAGAGAGTCCGAGGCGCGCACGCGGATGTACTCGCCGCCCATGAAGAAGTGGACCTTGTCCTTCTGGAGCGGGCCGCCGAGCGTGAAGCCCATCTGGTGACGGGAGTACTCACCCTTCGGGAGCTCGTTGGCGTTGTTGTCGTAGTTGTTCGCCGTCAGGCCGTCGTTGCGGTAGAACTCGTAGAGGTTGCCCTTGACGTCGTTGGTTCCGGACTTGGTCGCCACGTTGACGATGCCGCCCGCGGCGCGGCCGTACTCGGCCGAGAAGTTCGAGGTGATGACCGAGAACTCTTGCACCGTATCCAGGGGCACCTGCTGGCCGACCGTGGCGTCGAACTCGTCGTTGTTGGCGGAGCCGTCGAGCAGGATGTTCGTCGAGGCCGTGCGCGCACCGTTGATGTTGTAGCCGGTGCCGCGAGTGCTCATGGCGGTGTCGAACTGACTGGTGTCGCGGGCGACGCCGCCAGCGATGGCAACCAGGTCATAGGGGTTGCGGGTGATGGTGGGCAGCTCGCGGATCTGGCGTTCGGTGATGGTGGACGCGATGTCCTGCGTGTCGACGTTGGGCTGCAGACCCTCGCCGGCCACGACCGTGACCACCTCGGTCTGCTGGCCGACCTCGAGTTTGGCCGTGACCGCGATGGTCGCGCCGACCGTCACCGTGGTTTTGTACTGCTTGGTGCTGAAGCCCGTCAGCTCGACCGTGACTTCGTACGGGCCGGGCTGCAGGTTCGAGAAGTTGAAGTTGCCGCTCGCGTCGCTTACGGCAGAGCGGGTGGCGTTCGTGTTGACGTTCTTCAGGGTCACGGAAGCCCCCGGCAGGACGCCGCCGCTCTGGTCCGTCACGCTGCCGGAGATCTTGCCCGATTCGGTCTGGGCGAAGGCCGCCAACGGCAGCGTCGCGAGCACGACGAAGACACCGAGCCGAAGGGCCAGGCGTCGTGCGAAGTAGCTCATTCGCTTAGTTCTCCTGTGAAAGGTTCATGATGCCTGCCCGCCTCGTCGGGGCAGGAATCCTGGCCCAGGTTTTAGCAATCCACGCGCCAGCGCTCGGCGTCGATATGGGTTCAGGCTAAAGCATTGAAGAATAGCGCTTTGTAGAATTCGCTCCGAAATTTGTGATCGGCGTCACTTCAAGGAAATGGACGATCAAGACCCCGTTGATTCAATTGCATGGACGATGCGAACCTGAGCGTGGCGCTCCGTGTGTTGGAACGCCGCGCAGGGATCCGGGGGTTACCGGGCCGAGGTCGACCGGCAGCCCTCGCCCACGGAGCTGGCGCGGTCGGCTGGCGCCAGGGCTTACCGACGTCCGGGCTGGAAACGCACGTCGCCGGGGAACTGCGAGCGAGCCCGCGTCGCCCACTCGGCGGCGGCGGGGCCGTCGCCCAAGACCAGGAACGTCCTGACCACGGTCGCGTAGGCGTCGGCGTTGGGCCGCGGCTGCGAGGTGACGAGCCCGCCCAGCACGGACCGCGATTCGGGGTCGCGGCCCTGGGAGCGGTAGAGCATCGCCAGCCCCACGCGGCCTTCGGCCGACGCCGGGATGTCCCGGATCTCCTCCAGGAACTCCTTCTCCGCCTCCAACTCGCGTCCCATGCGCGCCAGGCAATCGCCCATGCCGGCGTGGAGGTTCAACACGCGCAGGGACTTGCGGCGCTGCTTGGCCGCGGCCGCCTTGCGGAAGGCCACCAGGGCGCGCTCGCAGTCCCCCTGCTTGCGCGCGATGGTGCCCAACACGAACCAGCTTCCGACCCGCTGGTCGTCGGCGGCCACGCTGCGCTTCGCGAACTCGGCGGCGAGCCGCAGGTCGCGTTTGTCCAGCATCAGCTGTGACAGGATCTCGAAGGCCTGGCCGGGGTTCTTCTCCGAGGCGACCTCCGCGTGCTGGACCGCTTTTTCGAGTCTGCCCTCGAGGGCATGGATGCGCGCGAGCGCCAGGTGGGCCGTCATCCGGCCGGGGTCGATCCGCAAGGCCCTGTCGATGGCGGCGATCCCCTCGTCGGTCCGACCCATGCGCACCAGGATGAACCCCAGCGTCTCCCAAGCGTCCAGGAAGGTGGGGTTCTCCGCCAGCACCTGCCGGAACGCCTGCACCGCCTCGGAGTCACGGCCGGAGTCGCGTAGGGCCACGGCGCGCTTCAGGTCCTGGTACACGCCGATCTTGTCCTTGGGGTCGGGCAACTCGCCGTTCGTCCCGGCCAGCGGCACGCCGCCGCCGATGTAGCCGAGGGCCTGCAGTTTCTCGCGCAGCTCCGGCGAGGTCTCCTCCGGCGTGGAAACCTCACCCAGCGCCACGGCCTTGCCCAGCCATGACTGCATCGCCGCCGCGACGGCGCCACGCTCGGCGATCAGGTTCTGGGTCTCGGCCGGGTCGCGGCCCAGGTCGTACAGCTCCGGCTTGGGCGCGTGGATGTAACGCAGCGGCGGGTCGGTCACCGCGTAGAGCTCGCTCCAGCCGAAGTGATAGCGGGGCACCAGGGTCTCGGAGTAGACGGGCCGCGGCTCGGTCCGTCCCGTTTCGATCGCCGGCCGCAGCGAACGACCGTCCAGCCCCGCCGCGGGCAGGCTCGCAAGGTCGAGCAGCGTGGCCGCCACGTCCACCAGGCCCGCGACGCCGCGCACCCGGGTGCCCCCCCGCGCGGCGCCCGGCAGGCGCAGCAGCAGGGGCACGTGCAGCGCCTCCTTGTACAGGAAGATGCCGTGCTCCTCCTCGCCGTGTTGTTTCAGGCCCTCGCCGTGGTCCGCGGTCAAGGCGATCACGCTGCGCTCGTAGACTCCCAACGTGCGCAGGCGCTCCAGCAGGCGGCCCACCAGCTCGTCGGCGTAAGCCACCTCGCCGTCGTAGGCCGAGGCGAAGCCGCGCTGGCGTTCGGGGGGGTCGTAGGGCGAGTGGGGCTCGTAGAGGTGCAGGAAAGCGAAGAACGGCTCGTCCTTGTGCTCCGCGATCCAGTGCCCGAGCGCCTCCACTGCCACGGCACCGTCACGCTGCAGCGAGCCCAAGGCCTCCAGGGAGGCGCCCAGCTCCAGGGCGTCCTCGTAGAAGTCGAAGCCCTGCGCGATACCGGTCTGGGTGCGCAGCACGTACGCCGACACCGCTCCGGCGGTGGGACGGCCCGCCTCCCGGAACCGCTCGGCGAGGGTCTGGTGCTCGGGCTTGAGCGTGAAGCCGATGTTGTCGCGCACGCCGGTCCGGGGCGGCAGCAGGCCGGTGAACAGGGACGCGTGCGCCGGGAGCGTCAGCGGGCAGTGGCTGTAGACCTCCTCGAAGAGCAGGCCCTCGCGCGCCAGGGTGTCGAGCGCCGGCGTTCGGCCGACGGCGTAGCCGTAGGCGGGCAGCCGATCGGCGCGCAGGGTGTCGATCGAGATCAGCAGCACCGGGGCCGAGGCATCGGGCGCGATGGGCGCCGCCCGCTTGCAGCCAGCCAGCAGGGCCAGCGCTACGACCCACGGGGCCGTGTGGCCCGGCCCGAACCTCACTCGACGTGGATCGGCCGCTCCGTCACGTTCGATTGACCCGAGGCGGGATCCTTGACGCGGACGCGCAGCGTGTAGTCGCCCTGCGGCACCGACTCGGGCGTCACGTTGAGGACGATCCGGCGGAAGCCGTCGCTCTCGGCCGCCTGGCGGAGCAGCTGCAGGCGCCCGAGGCGGACGGCGTTGCCTTCGAGGTCGAAGAGCTGGGCCCCGATCTCGAAGTTGGCGTCGGCGCCGTACTCGCGGCTGCCGGTATAGAACAGGATGCAGACGCGGTCACTGCGGCCGTTGCGCAGGCGCGCGCCCAGGCTGGGCGTGAAGTTCTCCTCGGCGACGTGGAACGGATAACCCGGATTACGCGTCGCCCGCGACTTCGCCGGCAGGATCACCCACTGCTGGGGGTCGGCCATGAACAGGGCCGGGTACAGGACCAGCTTCTCGCCGAAGGCGGGGACCTCGACGTCCAGCCAATGTACCCCCCTGCGTCCGGAGATCCCCTCGCGCACCAGGAAGCGAAGCTCGTGGCGGCCCGGTGGCAGGGTGAAGATCACGTGGGCCTGCAGACCGTGCTGCCGGATCCGCGGCCCCATCTTGGACAGGTCGAGGGTCGCGTTCAGCGAGACGACGTCCTCGACGGAGCCCCTCTCGTCGAAGGCGTAGCCGTAGATCTCCAGCGGCAACGACCCGCCCGCGACCTCCTTGGGAAGCAGGTCCGCACTCATCTCCAGCACCACCGGGAGCAACAACTCTCCGCCGGGGTCGCGGTAGGGCACGGCCAGCCCCTGGATCCCGATCTCGCCCGGCAGCCCGCCCTTGGTGAGCGCCTCGGACGCGCTGAGCTGCCGCGCCAGCGGCGTCTGCTGGGCGTAGGGCTCTCGCTCGTAATATCCGGTGCGATGCGAGACCCGCAGGCCGCCGCGGTTGACCTTGACCTTGAGGTCGTGCAGGCGGCCCGGCTTTCCCGTTTCGCCGGCCTCGAACACGAGCAGGTAGTAGCGGCGCGTGGCGTTCAGGACCTCCTGCAGCCCCACCGAGACGTCGTTGACGTTCTTGACGAAGATGCCTCCCGAGAGCTGGGCGATCTGGTGCAGCGACTCGGTGCCCGCGGTGGCCCGCTGGGTCCGGCTGACGTTGCCCGCCTGCGGCCCGTCCGACATGCCGGTGACGTCCAGGCTGTGGACCACGACGTCGGCTGCGGCCAGGGTCTTCATGACCTGGTCGAGATAGCCGCGGATCTTGGCGTCTCCGAAGTAGCTGTCCGAATCGACCTCCCAGAGCCGGCCCTCGATCACCGCGGTGCTGGAGCGGACGTGCTCCTCGCCCAGAGCTCCGGTCAACATCGACTCGTGGAAGCCGCTCGAGAAGTACAGCACCTGAACGCGGCCCTGCAGCGCCCGCATGGCCTTGCCGAGCTGCTCGAAGCCGTCGATCAGCACCTCCACCTGCTGCCGGTACTGCGACTCGTGGCTGCGCTGGTAGGCGACCTGCATCACCCGCAGCTCCTCTAGGATCGCGGCGTCCTTGATCTCCCGCCGGCCCAGCTCGGTGTCGCTGGTGGTGCTGATCGGCAGCTCCTCCACGTTGTAGATGAGGTTCAGCTTGTCCGCCGTGCGCTGCTGGTCCAGGACCCCCAGGCCCTGGATCGCCGTGGCCAGCTGCCTGCGGTCGCTGGTGAAGCCCACCAGCAACGACACGCCCCGGCTGGCCGAGAAGGTGGCCACGGAGGCGAGGTCGCTGGGAGCCAACTTGGTCTCGACGAACTCGATCGCGGCGCTGCGGGAGCGCGCCAGCCCGCCCGGGTCGGCGAAGGAGAGGTCGAACAGGAACAGGAACTGCCGCCGCGCCACGGGAGCCGCGCTGTCGGACTGGGGCAACGTGGCCGGATCCTCCACGTTCACCTCGTGGAAGCCGACGATCGTCATCGGCTTGCCGTCGTCCCGGACCTCGAACTCCTCGGCCTTCAGGCCGCCGACGGCTTGGCCCTTCTTGTCCACCACGTACACGGGCACGGCCACGACCGCCACCCGCGACTCGAAGCGGGGCGTCTTCTTCTCGGGCTCCTGCGAGCCGACTGGACCAGGGGCGATTCCCAGGGCCGCCAGCGCGACGACCACGCACGACTTCTTCGTCATCGGGTTTTCCTTCGTGCCGGCGCGCCCATCCCACTGCGCGCCATCACACACACCTTAGTACAGGCCCTGAGCCAAGCCAAGGGCCGGGCACCGTGCGGTCTCTCGTTATAATGCCAGCGGCGGGAGGTCGGAGTGAGGCTGACAAGCATGGCGTTGCCGTTCCTGGCGTTCGGCATCACGGCGGGCGCCGTGCCCGCGACGGCTCAGGACTGGCGCGGTGGCACGGGGCGGCTGGAGGGCAAGGTGCTCGACCCCGAGGGCAAGCCCGTCTCGGGAGCCATGGTGAAGCTCGAGCTACCGGGGAAGGGCGGCACCGAGCTGAAGACCGACAAGAAGGGCAAGTGGGCGATCCTCGGGCTGATGAGTGGCCAGTGGTACATCGACATCCAGGCCGAGGGGTTCCTGCCGCGCAGCCTGAGCGCGACGGTGCGGCAGGAGATGCGCGTGCCTCCCGTGGAGATCAAACTCGAGAAGGCCACTCCCAAGGGCCCCCCGCCCGAGGTGCTGGCGGCCATCGACAGCGCCGAGAAGGCGTACCAGGCGGGCCGCTACGCCGAGGCCCGCGCCGAGTACGAGAAGGTGCTCGCCCTCGCGCCGTCGCTGAAGGACCGCGTGCACCAGCAGATCGGCTTCTCCTACATCCAGGAGAAGCAGTTCGACAAGGGGCTCGAGTACCTGATGAAGGTGCTCGAGGCAGAGCCCGCCAACACCCAGATCCGCGCCTTCGCCGTGCAGGCCGCCTTCGAAGGTGGGATGCCCGACAAGGGCCGCGAGCTCCTGGCCGGGATGGACGAGTCCAAGATCGACAACCCCGACGTGTTCTTCAACATCGGCGTCAACCTGGTCAACTCCGGCGCGGCCGAGGAGGCGATCCGGTACTTCGGCAAGGCGGTCGAGCGGGATCCCGCCTACGTCGATGGTTATTATCACCGTGGCCTCGCTTACCTGCAGCTCGGCAGGTCCGCGGAGTGCCGTGCCGACTTCCAGAAGGTGGTCGAGTTGTCGCCGGACTCCGCCCAGGGGCAACTCGCGCGGAAGGCCCTGGAACAGGTCCAATGACCTAGGGGCCGCGCAGGGCGCGGACCAGGGCCCGAAAGCGCTCCTCGCCGTGGAGCGGCGCGAAAGCCTGTTCGGCCTCCAGCGCCGTGGCGTCCGACCAGCCCTCGGAGCGGGCGCGTTCCAGCGCCGCGAGCGCGCTCGCCTTCTGCCCCGCTCGCACGCGGGCCGCCGCCAGGCGCACCCAGCGCCACGGCTGCTCCGGCGCGATCTCCGCCGCGAGCGCGAGGAAAAACGCCGCGCGCAGGTGCTCGCCGCGTCCGGCGTACTCGCGCGGAAGGTAGAAGCCGGTCTGGACCAGCAGCGTGTTCAGGAGCCGAGCCGCGCCGGCCGCCTCCGCCGGCCGATCGGGGCGGGCGGCCCGCCCCTTGAGCTCGGCCACATGCAAGGCGGCCAGCGTGCGCGCCATCGCCGCGGGCTCGCTCGGGTCGGCCTCGGCCAGCAGCCGGCGGGCCCGTTCCAGATCGCGTCCTGCCTCGCGGCGCCGGTCCCGCTCGCGCTGCAGGGCTCGCACGTAGCCAGGCGACGCTTCGATTGCTGCCGCACGCCGGCGGGCGTCGCCGACCTCCCGAAGCCCCTCGAGCTCCTGGGCCAGGGACGTGAACAGCCGGTGGGCCTCGAGCAGGTCGCCGTCGGCCTCCGCGGCGCGGGCCCGGGCCTCGTCGCCCGTGCCCAGCTCCTCGACGAGCGCCGGCACCACGGGACGGCGGCCCTCGCGCATCGCCACGACCTCGATCCAGAGCAGGGCGTGGGCCGCGTTTTTCTCCGGCGGCCACTCGTGGTCGCCCGGGAAGACCTCGATCCGGTGGCGGAAACCAAGCACGGACAACTCGTCGTCGAGCGCGCGCATCTCGTCGTGGTTGAAGTCGCGATCGCCGACGGCGCCGTAGAACACGAGCGGGGCGTCCGGGCGCGGCGGCTGGTCCTCGGGGAAGCCGGCCCCCGCGGCGATCACCGCCGCGACGCTCCCCGGTGCGGCCAGCGCGAGGTAACAGGCGGTGCGCGCGGTTCCGGAGAAGCCGGCCAGATAGAGCCGACGCGGGTCGAGTGCCAACCGCTCCCGGGCGTCGGCCCACATCGCGCGCAAAGCCTCCACGCTCACCTCGACCGGTCCGTCGCTGGCGGAGTTGTAGGAGCTGGCCAACACGAAGCCGAGGCGCTCGGCACTCGCCCTGAAGCGCTCGAGCGGCACCAGCGCCCTTCCTCGCGCGTCGAGCAGGAACAGCGCCGGCCATTCGCGCGAGGCGTCGTAGCTGGAGGGCAGGTACAGCGCGTAGGTCTGGAGCGGATCGCTCCGCGCCGCGATACGCTCCGCCACGCGCCCGGCCGTCGGCTCGCCCGCGACGGCCGCGCAGGCGAGCAGCGCGCCGATCACGGCGCGGGGAGGACCGCGCCTCCGAGCACGCGGAGTAGCGAATACGACTCCAGCCGGGTGTTGCCTTCGTCCAAGGCCACGCGCAGCCGGTAGTCCCCCGGCGCCAGGCCCTCGGGCGTGTAGTCGAGCAGGTAGGTGTGTCGGCCCTCGGCGTCGCGGAGAACCCGCTCGATGCGGAGGCCGCCGGAACCCACGGGCTGTCCCGAGGCGTTGAGCAGCGCCGAGGTGATCGCGATCGGAGCGGCCGGGTCGGTGGCCTGCTCCGAGGGGTAGGCGATCACCATCAGCTTCTGGGCGCGTCCCGGCTCGACGTCGAACGACGTGCGCGGCAGGAAGCGGCGGCCCTCCAGCTCGAAGGTCGGCGCGTCGCCCGCAGTGGACAGGTCCAGCGTCACCCACTCGCCGGCTTCGTCCAGCAAGACGGGAGGCAGCAGGAAGCCGAGGCGCGGGTCGTGGGCCGGCACCGAAACATCGAGGAACTGGTATCCGGTGATGTCGCTCTCCCGCTCGGTGAGCGCCAGCCGCAACGTGTACTCCCCTGGCGGCAGGGCGAAGCTGCCGAACAACGCCAGCCCCAGCTTGTCGCCCGCCTTGTCGGCCAGCGCCGGTTCGACCCGCGCGAAGCGCGCGAGGTGCCCGTGCACCACGCCTTCGGCATCGACGGCGTAGCCGTACACCTCCAGCCCCAAGGTCCGGCCCCACTCGAGCTCCCGTTTGGGCACCTGCAGCACCACCCCCACGGTCTGCAGCTCGCCCGGCGCGGGGAAGGGCAGGCACAGCGCCGAGAAGCGCAGGTCGTTGGGGCCGGCGCCGGTCATCACCAGCTGGGCGGCCTCGAACTTCCGCTGCAGCGCGGACTGGGCCTTGGCTGGCACTCGCTCGTAGAAGCCCGCTCGGTGCGAGAGGCGGGCACCCTTGCGTCGCAGCTTGACCTTCAGCTTGTGGTAGACGCCGGGTCCCTTGAGGTCGCCGGGCTGGTAACCCAGGACGTAGTATCGGCTGGTGGTGTCGAGGATCTCGTGGAGGGCATCCGCCAGGTCGTTCCGGTCCTTCAGCAGCAGGCCCCCGGTCTCGGAGGCCATCACCTGCAGCGAGTCCTGTCCGCGGGTGTCGCGGGCCGCGTCGGCGCGCACCAGCGTGTCCTGCGCGTCCCCGATCGCGCTGAGGCCGGAGACGTCGACGCCGTGGATCACGCTGTCGCCCCCCGACACGGTCCGGGCCATGCGGCCCAAGGTGCCGCGCACGTGGTTGTCGCCGTAGCGCCGGTCGGAATCGACGTCGTAGAGGCGCCCCTGGATCACCGCCTCGGCGTCCTGGAACAGGTCGGTGGCGGACTGGGTGCCGATCAGGGTCTGGGAGTCGAAGCCGGTGGAGAAGTACAGGATCTGCTTGCGGCCTTCGATGCCGCGCAGGCTGCGGCCCAACTCGTCGAGGCTCTCGAGCAGCCCCATGACCTGGGCCCGGTAGGTCTGCTCCTCGGCCCGGCGCAGCCGGTTGGCCAACGCCACCACGAACAGGTCGGCGGCCGCGAGGCTCTCGCTCGAGCGCCGCAGCGAGGATGACGCCAGCCGCGCCTCGGTCGCACTCACGCCCAGGGCCAGGCCCAGGGCGTCGCTGATGCGTACCAGGTTGGGCGCTCCCAGGGTCTCGATGGCGTGCGCCAGCACCGCCCGGTCCTCGCTGAAGTTCGCGACCAGGCGCACGCCGCGGGTCACGTCGTAGGTGGCCACGCCGGCGAGGTCCGATTCCGCCAGCCCGCGCCGCACGATCTCGCGCGCCGCGACGCGAGCACGGTGCAGGCCGCCGGGATCGGTGAAGGAGAGGTCGAACAGGAACAGGAAACGGCGCCGCGCCGCGGGCGCCTCGCGGATCGACTGCTGGGCTTCGGGCGAGGTGGTGTCGACGTAGCGGAAACTGACGACCTCGACACGACGGCCGTCGTCGTACAGCTCGAACTCCTCAGGGCCCAGCCCGCCCAGTGCCCGGCCGTCCTTGTCCGCCACGAAGACCGGGAGCTGGACCAGCGACACCTCGGATTGGAAGACCGGTGCACGCTCCGCCGGGGCCGCAGCCGCCAGCCAGGGCGTGGAGGCCAGGAGCGCCGACGCGACGACCAGGGCCCGAGACTGCATTGAAGGCACCTCCCGGCGAGATCGGCGAATCGCCACTATCCAAGCACCGACACGGGCCGATGTAAAGCACCGTTTCGTGGCCGGACTGTGTATGATGGTTTTTTCTCGACTGCCGGTCTTCGAGACCCTTGGCCCGATCGCGACGACGCCCGAAGCCCGAACAGCCGCTCCCACCGCCCCTCCCGCGTCCCGTCCTGCGCCGGTGGCTGGTCCTCGGCAGCCTGGTCCTGCTCCTGGCCACGGCGGTCTGGTTGTGGCGCCGCCCCGCTGGCCTGCGCCGAGAGGCCGGCCTGAGCGTGTTGCTGGTCACGATCGACACCCTGCGCGCGGACGCGCTCGGCGCCTACGGCAGCCGGGACGGCGCCACGCCCTGGCTCGACCGCCTGGCCCGCGCGGGCGTCCGCTTCGAAGCCGCCAGCGCCCACAACGTCGTCACGCTTCCTTCCCACGCCAGCATCCTGTCGGGGCTGACCCCGCTCGGGCACGGTCTCCGTGACAACTCAGGCTTCCGCTTCCCTGCCGACCGGGAGACGCTCGCGACGCTCCTCAAGGCCCACGGCTACCGGACCGCAGCCTTCGTGAGCGGTTTCCCGCTGGACTCGCGTTTCGGCCTCGATCGCGGCTTCGACGTGTACGACGACCAGTACGCCAACGCCGACACGCGGGCCGCCTTCGTGATCGAGGAGCGGCGCGGCGCGGAGACCACCGCGCGCGCCGTGGCCTGGGTCGCCGCGCAGGACGGGCCCTGGTTCTGCTGGGTCCACTTGTACGATCCCCACTTCCCGTACGAAGCGCCCGAGCCCCACCGGACGCGTTTCGCGGACCGTCCCTACGTGGGCGAGGTGGCGGCGGCGGACGCGGCCCTGGAGCCGCTGCTCCGGCCGCTGCTGGATTCCGGCGCCGCGGCCCGGGTTCTGGTGGTCGCGACCGCGGACCACGGGGAGTCGCTCGGTGAACACGGCGAGGCCACCCACGGCATCTTCGCCTACGAGGCCACGCTGCGTGTGCCCCTCATCCTGTGGTCGCCGCGGCTCTTGGGGGCCCGCGTCGTGCCCGGACACGCCAGCCTGGCGGACGTCGCGCCGACCGTGCTGGACGCGCTGGCGCTGTCTCCCCCCCTGGGTATGCAGGGCCGCAGCCTGCTCCCCGCCCTTGCGGGTGCCCCGCTGCCCGCTGCCGACCACTACTTCGAGGCGCTCTCGTCGGCCTTGAATCGCGGCTGGGCTCCGCTCCACGGGTTGCGGCGCGGCTCCCTGAAGTACGTCGATTTGCCCCTGCCCGAGATCTACGACCTGGGCGACGACCCGGCCGAAGCGCACAACCTCGCCGCCAGCCGTCCGGAGCTGCTCGAGGACAGCCGCGCCAGGCTGCTGGCGCTGCGCCGGGCGGACCCCGGATGGAGACCCGCTGCCGAGAGCGCCGAGGTGCGGGAGCGACTGGCCGCCCTCGGCTACGTGAGCGGTGGGGCGGCGCCCAAGGAGCGGTACGCTGAGGCCGACGATCCCAAGCGGCTCATCACCCTCGACGCCCAGCTCCAGGCCGTCGTCGAGATGTACAAGCGCGGCGACCTGAAGGGCGCCCTGGCGCTGTGCGAGACCGTGGTCGAGGCGCGGCCCGACATGGCGGTCGCCCTCTCGCACCTTGCGCTGCTGCAACGGGAGCTGGGCGAGCGCGACGCCGCCGTCGCGACCCTCGAGCGCGCGCTCGCCCTCAGCCCGGGCGACACCGACACGATCGCGTTGCTCGGCAGCTACCTGAACGAGGCCGGGCGCTCCGACCAGGCCCGGGCCCTGCTCGAGCCCCTGGCCCGCCGCGAGCCGGCCGACATCGACGTGCTGATCGCGTTGGGGGTGGCCCACGCCAACCTGGGCCAGGCGGAGCGCGCGATCCAGAGCTTCGAGCGCGCTCGGGCCACCGATCCCACGAACCCGCTGCCGGTCGTCAACCTGGCCACAGTGTTTCTCTCGGCCCGACGCTTCGACCAGGCGCGCGCGCAGCTCGAGGCGGCGCTGGAGCTGAACCCGAACCTGGCGCGTGGGCACAACGCGCTCGGCGTGGTCGCGGCCGAGACCGGCCACGCCGATCAGGCCGTGGAGCACTGGCGACGCGCCGTCGCGCTCGACCCCACGAGCTTCGACACGCTCTTCAACCTCGGGTCGGTCCTGCTTCGGTCCGGCCGCGGGTCGGAGGCTCGTCCCTACCTCGAGCGCTTCGCTCGCGAGGCGCCGCCGGCGTTTTATGCCGCCGACCTGGCCAAAGTGAGGGGCTGGCTGGCGCGCCTCGGCCCAGGGTCGTAAGAGTGGGCCGGCGCCAGGGCCAGCAGCCGAAGGGACGGCCGGCCACGCCTGCGACAGCTCCCGCGGCGCGAGCGGCCACAGTCGCCTCGGGGCCGCGCCGGCGGCTCGCCGTCATCGCGCTGGCTTCGGGCCTGCTCGGCCTGAGCGCGTGGTTCCTGTTCCAGCGCCCCGTGGTCCGGCGCGAGGCCGGCCTCGACGTGCTGCTGGTCACGATCGACACCCTGCGAGCGGACGCGCTGGGCTCCTACGGCAACCGTCGCGTCGAGACGCCGTGGATGGACCACCTCGCCGTGGCCGGCGCACGCTTCGAAGCGGCCCACGCCCACAACGTGGTGACGCTCCCTTCCCACGCGAACATCCTCTCCGGCCGGCATCCGCTCGAGCACGGCGTCCGGGACAACGCCGGGTTCCGTTTTCCCAAACAGCTCCCCACCCTGGCGACCGTCTTGAAGGACAACGGGTACCACACCGCCGCCTTCGTGAGCGCCTTCCCCCTCGCTTCACGCTTCGGTCTCGAACGCGGCTTCGACGTCTACGACGACGCCTTCCTGACGGGCGGCCACGCTGCTCTCGCGGAGCAGGAGCGGTCGGGTGTGGAGACCGTGCGGGCCGCCCGGCGGTGGCTGCAAGCGAACTCCGGTGCGCCGCGTTTCCTCTGGGTGCACCTCTACGAGCCGCATTTCCCCTATCGACCACCCGACGGCATCGCCGCCCGGTTCGCAGACGACCCCTACCACGGCGAGGTCTCCGCCGCGGACCTCGCCTTGGCTCCGCTGCTCCGGCCGCTGGTCGAGGCGGGGCGCACGGGCCGCACCCTGGTGGTGCTGACCGCGGACCACGGCGAGTCCCTGAACGAGCACGGCGAGAAGACCCACGGCATCTTCGCCTACGAGGGACCGCTGCGCGTGCCGCTGATCCTGTTCTGCCCACGCCTGATCGGCGCGCGCGTGGTGCCGACGGGGGGCCGCCACGTGGACGTGTTGCCCACGGTGCTCGACGCGCTGGGGATCGCGCCCCCTGCGGGGCTCTCCGGCGAGAGCCTGCTGCCGGCGGCGGCCGGATCCGGCGGCGCGGCCGGCCCGACCTATTTCGAGGCACTGTCGGGTCTCGTGAACCGGCGCTGGGCGCCGCTGTACGGCGTGTTGCGCGGTTCGCTCAAGTACATCGAGCTCCCGATCCCGGAGTTGTACGACCTGGCCGACGACCCGCACGAAGAGCGGAACCTGGCCGCTTCACGCCCCGCGCTGCGGGCGGAGATGCGGGCGCTGCTCGAGGGCCTGCGGGCGGCGGAGCGCCCGCTGCGGCCCGCGCCGGAGAGCGCCGAGACCCGCGAGCGGCTGGCGGCCCTCGGTTATGTCGCCAGCGGCGTCGCGGCGCCGGTGAAGCAGGCCTACACGGAGGACGACGATCCCAAGCGACTGATCGCACTGGACGCGGAGCTTCAAGGCGTGGGCGAGCGACTCCATGCCGGCGACCCCGACGCTGCTCTGGCCCTGTGTCGCGAGATCGTCCGCCGCAGGCCGCACATGCCCCAGCCCCTCGTGCAGCTGGCGTCCCTCGAACGGCTGGCCGGGAGCCTGGAGGCCGCTTTGCGCCATGCCAGACAAGCGCTCGACCTGAACCCCGAAGACGCCGATACCGCGGCGCTGCTCGCCGGCTACCTCAACGATGCGGGCCGCAGCCGCGAGGCCGCGGAGTTGCTGCAGCCGTACGTCCAGCGCGTGGACCCGCTGCCGGAGGCGCTCCTCGTCCGAGGCGCCGCTCTGGCCCAGGCCGGGCGCCGCGCCGAGGCCTTCGCGAGCTTCGAGCGACTGCGCGAGCTGGTGCCGACCCACGCGATGGCGCTCGTCAACATCGGCACCCTGCACCTGGTCGGCGGCGACGCCGCGGCGGCGGAGGCCGCGCTGCGCGAGGCCGTGGGGCTCGACCCCCGTTTGCCCCAGGCACACAACGCCCTGGGCGTCGTCGCCATGCGTACAGGCCGGCCCGCGCAGGCGGTCGAGCACTGGATGCGCGCCGTGGAGCTGGACCCGCGCGGCTTCGACACGGTGTACAACCTCGGGTCGGAGCTGCTGCGCCTGGGCCGCCGGGACGAGGCCCTTCCGTATCTGGAGCGCTTCGCTCGGGAAGCCCCACAGGCGCTCTATGCGGCGGACATCGCTCGTGTGCACGCCTGGCTGGGCCGTCGACAGCGATCCAAATAATTGCGTTTCATGCGTCCAATGGAATGGAGTGTTTGAGAATGGATCCTCTCTCCATAAGAGCCAACTGATTCATTCATAGGGCTTTACGTTTTTGGCCACGGATGGCACATCGATTGCTTGGGATGCCGGTACCGACTTTACCACTTGGCTTCTACCCAAGGAGGAGAATGCTAATGAAGCGAATCCTGGGTCTGGCGTTGGCCCTTCTCGTGGGCTTGGCGCCCGACGCACTAGCGCAAGCGACAGGCAACATCTACGGCTCGGTCAGAGACGAGTCGGGAGCTGCGTTGCCCGGCGCGATCGTACGCTTGTCGAGCGACTTCGGCACGCGGGAGGCCACCTCTGGACCTCAGGGTGACTTCCGCTTCATCAACCTCGACCGTGGCACCTACAAGCTTCTGGTTTCGCTGGTGGGCTTCACCAAGGTCACCCGCGACGTCACCGTCAGCATCGGCAGCAACGTCGACGTGGCCTTCGACCTGAAGGTCGCGACGGTCGAGGAGACGGTCACCGTCACGGCCGAGACGCCGGTGGTCGACACCAAGAAGGTCGGCACCGGCGTCACCATCATGAAGGAGGAGCTCGAGAAGGTCCCGAACGCGCGCGACCCCTGGGCGATGTTGCGCTCGGTGCCCGGCGTCATCGTCGACCGCGTGAACATCGGTGGCAACGAGAACGGCCAGCAAGCCAACTTCACCAGCAAGGGTGACGACGGCGACAACGCCATGTGGAACCTGGACGGCGTCAACATCACCGACATGTCCGCGATCGGCGCGTCGCCCACCTATTACGACTTCGACGCTTTCGAAGAGGTCGGCTTCACCACCGGAGGCACGGACGTGCGCGTGCAGACGGGCGGGGTGGGCATCAACCTCACCACGCGGCGCGGCACCAACCAGTTCCGCGGCTCCGTGCACAACTTCCTGACCCACGACGACCTCCAGTGGTCGAACCTGCCCAGCGAGCTGGCGACCGACGCACGGCTGCGCAACCCCGACGGCTCCTTCAGGACCAAGGGGGACCATATCCGGCAGATCTCCGACTACGGCGGAGAGCTGGGCGGCCCGATCGTCAAGGACAAGTTGTGGTTCTACGGGAGCTGGGGCCGGCAGGACATCCGCCTCACGCGCATCAACGGCACGGCCGACAAGACCCTGCTCACCAGCTACAACGCCAAGCTCAACTGGCAGCCCAGCTCGACCGACATGGTCTCGGTCTTCTACTTCCAGGGTGACAAGGAGAAGTTCGGCCGCGGAGTGGGCACGGGCCTCCAGGAGCAGGACGAGTTCCTCTGGGACCAGGGCGGCCTCAACGAGAAAAGCCCCAAGGGCTTCCTGAAGGCGGAGTGGAACCGCACCTTCAGCCCGGACTTCTTCCTGAGCCTGAAGGCGTCGCAGTACCAGACGGGCTTCTTCCTGCACCCGCGCTGCGGCGACTGCAACGGCACGCTGGACTTCGAGGCCGGCGTGGCCCGGGGCGCGTACCTGAAGCTCGACAACGTCCGGCCCGCCTACACGGCGAACGCCGATGCCAGCTACTTCTTCCAGGGGATGGGCGGCGGCCACGAGCTGAAGTTCGGCTTCGGGTACCGCTCGGCCAAGACCCTGTCGACCACGGCCTGGGGCGGCAACCAGCTCCTGGGCTACAACTTCGGCGGCGGCTACGCCTACGCCAAGGTCATCCGTGACGCCAAGATCGGCACCCAGGGCAAGTACTGGAGCGGCTACGTCGGCGACACCTTCACCAAGGACCGCTTGACGCTCAACGTCGGGGTGCGCTGGGATCGCCAGACCGCAGACAACTCCCCGCTCCAGGTCCAGGCCAACAAGTCCTTCCCGAACCTGCTGCCGGCGGTCGACACCTCAGCGCTGGGTCTCAGCCTGCCGCAGGTCGAGTTCACCGACTTCGCCCCGCGTGCGGGCCTGACCTACGCCCTGGACGAATCGCGCAAGACGCTGCTGCGGGCGTCCTACGCTCGTTACGCGGCCCAGCTCTTCAACGGCTGGCCGTCCACTTATTCCCCGATCCAGTCGTTCGGCTCCTACCTGGCCTACCTCTGGAACGATCTGGACGGCGACGGCTTCGTGCAGCCCAACGAGGTGCGCTTCGACCTGGGCCTGTACTACTGGGGCTACGTGGATCCGAACGACACCTCGGCGAGCCTGGGCAGTCCCAACCAGCTCGACCTCAACCACAAGAACCGCAAGGACGACGAGTTCATCGTCGGTCTCGAGCGCGAGTTGTTCCCCAACTTTGCGGTCGGCGCGGCGTACACCTACCGCAAGGGGACGGACATCTTCGGCTGGCAGCCTCGGATCAACCACCCGACGTCGGCCTACACGCCCTTCACCAGCGCCCGCAACGGCTACTCGATCACGGGGTTCCGGCCCGACCCGGACCTGGTCGAAGCGGCCCGCGGCGGGCGGCTGCTCACCAACCGGCCTGACTACTCCCTGAGTTACAACGGGTTCGAAGCCACGATGACGAAACGCCTCGCCAACAAGTGGATGGCCCGCGCGGCATTCACCTGGCAGGATCCGACCGAGAACATCAAGGGTGCGGGGGCCATCGACAGCCCGCTCCGCACCGAGGTCAGTGGCGGGGTCCCCGTCTCCTCGGGACCGCAGGAGGATGGCGGCCTGTTCGCGCCACGTTCGGCCGGCTCCGGCAAGGGAGACACCACGATCGGCGCCAAGTGGCAACTCGTCGTCAACGCGCTGGCGCAATTGCCTGCCGGGTTCGAGTTGTCCGGGTCGCTGTTCGGGCGTGGCGGCCACCCGCGGCCGATCAACTTCCGGATCACCTACGGCCTGGACGGCCTGATACGCGGCCTGGCCAACGACACCAGCCTGGACACGGTCAAGTACGACAGCCTGTGGAACCTCGACCTGCGCCTCGCCAAGACGTTCCACATGGGCCGCACCTCGATCGTCGCATCGGCCGACCTGTTCAACGTGTTCAACAGCAACGCGGAGCTGAGCCGGTTCCGGTCGGCCAGCTCGGGTGCGTTCAACCGTCTGGACGAGATCCTCAACCCGCGAGTGGCGCGTTTCGGCCTGCGCTTCCAGTTCTAGGCAGAGCGTCGCTCACGCCGTCGCCCCGAGGGGTTCGCGCCCCTCGGGGCTTTTTTTTACGGCTCGCGGAGCAGGATCGCGTAACCCTGCGGCAGCTCGAGGATCCCGGTGCGCGCCCCTGGCCCGAGGGCCGTCGCCGCGGCCCGCAGGGGCTCCGCCAGCTCGGCCAGGGTGACGACGCCCAGGTCCCCGCCCGAGACTGCGGAAGGATCGACGGAAACCGCCCGGGCTTCGGCGGCGAAGTCGGCCCCCGCGGCCAGGCGCGCCTCCACGGTCTCGGCCTCCTGGCGATCCCGCACCCGGATCAGGCGCAACCGCGCGGAGCCCGCGGGCGCGGGCGCCAGGAGCTGGCGTGCGCGCTCCAGCCTGTCGCGTCCCTCCTCGAAACGCGGCGCGACGACCACCAGTCGTTCCAGCACCGGCAGGGCGAGCTTGGGGCGCCCGGCGTCCAGGTGCAGGGCGCCGAGGTTGTTCAGAAGGTCGGGGTCGTCGGGGTCCGCCTGCAAGCCGCCCTCGAAGGCCTGCGCGGCGGCGCCGGCGTCTCCAGAGGCCCGCAGCAACACGCCCAGGGCGTTCCACGCCGAGGCGGACCGCGGCGCACGCTGCGTCGCGGTGCGGAGCTCCTGGATCGCGGCGTCCAGCTGGCCCGCGTCGCGATACAGCGCCGACAACGCCAGCCGCGCCCGGACGCTGGCCGGATCCAGAGCCCGCGCCGTCTCCAGCGCCGCCTTGGCCGCGGCCGGGTCTCCCATTTGTTGCGCCACCAGGCCGCCTTCCTCCCACAGCGCGGCGTTACGCTCTCCGACGGCGAGTCCGTCGTTGACCGCCGAGCGGGCCTCCGCCAGGCGGCCCTGCAGGCGAAGGGCCTGCGCGAGGTCCACGTATACGGCCGCGACGCGCGGCAGGAGCGAGCGTGCCGAGAGCAAGGCGTCCACGGCCTCCGCGACGCGTCCCCTCCGCAACAACGCCCTCCCTCGGAAAAACTCCACCTCGAAGGACGCGGTCGGGCGTTTTGCCAGCCGCTCCAGCACCGCCAACGAGCCGTCGAGGTCCCCCGCACGGAACAGCTTGATCCCCTTCTGGACGTCCCGGCTGTAGGCCTGCCAGGCGCCGATCTCGTCCTTCGGATCGCCCCCCTTGGCGCTGCCGGGAGCGGCACCGGCGGCCCCCACGTAGCCCAGGCTGACCAGCCGCTCGATGGTGCCGGCGTCCGTGGACGACTCCAAGGTCGCGGGCGAGGATCCCGAATCGAACCCGCCCAGCCGCTCCCGCATTCGTGAAGCGACCAAGCTTCGCGTGTCGACAAGGTTCCGGCTCTCGGTCGGGTCGTTGCGAAGGTCGTACAACTCCGGCCTCGGGGCATCGATGTACTTGAGGCCCTCGGCGCGGAGGGCGCGTAGCGGGGCCCAGCCGAAATGCAGCTGTCCGTAGAGCGACTCGGCGTAGGACTCGTTGTCGGGCAACCGCGCTCCCGCCTTGAGCTGGGCCGCACGGGAAGTGCCGCTGCTCGCGACGGGCTTAGCGCCCAGCAGCTCGAGCAACGTGGGGAGCAGATCGACGCTCCGGAACTGCCCCGCCAGGCGCCGCCCGGACGGCAGGGTTCCGGGAAACGAGAGGACCAAAGGAACGCGCAGCGTCGTCTCGTAAACGAAGACCAGGTGCTCGTCCTCGCCGTGCTCGCCGAGGCCTTCGCCGTGGTCCGAGGTGACGACCACCAGCGTCCGCTCGCGTAGTCGCCGCTCGTCGAGGAAGCCAAGCAGGCGTCCGACCTGGGCGTCGCTATAGGCCACCTCGCCCTCGTAGGGCCGGCCGGCGTAGCGGCTCGCGTAAGGAGCCGGTGGCTCATAGGGGGCGTGGGGGTCGTACAGATGCACGAAGGCGAAGAACGGCCGGGAGCGTGTGCGACCGAGCCAGCGCAGCGCGCCGCTCACGACCTGCTCGCCGCGCCGCTCGGCCAGCGGCGTCCCACCCTCTCCGCCGCCCTGGACGTCGTCGTACACGTCGAAACCGCGATCCAGGCCGGAGGCGGCGGCCAGCGGGAAGGCCCCCACGAAGGCGGCGGTGTCGTAACCCTGGGCGGCGAGCAGCGTCGCCAGCGTGGGGAGGTCCGGGCGCAGGGCGGGGGAGAAGTTGTCGCGCACGCCGTGCTCGTGGGGATAACGGCCGCTGAGCATCGACACGTGGGACGGGCGTGTCTGGGGGGCGTGGACGGTCGCATCGTCGAGCAACACGCCCTCCCGCGCCAGCCGGTCGATGACGGGGGTCTCGACGTCGGCGCCGTAACACCCGACCCGATCGGCGCGCAGCGTATCGATGCTGATCAGCATCAGGTTCGGCAGCGTCGAGCCGGACGCCGCCGCCAGCGCGAGGGCGGCCAGCATGTTTCGAGGGTAGGAGACATCGCGCATAAAATCAAAGGGTGGCGCGACACAAGGGACGCCGAAAACGCGAGGACGGGTCGGCAGGCGTGCGGCGCGAGCCCGCAGCCGAGCCCGCTCAGGAGCGCCCGGGCAGCGCCGGCGGCGGGCGGCGCTGGTGGATGGTCGGCGCGGCGACCCTGGCGCTGGGGGCGGGCGTCCTGGGATGGAACGCCATGGGACGGGCGCGGCGGCCGAACCTGCTGCTGGTGACGATCGACACGCTCCGGGCGGACCACGTCGGCGCCTATGGCTACGGCCCGGCCGCGACCCCGGCGCTGGACGCCCTCGCCGCCCGCGGCGTCCGCTTCGAGAACGCGCGGTCCGCCTCGCCCCTCACCGGGCCCTCCCACGCCACGCTGCTGACCGGCCAGTATCCGCCAAGTCATGGGGTGCGCGAGAACGTCAACTTCATCCTGGATCCGGGTCAGCGCACCCTGGCCGAGCGCTTGAAGGCGGCGGGCTTCGAGACCGCAGCGTTCATCGGAGCGTATCCGGTGGGCGCCGCCTTCGGCTTCGGGCGGGGCTACGACCTCTACGACGAGCACCTGCGCCCGAACCCCGGCATCGGCCAGGGCGCGGAACGTCCGGGCAACGAGGTGGCGGACGCGGCGGTGGAGTGGTTGACCCAGCGGCGGTCGAAGCCTTTTTTCGCCTGGGTCCACTTCTACGATCCGCACCTCCCCTACGCGCCGCCGGCGCCCTTCCGGGAGACCTTCGCGGATCGCCCCTACGACGGGGAGATCGCATTCACTGATGCGCAGCTCGCGCGGGTGCTGGCGGCGTTACGGCAGTCCGGCGCGGAGCCGCAAACCCTGGTTGCGGTGCTCTCGGACCACGGCGAGGGCCTCGGCGAGCACGGCGAGCAGACGCACGGCCTGCTGCTCTACGATTCGACGTTGCGCGTTCCCTTCCTGTTGGCGGGGCCCGGCGTGCCCCGCGGGCAGAGGGTCGAGGCCTCGGTGGGGACCGCCGACCTGGTCCCGACGCTGCTGCCGCTACTCGGCCTGCCCGGGGTTCCGGAGTTGCCGGGGCGTGACCTGGGCTCCGCGCTCGCGGGCCAGGACCTGCCGGACCGGCCCCTCTACGCGGAAGCCCTCTTCGGCCGGCTGAACTGCCGCTGGGCCGCACTGCGCGGCTGGGTGCAGGGGGACTGGAAGCTGGTCGAGGGCGGTGAGACGGAGTTGTTCGACGTCGCCTCCGACCCGATGGAACAGCGCAACCTCGCGGGCCGGGAGCGCGAGCGCGTCGAGCGCATGCGTCGGGCCCTCGCCCAGGCCGTCGACAAGATGGCGCCGGGCGGAGACCGGCCACGCCCCTTCACGTTGTCGCCCGACCAGGCGGAGCGGCTGGCCAGCCTCGGCTACACGGCCGGCTCGGGCGGGGCAGGACCGATCGACGATCCCTCGCTTCCGGATCCCCGACCCCGCGTGGCCTGGCTGGAGCGCCTGCAGGGGTTGCAGGGTGCGACCGGCCCTGCGATCGATCCGGCGATCCGAGAGGTGGGCGCCATCCTCGAGAACGACCGGGAGAACCCGTTCGGCCTGTTCGTGCTCGGGTCCCTGGCCTACCGTGGAGGCCACCTGTCGCTGGCGGAGAAGGCCTTCGCGCGCACGCTGGAGCTCGACCCCGAGCGTCCCGTCATGCGCCAATACTACGGGGCGCTGCTCCGTGACCTGGGCCAGATCGACGCCTCGGAGCGCGAGCTGCGCATCGCCGTCGCCCAGGCGGCGGCCGACGACTACATCACACAGGTGGAGTTGGCCGAGACGCTGATCGCCAACGAAAAGCAGGACGAGGCCGAGCGGCTCCTGCGCGGGATCCTTGAAAAGCAGCCGAGCCACGCCAAGGCCGTGGGCGCGCTGGGTCGTCTGCTGCTGCGGCGCGGTCGCCTGGACGAGGCGCTTCCCAAGCTCGAAGAGGCAGGGGAGCGGGGCGAAGCCGAACCGCTGCTCGAGCTGGCCGCGGCGTACCTGCGTCTGGGGCGCTCGCAGGACGCGCAGCGCGCCGCCGCGCGTGTGCTGGAGCGTTCTCCCGCCCACCCCTGGGCCCTGGGCCTGAACGCCCACGCGCTGGTGTTGCAGGGCCAGCGTGACGAGGCGCTCGCCATGTTGCGGCGCGCCGTCGCCATCGGACCGCGTCGTCCGACGGTCTGGCTGGCCATCGCCGCGGCGTACGAGGCCGCAGGGGAGAGGGCCGAGGCGGAGCGCTGCCGGCGCAGCGCCCGGGCCGCGGGCTGAAGCCAGGCCGCCGCCGGATGATGCAACTGTCAATTGAATCGAGACAATTCGGTTGACAACTGCCGGAACCGGAATCGCCCCGGGCCCGTACTCTCCTGCGTGGCACGGCCCCGGGCGCCCCAGGCTCTCGACGCGAACGACCGCAAGCTGGTGGAGGCGTTGTCTCGAGACGGGCGCCGCAGCGCCGCGCGCCTCGCCCAGGAGCTGGGGGTGTCGCGGCAGGCCGTCACGCAGCGGCTGCGGGACCTGGAGCGGCGCGGAGTGATCCGCGGCTTCCGGGCGGAGATCGATCCAGGGGCCCTGGGCCTGAGCGTACAAGCCGACCTGCGGTTGACCCTAGACCCGTCGGCGGCGCCGAGGGCCGAGAAGCTGCTGATCCGTCGGCTGACGGCCGACGCAAGGGTGCGTTCGGTGCACCGCGTGAGTGGCGAAGACTGCATCGTGGCCCGGGTCGTGGCGCGCCGTATCGAGGATGTGACCGAGATCCTGGCCGCCCTCCGGTCCACACGGGCCCTGGCAGGGTCGCGGACCTGCTTCGTCCTCGAGACCCTGGTGGAGAAGGGCGGTCTGGGGAGCGCCGAGGGCCTCGTCGAGGAGGTGCCTTGAAGGGCCGCCCGTTGCTCCTGCCCTGGCTGGCGCTTTTCACCATCTACGTCGTGTGGGGCTCCACCTATCTGGCAATCCGCGTGGCGGTGCAGGAGATGCCGCCCTTCGCGACCGCCGCCGTGCGTTTCCTGGTGGCGGGCGGCGCGATGGTCCTGATCGCGGCCTGGGCCGATCGCGGACGCGGCTTTCCCAGCCGCCGCCAGCTCCTCGACTACGCGCTGATCGGGGTGCTTTTCCTGGGCGGCGGCAACGGCCTCGTGATGTGGTCGGAGCAGCGTATCCCCAGCGGCATCGCGGCGCTGCTGGTCGCCACGGTTCCGTTGTGGATCACCTTCCTCGACGGCCTGCGTCCCGGGGGCCAACCCTGGACGAGACGCGTGTGGGCGGGCACCCTGCTCGGCCTCGTCGGTGTGTACCTGGTGGCGCGACCCGAAGGCGGCGATTGGTCTGCGCACCTCGCCGGCATCGTGGCGCTGCAGGTTGCGACGCTCTCCTGGACCCTGGGCACGCTTTACTCCAAGGCGGTCTCCAAGCCGCTGCCGGTGATGACCGCTGCCGCCGTCGAGATGCTGGCAGGAGCCGCCGCGCTGACCCTGCAGTCGCGGGTGATGGGTGAATCCTTCGCGTCCCTCGCCAGCGCCTCGGCCCCGGCCTGGTGGTCGCTGGTTTACCTGATCGTGTTCGGATCCCTGATCGGCTTCACCGCCTTCGGCTACTGCCTCAGCGTGTTCTCGGCGGGAACGGTCGGGACCTATGCCTACGTGAATCCCGTGGTGGCCGTGGCCCTCGGCGCGCTGCTCTTGGACGAGCCGGTCACCATCTTCCTGCTGTTCGGCGGGGCGCTGATCCTGGGCGCGGTGCTGCTCACGACGTTCAGGCCCTCGGGGCTGGCCGCAGCGTCGTCGGTCCGGCTCGAGGAGAACCAGGCTACGTGAGGTAGTTCGGCCTGGCGGGAACGATCCGGTTCCTGCCGGCGGCCTTGGCCTCGTAGAGCGCCTGGTCGGCGACCCGCACCAGGGCCACGCTGCCGCGGGCATCGTCCGGGAAGGTGGCGACACCGCCCGAGATCGTGACGCGCCCAAGGGGCTGGCGCGCGCCGTGTGTGAACGTCTCGGCCTCGATCGCCTGGCGCAGGGACTCCGCCAGCTTCATGGCCTGGGCTTTCGAGGCAGCCGGGTACAGCACCACGAACTCCTCGCCGCCGTAACGCGCCAGCGCGTCGTCCTCGCGCACCCCCGAGCGCAGCAATGCGCCGATGCGCCGCAGCACCTCGTCGCCCTCCAGGTGGCCACTCGTGTCGTTGTACTGCTTGAAGTGGTCGATGTCGAGGAGCAGCAGGGACAGCGGCCGGTTCTGGCGCTCGGCCAGGTGGATCTCCTCGCCCAGGCGGCGCTGGAAGGAGCTCTTGTTGAGGGCGCCCGTCAGACCGTCCACGTCGGCGGCGTGTTCGGTAAGCCGCAACTTGGTGACGTAGGCGTAGGCCAGGCCCGCCAGGTCCGCCACCATCTTGAGCAGGCGCTTGTCGTGGCCGTGGCGACGCGTCACGCCCCCGACGCTCAACACGCCGATCAGGCCCTCGTCGGATTCGATCGGAGCCACCAGGTCCGAGACCAGCTCGCGCAGGGCCGTGGCCTCGATGTGGCGCCTCACCAGGGAGGTCGCCATCTTGAAGTCGGCGTCGTCCATGGCCAGACGGGCCTCGGCGACGTAACCCACCCGGCCCCGCCCATACTGGATCTCCACGCCCAGCGGCAGCGACAGCGGCAGGCCCATACGCTCGGCCAGGGCCAGGCTCTTCTGTGACGGTCGGGCCAGGAACAACGCGACCTGGGCGGGGGCGAAGACCTGGACGGCCGTTTTGACCGCCAACGGCGAAACGCCCCGGCGCGTCTTCGCCGCGAACATCTGGCGCACCAGATCGGGCAAGGCATGGAACAACTCGGAATGGTCCCGGTCCCGGGCCTCGAGCTCCTCGAGCTGGCGGCGGGCGCGGGCGATGGCCCGGTCGGATTCCGTGCGCTCGCGCTCCAGCAGGTTGCGCGCGGTCTCGACCTCGTGGCGCGGGTGGCCGAAGCTCACGGCCAGGACCCAGCCCAGGGCGCCGCCCGCAGCGGCGGCGAGGAGCAGGAGCAACGAGAGGTTCGTGGTGTCCAGTTGGGGGCCCCGCGGAGGGTGAGACGGGCGCAGTCTACTCCGGGTAGAGGAGGAACGCGGAGCGCCGGCGGCCGAAGTCACGCAGCTCCCGCCGCCAGCGTGGCAGCAGGCGCCGGGGGCTCACGCCGGCCTCCAGGGCAAGCCGTTCGCGATCGCCGCCGCACAGGATGTCGATCGGAAGTTTCCTGGTCTCGTACTCGTAGGGGGGCTGGCGCCAGGCGAAGCGCCGGGGCTCCTGGCGTCGCGCGTGGTGCAGCAGCAGCAGGTAGGTCAGGAAGGCGCGGAAGCCTCGCCGGTCGGTCACGTGGACCTGGACGCCGCCGCACGACCGCCCCGCGTGCTTGTGGAAGCTGGGGACGAAGCGGCAGGCGCGGAAGGCGACGCCGGGCAGTCGCTCGGCCTCGAGGTCGCGCGCGAGCCGATCGCCGTCCAGCCACGGCGCGCCTGCAAGCTCGAAGGGGCGGGTGGTGCCGCGCCCCTCGGACAGGTTCGTACCCTCCAGCAGGCAGCCGCCCGGATACACCCACGCCGTATCGAGGCTCGGCATGTTCGGTGACGGCATCACCCAGGGCAGACCGGTGTCTTCGAAGCTCATCGAGCGACGGTAGCCCCGCATGGGCACGACCCGCAGATCCAGCGCCAGGCTTCGCTCTGCGCGGAACATCAGGGCCAGCTCTCCCACCGTCATCCCGTGGCGCACCGCCAGGGGGTGCAGCCCCACGAAGGAGCGAAAGGCCGGGTCGAGGACGTTGCCGTCCAGCTGGTCCCCGCCGATCGGGTTGGGGCGATCCAGGACCACGAGGCGCCGGCCCTGAGCCGCGCACGCCTCCATGGCATGGAGCAGCGTAGAGATGAAGGTGTAGTAACGCGCGCCCACGTCCTGGAGGTCGAAGACCAGCGTGTCCAGGCCGCGCAGCATGCGTGGCGTCGGCCTGCGCGTCGCCCCGTAGAGGCTGAAGACGGGCAGCTGCGTGGCGGGGTCACGCGAGTGGCCCACCTCGACCAGGTCCTGGGCCCCACCGTGGATGCCGTGCTCCGGGCCGAACAGCGCGGTGAGCGTGAAGGCCCGCGAGGCGCGGAGTCGGCTGGTGGCGTGCCTGAGGTCGGTGCCGACCGAGGCAGCGTGGGCGATCAGGCCCAGGCGAGCGCCGCGCAGCGCGCCCGGATGGGCCAGCAGCTCCTCCAGGCCCGAGCGGACCCTCTTCACTCGGCGAAGGTGAGCGTAAAACGCCCCACGGCCCCGGCGGCTGCGGCCCGGGTGATGCTCCCGTTGATCTTCTCGCCGTCGACGCGGCCCTCGAAGAGCTGCCGTGCCCCACCCACGTTGACGGCGAAACGCAGCAGCCCCTTGTCGTAACTCGCCTCCTGGATCGGGAGGTCGCCGGAGATGCCCCCGGCGCGGGTCGTCAGGCTGCCGCCCAGGCGCCCGCCCTGAAGGCGCAGGCTGACGACGATGGGTCGCTCGCCGGAGCCCTCCTCCCACATCGTCCCCTGCCAGCGGCCCTCCATGGCCGCAGCGGCGCTGCCTTGTCCTTCCGCCGGCAGGACCAGCGCCATCTCGCGCAGGTCGCGGACCAGCCCCGACGCCAGCGGGCTCACGACCGAGAGCGGCACGCCGGCTCCGGGGCCTGCGCGCCGGATGGCTTCGGCGTAGACCTGCATCATGGCGCGGCCGCGGGGCGTGATCTCCAGCAGGCGTCCCGGCCGCCGGCGGCGCACGAAGAGGTCGAGTTGCTCCTGGACGATCCCCGCCCACAGCCCCGCCACGGCGCGCGCGGAGGCGCGACGGGCATTCGCGGGATCCAGGGCGTCGTATGCGGCCACGTCCTCGGCCTCCGCGCGGACCAGGACGGCCCCGCCGGCGACGCCGACGGTCCCGTCGCGGGCTTCCAGGTTGACGGGCTTTTTCTGCGCCTGGTCGACCAACCCGTTGAGCGCGCCCGCGACGCGGGCCGCTCGCTCCGCCAGGCTGGACGCGTCGCCACGGCCGCCCAGCACCAGGGCGGGCCCCAACTCCGTGGAGACGAACGCCGTCTCCGGCCGCTCCCCGGGCACCGGGAAGTAGCGCGGCAGGTACATCCCGGAGGAGAGCCGCTGCAGGACGAAGGGCACGGTGTTCGAGCGGAGCCCTGCCGTCTCGACGAAGATAGGGGCTTCGAACTGCGTCGCGATCACCCCGGCCCCGGGCGCGCTCACCACCAGCTCCCGCTCCGACGCCGACAACACGAGGGCGGGTTCGACGCCGAAGCGGACCAGGTTGGCTTCGGGCTGGGGCGCGAGGCCGCGGCCCTTCAACGTGATGCGCTCGCCGGCCGCCGCCTGCGGGGGCACGGCCTCGATCAGCAGCGGCAAACGCCCCAGGTAGAGGGTCACCGGCTTCGACTGCTCGCGGCCGACGCGCACGACCACGGCCGCCGGCCGGCCCGGCATCACGGGCACGCCCGGCACCCGGAAACGCAGGCGGTCTCCAGCCGCCTCCAGCACCGGCGCGTCCTGGCCGTCCACGAAAAGCGCCGGCTTGCCCTTGAGGTGTCTGCCGCTGGCGACGATCTCGTCGCCCGGCATGGCCACGTCGGGCTTGAGGGCCGTGATGCGCGGCGCCGCGGTCACCGTCAGCGGCAGGGCGTTCGAGCGACCCTTGCGTGTCTGCACCGTGACCGGGAACTCGGCGGCGCCGTCGTCGGGATCGAGGTCGGGAACCTCGACGGCGATCTGGGTGTCCGACGCCGACACGATTTTCCCTGCCCGATCGCCGAAACGCACGCTGACGGCCGACGCGTCGTCGCCGAAGTTCGTTCCCGCGACCGTGACGGCCTGGCCGCCCTCCACGCGCGGCGGAAGCACGCCGCTCAGGGCGGGTGGACCCTTGAGGAAGGAGCGGGCGGCCAGGTAACCGCCGGCCAGCACGAGAGCGGCAGCTACCGCGGCGATCACGCCCTTGGGGATCTGGACCGACGCCTTTTTCCTGGCCTCGAGCCGGGCCTTCAGGTCCACGGGAGGCGGCGGAGGCACGGGCAGCGGCTGGCGTTGCATCGTCGGGACGATGGACGGAGGCTCGTCGGTATATTCGGGCCTTGCCTTCCTCGGGGCGGCCGCGGCCGTCACCGGCGCGCTCGGGGCGTTCGAGGCTGCCAGTGGCGCCGGGGCCGGAGGAAGCGCGGCTGGGGGAGGCGGGGCTGGGGGAGGCGCCGGTCTTGCCGGAGGAACACTGGACGGAGGCTTCGGCGGGGCGTCTTCCAGGATGATCGCGGGTTCCGCCGTCGCGTCGAGGGCCAGGCCGCCGCCCGCATCCAGGATGATAGCGGGCTCGTCGGTCGCCAGGGGCGCGCTGACTACCAGGAGCTTCACCGAGGCCTTGGCGCCGGGCGGGCCCAAACACACGCGGTCCCCGAGGTTGAGCACGCGCTCGCCTTCGAGTTTCTCGCCGTTCACGAAGGTCCCGGCGCTGCTGCCCAGGTCGCTGATCAGCACGCCGCGGCCGGCATCGTTCAGCAGCCTGGCGTGGCGAGCCGCCACGTTGGCGAGCTCGAGGCGCAAGCTGACCCCCGCCCCCGACCCCAACATGCGCTCGCCGCCGGGCAGAAGCGGCAACGTCTCGCCGTCGTGGGGACCGCCGGTGACCGTCAGCGTCGGGACGGCGCTTTTCGAAGTCACGGGAAGGTTCAGGGATTCGACCACACGCCGATCCAGGGTGTCAACGAAGCCGGGCCCGGCGTTGACAGCGCGCGGAAGCCTCTGCTAGCGTGCCCGCCAAGAGTCCGAACATGCCCAGCGTCGCCGTCGAGAGGGTGCGCATCCCCTTTGTCCAGCGCGCGCGGCTCAGCCTGGGGGGCGTCGCCAGCGAGGCGTTCCTGTTGGACCTGGGGCTTGCGGGAGTTTTCGTCGAGACGACGCAGGAGTTGCTCGTGGACCACAGCGTCGAGATCACCTTCCGGCTGCCGGGCAACGAGATCCCGGTCCAGGCTCGGGCCCGCGTGGCCTGGCTGAACTCGGGAAAAACGCCGCAGGGGGGGCGGCCGGCGGGCGCGGGCCTGGAGTTCGTGGCGCTGTCCCCAGCCGACCGGGAGCGCCTGCGCGAGTTCCTGGCCGATTATTGCCGCCGTGACGGCGCGGCCCGGCGTTTCGCGCGCCCGTGGCCCGCGACGGACAGCGTGGGTGGAAAGTGATGAAGACGGTCGGCGCGGTGGTGAAGGGACCGCTCGACGCCCACCGCCACCACCCGCCGCCGGAGGGGCCATCGTAGCGGTTCGGGTGGTTCTGGTCCGGCCCGAGAGCCCGGCCAACATCGGCGCGGTCGCGCGCGTCGTTCGCAACACGGGCCTGGAAGGACTCGATCTCGTGTCCCCCGGGGACTGGCGCACGCTGGAGTGCTGGCGTCTGGCCTGGGGCGCGCACGCGGTGCTCGAGGAGGCCCGGGTCTACGACTCGCTGGATGCGGCGCTCGCGGCCGCGACCTTCGTCGCCGGCCTGTCGGGCCGCCGCGACGCCGGGCTGCCGGTGATCGACGTGCGTGAGCTGGCCGGCGAGGTGGCCGGGCTTTCACCGACGGATCGGGTCTCCCTGGTGTTCGGCCCCGAGACCGCCGGCCTGAGCCGGTCCGAGTTGGCCCGTTGCGGCCGGCGCGTGCGCATCCCGAGTCACCCCGAGCAGCCGTCCCTGAACCTGTCCCACGCCGTGATGGTGACGGCCTACGAGGTGTTCCGTGCGGAGCGGCGTCCCGTGGCGGGCACGCGGCGGGCGACCCGCGAGGAGAAGGAGCGGATGCTGGGCCTGCTGCGGCAGGGGCTGCGGGCCATCGAGGCGCTGCCCGAGCGGGACACCGAGGGCTATTTCCTCGAATGGCGGACGCTTTTCGAGCGCGCCGACCTCACGCCCAAGGAGATCCGCCTGCTCGAGCACATGGCGCGCAAGATGAACCGCGGGTCCTGATGGACGACCGCTCCCCTTTCGCCGACGTGCGCCTGGAGGAAGACGGCAGCTTCTCCATCCCGGAGCTGAAGTGGCGCGAACTGGTTTTCGTCGGCGCGCTGAAACCGGACGCCGAGTTCTGGGTCCGCGACCCCGGGCGCCCGCTGCCAGCCTTCGAGCGCCCCAACCTGTTCCCCGAGAACGCGCGTTTCCGGATCCGCCGCGCCGGCGGACGCGTGGCCATCGTCCGCGCCAAGGGACTGATCCGGGCGGCCCGCAGGGGGGTGCTAAACTACCAGGGCGGTCTCCTCCGCGGCCGCGCCCCGATGACACTCCGGATGCTGCCACGCTCCGAACACACGCTCTCGCGCCGGAACATCGACCCGGAGGCGCTCAAGGTCCTGTACCGGCTGAAGAGCCACGACCACCTCGCCTACCTGGTCGGCGGTGGCGTCCGGGACCTGTTGCTCGGACGCAAACCCAAGGACTTCGACATCGGGACCAGCGCCAACCCACAGCAGGTGAAGAAGTTGTTCCGCAACTGCTTCATCATCGGTCGCCGCTTCCGTCTGTGTCATGTCCGCTTCGGCAAGAAGGTGATCGAGGTTTCCACCTTCCGGCGTCAGGCTGAGGCCGACGAGCTGGACGGCCTGGTGCGCCGGGACAACGCCTTCGGCTCGCCCGAGGAGGACGCCTTCCGCCGCGACTTCAGCGTCAACGCGCTGTTCTACGACATCGCGAGTTTCTCGGTGATCGACTACGTGGGGGGCCTCGAGGACCTCGAGGCGCGCGTGATCCGCACCATCGGCGATCCGGGGGTGCGTTTTCGCGAGGACCCGGTGCGGATGGTGCGAGCCGTGGCCCTGGCCTCGAAGCTTGAGTTCACCATCGACCGCGACACCTTGGAGGCGATTCGGGCCTCGCGAGGCGAGATCGTGAAGGCCAGCCCCGCCCGCCTCCTGGAGGAGTTCTACAAGATCTTGCGCGCCGGGGCGTCCCGTCGCACCTTCGATGCACTGCACACCTGCGGCCTCCTGGCCTGCCTGCTGCCGGAGGCCGACCGGGCCATCGCCGAGGGTGGGGAGGCCCTCTTGGGCAGCCTGGCCCGCCTCGACGAGCACCGCAACGCCGGCCCTTCGAACGCCGAGCAGCTCAGCAACCCCATCCTGCTCGGAAGCATGCTGGTGCCCCTCGGGGTTCCGCAGCGGCGCCCCAGGGTCACCCACGCCAGGCCGGTCGCCGAGCCCGACGGCGAGGAGCCCCTGGCGGAGCCACGCGACGACGTGGCCGGGGAGCTCCACGCGCTCGGCGAAGTCGAGCCGGGGGTCCCCGCGCGGCCAGCGGCCGCTCCCGGACCGCTCTCGTTGCCCTTCGCCCGCCGCGACCTCGACCGCCTGCGTCTGATCCTCGTGGCCCAGCGCCGCTTGCGCGAGGTCCAGCGCTCACCCGCGGGCAAGCAGGTCCTGGCTTCGCGACCCTACTTCGAGGACGCGTTGCTCTGGCTCGAGATCCACGGCGGCCTAGAGGGCCAGGAGCTGGTGGCGCATTGGAGGAGCCTCGACGTCGGCGACCTGCCGGCCCCGACCGAGACCGCAGGTGGCGAGCCGGAGCCGGCCGCGCCGACCGGACGTCCGCGCCGCCGCCGTCGTCGTCGCCGCCGGCCTCCGGCGGCCCAGCCGTGATCCCGCTCCGCGACGATGTCCCCTCGAAGACCGTTCCCTTCGTGACCTACGCGCTGATCGCCATCAATGCCGTCTTGTTCGTGATCGAGCTGGGCCTGGGCGAAGACCTCACGCGGTTCTTCTACGCGACCGCGGTCGTCCCGGTGCTGTACACGGGTCCGGACCGGATCCTGGATCCCCTCGAGGTCGTCACCACGAGCCTGTCGCCCGATCTCGGCCTTCGCGTGGTGCTGAGCATGTTCCTGCACGGCGGCTGGCTGCACTTCATCGGCAACATGCTCTACCTCTGGATCTTCGGCGACAACGTCGAGGACCGCATGGGCCACGGGCGCTACGTCGTCTTCTACCTGCTCACCGGCTGGGCCGCTGCCTACGCCCACATCTGGGCCGACCCTGCGTCGCGACTTCCGTCGATCGGCGCCAGCGGCGCCATCGCGGGCGTGCTGGGGGCCTACATCACCCTGTACCCGACCGCGCGCGTGATCATGCTGCTGCCCCTGGGCCTCTTCACTCAGCTCGTGCAGGTGCCCGCAGTGTTTTTCCTCGGGATCTGGTTCCTGCAGCAGTTCTTCTCGGGTTTCCTGAGCCTGGCCGCGCCCAGCGCGGGTGGCGGCGTCGCCTGGTGGGCGCACATCGGCGGCTTCGTGGCGGGATTCGTCTTCGTTTCGCTGTTCGCCCAGCGCTCGCGGCGGCCCAGCGCTCGCGAGACCTGGTGGGACGCGGATCCGCGTTATCGGCGCCAGCGTCCCTGAAACGAGGCTGGGTCCGGGCCGCTGGCGCGGCCCGGACCGGCCAGGCCGGCTACTTCTTGCGGGTGTACGAGATCTTCATCCCCGGCACTTCCTTGCCGTCCGGCCCGACCTGGTACATGGTGAAGACCCGGGTGTTGGCATCCTTGTACTGGACGACCGCCTTGGATTTCGTGACCTTGCCGGTCATGTCGGGCCCTTCCATCCAACCGGTCGCGGTCTTGGTGGCGGCGTCGTAGGTGGATTCGCCCAGGGCGATGCCGGTCGAGATCGAGTCCGTCCAGGTTCCGACGTACTTCTTCTTGGCCGGATCCCAGGCCGTCGTGCCGTGGCCGTGGAACGCCTGTCCCGGGGCCATCTCGCCCTTGAAGTCGCTGATCAGGCAGAGTCCTCCGCAGCCGACCGTGTTGGTCTCAACGCCTTTGGAAACCATGGGCGGGGCGCCTGGAGCCATGAACATCTCGACGGTGGCGTCCCAGCTGCCCGCGTCCTCGTGGAAGAGCTTGTGCTCGGGGCCGGGTTTCGGCATCGGCATCTGCGGGTCCTGCGCCAGCGCCGTGCCGGCCGCCAGGATCGTGGCGCCGGCGGCCAGGGCGAGTGCTGCTCCTGTGATTTTCATGCGTGACCTCCTTGGGGTGGATGGAGAATGGCGAACGGCCGGCCGCGCCGGCCTCTAGCAACAGGACACATGTGTACAACACGGGACCGCGGATGACAAGGGGACCTCAGGAGCGCCACATCGAAATACGTATTGACAAGATGGACAGGGACGAAGTGCTGAAATGGCTCGAACGCCGGGGATCCCGGCGCGTCGTCGAAGGGATGGCCCGTTACGGCATCCCGAGCCGCGGCGCCTTCGGCGTGCCGATGGGGACTCTCCTGACGCTGGCGAGGCGGCTGGGGAAGGACCACGAACTGGCCACGGCCTTGTGGGAGAGTGGGCGCTACGAGGCGCGCCTGCTGGCCGCGCTGGTGGGCGACCCGCAGCGTGTGACACGCCGGCAGATGGACGCGTGGGCCGCCGGTTTCGAGAGTTGGGCCGACTGCGACACGGTCTGTTTCAAGCTCTTCGACCGGACACCGTTCGCGTGGGAGAAAGCGCGGCGGTGGGCGGCCTCGCCCCGCGAGTTCGTCAAGCGCGGCGCTTTTGTACTGATGGCGTGCCTGGCCCTGCACGACAAGGCCGCCCTCGACAAGGACTTCTCGGCCCTACTGCCCCTGATCGAGACGGGCGCGAGAGACGAGCGCAACTTCGTGAAGAAGGCGGTGAGCTGGGCCCTGCGCGCCATCGGGGAGCGCAGCCTGGCCCTCAACGCGGCCGCCCTGGCAACCGCCAAGCGCCTGGCGTCGTCCGAGCAGGCAGGGTGCCAGTGGGTCGGCAAGGACGCGCTGCGCGCGGTGGCGAGTCCGAAGGTGCGCTCGCGGCTGACGCGCCGAAACCAAGCCGCCCCCGCCATCAAGCACACGAAGCGCGGTGCCACCAAGCGCTAGGGGGATCCGGGCTGGCCTTATGAGTCCCCCGAGGCTCAAACGCCCAGTCGGTAGCCGACGGCGAGCAACACGACCGTGACGAAGCCGTAGCCGAGCTCCTGGAGACCCAGCAGCTGCGGCCGGATCGGCCGCCGACCGGAGGAGACGCCCCAGGCCGCGCGGACCAGCAGGACGACGAAGGCGGGAACCCCCAGCCAGGGGCCCACACCGGCGTGGGCCAGGCCGGCCGCAGCCAGGAGCGCGGCGCCGTGGCCCGCCAGAACGGCGCGCGGGCCCGCGGGCAGACCGCGGTCGAGACGGATTCGCGCACGCACGTAGAGCACCGAGGCGACGGCTCGCAGGGCGAGCAGCGCCCAGGCGCCCCAGGCGACGCCGCTCGGGAGGCCACCGGCGAGAGTGATCGCGCCGACCGACGCGCCCAGGGCCACCGCTCCCGCCGCCTCGGGCAGGGCCTCCCGGCTGCGGCCCCGAGCGTCGAACGCCAGCGCCACCAGAGCCACAGGCACGGCGGCCAGCAGCGGAGGCCAGAAGCTCTGCGTCGTCAAGGCAACAGCAGCCGCGACCATCGTGAGGGCCAGCAGCAGGTAACCGGCGCAGGCGCGCCCGGCCAGCTTCGTCCTGGGGTATCGGACCCCCTTGCGACGGTCGATGAACCAGAGCCGCAGTGGATGGCGGGCGAGGAAACCGGCGAGGGACGCGATCGCGAGGATCGCGCCGGCCACGGATGGAGCCAGGGTCAGCCCGAGCACGCAGGGCTCGACCAGGAACCCCCAGCCGCCGTGCTCCGCGGGAAACGCGACGGCCCTCCAGTGCGAGGCGCCGGTGACGCGGCTCAGGTCAGCTTCTTCCCCAAGAACTCCAGGGTCCGCTGCCACGCGAGCTTCGCGGCGACCTCGTCGTACCGCGGCGTGGTGTCGTTGTGGAACCCGTGGTTCGTCCCCTCGTAGAAGTGGGCCGTGTAGCTGATGCCGTTCGCCTTCAGGGCCGCCTCGTACTCCGGCCAGCCCTGGTTCACCCGCTCATCGTTGCTCGCGAAGTGCAGCAGCAGGGAGGCCTTGATCCTCGGCACGTCCGTCGCGGGCGGCTGGGTCCCGTAGAAGGGCACGGCCGCCGCCAGGTCGGGCAGGCGCACGGCCAGGGTGTTGGCCACGAAACCGCCGAAGCAGAAGCCGACGACGCCAAACGTCCGGCTCGACTCGGGATGGTCCCGAACGAAGGCGGCACCGGCGGCCATGTCCTCCAGGATCTTGGCGCGGTCGAGGGAAGCCTGCAGCTCCCGGCCCTTGTCGTCGCTGCCCGGATAACCGCCGACGGGCGTCAGGGCGTCGGGTGCGAAGGCCAGGAAACCCGCGACGCCGAGCCGGCGCGTCACGTCCTCGATGTACGGGTTCAGCCCGCGGTTCTCGTGCACGACGAGCACGGCCGGGAGCTTCGCGCCGGCCTTCGCCGGCCGCGCCAGGTAGCCCTTCATGCTGCCGTGGCCCTGCGCCGAGGAGTAGGTGGTGTACTCGGTCTTCAGCCGAGCGTCGTTCACAGGGACCTGTTGGGCCCACGCGTAGTGCGGGCTGAGGGTCTCCAGCAGCGCGGCGGCCGTCACCCCGCCCAACGCGAACCGCGACGCTCTCTCGAGGAACTGGCGACGATCGACGTGAGCGTGGACGTACTGGTCGAAGAGCTCGAGCAGCTCTGGATCGAAGTCGGCAGCTGCCTTGCGGTCCATGTCTCGGGACCGTATCACACGCTCCCGCCTCTGGTTCCGGGCGAAACCAAGAAATGGCGGGGTGGACGGGACTCGAACCCGCGACCTCCGACGTGACAGGCGCAAACGCTAGGTGAGCCCATCAACGACTTCCAGAAGGTGGTCCGTGGTTTCCGACGACAAGCGCCGACACGGCACGACACGAAAGGACCCGTTTTGGACGGCCTCTTGTGACACACGTAGTGCACAGCCCTGACCTCCAGCCAGCAGGTCAGAAGGTCGCCTTCACGTGGCGCATGGACCTGCGACGCTACTTCGGGTACCAGCGCTCGATTCGGCCGGCCGCCGACGGGTTCACGGTGAGTTCCGCGGGTGTGGCCCGATAGACCTTGGCGATGATCGGCGCCGCGGCGCTTTCGAGAAATGCCTCGATGCGCTTTCGGGTCGCCACGAACGAAGCGGCGAGGTCTGGGAATGGCGCCTTGCCGACGATGACCAGGAGCCGCACGCGATGCCGGATCAACGCCGCAAGTTCGTTAGGCTTGTACCGAATTCGGGCATCGTGGGTCAGAGCGACCCACTCACGCTTGCCCACCTCCGCCAGCCAGTCTTCATCGGGACAGTCCGGCTGGAAACGATCGCGGTGTCGCTCGACGGCGAATCCCGCGTCCTTCAGGATCTCCGGGAAGGCGGTGCCAAGATCGCGATCGGTGAAGAAGACAAGCGTCAAGCCGCCCGCTCGTAAACGACGGCTTCTTCAACCACCTCCCTCGTAAGGTTGTAGTCGCGCGCGACATCCTCCACCTTCTCTCCCGCATCGATGCGATCGACGATGCTCCGGGTGGAGATGCAGGCGGTGCTCACCACGGGGCGGCCGAAGGAGATCTGTGGGTCGATGACGATGGACTTGGCGTCCGCGCTCTCCGAGACGAGGAAGGGGTAAAGGCGGACAGGAAAGCGGAGCTTGCCCCATTCGACTCGCTTCAGGTGAGCTTCGAAGACCTTGCGCATGGCGAGCTGACCCGACGCGGAGAGGTTCATGAGTTCCCCGTACCTGTCGAGGAACAGCTCCCCGCCCGCGGTGCAGAGTTCCTCCCGCAGGAGGAGTTGGTCGATCTTCAGCTCGCGCTCGGCATACGCAAGCGCCTGGCGGACCGCGCCCAATGGAACACCGTGCTCGGTTCGAAGCGACCGCAGTACGTGAGCCTCGATGAGATTCGAGAAGGAGAGGGTCGCGGGGTCCTTCTTGGCGAGCTTCAAGACCGGCGCGAACTGGCTGAGCCCTCGTGCGGTCGGATAGGGCCGTCCGAGGACCCAGGATCGCAACGTGGCGGGCGACAGCCTCAGATAGCGGCTGGCCTCGGTGATCGAGTAGGCGGGCTCGTTACGCGGATCCAGCTTCGTCAGTGGTTCCTCCACCTGTATTGTGCCTCAACTTCGCTCGGCTCCCCTGACGCGCGAGGCGTCAACGTCCAACTCAGCGCCCCTCCTTCGATGACACGGTGCAAAACACGCTTCCGTATCATGTCCGATCCCATATAGCTCCCGCCGGCGAGCGTCGGTCAGTCCTTCCTCGCGGTGCGCGATGTAACGCACCTGGCCGGCGCCAGGCTCCGGGGTTTCGGTAGTAGCGCGCCTCCACGAAAAACAAGTCAGCTCCTTCCGTCGTGGGACGCGAGATCAGGAGCCTCGGGCAGATCTCGTTCCGCCTCGGCGACGGCCTGCTCCCACTCCTCGGCACCGACCGACTGGACCTCGGCCAACAGCTCGTCCTCGCTGACCTTCACGGCCCCGTCGCGGGTCGCCCAGTGACATGGGCAAGCCGTTCCGGGCACTCGTTCGTTCGCTCTGGATCGAGGACGTCCGCCTCCACGCCCTCCGGCACACCGGGCCGTCCGTTCTCCTGATGCAGGGCATCCCCGGCGACATCGTCCGCAAGATCACCGGACACCGCTCACGCGAGCTGGGGAGCGCTACCAGCACCTCTCGCCCCTGTTCCGGGCGCAGACGGTGGACCTGATCGCCCAGGTGCTCGTCGGTGACACGCCTACTGACACACCCGCCCCCGAGGAGGAGCAGGAGGACGCTAACGTGTTCCAGGATGGCGGGGTGGACGGGACTCGAACCCGCGACCTCCGACGTGACAGGCCGGCGTTCTAACCAGCTGAACTACCACCCCGAGCTTTGTTGGAACCGCGCGATAGATCCGGTGGGCGGTGCAGGATTCGAACCTGCGACACCCGGCGTGTAAGACCAGTGCTCTACCGCTGAGCTAACCGCCCGGCGGGACGAAGCGCGATGGTATGTTAGCCCCCCGAGGGAGTCAAACCTCATCCCGCGCCAGGCGCGTCAGTCATCCGGTCCGCTGCGCCGGGCCGCCTTGGTGGCAGACCGGTGGCGCTTGGCTCTCAGACGCGCCTCGCGCCCGGCGGCCGTCGCACGTGTCGGCCGCCGGCGTTTCGGCACTACCAGAGCCCGCCGCAGCAGCTCCGCGACTCGGGCCCGGGCGTCGACCAGGTTCCGCAGCTGGTCGCGGAAACGCTGGCTGGTGACCAACAGCCGTCCCTGGGCGTCCAGGCGCGATGCGGACAGGCGCTCGAGGCGCCGGCGCGCCTCTGCAGCGAGTCCCTCGACGCGGGACAGATCCACGCGCAGCTCCACCTTCGACGCGACCTTGTTGACGTTCTGCCCACCGGGGCCCGAGGACCGGACGGCCCGGAATGTGATCGCGCTCGCGGGCACGACGACGCCCCGCGCGACGGCCAGCGCTCCGGCCACTGGATCAGCTCTCGGCGGGCACTCCGAAGTCCGGCCCACCGCCGGCGGCCGGCGCCAGCGTGCCCGTCCGTCCGGCCTGCGCGTAGCTTTTGAGGGCGTGGCCCAGGACCTCGACCGCCGCCCGCAGGTCGCGTTCGTTCAGGACGTACGCGATGCGGACCTCGTTGCGGCCCAGGCCCGGCGTCGCATAGAACCCGGGCGCCGGCGCGACCATCACAGTCGCGCCCTGGTGCTGGAAGTCCGCGAGCAGGAAGCGGGCGAAGTCTTCGGAGTCCTCGATCGGGAGCCGAACCACGAAGTAGAACGCGCCCTCGGGCTGCCGCAGGAAAACGCCGGGCAGCCGCGACAAGCCCTCGAACAGCAGGTCGCGACGCCGCTGGTACTCCGTCACCACCCCGCGCGTGTATTCCGGGCCGATCTCGGTCAGGCCCACCGCGATCGCCTGGGCGATGCCGGGAGGCGAGAGGCGGCCTTGGGCCATGCGCAAGCAGGCGCCGTAGACCTCCGGGTTGCGCGTGATCAGCGCGCCGAGACGGATGCCGCAGGCGCTGTAACGCTTGGAGAGGCTGTCCACGACCACGACGCGATCCTCGATGCCCGGCAGCGTGAGAGCGCTCGTCGAAGCGCGGCCGTCGTAGACGAACTCGCGGTACACCTCGTCGGCGATCAGGAACAGCCCGCGGTCCCGGCACAACCCCGCCACCAGCTCGAGCTCCTCGCGGCTGTACACCGTGCCCGTGGGGTTGTTTGGATTGCACAGGATCACGGCGCGGGTCTGGGGCGTCAGCGCGCGCTCCCAGGCCTCCCTGGGCGGGAGGTGAAAGCCGTCCTCGCCGCGGGCGGTGAGCGGCACCAGGCGCAGCCCGGCCAGCGTCGCGAAGGAGGCGTAGTTGGTGTAGAAGGGCTCGACCACCAGCACGTCCTCGCCGGCGTCGGCGCAGGCGAACAGGGCGAACTGGATCGCCTCGCTTCCGCCCGTGGTGGCGATCAACTCCTCCAGGCCCAGCCCGATGCCCAGGCCTCCGTAGTAGTGCTGCAACGCTTCCAGGTACTCCCGTGTGCCGGGGGAGGGGGAGTATGCGAGCACCTTCTCCCGGATGCGCTGCAGCCGGTCCCGCAGCTGGGGCGGCGTTTCGACGTCGGGCTGGCCGACGTTGAGGTGGTACACGTGGACGCCCCGGCGCTTCGCCTCCTCCGCCAGTGGCATCAGCCGGCGGATCGGGGAGGCTGGCATCTTCTGTCCGCGGCGCGAGAGGCTGGGAAGCATAGGGGGATTCTAAGGCCGCCCGACCCTGTGCCGACCTTGATCCCCCTCGGTGCGGGGTCTAGACTCGTCGTTCCATGGCCACGGCGACCGATCCGCTGCTCGACTCCCTCATCAACGATTTCGGAGGCAACTACGTGTTCGCCGTCGACCTGCTGGAGTCGTACCGTCGGGACCCCAGCTCGGTGGAACCGAGCTGGCGCGAGTACTTCGACCGCATCGCGGGGAGCTCGGCGGCGCCGGCTCCGAGTCCGACACCCGAACCCGCGTCGCCCGCCGGGGCGGCGATCCTCAGAGCCGAGCCCGTAGGGCCTGCCGCCCTCCCGGCGGCGCGCTCGCGTGCCCTGGTGGTTCCCGCCCTGCTGCCCGGCGACATCGCCCAGCCGATCCGTGGCGGCGCAATGCGCGTCGTCGAGAACATGGAGGCCAGCCTCACGGTTCCGACGGCCAGCTCGATCCGGACCGTGCCGGTCCGCGTGTTGGAGGAGAACCGTCGCCTGCTCAACAAGCACCGGGACGCGACGGGCGGCAGCAGGATCAGCTTCACCCACGTGATCGGCTGGGCCATCCTGCGCGCCCTCGACAGCTTCCCGCGCCTGAACGACGCCTACGCCGACCTCGACGGCCAGGCCCACCGCATCCAGCGCGACTCGGTGCGCCTGGGCCTCGCGGTGGACGTGCAGAAGAAGGACGGCTCCCGCACCTTGCTGGTCCCCAATCTCAAGGACGCACAGAAACTGGATTTCCCCAGTTTCCTCAGGGCCTACGACGACCTCGTGACGCGGGCGCGCAAGGGCAGCATCTCGCCCGACGACTTCATGGGCACCACGATCTCGCTCACGAATCCGGGCACCGTCGGCACCACCTCCTCGGCGCCACGTCTGATGCCCGGCCAGGGTCTGATCGTTGCCACCGGCGCCCTCGACTATTCGGCCGAGTACCGCTCGATGGCCCCGCGCACGCTTTCGCTGCTCGGGATCTCGAAGGTGATGACCCTGACCTCGACCTACGACCACCGCATCATCCAGGGCGCCGAGTCGGGGTTGTTCCTGGCCCGCATCGAGGACCTGCTCAAGGGCGACGACGGCTTCTACGAGCGGATTTTCGACGAGTTGAAGGTCCCGCATCGGCCGGTGCGCTGGGAGGTCGACGTGACGCCGGGGCTGGGTGGGCCCGCCGGCGGGCGCGAGGAGATCGAGAAGCAGGCCCGGGTTCTCCAGCTCATCCACAACTACCGCGTGCGCGGCCATCTGGTGGCCGACCTCGACCCCCTCGACAGCAAGCGCAAGCCCCACAAGGACCTGGAGCCGGCGACCTACGGCCTCACGATGTGGGACCTGGACCGGGAGTTCATCACCAACGGGTTGTCGGGCCGCGACCGCGCCACGCTTCGGGAGATCCTGGAGACGCTGCGCGACACCTACTGCGGCGCGATCGGCGTCGAGTACATGTACATCGCCGACCCCGAGCGCAAGGAGTGGCTGCAGGAGCGCATGGAGTCCGCCCGCAACCGCCTGCCCCTGGCGCCCGCCGAGCGCAAGCGCATCCTCGAGAAGCTCGTGGAGGCCGAGAGTTTCGAGCGTTTCCTCCACACCCGGTACATCGGACACAAACGTTTCTCGCTGGAGGGCGGCGAGGCCCTGATCCCGCTCCTGGACCGCGTCCTGAACGACGCGGCCCGCAGCGGTGTCAAGGAGGCGGTGGTCGGCATGGCCCACCGCGGCCGCCTGAACGTCCTGGCCAACACCGTCAAGAAGTCCCTGGCCCAGATCTTCTCGGAATTCGAGGGCGACCTCGACCCCGACTCCACCCAGGGATCGGGAGACGTGAAGTACCACCTGGGCGCCACCGGCGAACACAAGGCCCCGAGTGGCGAGTCTCTGGCCGTGTCGGTCGCGCCGAACCCGAGCCATCTGGAGTTCGTGAACCCGGTGGTGGAGGGCATGGTGCGCGCCAAACAGGACGCTCTCGGCGACGCCCCGCGCCTCAAGGTGCTCCCGATCCTGCTCCACGGCGATGCGGCCATCGCGGGACAGGGCATCGTGGCCGAGACCCTGAACCTGGCGGGCCTCGAGGGCTTCTTCACCGGCGGCACGATCCACGTGATCGTGAACAACCAGATCGGTTTCACGACCCTGCCCCAGGACGCCCGCTCCTCGGACTACTGCACCGACGTGGCCAAGATGGTCCACGCCCCGGTGTTCCACGTGAACGGCGACGACCCGGAGGCGGTGGCCTGGGCCGCCACCCTGGCCTTCGAGTATCGGCAGCGCTTCAAGAAGGACGTGATGATCGACGTGGTGGGTTACCGCCGCTGGGGCCACAACGAGGGCGACGAGCCGAGTTATACCCAGCCGATCATGTACGCGAAGATCAAGAGCCACCCTTCGGTCGCTACCATCTACGGCGAGCAGGGCCTGCGGGCGGGCTGGATCGGCCGCGAGGAACTGGACGCGTTGTGGGGGGCGAAGAAGGTCGCGCTGCAGAAGGGCGGCGCGGGCGGCGCGCTGGCGGTGATCGCCCGGCGGCCGGCCGTGGCGCCGCCGGAGGTCGACGCCTCGGCCATGCGCGCTCGCCTCAGGGCGGTGCTCCGCGCCCTGAGCACGCTGCCCGACGGCTTCGAGATCCACCCCAAGCTGATGCCCTTCGTGAAGGGCCGCGGCGAGCTCCTTGAGGGCGGCGGCGCCGTGGACTGGGCCACGGCCGAGTCCCTGGCCTGGGGGACGTTGCTGCTGGAGGGGATCCCGGTCCGGCTCTCGGGCCAGGACGTGGGCCGCGGCACCTTCAGCCAGCGCCACGCGATCCTCTACGACGCCCAATCGGCGAAGGAGTACGTCGCTCTCAACACGATCGCGCCCACCGGGACCCGCTTCGAGGTCCACGACAGCCTGCTCTCGGAGGCGGCCGTGATGGGCTTCGAGTACGGCTACGCCGTGGCCGAGCACCGCGCCCTGGTCATGTGGGAGGCCCAGTTCGGCGACTTCTTCAACGGGGCGCAGGTGATCGTGGACCAGTTCTTCGCGGCATCCGAGCAGAAGTGGGGCCAGCCCCACGGCCTGGTGCTGCTTTTGCCCCACGGCCACGAGGGCCAGGGTCCCGAGCACTCCAGCGCGCGGATCGAGCGTTTCCTGATCCTGTGCGCCGAGGACAACATACGCATCGCCTACCCCTCCACACCCGCCTCGTTTTTTCATTTGTTGCGTTGGCAGGGCCGAGAGTCGGTCGAGAAACCGATGGTCGTGTTCACGCCCAAGTCGCTGCTGCGCCACCCGCGCTGCGTGTCCGGGCTCCAGGAGTTGTCCGAAGGCCGGTTTCTGCCCGTCCTCGACGACGCCGCGGCCGATCCGGCCCGCGTGCGCCGGGTGGTCGTCACCAGCGGCAAGCTCTACTACGACCTGCTGAAACGCCGCGAAGACGCCCGGGCCGACCATGTGGCCCTGGTTCGGCTGGAGCAGCTCTACCCGGTGCCCGCCGCCGAGTTGCTCCGCATCCTGTCCCGCTACGCCGCGAGCGCGGAGCTGGTCTGGGCCCAGGAGGAGCCGCGCAACATGGGCGCCTGGCGCTTCGTGCGCGAGCAGTTCCTGGACGGCGGCATCCCCGACCTGGGCCGGCGCGTTCCCCGATACGTCGGGCGCGAGGCCAGCGCCGCGCCCAGCGCCGGCTCCCACAAGATCCACCTGGTGGAGCAGGAGGCGATCGTGCGCCAGGTCGTGGCGCCTTAGGGCCCGCGCCAAGGCGCTCGGGCCGTCTACAGGCCCAGCTTCTTCATCCAGCGGAACAACGTGCGCGGCGAGACGCCCAGGAGCTTGGCCGCCTCGGCGCGACGCCAGCGCGCCTGCTCGAGAGCGGCGTGGACACGCGCCACTTCGTTCTGGGCTTCGGCGCCGCCCCCGAACCCGGCTGTCGGCGTTGCGCTCCCAGCCGCCGCCGGTCGCCGACCCTCGAGGATCTCCGGAGGCAGGTCACTCACGCGGATCGTCTCTGCCTCGGCCAGCAGCCCCGCGCGCTCCACCGCAAAACGCAGCTCGCGCACGTTGCCCGGCCAGTCGTGGGCCTGGAGCGCGGCCACAGCCTCGGGCGACAGCCTCTTCGCCGACGGCAGGCGCCGGCAAAAGGCCTCGGCCAGGAGCGCGATGTCCTCGGGCCGCTGGCGCAGCGGCGGTGCGACCACGCGCACTCCGCGGATGCGGTAGTAGAGGTCCTTCCGGAAGCGGCCTGCGTCCACTTCGTCCCGGAGGTCTCGGTTGGTGGCGGCCACGAGGCGGAAGTCGGCGCGGCGCTTGCGGGTCGCGCCCACGCGGTAGAAGGCGCCCGTGTCGAGGACGCGCAGCAGCTTGCTCTGCAGCTCCGGGGCCATCTCGCCGAGCTCGTCGAGGAACAACGTGCCGCCGTCGGCCACCTCCACCAGGCCGGGTTTCTCGATGGACGCGCCGGTGAAGGCCCCCCGCTCGTGGCCGAACAACTCGCTCTCCAGGAGTGAAGCCGCCACGGCGGCGCAGTTGAGGTCCACGAAGGCGCGCTCGGCGCGGGGGGACACACGGTGCAGGTGCTGGGCCAGCAGCTCTTTGCCGACCCCGCTCTCGCCCTCGATCAGCACCGGCGTGGTGGCGGCGGCCACCCGCTCCAAGGTGGCCACGACCTCGAGCAGGGCGGGCGAGCGTGTCAGCAGCTCCTCGGCCGCGTCGAGGCCCCGGCTCATCTGGAAGCGCAGGCGGCGGTTCTCGCGCGCGAGCAACGTCTTCTCAGCGGCGCGCTCCACGCGCACCGCCAGCTCCGAGAAGTTCGGCGGCTTGGTCAGGTAGTCAAAGGCTCCCAGGCGCATGGCCTCGATGGCCGACTCGACGTTGGCGAAGCCGGTCACGATGATCGTCTGCAGCTCGGCATGCTCCTGGCGCAGGCGCGCCAGCATGTCGATGCCGCGGGCGTCGGGCAACTTCAGGTCGAGGAGCAACACGTCCCACTCGGCGTCCTTCAGCGCCTTTTCCGCGCTGCGGCCAGTGCCGCACAGCTTCACCTCGTGGCCGCGCTGCTCGAGGAAACGCGCCACGCCCTTAGCGTAGGTGGCCTCGTCCTCGGCGATCAGGACCCGGTAAGCGCTCACGGCCGGGCCGCCTTCAGCACCACGCGGAAGGCCGCCCCCTTGGCGCGCCTCGGGCGGTGCAGCAGATCGCCGCCGCGGCCGCGCACCAGGCTGCGGGCGATGGGCAGCCCGAGGCCGGTGCCCTCGTTCGGGTGGGTGGTGAAGAACGGCTCGAAGATGCGCTCGCGCGTCTCGGGCGCCACGCCGGGCCCGGTGTCGACCACGTCGAGGATCACGCGGCCCCCGGCGTGGGCCGCGCGCAGCGAGAGCGTGCCCTCGCCCCCCATGGCCCGGGCGGCGTTGGTCGCAAGCGCGATCACCACCTGCTGCAGGAAGTCGGGTTCGATGCCGGCGGCCGGCAGTCCAGCCGGCAGCCGCGCCACCACCTTGACCCGCGCGAAGGCCGGGTGGCGCTCCAGGAGCTTCAAGGCGGCCGTGACCGTGGCCGCGACGTCCGCGACCGCGGCCGGGTCGCGGCGCGCGGCGCCCAGCAGCGAGCGCAGCAGCCGCGCGCAACGCGCGACCTCTTCGCGGACCAGGTGGCCGAACTCGGCAGCGACGCGACGGTCCTCCTCGTCGGGGGCGCGCGACGCGATGGCCGTCAGGGTCTCCGCGCAGCCCGCGATGGCCGCCAGGGGGTTCGAGACCTCGTGGACCACTCCCGCTACGAGCTGGCCCAGGAACGCCAGACGGTCGGAGGCGATCAGGCTCATCTCCAGGGCCCGGCGTTCGGTGACGTCCTCGAAGGTCGAGAGCACGTGGCTCACGCGCGCGCCGTCGAAAACCGGCAGGCGTCGGACGTGGAACAGGCGGCCGCCGCGCGACTCCAGGGTGCTCTCCCGGGGTGTGCCGCTGCGCAGCACCTCCTCGAGTAGCGGGCGAGTACTCCTGAAGCCGCGGGGCGCCAGCACCTGGCGCAGCGGCCGCCCCAGCACCTCGGCCCGGGGCCTGCCGAGGGGTCCCTCCTCGCGCTGGCGGTTCCAGGCCACCACCCGCAGCTCTCGGTCCACGACGTAGAGGCTCAGCGGGATGGCATCGAGGATGGCCGCGCCGAGCCCGGTCAGAGGTTCGGGCGCCCCCATGGTCAGGCCGGCAGGTCCTTCTCGCCCAACAGCATCCGTTCGATCCCCCGCGCGCTGCCGCTCTTGGGGTCGGCGTCGATCAGCACCGCCGCCAGCCGCGGGTCCCCCTTGGCGGTCTCGAAGCGGTTGGGCAGGCCGGTGAGGAAACGCTGGATGATCGGATCCTTCTCGACCCCGATCACGGAGTCGTAGGGACCGGTCATGCCGATGTCGGTGCAGTAGGCGGTGCCCTTCGGCAACAGGCGCTGGTCACAGGTCGGCACGTGGGTGTGGGTGCCGACCACCGCGGTCACCAGCCCGTCGAGGTAGTAGCCCATGGCCATCTTCTCGGAGGTCGCTTCCCCGTGCATGTCGACGATCACGATCTTCGCCTCCTGCTTGAGGCGCTCCACCTCGGCCAGGCCCACCCGGAAGGGATCGTCCATGGCGCCGTTCATGAAGACGCGACCCGACAGGTTGAGGGTCGCGACCGGCACGCGCGAGTCCTTGCCCTTGCCGATGTAGCTGCCGCGACCCGGCTGCGCCGGCGGATAGTTCGCCGGGCGCAGCAGATCGGGCATCTGGGGGATCAGGGGCAGGATCTCCTTCTTGTCCCAGATGTGGTTGCCGGAGGTCATGCAGTCGATGCCCAAGGAGCGGATCTCCTCGCACACGTCCCTGGTGACGCCGAAACCACCCGCGGCGTTCTCGACGTTGGCGATGCAGTAGTCGACGTCGTGTTGCCTGAGCACGTAGGGCAGCGCCCTCTTCATGATGGCGCGGCCAGGGCTGCCCACGACGTCGCCAATGACCAGTATGTTCACCGCCCGAGACTAGCAGGGCGCGCCCGAAGTCGGAAACCCGGCGGTGTAACATCGCGGGGCCATGGTCTCCGTCGAGCAGGACCTGTTGCGCCTGGTCGGGGCGATCCGCGGAGGCGGCGGCGAGAGTCTGCGGCACGCCCTCGCCGAGATCCTCGCGGCCGCGGCGCCCTTCGATCGCGCGGAGATCGCGTTCCTGCGCGAGGGCGCGGTGGTGCGTTGGGGCCTGGGCGGCACCAAGGAACCCGTTGCGGGAGACGACCTGGTGCGCCACGTGTCCGCCCACCCGGCCAGCGTGCGGATCGACCACCTGGAGGAGGCGGAGCCGTTTCCCTCGACCCAGGAGCGCATGCGGGCCCAGGGACAACTGTCGCTCCTGGCATTGCCGATCACGAACGAGGGCGGCATCGAGGGCGCCATCGTCCTGGCCCGTGACTACGGCTGGGCTTTCGCGGGCGCGCCGCTGCGCCAGCTGCGCCCGATCGCCCTGATGACCGGCCTGCTGCTGGACGTGGCGCAGCAGCTGCGCAGCCGCCGCAAGCGCTGAAGCCGCCCGCCAACCACGGGCCCGGGCTTGACCGCGCCGGTGGGGGTGGGGTCTACTTGCCCCGAGTCATGGCGCTCCCCCGCAAGACGCCGCGGCCGGCGCTGTCCGAGATGGCGCTGCTCCAGCGCGAGGTGAACCAGCTCTTCGGACGCCTGGCCGACACCGAGCGCAACGAGCGGCCGGTGGCCGCGGGCGGCTGGCAGCCGAGCGCGGACGTCTACGAATGCTCGGGGAACCTCGTGCTGGTGGTCGAGGTGCCAGGCCTGTTCCCGGACCAGCTCCGCATCGCCTGCCGCGACCAGAACCTCGTGCTCTCGGGCGACCGCAAGGAGCGCCGGCCCAGCGGCGGCGCCGCGGCTTTCCTGTGCATGGAACGGCCCCAGGGCCGCTTCAAGCGCGTGATCCCCCTGGACATCGCCGTGGACCTGCGCGGGGCGCAAGCGACCCTGGACAACGGGGTGTTGACCATCACGCTGCCGCGGGTGAAGGACCGCCGCGGACGCGAGGTCGTGATCCCCGTCGAAAGGAAAGAATGACAGACGCCGACCGGAGCGCCCGCGGGCGCAGGGCCGCATGAGCGAGGAGCTTCGCAAGGAAGACGAGCCGATCAAGATCCCCGAGCTGCTGCCGGTGCTGCCGCTGCGGGACATCGTGATCTTCCCCTTCATGATCGTGCCCCTGTACGTGAGCCGCGAGCGGTCGATCAAGGCCGTGGACCAGGCCCTGGCCGACCAGCGCATGATCCTGCTGGCGGCCCAACGCGAGCAGGAGAAGGAGGATCCGGCTCCCGAGGACGTCTACGGCATGGGCACCGTCGCGCTGATCATGCGGATGCTGAAGTTGCCCGATGGCCGCATCCGGGTGTTGGTGCAGGGCGTCGGCCGCGCCCGCGTGGCCGCCTACGAGGAGGGCCACGCGCACCTTCAGGCCCGCATCGAGCCCATCCCGGAGCCCGAGGTCAAGGACAAGAGCCTCGAGATCGAGGCCCTGATGCGCAACGTGAAGGGCGCTCTCGAGAAGTCCGCCAACCTCGGCAAACCCATCTCTCCCGAAGTGATCGTGATCGCCAACAACATGGAGGAAGCCGGCCGCCTGGCTGACCTCACGGCCTCCAACCTGGACCTCAAGGTCGAGGGCGCCCAGGAGATCCTCGAGGCCATCGACCCGCTCGAGCGTCTGCGCAGGGTTCACGACCTGATGACCAAGGAGCTCGAGGTCCTGACCATGCAGCAGGAGATCTCCTCGCAGGCCAAAGGGGAGATGGACCGCAGCCAACGCGAGTTTTTCCTGCGCCAGCAGCTCAAGGCGATCCAGAGCGAGCTCGGGGAGGGCAACGAGCTCGGCGAGGAGATCGGCCAGATCCGCGACAAGGCGCACAAGGCCAAGATGCCGAAGCCGGTGCTGGAGGAGGTGGAGCGCCAGCTGAAGAAGCTCGAGCGCATGCATCCGGAGTCCGCCGAGACGGCGACCCTGCGGAACTGGCTCGACTGGATGGTGACCCTGCCCTGGGGCAAGTCCACGCGGGACAGCCTGGACCTCGAGGAGGCCCAGCGGATCCTCGACGAGGACCACTACGGCCTGGAGAAGGTCAAGGAGCGGATCGTCGAGTACCTGGCCGTGCGCAAGCTGAAGGAGAAGACGAAGGGTCCGCTGCTGTGTTTCGTGGGGCCGCCCGGCGTCGGCAAGACGAGCCTCGGGCGCTCCATCGCCCGGGCCCTGGGCCGCAAGTTCGTGCGCTTGTCCCTGGGCGGCGTCAAGGACGAGGCCGAGATCCGCGGCCACCGGCGCACCTACGTGGGCTCGATGCCCGGGCGCATCGTGCAGGGCGTCCACCAGGCCGCCTCCAACAACCCCGTCTTCATGCTGGACGAGGTGGACAAGGTCGGCGCCGACTACCGTGGCGACCCCAGCTCGGCCCTGCTCGAAGTGCTGGACCCGGAGCAGAACTCGACCTTCCGCGACCACTACCTGGGCGTGCCCCTCGACCTCTCCAACGTGATGTTCATCTGCACCGCCAACCTGACCGACACCATCCAGCCTGCCTTCCTGGACCGCATGGAGGTGATCCGCATCTCGGGCTACACCGAGGGCGAGAAGGTGGAGATCGCCAAGCGCCACATCGTGCCCAAGCAACTCGAGGAGAACGGGCTGACCCTCGCGAACCTGGTGTTCACCGACAAGGCCCTGGCCGGCATGGTGGGGAGCTATACCCGCGAAGCGGGCCTGCGGAACCTGGAGCGTGAGGTGGCTTCGGTGGCGCGCAAGGTGGCGCGCAAGGTGGCCGGCGGATCCCAGGACAGGGTGAGGGTGACCCCGGCGTCCCTGCCGAGGTTCCTGGGTGCGCCCAAGATCCTGCCCGACGAGATGCTGAAGGTCGACGCCGTGGGCATCGCCACCGGCTTGGCCTGGACCGCCACCGGTGGCGACGTCCTGTTCGTCGAGTCCACGGCCATGAAGGGCAAGGGCCGGCTGACGCTGACCGGGCAACTCGGCGAGGTGATGAAGGAGTCGGCCCAGGCGGCGTTGTCCTTCGCCCGCACGCGGTCGCGACTCTACGGCATCAAGGAGGATTACTTCGCGGCCCACGACATCCACGTCCACGTGCCGGAGGGGGCGATCCCCAAGGACGGGCCGTCGGCGGGCATCACGATGGCGACCTCGATGTTGTCGGTGTTCACCAACCGCCCCGTGCGTCGCGGCGTGGCCATGACCGGCGAGATCACCCTGCGCGGCAACGTGCTGCCGATCGGGGGCCTCAAGGAGAAGCTGCTCGCGGCGCGTCGCGCCGGCGTCACCAACCTGGTGATCCCGTCCCTCAACAAGAAGGAGCTGGACGAGATCCCCGCGGCCCTGAAGCGCGGCCTCGAGGTCCACCTGGTGACGGAGTTCGACGAGGTGCTGAAGTTGGCCCTGGTGCCGCCCCTGGAGGCGCGCAAGGACACCCCGTCCAAGCCGCCGCGGCCGTTCCCGCCCCGGGCGAAGCCGATCACCGTCTGAGCGGAGCCCGGGCTGGCGGATTCGTAGCCTGCTCGGCGGGCCGCCGGGTCAGTAACGCTTGAGCACGATCAGGGTGCGGTCGTCGGTGGCGCGAGCGCCGGCCGCAAAGGCGTCGAGGGCCCGCAGGATCTCGGTCTCGAGAGCCGGCGCGTCGAGCCCGCGTCCGCGGCGCACCACCTCCACCAAGCGCGCCGGGCCGAACTCCTGGTCCTCGCTGTTCCAGGTCTCGGTCACGCCGTCGGAGAAAACCACCAACGCGTCCCCTGGGCTCATCTCGACGGCGCCTTCGGCGTAGGGCACGGACTCGAACATGCCGAGCACCATGCCGCCCTCCTCCAGCTCACGCGTCTCGCCGTTGGCGCGCACCAGGACCGGCGGGTTGTGGCCGGCGTTGACGTAGGTCAACACGCCGTTCTGGGGCTCGAGGCGGGCCATGAAGAAAGTCACGTACTTGCCCTCGGTGATGTTCTGGCACACGGTGCGGTTGATGCGCGCCATCGCCTCGCAGGGCTCGAACTCGGTCCAGTGGGCGCGCACGGCCGCCCGCAACACGGCCATCAAGAGCGCCGCGCCGGTGCCCTTGCCCGAGACGTCGCCCAGGGCGAGATGCAGCCGCCCCGCCTGGTGGACGAAGTCGAAGTAGTCGCCGCCGACGGTGTGGCAGGGCTTGTTGGAGCCGGAGACGCCCCAGCCTGCGAGCCGCGGCGCCCCCGAGGGCAGCAGCTCGCGCTGGATCTGGGCCGCGCGCCGCATGTCCTCCTCCATGGCCCGCTTCTCGATGCTCTCCTCGAGCAGCCGGGTGTTCTCGATCTTGGCGGCGGCGATGTTGGCGAGAGCCGTGACGGTCTTGAGATCGTCCTCGGTGAAGGAATGCGAGCGCTGCAGGGAGTCGAGGTAGACGAGGCCGATCACCTGGTCGGCTTCGGCCGTCTCGCCCGTGAGCCAGAGCGGGGCGCAGACCGCCGACCGGATGCCCGTGGACAGGATGCTGTCCTGGGAGCGGAATGCGGCGTCCTCCAGCAGGTTCGGCAGCAGCAGCGAGACGCGCTGCTCGATGGTGCGTTTCGCGATGGAACGGCTGATGCGGCGGATCGGCTCGCCGGCTCGGCTGCGGGAGGCCTTGATCACGGGCTCCGGGGGCAGCCCCTCGAGGAGCAACACCGCCGCCCGCTCGGCGGGCACGGCGTCGAGGAGCAGCGTCAACACCCGCTCGAACAGCTGCGATTGCTCTCGGTGCTCGAACAGGTCCTTGGCCGCCTGGGTCAGGGTCTGCAGCAGCCGGTTCTGTCGGATCAGCTCCCCCGGGTCCACGATCGGCTTGGTCTTGATGTCGGAGATCTCCCGGGCCGAGAAAATCCGCGTGCCGACCGGCTCCACGTCGGTCTCGGGTTCCTCGGCCGGACTTCCGTGGAAGGTCAACGCGTGTTCGCCCAGGGTGATCACGTCTCCGGGCCGCAGCCGCTGCTCCCCGGCGATGCGCGTGCCGTTGAGCAACGTGCCGTTTTTGCTTCCCAGGTCGCGCAGCGCGAAGTTGTCCCCGTCGCGGCGGATCTCGGCGTGGTGGCGAGAAAGCCACTGGTCGGGCAGGAAGATGTCGTTCTCGCGGGAGCGGCCGATCGTGATGTGGTCCTTGGCGAGGGGGAACCGATGGGTCTCCCCGTCGGCGCTCTGGATCGTGATCACTGACATCGGACCGCCCGATTCTAACTCCCCAGCGGCCTCGAGCCCGGGCTAGACTCCGCGCGCGGTGTCCGAGCCCCGAGATCGAGGCGTCCTGGGAGGTGCCGTCTTCCTGATGGCGACCTCGGCCATCGGGCCGGGTTTCCTGACCCAGACGGCGCTCTTCACCGGCTCGCTCGGGGCTGATTTCGGCTTCGCGATCCTGGCCTCCGTGGTCGTGGACGTGGTGGTGCAGGCCAACGTGTGGCGCGTGTTGTGCGTCGCCCGCCGCCGCGGTCCGGAGCTGGCTTCGGCGCTGGTCCCGGGACTGGGCACCGCGCTCACCCTGCTCGTGGCCGTGGGGGGGTTCGCCTTCAATGTCGGGAACGTCGCGGGCTGCGGCCTGGGCTTGGAGGTCCTCGGCCTGCCGACCCCCGTGGGGGCCAGCGCCTCGGCCCTCCTGGCCGTGGCCCTGCTGGTGTTGCCACGGGCCGGGCGGGCCATGGATCTGTTCAGCCAAGGCCTCGGGGCGCTCATGATCGCGCTCACGGCCGTCCTGGTGCTGAGGACGGGCCCCGACCCGGTGTCGGCGCTGCGTGGAGCCCTGGCTCCTGCCGCGGTGGACGTGCTGCCGGTCTTGACCCTCGTCGGAGGCACGGTCGGCGGGTACATCACGTTCGCCGGGGCGCACCGGTTGCTCGACGCCGGCCTGGGTGGCCCCGGGGACTTGGGACCGGTGAGCCGCGCCGCCGTGCTCGGGATCCTGGTCACTGGCGCGATGCGGGTCCTGCTGTTCCTGGCGGTGCTGGGTGTGGTGGGCCAGGGCGCGGCCCTCGACCCGGGCAACCCGGCCGGGAGCGCCTTTCGGCTGGGTGCCGGAGAGTGGGGTTACCGCTTCTTCGGCGTCGTGTTGTGGTCCGCCGCCGTCACCTCGGTGGTTGGCTGCTCCTACACGACGTTGTCGTTCCTGCGTTGGCTGCATCCTGCCGTGGAGCGGAATCCGCGGCCCCTGCTGTCGCTCTTCATCGTGGGATCGCTGGCCGTGTACCTGCTCGTCGGGCGTCCGGTCCGGGTGCTGGTTCTCGCGGGAGCGCTCAACGGTCTGATCCTTCCGGCGACCCTCGGCGCGGTCCTGGTTGCCTCGCGGCGTCGCGAACTGATGGGCGACTACCGGCACCCCGCGGTCCTGCTCGTGGCGGGCTGGCTGGCCTGGCTCGCCACCCTGGTCGGTGGCGCCCTGGCCCTTTCCGACCTGCGCAGGCTCTTCTGACCAGATCCGGAACCGGTGGTCAGGTCCGCCGGCGGCTCCGCGGTCAGCGGCGGCGGCGTTTGACCGCGAAGTAACCCTTGCGCACGCGCACCTGGGTGCCGGGGCGGTCCACGCGCAGCTCGATCTTGCGGAACAGCCCGTCGGGAGCCTTCTTAGGCGCGTAGGCCAGCAGGTAGTGGCGGTGCAGCTCCTCGGAGATCGCCGCGAAGACGCGGATCAGCTCGCCCACCCGGTCGGGGAAGAAGTACTGTCCGCCGGTCTCCTCCGAGATCCTCTTGAGGAAGCCACGCGGCGCCCCGCCGCCCCGCGGACCGCCCCCGCGGATGCCGACGCTGTAGATCGTCGCCTCCACCGAGCGGGCGTAGTCCACGACCTCGTTCTGCGGAAGGGAGCTCGTGGTGTCCTCGCCGTCCGAGAACACCACCAGGGCCTTGCGGCCGGGCCGGTCCTTGATGCGCTCGAGGGAATACTTGATCGCGTCGTGCAGGCTGGTGCCGCCCCAGGCCTGGAGCCCGGCGACGAACTGGTCCAGCCGGTCACCGTCGCCCGTGAACTCCGCGCTGCCCTTGACGCTGTCGTTGAACTGGACCACCAGGGCCTCGTCCACCGGCTCCAGCTTGCCGACGAAACTCGAGGCGGCCTCCTTGAGGAAGCCGATGTTCTCGGCCATGCTGCCCGACGCGTCCAGCACCAGCACCACGGAGAGCGGGATCTTCTCCTCGCCGCCCTGGGCCTCGCGAAAGATGCTGACCTCCTGGGGCACGTCGTCCTCGAGCACCGTTATGTCCTTGGCGCTCAGCCCCGTGACGAAGCGGCCGCCCTTGTCGTAGACCACCGCGGTGATCGAGACCAGGTCGACGTCCACCTCCACCACCACCGGAGGCGGCGTCTGTGCGGGCGCCTCGGAGGCTGCGGCGAGGGCGAAGCAGAACGCCGCCCGAGCGACCTGGTTCGTCCTCAAGCCGGGCGGGCGAGGGGGCGGCGGCGCAACCGGCGCCGCGCCACCAGGAACGTCGCGAACAGGACGCACAGAGCGACGACGAGGGGCACGCAGACCGCGAGGATGAACAGTGCCACGGCGACCACGTCCTCGAGCAGGCTGATCACGGGATTGGCCAGGCCCGCGGTGAGGCCGCTGGACAACCCGCGCAAGGTCGCCTTCGCGGCGTGGGGCACAAGGGATGCCGGTGCGCCGACGGCGATCCCGAGCACCAGCGCCGTCAGCGGGTCGGCGAAGCGTCCGATCACGGAGGCCGCGAGTAATGCGCCCGCCGCCGGGCGCAGCAACGTCGAGAGCGCGTCGAGGGCGTGGTCGAGGGCCGGGACCTTGTCGGCGGCGATCTCCAGGGCGCTGGCGATCCCGAACAGGACCAGGGCTTGGGTCGAACCCAGGAAAACGAAGGACTCGCCCAGCTCCAGCACCCCCGCCCGGGAGAGCAGGCCGGCCAGCAACAGCGGCAACCAGGCCCGCAAGCCCGCGCAAGCCGCGAGGGCGATGGCAAGGCCCAACGCGGGCAGCCATTCGACGAGCCGGACCTCGTCCATGCCTTCGAGGTTACTCCATTCCCATCTCGATGCGGAAACTCTCCACGTTTTTCATCTTCTTGCGGCCGAAGCCCGAGAACTCCATGCGGCCGCGGTCCTGGCGCAGGCGGACGAAGTTCGGCGCGTCGGGCTCCAGGGTGGCGTGGATGCTGGAAAAGGCCACGTCGCGCCAGGCCGGCGCGCCCGGGGCGCCGTCGTTCACCTGGTAGGCCACGCGCAGCCGGCGCTCGCCGGCGCGTTCGGCGGGCAGCTCCAGCTTCAGGGAGATGCGGCCGGGGCGGGCTTCCGGAGCCTGGGCGACCACCCCTGGTGCTGCGTCGATGCCGATCGCCGTGTCGAAGCTGAAGGCGTTCACGATCGCGCCGGGGATGTCGGGGTCGGTCTGCGTGTCCGCGTACGTCGCCACCGGCTCCTCGTCGAGGCTCACGTCGAGGCGCAGCGTCGGATCCGGAGCGGCCGCGTCCTTGGAGGGGGCCCAGGCCTGCCAGAAGCTGGCCCCGGTGACGATGAGCACGAGGCGTGTGGGCGGCGGTGTCGGAGACGGCGTCGGGGCGGCGCCGGGGGGAGGGGCGCTCAGAACCTCCTCGCTGCCGTCGTCCTTCAGGATGCGCTGGACCTTGGTCTTCGGGATGCTGATACGTCCGTAGGGAGTCTGGATCCGGTACTGATTGCCTGCCTTCGACACGGTTTTTCCCGTGATGCGGTCTCCGTCCAGGAGGTGATAGACGTCGGCCGCGGCCGGTCCGGCCGCAAGCAGCAGTGCGACGGCGCAGGCCCTCACGACTTGCCGAACAACTTCTTGAGAAAGCCGCCCTGCGATTTCTCTTCGCCCGTGTCTTCGGGCGTGAGCTCCAGCAGCGCCTGCTGGGCCGCCTCGTGGTCGGGATTCAGCTCCAGCACGCGCTGGTACTCGTGCAGCGCGCGGTTCTTGAGGCCGCCCGTCCGGTACAGCCCGGCCAGCAACAGGTGGGCGTCGATGTGGTTCGCGTCCTCGCGGATCACGGATTGCAGTTGTTCCTCGGCCCGCTTCAGCCACTTGGGGTTCTTCAGGTAGTTCCGGGCCAGCGCCACGCGGGCACGCTGCAACATCTTGCCCTTGAGGCTGCGTAGTGTGGGCTCGAGCAGCTGGATCGCGTCCCAGTACTTCTCGGCCCCGTACAGCTGCTCCGCCTTGCGGACCGACTCTTCGGCGAACCGGGCCTCGAGCTCGGGGTCCGGGGCCGGCGCTGCCGCCTCCGCTCCCGACGCGGCCGGCGGGGGGACCGTTCGCGGCGCGCGGGAGGCCAGGTCGGACTCGTAAAGCGAGCGACGCTTGCGGTCGCGCAGCACTTCGTAGGCCTCGCCCAGGCGAATGAAGATGGCTTCGATCTTGTCGCGCAGGTCCGCCAGGGACGGGTCGTGGTGGGTGTCGGGGTGGAAACGCTTCGCGAGCTTGAAGTAGGCCTCCTTCACCTGGGCCTCGTTCGAGGCACGCGGGATCCCGAGCATCTCGAAGTGGTTCTTGACCTTGATGCCGTCGAACAGGGCGACGATCTCGTTGCGCCTCTTCTCATGTTCCGCGGAGGGTCCTGCCGCGCCGGCGGCGGGCCCCGCGCTCACCCGTGCGGGTGCGGGCGCGAGCCCTGTTTCAGGTCTCGGCGGCGGGGGCTGCGCCACCGTGGCGGCCGGCCGGGCGTCGGCGGGCGTCGGTCTTGCCCCGGGCTTCGGGTCCGGCTTGGGCGGCGGCTTGGGCGGCAACGGGAGGTACTCGATCACGCCCGTGCAGAGCAGGCCGAAGAGCCCCTTCAGCGTGTCCTCGGGCACCATCGGGATGACCTGCATCACCTCACGCGCGCTGAGGGTGCCGTCGATCCGCGACAGGATGTAGCCGTCGCCGGGCGAGAGGGTGATCTTCTGGAAACGCAGCAGCGGATCCGAGGACAAGCCCAGGATGCGGTCGACGTCCCCCAGCGCGTAGCGGATCACGTCGGGGTCGTCGATTCGCCGTACGGCCTCCAGGATGATCTCGCCGGTGGAGAACCTGAGGGCCAACCCGGGCTCGTCGCCGCCATCGTCTTTTGCCTCGAACTCGTAGTCGCCCTCGGACCACGACAGCACCTTCAACAGGATCTCGCGCACGTGGACGGCCAGGGCGTCCTCGAGCTGGTCCCCTCCCAGCACGCCCAGCTCCACCAGCACCGCGCCCAGGCGCTTCTTGTCCCGGAGCACGAAGCCGGTGGCGCGCTTGAGGTCCGCTTCCTTGAGCAGGCCCTGGCGCACCAGGGTTTCGCCCAGGCGCTCCTCGCGGACGTTGGTGTCGGCGTGGACGATGTTGCCCCGGTGGAAGTACACGCTGCGTCGTTCTCCCTCCCGCTTGAAATGGAGGAAGCCCGTTCTGCGTCCGACGTAGAGGTCGCGCAGTACCGCGGGGAGCAGGCCCTCGGCGAGGGAACCGTTCATGAAGATGTCCCTGAGCGCCGGAGTATAACCCGGGCGTCATTGACGGCGCGCCGGGGGCCTCCTAGAATCGCGGCACCTCCTATGGACGAGAGCGAGCGGCGGCGTCATCAGCGCCTTCGCATCGACGGCCGCATGGTGGGCCGCGCGACCGTGTTGGCCGATTTTCGCATCGTCGCCCTGTCCGAGGCGGGCGCCTCCCTCGAAATGGAGTTGCCGATGGCCATGGGCTCGTCCTGCGACTTGACGCTGGACCTGCCCCACGTCTCGGTGGACCTGCGGGGCCGCGTGGTGAACGTGCAGGCCCAGGGCCAGGCCGACCAACCCCCCTGGATCGTGGGCGTGGACTTCGAGAGCGTCACCGACCTGGACCAGGCGCTCCTGCAATCCTTCCTCGACCGCGAGCGGCGGAGGGCCCTGTGAGCGAGCGGGCGCGCGGCACGGCCCGAGGCGAGATACCGGTGCGGTTCCTGGACCTGTCCCTGGGTGGCGCCCTCCTGGTCCTGGCCGCGCCACTCGAGGTCGGCGCGATCCACGACTTCGCCCTCGACCTGGACGGCGGCCGCATCTGGGTCCAGGCCGAGGTCCGCCACGTGTTTCCGGCCCAGCGTGGCGTCGGCTTCCACGTGGGCGTCGAGTTCGTCGGCGTGGACCCCCAGGACGAAAAGTTGCTGCGGGAGTACCTGAGCGCCCGCAGCTCGCCAGGGCCCGGCTAGCGCTTCTTCGGCGACAGCGCCTTCGCTTCCGAGGCCGAGAAGGCGTGGACGAGGGGAACGTCCCGCATCGTCAGCAGTCCCGGTCGCGCGGCCAACAGCTTGGGGATCGCGTTGATGGTGATCGCGGCGGTGGCGACGTCCCCGGCGATGCCGCCCGCGATGGTCATGTCGACGGGGGGTACGCCGTCGATCAGGACGTGGTCGCGAGGCAACTCGGCGCCCACGTACATCTGCAAGTCGAGGCTCACGAGCAGCTCGTCCTTGCGATAGCCGCGGGCCGACTGCTTGATTCCGGCCGCGTTCCCCGCCGGGATGCGCAGATACTCGGTGTCGAGATCCCGTGGGGCGATCGCCGGCTCCAGGGTCTCGTCGACTCGATCCAGCTTCCAGCCCAGGCCGGCCGCGATCATGTGCACCGATTCGGGTAGGCCCACGTGGCGGACGCTGCCCTCCGTGATCGCGCGGCGGAACTGCGGGACGTTGAGCCCCGCCCCCACCTTGCGCTGCAAGGGCAGGCGGCGCGTCGCCGCGTCCACGACCCGCGTCACCGAGACACGGTTCACCCGGGCGCAAGGGGCCGTCAGGAACAGCGCCAGCGCGTCCATGGCGAAGCCCGGGTTGACACCGGTGCCCAGCACGCCGACCTTCTTCTTGCGCGCGAGGTTGTCGATCTCCCGGCAGGAGGCGGCCCGGGCCGGGGTGGGGTAACTCAGCTCCTCGCAGGTGGACACCACGTGGAGGCCCTTCCGGATCAGGGCGACGATCTGCGGCTTGACCTCCCGCAGGGAGGAGGCCGTGGAGAGAATGGCCACGTCGGCCCGGGTCTGGCGCAGCAGCTTGCCGACGTCCGGCGCGACCTTGAGCCGCAGCCGGCGCGGCAGGCCCAGGACCAGGCCGAGGTCTTTGCCCGAGCGATCGGGAGCGATGTCCGCGGCCCCCACGACCTTGAGCCCCTCGGTCTCGAGGGCCAGCCGGGTGATGCCCTGGCCGATCGGACCCAGGCCGACGTGGATGACGCGGATCTCCCGGCTCAGCGCTCCACCTCGATCCTTCCGACCTCCTCTTCCGGCTCGGCCGACATGATGACGGTCGAGGCGACGGGAAGAAGCGTCGTGTAGTTCCGGCCCGAGGCCTCGAGCAACACCTCGTAGTAGCCTTCGGCCGAGACGCGCACCAGGCGCCCCTTCGCCATCTTGGCGCCGAGGGTGTTCGCCAGGATCTCGCTGTAGATCCGGATCGGGGCTTCGCGTTCGATCATGAGGTACCCCCGTGGACTCGCCCGGGCGGCGCTATGGTCCCTGAAAAGCGGCACATACTAGCACAGGTTGTATAATCCGCCTTCCGCGAGTTAGACGATGCCTTCCTCCATCGATCCGGCGTTCCTGAGGGGCTCCGACCTCTTCGAATCCCAGCCCGACGAGGTGCTGCGAGCGGTGCTGGCGCAGGGCCGGCTCGACTTCTTCGGGGCCGGCGCGATCGTCTTTCGGCAGGGTGACCAGGGCGACCGGCTCTACATCGTGAAGAACGGCGCCCTCGAGGTTCTGGCCGCCGCGGGCGACGGCGCCGAGACGGTGCCGGTCGCCTACCTGGGCACGGGCGAGGTGCTGGGGGAGCTGGCGCTCCTGACCGGCTCGCCGCGCAGCGCCACCGTGCGCTGCCCGGAAAAAGCCGAGGTCTTCGTCCTGGACAAGGCCGTGTTCAACGACCTGATCGTGTCCCTGCCGGCATTCGCCCGCGGCCTGTGTCTGGTGCTCGCCAAGAGGCTCGAGGCCACCACCCTCAGGATGCCGCGCGCCAGCGCCAAGCAGCTCCAGGGCAACCTGAAGTACTTCGACCTCGCCACCGTGATCCAGACCCTGATCGGCGCGCACCAGACCGGCTCCCTGGTCGTGACCCAGGAGGGCGGCAAGTCGAAGGTCGCGGACATCTTCTTCTACAAGGGCAACATCTCTCGGGCGCGCTTCCGGCAACTCACGGGCGACGATGCCGTGTTCCAGCTCTTCCAGTCCGCCCTGGAGGGCGAGTTCTCGTTCACCGGCAAGAGCGTCACCGAGGAGGAGGTGCAGACCGAGGTCACCATGCCGGGCATCTCGCTCCTGATGGAGTCGGTTCGGCTCCAGGACGAGTTGCCGTTGCTCGAGGCCCGCATTCCCGACCCCAACAAGATCTGGCTCCAGAAGGGCGCGCAGCTGGAATGGGAGGACGCGGAGAGCCTGGAGTTGGCCGTCGCGATCTGGGCGCGCCTCAAGAAGGGCGCCTCGCTGAACGATCTGCAGCGCGACGTGCCGCGTTGCTCGTTTTTCATCTACAAGACCGTCCTGGGTCTGGTGGACGCGGGACTCGTCGAATGAGTCCACTCACCACAGCCACGCTGGAGGGCCACAAGGGCCGACCCGATCGGGGTCAGACCTTGGAGGCTTCGCGGATCTTCTGCTCGAGTTGGCGGTTGTCCTGCCGGGCCTCCGCGATATCGGCCGCGAGGCGGCTCAGCTTCCTGCGCTTGGACAGGAACGCGTAGTTGGCCAGCTCCAGCAGGATGCCCGAGGCGAGCACCACCAGGCCGGCCTCGAGGAAAACCTCGAATTCCAGCATCCGGTCCTTCGCCCCCACCTGCCAGAACAGGTAGGCCACGCCGATGCCGACGCCGTTGAGGCCGATGCCGACGCTGGTGCGGGTGGCGCGCAGATCCGCCTCCAGGCGCTCCACCAGGGCCTCGTTGTTGGCAAGGGCTTCCTTGAGCGGGGCGATGTCGGCGATCACCAGCCGCAGCATGTCGCCGCGCACCACCTTGTGTTTGGTGCCGCAGGACCCGCACTTGATGTGATCGCCGTGGGCGTAGGTGTTGGGAACCGAGACTTCGGTGCGGCAGTTCACGCACCGCGCCCGCTGGGCGTTGGAATCCACGCTTGCCCCCCTACGCTGCGCGGAGGATAGCAGATCGCCGACTGGGTTATAAATTCCACCCTGGGCCGCGCTTCGCCCGCGGGGCGAAGCTGACAGGAGGTTGGCATGCGCTGGGATCGGTTACGCCGCAGTGACAACGTCGAGGACCGTCGGAGCCAGCGCGCCGTGCGCGTGGGCGGGGGCTTCGGCCTCGGCGGCCTGCTGCTGGTCCTGCTCGCGAGCTTCGCTCTCGGCAGGAATCCGCTGGAGCTGCTCGCGCTGCTCCAGGACTCCGGAGTCGGCAGCGCGCCGGGCGAGAGTGGCCCGCCGCCGCCCGCCGACGACCCGGGTGCCGACTTCGTGCGGGCGATCCTGGGGGATACCGAAGACACCTGGACCCGCCTCTTCGACCGGATGGGAGCGCGTTACGAGGAACCGCGACTGGTGCTCTTCCGCGACGCCGTCAACTCCGCCTGCGGCTTCCAGGGCGCGGCGGTGGGCCCGTTTTATTGTCCTCCGGACTCACGGGTCTACCTCGACCTCGGGTTTTTCCAGGAGCTCGAACAACGATTCGCCGTGCCGGGGGACTTCGCCCGCGCCTACGTGATCGCCCACGAGATCGGCCATCACGTCCAGAACCTGATCGGGGTCTCGGAGAAGGTGACCGCCCAGCGCCCACGCCTCAGCGAGGAACAGGGCAACGCCCTGTCGGTGCGGGTCGAGCTGCAGGCCGACTGCCTGGCGGGAGTCTGGGGTCACTACGCGAAGCGGCGCAACCTGGTGGACTTCAGCGACGTGCAGTCGGCCCTGGCCGCCGCCACGGCGATTGGCGACGATCGCCTGCAGATGCGCAGCCGCGGCTACGTCGCTCCCGAGTCTTTCACCCACGGATCATCCGAGCAGCGGACGCGCTGGTTCGAGGTGGGCTTGCAGGCCGGCGAGGTGGGCGCGTGCGATACCTTCTCCGCCCGCAGCTTGTGATCTACTTCTCCTCCGGCGGCGCCTTCGGGCAGTGGTCCGCGCCCTTGTCGAAGACCACGCGCCAGCGGCCGCCTGCCTCGCGTCGCCAGATCGACTGGAAGGTGCCGGTGCGCGCGCCGTTCGGGTCCAGCACCGGACCCGAGCTGAGCGCGAGTGTGCCCGAGTCCAGCACCTCCACGGTGTCGGGCGCCCACGAAAACGGCGCCCGAGGCCCCTCGTAGAGCCCTTTCCAGCTGGCAACCACGGCCGCCTTGCCACGGGCGGCGCCAGAGCGACCGAAAAACACGGCCTCCTCCGAGAGGAACGCCGCGAAGGCGGCGTGGTCCCTGTCGGCCATGGTCCTTGCGAAGGCGATCTCGGCCTGCCACACCTGCTCGCGCAGCTGCGCGTTCGTCTCGGCCGCCGCCCACGTGGTCCACGCCACACACGCCGCCAGACCCAGAGCCCGCTTCATCCCCGTGAACCTCCTCGACCCCGCAGGATGCTCTCACAACTCGCGCCGGCCGGCAGATTCTTCCGCTCCCGCATCTCTCGCGTCGCCTAAGTGGCTGATCGCCGGGTCCAGCGAGCCTGGAGCCCATCTTGCAGCGTCACCCACAGGAGGCGGCGATGCGCGCGGCCCGCGGGTGGTGGTGTGCCCTGACGCTCCTGCTCGCGCCCTGGGCGCGTCCGGAGGACGACGAGGTCGAGACCTGCCTCGGCTGCCACGAGGACGCGAGCCTCGAGATGGCCCTTGCGGACGGCGCGACACGGCCGCTCCTCGTGGATCGCCGAGCCCTGGCCGGCTCGGTCCACGCCGAGCTCCGCTGCACGGACTGCCATCCCGAGCTGGCCGAGATCCCGCACCCGGAGCGGCGTTGGAAGGACGCCGCCGAGTTCCAGGCCGGCATGCAGCAGGCCTGCCAGACCTGCCACCTCACCAACTACCGGCACCACCTCGACAGCGTGCACCACCGCGTGCTCGAAGCAGGCGGCTTCGCGCCGGGCTGCGTGGACTGCCACGGCTCCCATGCCGTCACGCGGGCGGCCGAGCCTCGCAGCCGGATCTCCGACACCTGCGCCGCCTGCCATTCCGAGGTGGCCGAGACCTATGCGGGCAGCGTACACGGCCGGGCGCTCGGCGGCGAGAACGCCGGGGACGTTCCGGTCTGCACCGACTGTCACCGTTCCCACGACATCGTGAACCCCCGCCAGGCGGGTTTCCTGCTGCGGACGCCCGAGCAGTGCGGGCGTTGCCACTCCGACCCCGAGCGCATGCAGAAGTACGGGCTCTCGACGGACGTCTTGCGGACCTACCTGTCGGACTTCCACGGCACCACCGCGTCGCTCTCGCAGCGCACGGCGCGGGGCGAGGGCCGGGTCACGGCCGTATGCGTGGATTGCCACGGCGTCCACGACATCGCCAAGGTCGACGACTCCGAATCCCGGGTGCTGAAGGCCAACCTCGTGAAGACCTGCCGCAACTGCCACCCCGACGCGAGCGAGAGTTTTCCCGCGGCCTGGCTCAGCCATTTCGAGCCGAGCTGGGAGAAGGCGCCCCTGGTTTACGTCGTGAAGCTCTTCTACAGGGTCTTCATTCCCTTCGTGATCGGGGGCCTCCTGCTCCAGATCCTGCTGCAGCTGTGGCGGGTGGTGGTGAACCGATGAGTGAGGGCAAGGGCGGCGAGTACGTGGTGCGCTTTTCGCCGCGCCAGCGTCTCGAGCACTGCGCGATCATGCTGCTCTTCGTGGTCCTGTCCCTGACGGGGTTCCCGCAGAAGTTCCCTGACTACGCGTTGTCCCGCGCGCTGAGCGACGCTGCCGGCGGCGTCCAGGTGCTGCGTTTCCTGCACCGCGGCGCGGGCCTGATGCTCCTGGCCCTCAGCCTCGCCCACTTCGCCTGGCTGATCGCCGGGCTTGCCGCGCGGCGCCTGCCGCTGTCCATGCTCCCGACCCGCAAGGACTTCGAAGACGCCGTGATCACGCTCCGCTACTACCTGCGCCTCGATTCCAAGCCCGCCCGCTTCGACCGCTACGACTATCGCCAGAAGTTCGAGTACTGGGGCCTCGTGATCGGCAACCTGGTGATGTTGGGGACAGGCCTGGTCCTGATGTTCCCGATCCTCGCCACGCGCTACCTCCCGGGCGAGCTCGTGCCCGTGGCCAAGGTGGCCCACGGCAACGAGGGCCTGATGGCCTTCCTGGTGGTGATCATCTGGCATGTCTTCAACGCGCACCTCGCTCCCGACATCTTCCCCTTCAACACCACCATCTTCACGGGCAAGATCAGCAAGCAGCGGCTGCTCCGCGACCACCCCCTGGAGTACGAGCGCCTGTTCCCCCCCGGTCAGCTGGAACCCGCGCCCACAGAGCCCCCGAAAGCGGCGCCGGTGCGTGATGGCTGAGGCGTTCTCGCGACAACGTGTCCCGCGACGCCTCTTGGTGCTGCTGGGCTTCGGCGCTGGCGCGCCGCTCCTGGCCGTGACCCTTCTCGGCGCCTCGGGGCTCCAAGCCATGACGCTGGCGCTCGTGGCCGAGCGCCAGACCCTCGCAAACATGCTGGCCGCGCGCTGGGACACCGGCCTGGACGCCCGGCTGCAGGCCCTGGCAGGACTGGGCGCCGCCGCAACCGAGGCCGTCCTCCCGCCTGAGCGCCTGCGCGGGGCCATGCACCAGGTGTGGCGGACGGCTCAGCCGCTCGAGAGCGTGGCGCTTTTTGACGCCTTCGGCCGCGAGCGGCTGCGCGAGCCGCCCGTGGCTCCGCCCCTGCCGGCGCTCCCGGCCGTGGACCGCCCCTCGGTGGTCGGTCCGCTCGCCGTTCCGGACGGCGCGCGCGTGTTGCTCGTTTATCCCCTGGCCGACCATCGTGGGCGGAGGTCGGCGACCGTGGTGGGCAGCCTCGACCTCGCCGATCCACGCTGGCGGTTCCTGCTGGAGCTGCGCCCGTCGCGGCCGGATCTCCAGTTGCGCGTCGTGGACGCGCAAGGCCATACACTCGCCGCAGCCGGTCACGCCGTGGCGGACGCGTCCGTCGTCAAGGCGCCCCTGCTTTCTGCCCCCTGGAGCGTGGAGGTCCGTGCGGGCACCGATCCCGCGGCGACCGCGCGGCGCAGCCTGTATTGGCTGCTGCCGGCGCTGCTGGTCCTGGCCCTGCTCTTCGGACGAGGCGCGGCCCGCAGCGTCACCGAACCCGTGGCGGTGCTGACCGAGGCGGCCGGCCGGATCGCGGATGGCGACCTGGAACGACCCGTGCCGGGCGTGGGCGAGGACGAGGTCGGCCAGCTCGGCCGGGCGCTCGAGGCCATGCGCGTAGCCCTGCGCCGCGATCGCTCGCGGGGTCGGCTCCTGGCGCGCGTGATCGCCGCCCAGGAGGAGGAGCGCAAACGGATCGGTCGCGAGCTGCACGACGAGACCTGCCAGACCCTGGCGGCTTTGGCCCTGGCGGCTCGCTCGGGCCGTGCGGCAGAGGCCGAGGCCCTGGCGGGACGGGCCCTGGACGGCATCCGCGGCCTGATCCACGACCTGCGTCCGGCCGTCCTCGACGACCTGGGCCTCGCCGCGGCCGTGCGCTGGCTCGCGGTGCGGCATCTCGCGCGCCAGGGCGTCGCCGTGCGCTGCGAGATCGAAGAGCCCCTGCCGCGCCTGCGTCCGGCTGTGGAGACCGCGTTGTTCCGGGCCGCGCAGGAGGCCCTGGTCAACGTCGCGCGCCATGCCGCCGCCGAGACCGTGTTGATCCAGGCTGCCGGCGCCGGCGACAGGTTGCGGATCGAGATCGAAGACGACGGCTGCGGCTTCGAGCCCGCAGCCGTGGCGGCACCGTCACCGGACGGGCGCGGACTGGGCCTGCTCGGCATGCGCGAGCGCCTGGCCCTGATCGGCGGCCGCTGCGAGATCGACGCCGCTCCGGGTCGAGGCACGCGTGTGCTGCTCGAAGCGCCCGCCGGGGTGTTGGCTTGAGCGCGATCCGGGTGCTGATCGTCGACGACCACGCGCTGCTGCGCGAGGGGTTGCGTGCGCTGCTCGAGGCGGCCGGCGACATCGAGGTCGTGGGGGAGGCCGTGGACGGGCAGCAGGCGATCGAGGCGTGCCGGAAGCTGGATCCGGACGTGGTGCTGATGGACGTGGCGATGCCCGGGCTGGGCGGCCTCGAGGCCACGCTGGAGATTCGCCGCGAGCAGCCCCGCATCCGAGTCCTGGTGTTGACCCAATACGACGACCGCGAGTACGTCGCACGTTTCCTCAAGGCGGGAGTTGCGGGTTATGTGCTGAAACGCGCCGCGGCCAGCGACCTGGTCTCGGCGATTCGCAACGTGCACCGGGGGGGGCTGGTGCTGGACCCGGGCGTGGCGCGCGAGGCGCTCGGGGAGGCAGGTCCACTCCGGGCCGCGCCCGGGAGTGATCCCTACGAGTCCCTCACCGACCGCGAGAAGCAGGTGCTGCGGCTGGTCGCCGAGGGCCACTCCAGCAAGGAGGTGGCCGAGGTGCTGGGCATCGCCGTCAAGACCGCGATGTCTCATCGGGAGCACGTCATGGAGAAGCTCGGCCTCCACAACCGCACCGATCTCGTCCGTTTCGCCCTCAGGCGGGGCGTGATCCGACTTTGACCGCCGCGCGGCGCCGCCGCACGTCGAACAGCGGCGTGGTGATCAGGTAGCGCCCCACCAGCACGAAGCCGACCAGTGGCAGGAACACCACGAGCAGCGCTCCCATCGCCGGCCCGAGCATCAGAATGCCCAGGGTCGGAATGCGCCTGAAGGCCTCGGTCGGTTCACCCGGCAGGATGCCGCCCGCACCACTCACCGGGACGATCTCCCAACGCGCCGGCCGCCAGTAGAAGCCCGCCTTCACCCGCTGGCCCCCCTTGTTCCGCTTCATGGCGCCCTCCTTTCTTCCTTCAATCCCAATCTCGGCCCGCGCGGGCCGCGCCGCCAGCGGGCGTTCGCCCGAGCCGCGACGGAACTTCTCCGGAGGCTCCCCGGCCCTGAAGCCGGAGTCGAGCGGCGGCCGGTCGACTCCGACCCGCCGCGTTAGGCCCGGCCCACCCAGCGCAGGATCTCGGGCAGGGTCGCGCGCTTGCCGTACATCAGGATGCCCACGCGGTAGACGCGAGCCGCGGCCCAGTTGAGGAACACCACGCTGGCCAGGGTCAGGACGATCGAGAGCGCCACCTGCCAGGCCGGCGGGGTCAGGGTCGTCACGCGCAGGAACATCAGCAGCGGCGTCCAGAAGGGGACGAAGGAACAGACCACCGAAAGGGCGCTGTCCGGGCTCGACAACACCATGGGGAACAACATCACGCCCAGGATCAGCGGCATCATCACCGGAAAGGCCAGGCTCTGGGCCTCCTGCTGCGAGTTGACCGCCGCGCCCACAGCCGCGTACAGGGCGCCGTAGAGGAAGTAGCCGAGCAGGAAAAACACCACGAAGAGCACCGCCACGTGGACCGGGATCTCGGGCAACTTCGTCCCGCCCATCACGGCGATGACCCCGCCGTAGAGGGAGAGCCCGAGCAGGAAGCCGGACCAGACCAGGAACTGGGTGAGGCCCACGGCCCCGATGCCCAGCAGCTTCCCAGCGAACAGCTCGGTGGCGCTGATCGACGACACCACCACCTCCACCACGCGGTTCGCCTTCTCCTCGATCACGCCGTTCATCAGCGCCGCGCCCCACATCGCGACGGTCGTGTAGAGCGTCATCAGCAACATCATCGACAGGAAAAAAGACGCGCCACGATCCTCGCGAGCGCCCCTCTCCGAGAGCTGGAGGGTCTTGAGATCCACCCGCCGCATCACGTCCTTCGCGCGCGCCTCTCCGATCCCGGCCTCCTCCAGCCGCAGCCCGATCATGGCGTCGTCGAGGGCGCGGTCCAAAACGCCGATGTCCATCACGTTGCTGACGTTCTTGCCGTGGTACTCGGCCACCGAGCGCTCCAGGGCGTCCCGAGGCAGGAACAGGTAACCGTCAATCTCGCCCGCCAGCACCGCCTGCTTGAGCCTCTCCCGAACCTGCTCCGGAGCGCCGGCGCCCGCCGGCCGGATCTCGAAGCGGTTCCTGCCGTCCACCTGGCGCGTGGCGAGCGCCGACTCGACCACCGAGCGCAGGGCTCCGCCCTCGTCGAGCACGGCGATGCGCAGCGGCTTGCCGCGCTGCTTGGCCATCAGCAGGCTGGGCAACACGGTGAAGGCCGCCATCAGGATCGGTCCCAGGACGGTGCCGATCAGGAAGGCCCTGGAGCGCACCCGTTCCAGGTATTCGCGACGGACGATGGGCAGGAGCCGCATTCAGGCCACGGCCTCGGCCGCGTGTCTCTTCACGTGTTGCACGAAGATGTCGTGAAGGCTGGGCTCCACGATCTCGAAGCGGCTGATGCGGAGCCGCGCCGCGGCGGCCTGCAGGATGGCCTGGGCGTCGCCCCCATCGGCGAGACGGATCTCGACGTATCGGCCGAAGTCCGAAACCGAGCCCACGCCGGGCAACCCGGCCAGGAACGCCCCGTCGCCCTCGTAGGCCAGCACCACGGTGTTGCGGCCATGACGACGCTTCACCTCCGAGACCGGGCCGTCGAGCAGCTTCTCGCCTCGGCTCACCAGCGCGATCGTGTCGCAGAGGCGCTCCACGGTCTCCATCTGGTGGCTCGACAGCACCAGGGTCTTGCCCTGGCGGCGCAGCTCCAGCAGCACGTCGCGCATCGAGCTGGCGGCCACCGGGTCGAGGCCGGCCAGGGGCTCGTCGAGGATCAGCAGCTCGGGGTCGTGGAGCACGGTGGCGATGAACTGGGCCTTCTGCTGCATGCCCTTCGACAACTCGTTCAGCTTTCGCCTGCGCCACTTGGGGTCGAGGTCGAGTCGCTCGAGCCAGAACGGCAGCCGCTCCAGCGCCAGGCGGCGCGAGCTGCCCTTGGTCTCGGCGAAGAACACGAGTTGCTCCTCCAGGCTCATGCGCGGGAACAGCCCGCGCTCCTCGGGCATGTAGCCGATGCGGTCGCGGGCCGCGTGGTCGGAGGCGCCGCCCAACACCTCGATCGTCCCCGAGTCCGGCGCGAACACGTTCATCACCATGCGCAGGGTCGTGGTCTTGCCCGCGCCATTCGGCCCCAGCAGGCCGAACACGCTGGCGCGCGGCACCTCGAAGGACAGGGAGCGCACGGCGGCGTGGCCGGAGAAGCTCTTGGTCACGTCGCGGAGGCGCAAGGCGGCGTTCACGCTAGCGAACTATACGCTGCGCGGCCCGGCCCCCGGTCCCCGGCTCGCATCGCCGGAGGCTTCGCGGGTATCATTGACAGTCCGCCAGGCGCGGCGAGGAGCTGATGACCGAGCCCGGGACGCAGGAAGGCCGCCCGTACCGCGTCAGCTTGCAGGCCAAGATCCTGCTGGTCGTGCTGCTGTGCACGGGCATCCCGGTGGCCGTGATGGGCGCCTACCTCCTGCAGCTCAACGAACGCATCGTCGGGGACAAGGTCCGCGAGGCCATGACCAACGCGTTGTTCCGCAAGGCCTCCGACCTGCAGAAGTGGTTCGAGGAGCGCCGCGCCGAGACCCAGAGCTGGACCACGTCCTACGTGGTCTACGAGGGCGTGGAGGCCACCGCGCGAGCCCAGGGCGCCGAGCGCTCCCGCTGGATGCGTGACCTCGCCCAGTACCTCGAGTCGGTGCTGGGGCACCATCGAGTGTACGAATCGCTTTTCGTCGTGGACCGCTCCGGGCAGGTACTGGCCGGCACTCGCGAGGAACGCCTCGAGGAATGGGCCACGACCCAGATCGGCCAGGCGAGCGCCGAGGCCAGCACCGGCTTCGTGAGCCCCCTGCACCGTTCCGAATGGTTGGGCCGCCCGACGATGCTCGTGCTGCAGCCGATCCGAGGCCGTGGCAACCGCACGGTGGTTGGCTACCTGATCGGCCGCCTGGACCTGCGCGAGCTGGAATCACACCTGGGCACACCCGTGGACGCCGAGACGGCGTTCCTGGGCCTCCGCATCGACAGCATCGAGACCCTGCAGTCCAGCCTCGACGACTCGACTGAGCTGACGCCGGATTTCTGGCTGCTGAACGCCGACGGCGGGATCCTGGCCGAACGCGGCAAGGTCGTCGGGAAACCCGGGGAGCGCAAGTTCCCCGGCGAGTTGCCCGACGGCGCCTCGACGGTGGCGCCGGTGCGCGAGATCGAGATGCTCGGACACGGCAGGACCGTCTACGCGGGGCGGCGTCTCGAGGGCCACCTGCCGGGCTTCCTGGCGGCCACCTTGCCCGAGCAAACGGCCTACAAGTCGCTGCGGGAGTCCCGGATCCGGCTCATGCGCTGGGGCGTCCCGATGCTGGTGGCGATCCTGCTCCTGACCGTGCTGGCCGCGCGCCGCGCCCTGCGGCCGATCCACCTGCTGGCCGACGGCGCCCGGCGCGTCAGCAAGGGCGAGGACGTCTACCTGCCCGTGAGCGGCAACGACGAGATCGCGGGCCTGACCATCGCCTTCAACGAGATGGTGGCGAAGGTGCGCGAAGGTCGGCAGCGCCTGGAGGAGGCCCGCGACCAGCTCTCGCGCACCAACGAGGGCCTGCGGGCGGCCAACCGCACCCTGGAGACGCTGGCCATCACCGACGGCCTGACGGGCCTGTACAACCACCGCCACTTCCAGGACACGATCGAGAAGGAGATCCGCCGCTGCGAGCGCGAGGGCCGCGCGTTGTCCCTGCTGCTGATCGACATCGATCACTTCAAGCAGTACAACGACCGCTTCGGCCACACCGAGGGGGACGCGGCGCTGCGCCGGGTGGCGGGGCAGATCATGAAGACGATCCGTTCCACCGACCTCGCTTTCCGATACGGTGGCGAGGAGATGGCGGTGCTGCTGCCCTCCTGCGGTCGCGAGCAGGCGACCGACGTGGCGGAGAAGATTCGGGTCGCCGTCAGCACCTCCTCCGCGCGCACGGGCCGCTTCGGCGCCAAGAACACGGTGTCCATCGGCGTGGCCACGTTCCCGGAGGATGGTCGGGTCTCGCGGGCCCTGGTGGACACCGCGGACGCGGCGCTCTACGAAGCCAAGCGCACGGGCCGTGACCGCGTCGTCCAGGCGGGCCGGCATGCCACGCCGGTCGCTCCCAAGACCGAAACCGCCGGCTGACCACCCCGGACGCGCTTCGGTCTACGTCCCGCGGCTATTCGACCAGGGCCCGGAGGATCCAGCCGGCCAGGCTGCCCGTCTTGACCTGGAGCCATTCTCCGCGCAGCGCGGTGGCCTCCAGGCTGTCGCCCTTCTTCACGCGGCCCGAGACCGCGGCCTCCCGCGACGGCTCGCTCCGCAGGTTGGCGAGAGTGGCGACCACGACGTACTGGCGCTTCGGCGCCGGCCGGTCGCCCGCTTCGAGCGGGGCGCCACGGCGCACGTCCTTGGTCAGCTCCTGCGCCTTGAGCGCCATGAAGGCCGCCGCCCCGAAGTTGCCGTCCTCGACCATCTGTTCCGCGCGGTCGAGGAGTTCGTGGCTGCGGATCACGGCCAGGGATCGGCCGTGCTGCTCCTGCGTCCGCCGTATCTGGACACGGGTCTCGGCGATCACCGAGGTCGCGTCGGCCTTGGTCTCGAGGCCTTGCAGCCGGGCCTTGGTGCGGATCACTTCAGTTTCGGTGAGCTCCAGGTCGCGCGCCAGCACCGCAACGCGCTCCTCCAGGCGCCGCTGGTCCTCCTCGGCCTTCTTGGCGCGGGCAGCCAGGCGGTCCGCCTCGGCCGCCTCTTTCTGGACGCCGGACAGGCGCTCCGCTTGGGCCTGGGCTTGGGCCAGGGCGCGGGCGTCGGCCTGGGTCAGTCGGACGGAGCAGGCGGCCTCGGAGACCACCAGGTCCCCGAGACACGCTGCCCGTTCGGCCTGGCGCGGCCGTGTCGCGGCCGCTTCGGCCTCCTTGAGGTGGCCTTCTGCGGCCGCGAACTCCTCGGGAGCCTTCTCGGGGGCGCCGGCGGCGCGGGCCTTCTCGACGGCCGCCCGCGCCGGCTCCAGGTCCAGCTTCGCAGGGGGGGCGCTTGCGCAGCCCAGCGCGGGCACCGCGAGCATACAGAGCGCGCGCCGCTGGAGCACACGCGCAGTCTAGCATGGAGCTTCCGCGCGTTATGATGGCCGGATGAAGCTCTGCGGCGTCGCCGGCGCGTGCAGCCGCTCCGGCAAGACCGCGCTGGCCGCAACGCTCCTGGCCTCGAGCCCGCCCGGTTCGGCCGTGGCCGTGAAGTTCACGACCACGGAGGACGTCTTCGAGCGTTGCCCGCGCGGCACCACCTGCATCGTGTGCGACATCGAGGTGCCGTTCCGGCTGATCGAGGATCCGGCCGTGTTGCGCGAGGCGGGCACCGACACCGCGCGACTGGGGGAGGCTGGTGCCGGCCGCGTGATCTGGACGATCGCCAAGTCGAGCCACGCGGAGGCCGCGTGGAAGGCCACCCGGGAGCGCCTGCGCGGCGCGCGCCTGGTGGTGGTCGAGGGGTCCACGGTGGTGGAGCTGGCGCGCCCGGAGACCCTGTTTTTCGTCGTGCATCCCTTTCTCTCGACCGCGCGCTGGAAGCCGACCTCGGGGCCGCTCATCGCGCGCGCCGATGCCGTCGTGGTGAACCGCCCCGCCGCCGAGGCGCGACCCCCCGCGTCCGAGGTCCTGGACGCCCTGCGCGTGGCCCGCGGAAAGGACGACTTCATGCTGGCGGACGTGACCCGTCCGCTCTCCCAGTGGGCGCCCCAGTTCGCGGCGCGCCTGGCCGCCTGACGGGCACGCAGCCGCGGCCGCCATGAAGATCTCGCTCGCTCACAGCCCCGACAGCGACGACGCGTTCATGTTCTACGGCCTGGCGTCCGGCCTGGTCTCGGCCGACGGCCTCGAGATCCAGCACACCCTGACCGACATCGAGACCCTCAACCGCGATGCCATGCAGGGTCGGCATGAGGTGACGGCCATCTCGTTCGCCGCCTACCCGTACCTGACCGACATCTACGCCCTGATGCCATGTGGCGGCAGCATCGGCGACGGTTATGGCCCGCTGCTCGTGGCCCGCCAGGTGATGCCCCTCTCCGAGATCGCGTCCCGCGAGGTCGCGGTGCCGGGCCTGCTGACCAGCGCGTGCCTGGCCTTGAAGGTGTTCGCACCGGGAGTCCGGACCCGCGTCGTCCCTTTCGACCGCATCCTCGACGAGGTCGGCGCCGGCCGGGCCGACGTCGGTCTGATCATCCACGAGGGGCAACTCACCTACGCGGGCCAGGGCCTGGTGAAGCTCCTCGACCTCGGCGCGTGGTGGAAGCGCGAGACGGGCTTGCCGCTGCCGCTGGGCGGGAACGCGGTGCGAAGGGACCTGGGAAACGAGATGATGGCCCGTTTGACGCGCCTGGTGCGCGAGACGGTGAAGTTCTCCCTGACCCATCGCCAGGACGCCCTGGCGCACGCGATGCGTTTCGCCCGGGGAATGGAGGCCGCCATCGCCGACCGCTTCGTGGGGATGTGGGTCAACGAGATGACAGTGGACTGCGGCGAGGTCGGCCGGCGTGCCGTACAGGCCCTGCTCGATCGCGGCCACGCGGCGGGCGTGATTCCAAAGCGCGTGCTGGCGGATTTCGTGGACGCTTGATGCCCCGCTCCGGCGGCCCCTTCGCCGATCTCGAGTTGCTCGACCCCGACGGCGGGCCGAAGCGCCTCGCGGAGGCCTGGTCCGAGGGCCCCGCCCTCATCGTACTCGGCCACCGCAACTGCAAGACCACACGCGAGGTCTTGCCACTCGTAGATCGCATCCACGCCCGCCGAGGCCCGGGCGCCAGCGTGCTGGCCGTGCTCCAGGACGACGCCGAGACGGCCCGCGGCCTGCGCCGGCAACTGGGGCTGGGGATGCCGATCCGCCTCGAGCCCGACCCTTACCCGTTGGCGGCGGCCCTCGAAGTCACCACGGTGCCCACCTTGTTCCTGGTCGCGCGTGGCGGGCGCATCCAGGCGGTCTCGGAGGCCTTGCGCCGCGCGGACCTCGAGGACTTCGCCACACGCCTCGGAGTCGAGGGCGCGTTGTTCGGCGCGGACGACAAGGTCCCGGCCCTGAAGCCCGGTTGACTGCCGAAGCAAGCCTCGTCGAGGCCCGACTAGAACGCCCATGGCCGTCTCGCTTCTGACCCTGGCGCTGCTCGGAACGTTGTCCCTGCTCGCCACCATCGTCCTGGGGTACCAGGTGCCCGCCGATCCGGCCCAGCTCAAGCGGCACTTCCTGCTGGCCTTCGGCTCCACCACGTTGCTCGTGATGGGCCACGCCTTCATCTTGTTCTTCTTGATCGCCACCGGCGTCGAGATGAAGGACATGGAGAAGGCACACGGATGGGGCGACTCGTTCCGGCGCCGTAGCATCGGCCTGAAGAGCCGGGTGTTCCCGGTCGCCACCCTCACCCTGCTCCTGGTGATGGCCAACTTCATCCTGGGCGCCGCGGCTCATACGCGAGCCGTCCCGGCCCTGGTCCACGAGCTGCTGGCGTGGACGACCTTCGCCTTCTCGGCGCTCACCCTGTATCGGGAGTACCGCGCCCTGGGCGACAACAACCGACTGATCGCCGAAGCCGGGCGCAGGCGCGTGAGCGCCCTCACCACCACCCCCTCCGGGCCGGACCTCTCCTAGACCGACGCGAGCCGCAGTGCTCCCGGCCCACGATCTCAGCCGGACCCTGCGAGGCGCTCCAGGGCCCAGGCGGCATGCTCGCGGACCAGGGGGTCCTGATCGGCGAGCAGCCTCTCGAGCACGGGTCGCCGGGACGCATCGGCCGCGTTCCCGATCGCCACCGCCACGTTGCGCAGCAGACCCCGTCGTTTCGCGCGCTTCACGGGGCTGCGACGGAACCGTTCGGCGAAGGCCTGGGCGTCGAGGACGGCGAGTTGCGCCAGGTCGGGGGCCTCGAGCCCTGCACGCGGCTCGAAGGCGGCCTGGCCCTGGTGCCGACGTTTCTGGTTCCAAGGGCAGACGTCCTGGCAGATGTCGCAGCCGAACACGTGGCGGCCCAGGCCCTCGCGCTGGGACTCGGGGATTGCCCCCTTGGTCTCGATCGTCAGGTAGCTGATGCAGCGCGTGGCATCGAGGACGTAGGGCTCGGGAAACGCCTGGGTCGGGCAGGCGTCCAGGCACGCCGTGCACGAGCCGCACAGGTCGGCCCGCGGCGTGTCGGGCTCGAGCTCGAGGTCGCTGACGATCTCGCCGAGGAAAAACCACGAGCCGTGATCGGGATCGAGCAGGCAGGTGTTTTTTCCGTAAGCGCCGAGGCCGGCGGCGGCGGCCCAGGCCTTCTCTGCGATCGGACCCGTGTCCACGTAGCGGCGCGAGCGGAAGGCGCCCAGCTCCCGTTCCAGGTGCACGACCAGCCGGTCCAGAAGCGCCGTCAACACCTGGTGGTAGTCGTCGCCCCAGGCGTAGCGGGCGATCCAGCCGCGGTCGGAGGGGGCCTGGGTCGAGTAGGCGTGCGGCGTGTCGTACTGCACGCCGAGGCACACCAGCGACCGGGCCCATTCGAAGGCGGTGCGCAGCGCGCTTCGTTGGGCGACCTGCTCGGTGAGATAAGCCATCTCCCCCGCGTAGCCGCGGGCCACCCAGTCGGCAAAGAAGTCGAGGTGCAGCGGTCGCTGCGCGCTCGCGATGCCCACCAGGTCGAAGCCCACCTCGCGTGCGGCCGCCTTGACGCGCGCCGACAGCGTTTGGGGATCCACGCAGCGCATCTTAGACTGCCCACACCCTTGCCGAGGCTCCTGGTCGTGCTCGCGCTGTGGGCCGCGCCCGCGGCGTCGGCCCAGACCGTCTTCGAGGGGCGCTACGGCTTCGGGCCCGAGTACCGCTTCGTCGACGTCAGCCACACCTTCGTGAGCGGACCCTACCTGGAGGCGCTCTACATCGGAGTCCCGGGCCAGAACGAGCTGTACCTGGGCGCCGGCTTCCAGCTACGACCTGCGGCCGGCGTCACCCTGACGCCAGTCGTGTACGCCGTCGCCGGGGGCGAGAACGACCAACGCGGCATCAGCCTGGGTGGCCTGCTCTCCCTCCAGCGTGGTGGGTGGAAGGTCCTCGCCTTCGCCGGCCACTTCTTCAGGGCGAGCGGGGGCGTCGCCAGTTACAGCTTCGTGGACGCCTTCGACCTGACGCGGGTCCTCGGTGGGTGGGAGCTGGGTGCATCGGCGGGGCTGTTCCAAACTGGCGGCCAAGCCAGCTGGCTGCTCGGACCCAGCCTCAAGCGCAACGACGCGCGAGGGGCGTGGGCTTTCTCGGCCCGTTTTGGCGACGACGAGGAGTACCGCCTCATCCGCGTCCTCGTGTTCTGAGGCGGGGCCAGGCCGCCAGGGCCAGGTCGTGCCTCGGCTCGAGAGCCAGGAGCAGGCGTGGCCGTCCGCTGCCGTGTGGTCGATCAGGTGCGGATCGCGAACCGCGCCAGCCCCGACCGGAGGTAGAAACGGCCGTTTTCCTCCTCGGCGTGTTCCAGGAGCGTCTGGTGCGCGCCGCGCGACAACATGGCCGACGCGCGTCCTCCGCGCACGGCGCACTCGAAACGGCCCGTGTCCGGGTTGATCCCAAGGGAGGCGTCGCCCAGCGCCTCCGCGCTGCCGTCGTCCAGGATCACGATCGCCTGGCCGCGCACGGCGTCCAGGTCCAGGCGGACGACCTCGAATGCGGGGCCGGACACCTCGACCGGGAGACGTCGCCCGGCGTCCTCGATGAAGGCGCCATCCTCCTCGAACACCAGATGGGACTTGAAGAACACCAGGCTGCGATCGTGGCACACGAACTCTTCGCCGATCCTCCAACGCCCGTCGGGATCCACCCTCAGGCCCCGCGGGATCGTGACGAAGCGCGACATCGGCCGCCTATGGTAGCTTGGAGTCGATGCCGCAAGTGGCCCTCCCCGCCGAGGTGGCGCAGGCTCCGGCGGACGCCATCCAGCAGCGCATCCTGCGCGCCAAGCAGCAGCTGGGCCGGCGCCTGCTGATCCTGGGCCACCACTACCAGCGCGACGAGGTGATTCGCCACGCCGACCACCGCGGCGACTCCTTCAAGCTCGCCCAGCAGGCCGCGAGCCGGCCGGAGGCGGACTACATCGTGTTCTGCGGCGTCCACTTCATGGCGGAATCCGCGGACATCCTGTCGGCCCCGCACCAGACGGTGGTGCTGCCGGACATGGACGCGGGCTGCACCATGGCCGACATGGCCGAGATCGAGCAGGTCGAGGAGTGCTGGGAGACCCTGGTCGCCAGCGTGGGCGACGAGGTCATGCCCGTCACCTACATGAATTCCACCGCGGCCCTGAAGGCCTTCGTGGGCCGCCACGGCGGCGCGGTCTGCACGTCATCGAATGCCCGCGCCGTCCTCGAGTGGGCCTTCCGCGACAAGCAGCGCGTGCTGTTTTTTCCGGATCAGCACCTCGGCCGCAACACCGGCTACCGGATGCGCATCCCCCTCGAGGAGATGCTGGTCTACGATCCCTGGGAGCCGCGCGGAGGCCTGAGCGACGATCAGATCCGCGGCGCCCGCATCCTGCTCTGGAAGGGCCACTGCTCGGTGCACAATCGCTTCACGCCCGAGATGGTGGACAAGCGCCGCGCCGAGATCCCAGGCGTGAAGGTGATCGTGCACCCCGAGTGTCGCTTCGAGGTGGCCCAGAAGGCCGACGCGATCGGCTCCACCGAGGGCATCCTGAAGACCATCCAGCAGAGTCCGGCGGGCTCCAAGTGGGCCGTCGGCACCGAGCTGAACATGGTTCTGCGTTTGGCGAAGGAGATGGCGCCGGAGAAGCGGGTGGTGCCCCTCGACGACTGCTTCTGCCTGTGCGGCACGATGTTCCGCATCGATCCGCCCCACCTGGCGTGGGCTCTCGAGAGCCTGGTCGCCGGCGCGGTCGTCAACGCCGTGCGCGTCCCCGAAACGATCGCGCGCGACGCGCGGATCGCCCTGGACCGGATGCTGGAGATCACGTAGCCCGCCGCTTCCTCAGCGTCCCCCGCCCCACCCACGCCAGCAGCGCCAGCCCCACGGCGATCATTCCGCCCGCGGTCACGGACGGGTGCCGCAGGGTCTCCGCCGCGGCCGAGGTGCCGGGCTCGTCGGCCAGGTACCGGATCGGCTCGGCCTCGCCGGGCCGGCGCTCCCGCTGGGACTGGAACCGCCCCGAGTGGTCGGGGCCTGCCGGCGTCGTACGGTACGAGTAGGTGCACGAGTAGTACCCCGAGGACGGCCTGCCGTACTTGATGCTGCCGACGGTCTCCCTCTCGCAGGCCCTGATCGTCCCCACGCCCTCGACGCCGCGCTGCGCCAGGGCGTGCCAGTCGCGCCACAACACGACGCCCGTCACCAGGATCACGCTCGGGATGCCCCACACCAGGCAGCCCACCACCGTCGCCAGGAGCCCGCCCACCACGCGCTGCCAGGTCTGGAGCGGACGCGCCACGCGCCCATTGTGCCCGAACGTCCGCGATACAATCCCTGGGTACCCTCGCGCTCGTCGCGAAGCAGCTCCAGGGCCAGCCCATGTCCTTCGAGAAGCCCGACCATCACGACGCCAAGCTCGCGCTCCGCGTCTACGAGATGCGGCGCGAGGCCGTGCTGCGCGATTCGCGGGCCGCGATCAACCAGAGGTTCTGGCCGCGCAGCTACGACGACGTCAAGACCGTCTTGAAGGGAGACCATCCCTTGAACGCCGCCTACCGGCAGGTCAGCACGTACTGGGAGATGGTCTACGGCATGGTCAAGTACCGGCTGGTTCACCCCGAGTACTTCATGGAGTCGAACGGCGAGGGCCTGCTCCTGTTCGCACGCATCGAGCCGCATCTCGAGGCGCTGCGCCGCGACACCTCGCCCCTCGTGTACCAGAACGCGGAGTGGGTGGCAAGGGAGACGGAGCGCGGCAGGCGCCAGCTCGAGTTGTTCCGGGTCCGGGTCCAAAAGGCGCTCGAGGACCGTTCCTAGCGGTGCCTGCGTTCGCGGTCGTCGGCGGGGGAGAGTCGGGGGTCTTCTACGTCCGCCAGCTCCTGCGCGCTGCCGGCGCGGGTCGCCTGGCGCTCGACTCGGTGCTGGTTGTGGACCGCGACCCGGCCTGCGCGAGCGCGCGCCTGCCCCCCGACCCGCGCGTGCGCCTCGTCGTCTCCGACTGGGCCGACTGGCTCGACGCCAGCCTCGACGCGCTTCCAGCCGGCGCGCACCTGGTTCCCTACCACTGGGCCCCCCACCTGCTCCGGGACTGGTTGGAGCGCCAGGTGCACCGCCACGGCGGGCGCGCAGTGCGTGGCGGGTCCGTGGCGAGCCAGGGCCTGCCCTGGGAGCGCGACCTGGCTTCGGGGGACCACGCGCTCTCCTACGCGACCTGGACCTGCCCGGTCACCTGCATCGAGCCCGCGTTGTGCCCGCACACGCGTGGTCCGAAACACTGGAGCCTGGCGTCCGACCTGGAGCAACCCCGGCCCGACGACGTCTGGCAGGAGCGCATCGTGTTCCGCGCCCTGCATCTGGCCTACGGCGTCGGCAGCATCCCGGTCGCGGACATCCTCGGCGCCCGCGCTCGGCTCCTCACCGGGCTCCGCACAGGCTCCCGCGAGTACCTGGTTGCCACGTCCAGCCATTGCCACGCCCTGGCGGCGACCCTGCGTGTCGCCCCGCGTTCACTGGATGTAGCCGAGGGCACGTAGCTTCTCGAGCTGGTCGGCGCTCATGCCAGCCGTCGCCTCGGAGTCGGGCTTCAGCTTGGCCTCGGTGGCCGCGCGTCGCCAGGCCTCGAGGGTCTTGCGGAGCCGGGTCACGACCTCGGGGTGCTGCTCGGCCACGTCGGCCTGGTCGAGCGGGTCGTCGAAAAACCGGAACAACTCGAACTCCGGCTTGCCGGGCGGCCGCTCGAGGTTGTGGATCAGCTTCCATTCGGCCTCCACCAGCGCGTACGCGACGCTGGCGCCGGGATGCTCGCTGCCGCCCATCGGGTGTTTCTCGGCCACGGCCGGCCGCGCGCGCCAGGGACCGCGCCCGTCCGCCAGCAGCGGCGCCAGGCTGCGTCCCTGCAGCCCGTCGGGCAGCGGCAGCCTCGCGGCCTCCAGCAGCGTGGGCATCACGTCGATCAGCTCCACGGTCTCGTCGCGCACACGTCCAGCCCCGACGCCGGGCCCGCGCAGCACCAGCGGCACGCGGATCATCTCCCCGTAGACGCTCTGCCCGTGCCACATGCGCCCGTGGTCGTGGAACTCCTCGCCGTGATCCGCGAAGAAGGCGAACAACGTATGGTCGACGACCCCCAGCCCGCGCAGCCGCTCGAAGAGTCTTTGGAGCTCGGCGTCCATGCCGCGGATCGAGCCGTCGTACCAGTTCTTGCAGTGCTGGATGTAGCTCTTGGGGTCGATGCCGGCCTTCAGCAGCTCCTCGCGAGTCGCCATCCCGCGTTGGGCCAGGAACGGCGAGGTGATGAACTTCTTCAGCGTCTCCTGGTGTTTCGAGTGCTCCTCGCGACGGGCCGGGTCGGCCCACAACGTGTCCCAGGGCGGCAGCGGCTCGTAGGGGCTGTGGGGATCGAAGACGTGGAGGTAGACGAAAAAAGGGACGCCTGGACGGGCCTCGAGCCATTCCGCCAGACGGTCCACGTACTCTCGGCTGGTCTTGCTCGACAAGGGTCCACCGCGGGCCGAGTGCGACTCGCTCTCGTGCAGCTCGTCGAAGCCCTGGTGCAGGTTGGTGAGCCGGCCGGTGAAGGAGACCGACGACAACGAGAGCGTCGCGTAGCCCGCCTGTCGGAAACTCTCGGCCAGGGTGGTGACCGAGGCCGGGATGCGGTCGGGGATCTGGTGTACGCCGTGGGTGGTCGGGTAGAGCGACGTCATCACCGAAGTGGTCGAGGCCTTGGTCCACGCGGTCTGGGCCAACGCGTTCCTGAACAGGGCGCCCTCGGCGGCCAGGCGGCCCAGGAACGGCGCGGTGGGCCGGGAGTAGCCGTAGGCATCGAGGTGGTCGAAACGCAGCGTGTCGCCCTGGACCAGGATCACGCCTTGGGGCCGGCCGGCGCTGCCCGGCTGCAGGCGCTGGCGAATCGTGGGGGCGCCCCAAAAGCCGATCGTGCCCGGTCTCTCGCTGCCGAGAGACAGGGACAACGTGACGCGCGCTCCCGCGAATCCGGCGAGGTCGACGCGGCGCCGCTCCCAACGGTGCGGCGTCGTGATCGTGTGCTCGAGCAGCGCCACCGCCGTGCCGTCGCCCCGCGTCACCTCGACCCGAAACGTCAGCGGACCGTCTTCGGGCGTCCCGAGGGCCAGGTCCAGAACCGGGCGGCTGGGCAGGCGCAGGTCGAAGCGAACCTTCTCGGGAGCCCGCGTCGTCAGCGTCTCCTGGAAGATGTCTTTGAGCCCCTGCCAGCTCACCCCGGAGGGCACGGCGGCCAGGTGTTCCTTGCGGAACACCAGGCGCACCGACTCGATGGAGAAAAGCGCCCCTGCCGCGTCGCTGGGGCGCAGCAACACGTGGCGGATCCGCGCGCCCGTCTGCGCGAACGGGACCGGGATGGTGTAGGTCCGCGCGGGGCCGGGCAGGAGCGGCGTGGTGAGCGTCCAGGGCAGGCTCTTCACCTGGGCGGCCTCGCTCGCCAGGTCCAGCTTCGGCGAGCCCCGCGTGGCGACGCCGAGGTTGGCCCCCGCCGTCACCCGCGCGCGCACCTCGACCGCGTAGAGCTGGTCGGGGTTGTCGAGGCCGCTGGTACGCTCGACGTGCAGGATCGGAGTGTCGCTCGTGGTGCGGCCGACCATGACGCCGTCGCGCACCGCGAGCTCCGCGACACCCGGGCCTGCGCCGAAGGGGCGCGCCCCGGGCGCGTCGAAGCGCCACTCGCTGCGCGGGCCTGGCGCCGCGGCCTCGGCCGGGGTCTCGGAGACGAGTTTTCGATCGTACAGGTCGACCAGGCGCAGCGACCCGGGGGCAGGCGGCTCACGGCGGCAGCCGACCAGGGCGCCGAGTGCCGTCAGCGCCGCCACGGCGCGTGCCCTGCGGATGGCCATGTGGTCTCCTTTCCTGAACGCTCGCGGCACTATACACGGTGCTAGACTCTGGAACGGAAAGGGGATCGGAGATGTCCGACTTCGTTCGCGTGGTCGCGGCCTCCGAGTTGCAGCCCGGCACGTGCCGGGAGGCGATGGTGGCCGGCAAACCCGTTGCGCTCTTCAACGTGGGCGGCAGCTTCCATGCGCTCTCGAACCTGTGCGTCCACCGCGGCGGCCCACTCGGCCAGGGTGTGCTGGACGGCCAGGTGGTGGTGTGCCCCTGGCACGCCTGGACCTACGACGTGACGACCGGCGTCAGCACCGCAAACCCCAGCCTCAAGGTCGCGCGTTACGAGACCAAGCTGGAGAACGGCGACGTCTTCGTTCGAGTGGACTAGGACGATTCGGCCGTCGCCGCGTCCGGCGCCCGCATGGCAGCAGCGGACGGCGGCATTCCCAGCGCCACGCTGAGGTAACAGACCTGGTTGCGGCCCCCGGACTTGGCCGCGTAGAGCCGCTCGTCGGCGATACGCAGCAGGGCCTTCTCCTCGCTGGCCTCCTCGGGAGCGGTGACCACGCCCGCGGAGACCGTGACGCTGCCCACCACGGGGATCGTGGACTCGGCCAGGTCGCGGCGGATCCGCTCCGCGGCCCGCACCGCGCCCAGCCGCTCGGTGCCCGGCATCAGGATCGCGAACTCCTCGCCCCCGAGGCGCGCGGTGATGTCGGTCTCTCGCCGGCCGCGGCGCAGCGCGTCGGCCACGTGGCGGATCGCCGCATCACCCGCGGGATGGCCGTGGCTGTCGTTGATCTTCTTGAGGTGGTCCACGTCGAGCGTCACCAGGCTGAGGGGCTGGCCGGTGCGCCGCAGGCGGGCCATCTCCAGGCGCAGCGCCTCGCTGAAGCGCCGCCGGTTGCTGAGACCGGTCAACTCGTCGGTGGACGCGAGCTGCGAGAGCTGGGCGAACAGCCGCGCGTTTTCCACGCCCAGGGCGATCTGGTGGGTGACGTCCGTCAGGAACTCGAGGCCCGCGTCGTCGAGGTTCAACGGCCGGCTCAGGCTCGCCAGCAGCGCCGCTCCCACCAGGTCCTCGCGGCAGACCAGGGGCAGCAGCGCAACCGTGCGCGCGCCAGGGTAGGGCGTGACGCCGCCCGGCGGCGGGTTGTCGCCGCCCAGCACCACCGGGTGGCACACCGCCAGGGGCAGCAGTGGACCGGAGGCGTAGGCGAGCCGCAGCTCGCGCACCCGGCTCTCCTCGTCCGGGGCGGTTCCGGCGTCCGCAATCGGAATCAACACCGCGCTCCGCGCGTGGCGCAGGTACAACACCACGCGGTCGGCGCCCGAGAGCGAGAGCAGCTCCGGGGCGGCCGCCTGCAACAAGGACTCGGGCTCGTGACGCGTCACGGCCAGCCGCGTGATCCGCGCCACGGCTGCGGCGCGGGCGCGGGCCTGGCGTTCTCGGCGCAGCCCTGCGCCCACGTCGAGGAAAAGCGCGGCGTGGTCCGCGAAGGCCTTGAGCAGCGGCAACTCGGTCTCGACCTCGGCCCGGTCCGACTCGAAGACGACCACGAACGCGCCCAGGGTCTCGCCCCGCGCCACCAGCGGCGCCGCCACGGCGCGGCCGCACAAGCCTCGAAGCCCCAGCCGGGGCAGCAACCTGGCGGCATCGTCGATCGGGGTCCCACGTTGCGTGTCGAGGGCGCGCATCAGGCTGCCCGCCTCCTCCAGGGGCAACTCGTGGTCCGTGTCACCCCCCCGCGAGGCCGCCACCCTGAGCCGCGTGCCGTCCACCCGGACCACGGCCACCGCCGCCTCGTACCGCACCACCCGCCACATGTGGTCGAGCACGGTGGCGAGTGCCGCGTCTTCCGAGGGCGTGGTCACGATCGCCCGCGAGACCTCCCGCAGGCTCTCGCTCAGCACCCGGCGGTCCCTCTCCAGGGCGTAGAGCCGCAGGTTCTCGATGGTCACCGCCGCCGCCCCCGCCAGGGCGGTGAGGGTGCGCGCGTGTTCGGCGCCGAAGCCACCCGCCCGATTGATCGCGTACAGCAGGCCGACGATCCGGTTGCCGCGCCGGACCGGCACCGTCAGGATCGAGAACACGCCCGCCTCCCGCGCCGCCGGGCGGTAGAGCGGGTCGCTGGCGGCGTCGTTGGAGATGTAGGGCTCTCCGGTGTCGAGCACCCTGCGCGACGCCGGGGACGGCACCAGGCGGTAACGGGGGATCGCACCCTCCGGGCCGTCGTAGTGCGGTTTGCGGGCAATCACCTCGCCGGTCTCGGCGTCGTAGAGCGCCAGGCCACAGGACTCGGCCCCGACCGCGGCGGCGGCGCTCCTCACCACGTTGTTGTAGGTCTCTCCCACGTCCTCCTGGAGGAGCAGCAGAGACAGGTCGGTCAGTTCCACGAGGGGACCTTCGCATGAAACCCGATCCGTCGATGAGCTGTCAAGTAGACTTTGTGCGGCGGGTCGGGAAAAAATGACGGTTCGGACTTCTTGATGAAGGGACCCTCGAACGTGAAGGCTCTGTTCAGACTCGGCTTGCTCCTGCTCGGGCTTCCGATGGGCGGCCCCGCGGCCGCCCAGACCCCCTCCCAGGAGCCGTCACCCCCTCCCCCCACCTTCGCTGCGGGCGTGGACCGCGTCACCGTGGATGCCGTCGTCACCGACAAGAAGGGCAACCCCGTCACCGACCTGAGCGCGGGGGATTTCACCATCCTCGAGGACGGCAAACCCCAGCAAGTGGTGAACTTCGAGACGATCACGATTCCCGAGGCGCCGGTCGGGAAGCCGGCTCCGCGCCCTCCGGTGTCGATCAACCGCCGGCCCGAGGACCGCACCGGCAGGACCTTCGTGATCGTGTTCGACGACCTCCAGATGACCCGCTACCAGGCCAACATCGCGAAACGCGCGGTGGCCGAATTCCTGACCAGCGGCACCCGCGAGGGCGACCGGGTGATGCTGGTGGCCACGGGAGGCGGCGCCTGGTGGAGCACACGCATGATGGCGGGCCGCGACGAGCTGATCGCGATGCTCAAGCGACTCGATGGCCGCCTGATCCCCGACAACGCCCCCGATCGGGTCTCGGACTACGAAGCGATGCGGATCCAGGCCTACAACGATCCCGAGGTCACGGGCCGGGTTCGGCGCCGCTTCGAGAGCCTGGGCGTCGCACTGACCAGCAACGTCGGCTCGCGCGGGGGTGCCTCGGACTCCCTCTACGGCGGCAACGACGACCCCTTCGTGCGCAGCCGGGCCTCCGAGGTCTACTTCCGTGCGGTCACCCGCAACCGCCTGACGCTCCAGGTCGTGGTCCGCCTGCTCGATTCGCTGCAGTCCACCAAGGGCCGCAAGTCGGTGATCCTGGTCTCCCAGGGCTTCATCTACGACCCCAACCTCACCGAGTTCAAGGGCGTGGTCACGGCTTCGCGACGCGGAAACGCCGCGGTCTACTTCCTGGACACACGCGGCCTCGAGGGCCTGTCGTCCCTGTACTCCGCGGAGTTCCAGTCCAGCACCGATACCCGCGACATCGGCGCTGCGATCCTGGACCAGACCCTCGCCAGCGAGGGATCCGAGGCGATCGCCTCCGACACCGGCGGCTTCACGGTCAAGAACAGCAACGACCTGACCAAGGGCATCCAGCGCATCGCCAACGAGACCCAGATGTACTACCTGCTGGGCTACGACCCCAGCAACACGGCGCGGGACGGCCGCTTCCGCAAGATCGAGGTCAAGCTGAACCGCAAGGGCCTCAACGTGCGGGCGCGGCGCGGCTACTACGCTCCCTTCGACGGCCCGCAGAAGGAGAAGAAAGGCGGGCCCGACCCCGTGATGCAGCAGGCGCTCGACTCGCCCTTCGAGATGGACGAGATCCAGGTTCGCATGACCGCCTACGTGCAGGACGAGGCGCTGCTCGGCAAGATCAACACCCTGGTGGCCACCGACGTGGACATCCGGTCCTTCGGCTTCGTCGAGGAGGGCGGCCGCCTGCTGGACACGCTGGACTTCCTGCTGATCGTGGCGCACCGGGAGACCGGCGAGTTCTTCCAGTACAACCAGAAGGTGGAGATGCGGCTGCTGCCGGCGACTCGTGAGCGGCTCAAGCAGACCTGGTACCCGATCCTGCGGGACTTCGAGCTGGCCCCGGGCGGCTACCAGGCCAAGATCGTGGTCCGGGACAAGAACAACGGCCGTGTCGGGACCGTCGTCCACGACTTCGAGGTCCCCGACCCCGCCGTGTTCCGCACCTCGTCGGTCTCCATCTCCGACACCCTGGAGCCGCAGTCAGAGGAGTCGAGCATCCCGCGCCCCGTGTATCTCGCGCGCCGGGACTTCGCTCCCGAAAGCACGGTCTACGCCCAGTTCTCCGTGTTCGGCGCCGAGAAGGACAAGCAGAGCGGCTTGCCGAAGGTGAGCGCTGGCTGGGAGATCCGGGCCAGCGACGGCAGCGTCAAGCAGCGGGTGGCAGCCACGGTCATCAACCCAACCTCTCTCGGGCGCCTGTCTCGGCTGGTGGGCACCAAACTCGAGGGCTACGGCCCCGGCGCGTACGAGTTCGTGCTGAACCTGAAGGACGAGGTTTCAGGCCAGATGCTGGAGATCCGCGAGCCCTTCCTGGTGGCGAACCCGCCGGGCGGCGACTAGGTCGCGGCCTGGCCGCCCGTCACCTCTCGGCGGGCGAGGGGCTGGCGGTCGGAGCCGGAGCCGCCGCCGGCTGGGTCGTGACCGGAGCACCTGCCGGAGCTGGCGAAGGGGACGCCGCGGCGGCCGGGATCTTGTCCAGCACCGAGCTGCTGCCCGGGCGCAACACGGTGAGGGCCAGGCTCGTCACCATGAACACGGCTGCCAGGATGGTGGTGGCGCGGGTCAAGACGTTGGCCGAGCCGCGGGGGCCGAATGCGGTCTGGGTTCCGCCACCGCCGAAGGCGCTGGCGAGGTCCTGCCCCTTGCCTTGCTGAAGCAACACGACGGCGATCAGGAACAGACAGGCCATGATGTGCAGGACGATCACGGCGTAGTACGCGATGGTCATTGGGTTACCGCCACCCGGTGGCCCTTCCCGGGCCCCGGACGAAACACGAAGTATAGCCCACAAGCGCGGGCCGGTAGAAGGCGGCGCAAGTGTTGAGCGTCGCCCCGTGTCCTACTGAGCTGGCTGCGCGAGCTGGAGGCGGCGGCACGGCAGGATCGCTAGGCCAGCTGGCGGCGTAGTTCCGCAGCCACGGAGCCCTCCCTCAGGCAGAGGCGGATCAGCCGCAGGCGCGCGGCGGGTCGTTCCTCGAAGAAGGCTCGCGCGGCCGCCAGATAGGCGCGGGCACAGGTCTCGGCTGGCACCGCGAAGATGCCCGAGCTGACCGCTGGGAAGGACAACGAGCGATAGCCACGATCGTCGGCGATGCGAAACGCCGACAGCAGGGAGCCCACAAGCAGGCGCTCCTCGTCGCCCTCGCCCAGACGAGGCCCCACGGCGTGGATCACCGCCTTGAAGGGGAGCTGGCCGGCCGACGTGGCCACGGCGCCACCCGTCGGGAGGGGCCCCTGCGCGCGGATGAGGGCGTCGCCCTCCCGGGTCAGGGTCGGGCCCGCCGCCCTCGCGATCGCCGCGGCGACGCCGCCGCCGTGGGCGAGATGGCCGTTGGCTGCGTTCACGATTGCGTCGGTCCGTTCGGCGAGCAGGTCGGCGATCACGGCCTCGAAGCGCCCGCCCGGAAGCGTGAGGGACCCGATCGCCTGGCTCACGGACCTTGTCCTAGCCCGGGCCCAGCATCCGATCCAGCGGCCCTTCGGTCGGAGCCCGGCCCAGCATCGAAGACGTGCACCAGGCCGGTTTCGAGAGCGTACTCGGCGCCGACGACGAGCAGACCCTCGTGTTCGATCAGACGCTCCAGGACCTCGGAGCCACGGCGCAGCTGACTCGCCGAGACGCGAACGTTGGCGCGCACCGCCTCGGACATCAGGCTGGTCAGATCCCTTCCGGCGTCGGCCGCCACCAAACCCTCCACCGAGGGTCGAATGCGGTCCACGATCGAACGCAGGTTGCGCGACTGAGTCTCGTCGGGCCGCCGGAGCTCCTCCAGGGTGGCGAGGACGGCCCCGCACTGGGAATGACCGAGCACGACCACCAGCCGCGTGCCGAACCGATCCGCGGCGAACTCCACGCTGCCGACCTGCGAGGGGGCGACGATGTTTCCGGCCACGCGGATCACGAACAGGTCTCCGAGGCCCTGGTCGAACACGATCTCCGCGGGCACGCGTGAATCGGAGCATCCCAGCACGATCGCGAAAGGCTGCTGGCCCGCCACCAGCTCCGCGCGTCGTGTGAGGCTGCGCAGCCCGTCGGGGCTCTGCGTGCCCGAGGCGAAGCGACGGTTCCCCTCCTGCAGGCGCTGGAGCGCCTCGAGTGCCGTCACGTTCACCGGGTGATCGCCATGGTTCGACTCGAACTAGCTCCAGTCCTTCCTCAGCAGGAGCTCCTCGATCCGATAGGCGTGCAGCATGTCGTGCATGACGACGTGGCGGAACAGGATGAACACCGAGTAGCGGCTGTACTCGGGATGCTCCGCCGTGCGGTCCCAGTCCGCGGGCCGCAGGGACCGCAGCCGCGCGACCAGTTCGCCCCGTTGCCGCTGGAAGCGCCGAAGCGCTTCGTCCAGGTCCACAGCCAGCAAAACGTCCTCCGCGTGCTCCTTCTCGGGGAGGTACGGGCGTATCGTGGGGTGCTCCTGATCGACCATCAGCGCCAGGCGTTCGAGGAACATCGGCTGGACGGCCGCGAGGTGGCAGGCGTGCTCGTGAGCGGACCATTTTCCGGGACTCGGCCGGCGCTTCCTGAGCGCCTCCGGCATCTCGCGGACGAGCGGCACGACGACCCCTGGCGCTCGCTCGAGCGCTTCGATCACCAGAGTCTGGGCTGCTGGCTCCATCCCTGCTCACCTCCGAGGGCGGCCGACTCCACCAGGCTACCTCATCCCTGGTAGGTGCTGCGACGCAGCGCGATTTTCCGCGCCATGTTCTCGACCGCCATCAGCAGCGAGTTGGACAACGCCGATCCGGTGCGGTAATCGGCCGGAACCAGGTTCGAGACGCGGTCGTCCTCGATGAACCCCCAAGCGCGTCCCCAGCGCCTCCGATCCTCCCTGTCGTAGACGCCGATCGAGACGCCTCCTTGTTTCCTGACCATGGCGAAGCAGGGGATGTCCGTGTAGCCGTCACCCACGTAGACCATCTGATCGAACGGAACCCGCAGCGAAGCGGCCGGGATCTTGCGGTTCACCTCGAAGGGCTTGTTCCGGGCCTCGGCGCCGACGAGGCCCTTGCTGACGTGGAACAGGTACCGGGTCTTGTCGGTGAAGCTGACGATGTTCTTCGGGAAGACGATGGCCCCCGTGGCGTCGTAGGCGTAGTCGCAAGCCCATATCGCGGTGAAGTGTTTCGCGATTTTCGTGGTCCGGAGTATCTCCCCGATGCCGGAGCTGATCAGGTAGAACTCGACCGAGACGCTCGGATCCACGGCAACGGCGGCCCTGCGGAGCCGGTCGAAGACCCGCGTTGCGCCGTCGTAGAGCCGTGTCGCCTTGCCCGAGGCGATCAGCCTGGCGCGCGTGATCGGCATGCCGGCGCCACCGGCTCGGGACAACTCGAGGAGTTTGTACAGGTAGGCTGGAATCGGGTCCCAGCCCGCGTCGAGCAACGGGTTGACCTGTTTGGCCCAGAATTGCTTCACATTGACGCCGAGCGTAGCCAGCAGGCTCGACGTGCTGTCCGGAGCCAGAGTGTCGTCGAAATCGAAGACCACGGCTATGGTGTCGTGCATCTACGTGTCCCGCCCGCCTGCGGTGCGCCGAGTGCTGGGGCTGGCCGCGAGATCGGTCGCGAGAAGGCGAAAGGGAGCGGGTGCGTAACGTCGATCTCCCCTCACCGCGCCCGCGATTTGTGCTTCGGCGGGAGAGACAGGGCGTGCTTCAGGCCGTGCCCCACCCAACGCTCCAGATCGGCATCCGCTTCGAAGCCCGGGGCGGCGATGAACAGAAAGCCCCTCATCGGCCTCCCGGTGAAGTCCATTGGCCGGGCGTGGGGCCGTTGCAGCAGGGTGTGGTGGTCCTCTGGGGCGACCCGGACCATCAGTTCGTCCTTCACGATGCCGACGGACATGTGGCCGCGGATCATGAAGGCGAGGCCACCGAACATCTTCCTCTCGGACACGTCGTGGCGGTCGGCAAGGATTTCCCGGATGCGCTCGGCAAGCCCTGCGTCGTAGGCCATCTGGCGGCTCCCTGCGTGGAGAGCGTATACCTGTTAGGGTCGATACTTGGGCCACACCTTGCTCACCTCGGCAAGGCACGCGGCGAGAAGCCGGGTTGTCGTTCGAGGGACACGCGCGCCCTCGCGCGTTTGGAACTCCAGGACCGCCTCTCCCACCTCGCCCAGCCACTCAGAGGACGTGGTGCAGACGGCAGAAACGCGAGCCTCCAGCTGGTCCGCCGAGCGTGCCAGGCCAGCGGCACGTGCTTCTGCGATGGCCGCTCGCAGGACAGAAGCCAGATCGCGCGCCTGGGCTGCCCGGGGACGGTTTGGGCGGCGCTTCACCGCCTCGACCTGCGCGGGCGCTCAGGGGACCACACGGACCCGATCTCCAACCTGGATGGGGCCTTCCCGTTCGACCCGAGCGTAGAGCCGACTCCAGCCGGGGTGCAGCTTCTCGGAGACCCGCATGAACTCGCCGTCACGAAAAGAGCCCGCAATGTTCCGGCACGGGTGCGCATGCGCCGTGAGCACGAGCCATACCGCGCCCAGCTCCACGACGACTCCGGGCCGCAGCTGCGTCCACGGAACGCCGCTGAGCGTGACGTTCTCGCCGATCGAGCCGACGCTGATGGGGTGGCCCTCCGCCTGGAGGGTCTGGATCAGCTGCAAGGAGTAAAGCGACACCGCCCGGCTCGGCCCGCCGTGGTGCCGCAGATCCCGCTGCCGGTCGCCGTCCAGCCCGGTCGAGCGAACCAGACAAGAGGAACGCGGGAGCTTCGGGACCCCACCCTCCGAGACGTTGATCGAGTGGAGGAACGCGTCGCTCAACCTAAGGTCAGCGCAGGAAACGCACGATGCGCAGGAACGACTCCGCCTTCAGGCACGCCCCGCCCACCAGCGCGCCGTCGATGTCGGGCTGGGCCATCAGGCCGTCCACGTTGTCGGGCTTGACGCTGCC
>Ga0187893_10000489_pt1 | contig 102915 bp, 79 predicted proteins | sample MA1701074metaG_FD_139574 | JGI IMG/M metagenome (GOLD analysis project Ga0187893, IMG submission 139574) | White microbial mat communities from a basaltic lava cave in the Kipuka Kanohina Cave System on the Island of Hawaii, USA - MA170107-4 metaG ...
GGCGAGGCCGAGCGCCGTCACCGACCAGCGGGCGAGGTCGCTGGTGACGTAGTTGTTGCCCGGCCCCGGCGCCACCACCGCCAGCCACACCGACGCGGCTGCCGCCCAGACGAGCGTCGTGACGTCACCCCATGCCCACAACGCGCCCGCCAGCCACGCGATCATGAGGATCGACGCCAGTATCGTCGTCAACCAGCCGACAATCGGGCGCAGCCATCCTCGATCCCGCGGCGTTGACCGTTCGATCGTGACGAGCGGAAAGCCCGAGCTTCCGAGCGGTCGCTGGTTGAACGCGGCGTTGACGTGCCACTCGTTGCTGTGCAGCAAGCTGTCGATCTGCACCAGGTGCAGTCCCGAGGCCACGTCGATGCGATAACTCGACTCGCCGCTCGGCTCCGCAGGGCGGCCGGCCACCACCATCGTGGTCGGTGTGTGCTTGCCCACCTGCAGATCGAGCGATCCCGGTTCGGTGACGTCGAGGTAGCCGACCACCGTCATCTTCAACGTCGTGTACGGCGGCCGGTCGTTCGGGGTCGGCAGGTTGCCGTCGGGTGGCGGGAGATTGAAGAACCAAACCGGAAACCGTTTGAACTCGGTCCACGCGGTGGTCATCACCGCCGAGCACGCCGGGTCCGGCGAACGCCAGTCGGCGCGAACGTCCCAGCTGTGCGGCCGGCCGGTCTCGTCGTGCACGATCGTGCGTTGCGGATCGAAGCGCACGCAGAACCCGCCCTGCGTGAATTGCGCGTCGGCGATCCGCAGCAGCGCGATCGAGACGATCAGGATCCGTGCGAGTCGCGTGCGAAAAAATGCCGGATGAAACCAGCACAGGAGCGGCACCAGCAAGCCGACACCAATCGCTTCAACGGCGCCGTCGAGGGGCGCGCCGTCGAACGGGCCGGGGATCTTCGCGGGCCACAGCAGCACGGCCAGCGTGAACGCGGTCCAGAGGAAGCCGCCGAGCCCCTGCGTCTGCGTCACGCGGAAGACTGTATCAGACCAGGTTGCCGTCCATTCCCAGGTTGGACAACCGGTCGGCGTCCTTGTTCATTTCGCGCGGCACATGCTCGAAGCGCACGTCGCCAATCTGCATCACCAGCATCCGCGCCTGCAGGTAGAGCGGCTTGAGCCCCTCGTTCTTGACCTTGTAGTTTCCGCGCATCTGCTCGACGATCAGCAGCGAGTCGCCGCGAACGGTGAATTGCGTCAGCCCCTGGTCGACCGCCCACTGCAGCGCGGCGATCAGCCCGCGATACTCGGCGATGTTGTTGGTGGCGGTACCGAGCGAGCCGTGTCGTTCGGCGAGGACGTTGCCCTGATCGTCGACGATGTGCACGCCGTACCCTGCCGCGCCAGGATTGCCGCGCGCGCCGCCGTCAAAGTACGCCGTAATCAAGGTGCGGTGGGCGCCTCGGGTGCCTGGGATGGCTTCGGCGGCGTGAAATACAGAATGCGATTGCAGCTGTCGCATTGCACGATCGAGTCGTTCTTGCGGACTTCCGCAAATACCGCCGGCCGCAGCCGCACCTGGCACACCGTGCAGCGCTCGCCCTCCGCGCGCGCCACCGCGGTGCCGCGTACCTTGGCGATGCGCTGGAACGTGTCAATCACGCCCTGGTTGTCGAGCGCGGAGATGATCCGGGTGCGGGTCGCGGTCAACTCGGCAAGCGCCGCCTGCTGCTGTTTCACGTCGTGTTCGATGGCGCCGCGCTCAGCCGCGACCTTGGCCTGCGCCGCCTTCAACGCCGCTTCCGCCTTCTTGATCGACGCGTTGACCTCGTCGGCCTCGACCATGCTGATGAGCACGCGTTCCTCGTGCTGCAGCACCTCGGCGCCGACCGCCTCGATCTGGTGCTGCATCGCGCGGTACTCGTCGTTGGTCTTCACCGCCATCAGCTGCTCTTTGTACTTTTCCTGGCGCTGCTGGGCCGAGATCAAGTCCTTGTCGATGGTGCGGCGGTGCGTCTGATTGTCGGTGAGGGACTGCTTGGCGGTGGCGAGGGCGGCGGTGGCGGACTGCAGCAGCGCATCGAGCGCGGCAATCCTCGCCGGGGCGTCGGCGATGGTTTTTTGCGCCACCGCCGCCCGGCTTTCGACGTCTTGCAGCTCGATCAGTCGTTGAAGATCGGGGAGCATAAGGAAGTTAGAAGTGAGATTTGAGAAGTTAGAAGTACTTCCTGCGTCGTATCAATCTGCCTTCTCACTTCTGCCTTCTCACTTCCCTCAAAGTGGGCCCACCTGGATTCGAACCAGGGACCAACCAGTTATGAGCCGGCCGCTCTAACCCGACTGAGCTATGGGCCCCTATGTCACTGCCGCGCCTCCGGCGCGGAGGCAGGCTCCGCCTGCCCTACGAGCGTCCTTCCAGGAACGCCCGCAGTTTACGCGATCGAGAAGGATGACGCAGCTTGCGCAGCGCCTTCGCTTCGATCTGGCGTATGCGTTCGCGGGTGACCGCGAAGTTCTGGCCCACTTCCTCCAGCGTGTGTTCGCTGCCGTCGCCGACGCCGAATCGCATCTTGATCACCTTCTCTTCGCGCGGCGTCAGCGTCTTCAGCACCGACTCGGTCTGCTCCTTCAAATCGAGGTTGATCACCGCTTCCGACGGCGACACCGCGGTGCGGTCCTCGATGAAATCGCCGAGATGCGAATCTTCTTCCTCGCCGATCGGCGTCTCGAGCGAGATCGGCTCCTGCGCGATCTTCAGGACCTTGCGGACCTTCGAGACCGGAATGTCCATGCGGCGCGCGATCTCTTCCGAGGTCGGCTCGCGCCCGAGCTCCTGCACCAGCGCGCGCGACGTGCGGATCAGCTTGTTGATGGTCTCGATCATGTGGACCGGGATGCGGATCGTCCGCGCCTGGTCGGCGATGGCGCGGGTGATGGCCTGGCGGATCCACCACGTCGCGTAGGTCGAGAACTTGTAGCCGCGGCGGTACTCGAACTTGTCCACCGCCTTCATCAAGCCGATGTTGCCTTCCTGAATCAGATCGAGGAACTGCAAGCCGCGGTTGGTGTACTTCTTGGCGATCGACACCACCAGGCGGAGGTTGGCTTCCACCAGCTCTTTCTTCGCCTGCTCGGCCTGCGCCTCGCCGCGCATGATCACTTCCAGCGTATGGCGGAGGTGGCTCACGCTCTCCTCGAGATCCTCGGTCCGCTGCTTGATCTCCGTCTTGAGCGCGTGCATCCGCGCCAGCATCTGCTTGCGCTCTTCCTCTTTCAGCTTCGGCTTGCGATTCTTGAGATCGAGCTCTTTCTTGATCTTGTCGTGCTCGCGCTGCTGCTTCGACACCCGCTCGACGATGTCCTTGACTTCCTCGATCAGGCGGCGCTTCACCGGCTCGGTGAACTCAATCTCGCGAATGAGCCGCGACGTCTCCACCTGGGCGCGCATCACCTTCCAGCGGGCGCGGCGGTACTTGCGCTTCTCGGCCCGCGGCACCGTCTCGAGCTTTTCGTCGAGCTTCTCGACGTTGAGCCGCGCCTTGCGCACGGCTTCCACTTGCTTGAGGAACTGCTGCGCGCGCTCCTCGATCTTGTCTTCCGTGATCTCTTCGTCGTTGAAGATCACCAGCTCGCGGATGGTGCGCTCGCCGGCGCGGAGCTGATCGCCCATGCGAATCACCGCCTTGGTGATCGCCGGCATGCGCGAAATCGATTTGATCACCGAGAGCTTGCCGCGCTCGATGCGGCGCGCGATCTCGACCTCGCCTTCGCGGGTGAGCAGCGGCACGGTGCCCATCTCGCGCAGGTACATGCGGACGGGGTCGTTGGTCTTGTCGAGCGCGCCGGGCGTGAGGTCAAGCTCCGGGCCTTCGCCTTCGCCTTCCGGGCGCTCGATGCCTTCACGCTCGAGCTTGTAGCCCTTTTCCGAGTCGACGAGATCGATACCGGCGCTGGCGAAGACGGCGAGGAGCTCTTCGAGGTCCTCGGGGTTTGCCGTGAGGTCCGCCGGCAGGAGATCGTTCACTTCGTCGTAGAGGAGGTAGCCCTTCTCCTTGCCGATGACGATCAGCTGGCGTACTTCATCAAACTTATCTTCGAGCGCGACTGCCATATTCGGGTTGGTCCTCGGATGTGTAGAGCCCTTCATTGTAACTCTTTCGGAACGATGATCGCCTCGAGCGCCCGGCCAACTTCGAGCTTCCGCATGAGGAGTGGGATCATCTCTGGTGAGCCGGCCTGGCCAAGCTCCTGTAAACGTTTGACTTCCCGCTGCAGTTCCGCGAATTCGCGCTCGAGCCTTACGTACTTAATAGCAACGACGCACAGGTCCGGAAGGTTGGCCGGAGGCGATGGCTCGGCCGCTACAGAGGCTAACAGCTCGGCTTCCTGCGTACTTAGACGCTCCATCAGCGTCGTGGGCACATCTTCTGGCCTTACGTCGAGGTCCCGGGCCATGCGAAGGATGTTTTCCGTGCTAAGTCCTTTTAAGTCTTCAGCTTCCAGCTGCCTGAGAGAGGAAACCGCAGCTTCCGGGCAATGCACCAGCGTCCAGATCAGCCCTTTTTCCGCTTTCCTGATATGACGCTGCAGCGTCGGTACCCGCTCTACCGGCAGCTCGGTTTTCCTCGCGGCTGCTGCCTTCCGGATTTCGGCCCGAACCACGTCTTCCGTGACCCGCGCCTTGTGCGCCAGCCGATCGGCAAACTGGTCGCGGGCGGCCGGATCAGGAATGCGGGCCGCGACACCGAGCATCTTGCGCAGGAACTCCCTCCGGCTGTCGTCGCGAGCCAGGTCGTGTTCCGCCGCGGCACGGTCGAGCAGGAACTCGAGGTATGGACGCGATCGTTTGAGCTGAGCGACGAAGGCGTCGCGCCCCTGCTTCTGCAGGAACGTGTCGGGATCTTCACCGCCCGGCAACAGGACTACGTTGACGTCGAAGCCTTCGCTTACCAGCAGCTCCGAGCTGCGCTCGGCGGCGGTCTGCCCGGCGCGATCCGGGTCGTAGCAGAGCACCGCCTTCGCCGCGAACCGCCGCAAGATCTGCGCTTGCTGCGACGTGAGCGCGGTGCCGCACGTGGCGACGACGGGGAAACCGCCGGCCTGGAACACCTGCGCGAAATCGAAATACCCCTCGACGATCAGCGCGAAGTTTCCGGTGCGGACCTGGCCCTTGGTCAGGTTGAGGCCGTACAACGTGCGGCTCTTCGTATAGATCGGCGTCTCGGGTGAGTTCAGGTACTTGGGCACCTGGTCGGCCTCGAGCGCGCGGCCACCGAACGCGATTACCGTGCCCGTATCCCTCGCAATCGGCACCATCAGTCGATTGCGAAATCGATCGACCTCACTGCCATCGTCGCGCCGCGTGACCAGCCCGCTCGTCACCGTCTGCAGGGGTGAGAAGCCGGCCTTCAGCAGGCGTTGTCGCAACGCATCGCGAGAGGCCGGCGCGTAGCCGAGCTGCAGGTGATCGATCGTCTCCTGCGTGAGGCCGCGATCTTTCACGAGATAGTCGCGAATCTTCGCGGCTGCTGCGATCTGCTCGCGAAAATACGCCAGCGCCAGCTCGTGCATCTTGACCAGCGCTTCGCGTTCGGCGGCGGTTTCGCGCTGGTCGCCGGTCGCTTCCATTTCCGGAATCGGAATGCCGAAGCGCGCGGCGAGGAGCCGCAGCGCCTCGCCGAAACCGACTTTCTCCTGCAGCTCGACGTACTTGAAGACGTCGCCGCCGACGCCGCAGCCGAAGCAATGAAAGAACCCCTTGTCCTTGTCGACGCTGAACGACGGCGTCTTCTCGCCGTGAAACGGACAGAGGCCCTTGTACTTCGAGCCGGCTCTTTTGAGCGACACGGAATCCGAGATCACGGTGACGATGTCGGCTGCCGCACGAACTTCGTCGATGAAGGTTTGAGGGAACTTCAAGGCGACCCGGAGCTCACATGATATTACCGGCCTGATAATGCAGACGATGAAAACGCGCCCGACGCCGGTGTCATTTTCCCACCTCAAGTATGGCCAGCCGCTGGCGGTGGATGCGTGGCCCGTGCCGCGCTGGACCGGCATTGTTCCCGGCGGCGAGCCGCATGTGCTCGATTTTCACGAGTGCCTGCTGGTGTCGAGCGGCCGCGCCGACCTGATCGTCGGCGATCGAACGCTCGCCGTCTCGGGCCCGGCCGTCGTGCTGACGCCGCCGGGTGTGGCGCGTCGTGTGGAGGTGATCGATCCGCTCGACCTGCACCTCGTGGTCTTTGCCGACAAGGCGATCGACCGGTTGGCGTGGTTGGCCGGGCCGCGCACGGGCGCCATGGTGACGGTGGAGAGCGGCGAACGGTGCGCGATGACGACGCTGGCAGGCGTCGCGAGGCTGATGGCCGCTGAGCTCGCGGCGCCGCGGCCCGACAGTTCGGTGATGCTCGACGCCCTGCTGGCGCAGTTTCTGATCGTCCTGAATCGCGCGCGCGGCGGCGTCGAAACGCCGGTATTGGTGAGCCGGTTCGAGCGGCTTCTCGAGCGGCGCTTCCGCACCGACCACGCCGTGGCCGCTTACGCCGGCGCGCTCGGCGTGTCTGCGGATCATCTGTCGGCCACGATTCGCCGGCATCGCGGCGTCAGTGCGAAAACCCTGATCGATCGGCGGGTGTTTGCCGAGGCGGTCCGGCTGGTGGCCGCGGCAAGTCGGCCGATCGCCGACATCGGCGCGTCGCTGGGGTTCGACGAGCCCGCGCATTTCTCGCGTTTCTTTGCCAGGATGTCGGGCGGTCCGCCGCGGCGGTTTCGCACCACGCGCTGAATCGCGGCAATCGATCAGTCAATCGCGGGTTCTGGTATCCGCCGGGTCGCGGCGCGCCCCGATACTTCGGGCATGTCGCGCCTTTGCACCCTGCTACTCGTCGCGATTGCCTCGGCCGGGTTCGGACAGGCCCCCGAGTTTCCCGACTTCAGCCGCTGGGAGATCGTCGATCCCGCGGCGCGCCAGATGACCTACATGAACCGGCCGTCGCTGTTCCTGTCCGGCGGCATCGCCTTGATGCCGGAAACGCAGCTCGCCGACGGCACCATCGAATTCGACGTCGCGATCCATGGACAGCAGGGGTTTGCCGGAGTGGTGTTTCGCGCCACCTCCCACGACGACTACGAGCTGATCTACCTGCGCACGCACCGCTCGCGGCAATGGGACGCGCTGCAGTACACGCCGATCTTCGCCGGTCAGGAGGCGTGGCAGCTCTATTCGGGGCAGGGCTACAACGGCGCCGCCGAGCTGCCGGCGAATCGCTGGGTTCGCGTCCGCGTGGTCGTCGAGGGCTATCAGGCGCAGGTGTTCATCGACGAGGCGCCGAAGCCGCAGCTGCTGATCACCGACTTGAAGCGGGAATGGACGTCCGGCCGCATCGGCTTATGGGGCCGGTTCGGCGCCGCGAACGTTTCCAATTTCAAGGTGACCCCGCTCGAGCGCAGCAGGCCTCCCGCGAGGCGGCTCGCCGCCCCGGCACCTGGCGTCATCGCACGCTGGTCGCTCAGCCAGGCACTAGCGGCCGCCGACGTTCCGCCGGATCGAGTGCCTGACGGGCTGACGTGGGAGAGCGTGGTGGCAGACGCGACGGGGATCGTCAACATCGCGGCGGTTCGCCGGCCGCCGCCCGGAGCCAAGACTCCGCGTTCCACTGTGTTTGCGCGGGCGGTACTCCGCGTGCCGGAGGATCAGCGCGTGCGCCTGGCGTTCGGCTACAGCGATGAAGTGACAATTTTCCTCGACGGCCGGCGCGTGTTCAGCGGCCGCAACGGCTACCTGGCGCGAGACGGGTCGTCGCTCGGCACGCTGACGCTCGGGCCGGACGCGATCTTCCTCGATCTGCCGGCGGGCCGGCACGAATTGGTGTGTGCCGTCACTGAGGTGTTTGGCGGATGGGGTATTGCCGCCCGGCTCGACGACGCGCGCGGCATCAGCGTCGAGTAAACGCGGGAATCCGGCTGGGCTTCCGGTAGAATCGGCCGCACTCCATAATGCGCTTCCGGTCTGCCGTCGCGGCGATGCTCCTGTGCGTGCCTGTTGCGCTGGCCGCCGTGCAGCCGCCACCCGAAACTGTTCCCACCCCCCTTTCGGACCCTTCGTCAGCTTTTACCGGCACCACGGAAATCCGGCTGGCGTTTATCCGGCTGCCGCTGGCGGCGCTGTTCGGCACCGCGCTCGCGTTCCGCCCGCGCCGCCGCAGCCAGGGCGCGCGCAAGGTCGTCGTCATGCAGACGCAGATCATGCTGGCCGTGGTCGGCGCCGTGATCATGCTCGTGGTCGGCAACAGTCTGGCGCGCGCGTTTGGCATTGTCGGCGCCGCCGGCCTGATCCGCTACCGTTCGAACATCGCCGATCCCAAGGATGCGGTGGTGATGCTGTGCGCGCTGGCCTCGGGACTGGCAGCAGGGGTGGGCCTGTATCAGCTGGGTGCGGTCGCCACCGGGTTCATGATGCTGCTGCTGTGGCTGATCGAATTCCTCGAACCCGCGGCGCGCAAGCGGTTCGAGCTCAAGATCAAGACCGCCGACAGTGCGGACTTTCGACCCAAGGCGGAAGATGTGCTCAAGGGGCTGGGCCTCGAGTACGAGTTGCTGGTCGAAGAGGAGGACGAAATCCGCTACAGCGTGTCGGCTCCGGTCGACGTGCGCACGCGTGATGTGTCCGACACCTTGCGTCTGGTCGGCGGCTCGGACGTGATCGTGAAGTGGGAAGAGAAGAAGTCCATCTAGACCCTCGCGGCGAGATGTGAAAACTTTGTGGCAAGCGCAACATTGCGGGCGCCGTGACGTATCGTCTGCAAGGAAAGCGAGACGATATGCGCGACCGACACTTACCGGTAATGCCCACCCGCCGCCAGGCGGTCCGGATCCTCTCTGCGGCGGCCGCCGGCGCCGGGCTCGGCGGACCAGCCGCGCCCGCCGATGCCGCAGGCGGTGCACGTGTTCCGGCGGCGCTGCCGCCGTGTGTGGTCGTGCCGCAGCAGACCGAGGGGCCCTATTTCGTCGACACGCGCCTCAAGCGCGCCGACATTCGCGAAGACCCGTCGACCGGGATCGTGAAGCCGGGCCTGCCGCTGACGCTGGCCATCAACGTGACGAAGATTGAAGGCGTGCAGTGCTCGCCGCTGACCGGTGCAATGGTGGACGTGTGGCAGTGCGATGCCGCCGGTGAGTACTCGGATGTCAGCGATCGACGTTTGGGGTTCGACACCCGCGGGCGGAAGTTCCTGCGCGGCTATCAGGAAACGGACGCCAACGGACGCGTGCTGTTCACCACGATCTATCCCGGCTGGTATCCGGGCCGCACGGTTCACGTTCACTTCAAGATTCGCACCGGCACCGGCAACCGCGCGGGTGAGTTCACCTCGCAGTGGTACTTCGATGATGCCGTCACCGACCAGGTGCTGACAGCGGGACCGTACGCCGCAAAGGGGCCGCGGTCGACGCGCAACGATCGCGACGGAATCTACCGGCGCGGCGGCCGCGATCTGATGCTCAACCTGACACCCGCAGCCGCGGGTTACGCGGCGACATTCGATATCGGCTTGCGTTTATCGGCCTAGGACGGTGCCCGGGCGCTCGCCTTCCGGTGAATCGCCGGTCCACACCGGTCTGCCGTTCACAAATACCCGGTGTATCCCTCCCGGCCGCAGCCGCGGCTGCTCGAACGTCGATCGATCGATGATCGTCTCCGGATCGAACAGCATCAGGTCGGCCTTCATGCCGACCGCGATGGTGCCGCGATCCTTCAGCTTCAGTCGCGCTGCCGGCATCGACGTCATCTTCTTGACGGCATCCTCAAGCGACAACCACTTCTCCTCTCGGACGAAACGGCCGAGCACGCGCGGGAATGTGCCGGCGCCGCGCGGATGACTGGTATTGATGCCGCCGTCGCTGGCCACCATCGCCCACGGCTGTTGCATGAACACCCGCATGTCGTCGGCGATCATCGTGTGCCCGATGACGCCGGCGTCATCGTCCTGGACGATCCTGATATAGAGCTCGACTTCGCCGATCCCTTCCGCCCTGGCGATCTCGTCGAGACGCTTGCCGACGTACTGCGGATATTCTGGCAACCGCGTGATTTGAATATTCTTGCCGCCGCCGACATCGTCCAGCGCCTCTTTGACGCTTGCCGGATTGGTCCACTGCTTGTCCGGCACGAGCACCTTGAGATTGGACGACCACGCGGTGTAGGGATAGACGTCGGCCGTCACATCGACGCCGCGTTTACGCGCCGCCTCGATCATCGACACCACTTCCGCCGCTTTTCCCCACACACCGACGGTGCCGAGCTTGATGTGCGTAATCTGAACGGGGATCTTCGCCTTTTCGCCGATCGCGATCGCTTCGCGAATGGCGTCCATCGACTTATCGGCTTCGTCACGAATATGCGAGATGTAGAAGCCGCCGTGCTTCGCGGCGACGCGCGCCATCGCCACCACTTCTTCGGTGGAGGCGTAGCTGCCGATCTCATATTCGAGCCCTGACGACAACCCGATCGCGCCGCTGCGCATTTCCTGATCGACGAGCGCTTCGAGCCTGAGGATGTCCGCCGCGGCAGCCGGCCGGCGAAAATCCTCGCCCATCACCTGCCGCCGCAGCGTGGCGTGCCCGACCAGCGCCGCCACATTCACCGTCGACGGATTCGAGCGGCGCCTGGCCAGGTAGTCGGCCAGCGGAAACGGCGAGCTGCCGTCCTGCCCGACGAGCAGCGTCGTAATGCCTTGCGCCACTTGCGTGATGGCGTCGGGATCGGCATCGAGGCCTTCGGTGGAGTGATTGTGCGCGTCGATGACCCCGGGCGCGAGCACGAGACCGGTGGCGTCGACGACGCGATCGGTCGATTGCGGGTTAACGTTGCCAATCTCCACGATCGTGTCGCCCTCGAACCGGATATCGGCGCGCCGCAACGGTGCGCCGGTGCCGTCAGAGATGTAAGCGCCGCGAATCACCCAACCGGTGGCGGTGGTCAGCGCCGGGATCAGGGTGGCGGCGATGCGATCGACCACGGTCTTCGGGTTGGCCTGGGCGAGGTTGGCGAGCGCGATCACGGTGATGTCGTCGCCGCCGTACCTGGCGAGGTAGGTCTTGAAGCCCTGCCACGATCCGCCGTGGCGCTGAAGGTCGCGTCCGGCGATCCGATCGACCTCGAAGCCGAAGCCGTAGGGATGCCGCCGCCCGCTGTTCAACGTCACCGGCGTGAACACGTCCCGCCAGCTTTCCGGACGCAGCACGGCGCCGGTGCGAATACCGCGATCCCATGCAATCAGATCTCGCAGCGACAGGTACAGAGAGCCGTCGGCGGTGGTGTTGAGCGACGGCGACACCCAGCTCTGGTTGCGAAGCATGCCGCGCTCGGGCCGATAGCCCGCGGCGCGGTGCGGGACGATGTCGGCCTCGCTGATGATTCGTGCCGTGGTCATGCCGAGCGGTTTGAACACCCGATCGCGAAGCACGTCGCCGTAAAAGCCGCCCGACACCTTGCCGACGATGATGCCCAGCAGCTGGTAGCCGGTGTTGCTGTACTTCCACTCGGCGCCCGGCGCGAAATCGAGCGGCAGCGTCGCGGCAAACTTCACCAGGTCGTCTTCGGTGTAGTCCTTGCGGTAGTCGAGCAGGCCGTCGTTGTAATCGGGAATGCCGGAGGTCTGTGTCAGCAGATGGCGAACGGTGATCTCTCGCCAGCTGGGCGGGCCGTTCGGAAAGAACTTGAGCAGCGGATCGCTGAGCGCGAGCTTGCCGTCCTCGACTTGCAGCATCACCGCCGTCGCGGTGAACTGCTTGCCGACCGAACCCGACTGAAAGATCGTTTCGTCGGTGACCGGCGCGTTGTGCTCGACGTTGGCGAGCCCGTAGCCCTTGGCGCTGACCACGGTGCCGCCGCGAATCAGCGCCACCGCCATGCCGGGAATGCGCTGCGCGGTCATTTCGTCTCGGACGATGGCGTCGATGACGTCGTTCTGGCGGGCATGCAGTGGCGCGATTGACAGCGTCAGCACCACCAAGACGATTCGGCGCACCATCCGGGCCTCCTGCGGGCAACTCGGGGGAGAGTGTATCGCGGGCCGCAGCGGCGCGGGGACGCCTCTCTGGCAGAGTGTGGTGTCTAGTCCACTTTACTCATGACTAAACTGGACTATAATCCACTTTATGCGAGAGCGCTATCTGGCGCCGGCGGTACGCGCCGTCCTCGGCCGCAAGATGGCGTTCATCGGCGGCCCGCGTCAGGTGGGCAAGACGACGATGGCGCTGGCGGAAATCGCCGCCGGCGCCGCCGAGACGCATCCCGCGTATCTCAGCTGGGATCATCCGACTGACGCCGCCCGGCTGCGACGGGCCGAGCTGCCACCCGACGAACCGCTGCTCGTGCTCGACGAAGTGCACAAGTACGCGCGATGGCGGACGCTGGTGAAAGGCATCTACGACACGGAAAAATCCCGGCGGCGAATCATCGTCACCGGCTCGGCGCGGCTCGACCACTATCGCAAGGGTGGCGACTCGCTTGCCGGACGCTATCGGTACTTTCGGCTTCACCCGTTTTCTCTTCGCGAGCTCGGAGCCGCGTCGGGCGTCGCGGAGCTCGACACGCTGCTGAAGTTCGGCGGCTTTCCGGAGCCGCTGTTCGCCCAGGACGAGACCGAGCACCGCATCTGGCAGCGCGAACGCATGGCACGGGTGATACGAGACGACCTGAGAGATCTCGAACGCGTCCGGGAAATCAGCCTGGTCGAGCACCTGACCGACCTGCTGCCGTCGCGCGTCGGTTCGCCGCTGTCGGTGAAAGGCCTGCGTGAAGATCTGGAAGTCGATCACAAGACAGCGGAGCGCTGGCTGTTGATGCTGGAGAATCTCTATGTTTGTTTCCGAATCTCGCCCTACGGTCCGCCGCGGGTTCGCGCGGTCAAGAAAGAGCGGAAGCTCTACCTCTGGGACTGGTCCGCAGTCGACGACCCCGGGGCGCGCTTCGAAAACCTGGTGGCGTCGCAGCTGCTGAAGTACTGCCACTGGATCGAAGACACGCGCGGCCACGCCATGGAGCTGCGGTTTCTCCGCGATACGGATCGCCGTGAGATCGATTTTGTCGTGTTGAAGGATCGTCGCCCGATGTTCGCCGTCGAGTGCAAGTCGGGCGACAAGGCCATTTCGCCGGCGATTCACTATTTCGCGGCGCGGTCGCCGATTCCGCGCTTCTATCAGGTGCATCGAGGCCGACGCCATTTCGCCACCGGCAACGTCACGGTGGTCCCGTTCGCCCGCTTCTGCGCCGACCTCGAGTTGCCATAATCGATCGGCACGCTCCCGTGTAGAATCACGCCGTTTCCTTCGATGGCCACTCCGTCAATGTCAGGCCAACGGCTCGGTGCATACGACGTGGGACCGCTGATCGGCGTCGGCGGCATGGGTGAGGTGTATCGCGCGCGCGACTCGAAATTGAACCGCGACGTCGCGATCAAAGTGCTGCTGCCGGCGGTAGCAAACGATCCCGAACGGCTGGCGCGCTTCCGCCGTGAGGCGCAGACACTCGCCTCACTCAACCATCCCGGCATCGCGCAAATCTACGGACTCGAAGACAGCGCCAGCGGCCCGCTTCTGGTGATGGAACTGGTCGAGGGGCCGACGCTCGCCGATCGCATCGCGACTGGCGCGCTGCCCGTCGACGACGCGCTCGCCATGGCGCGGCAAATGGCCGACGCGCTCGAAGCCGCGCACGAGCGCGGCATTATCCATCGCGATCTGAAGCCGGCGAATATCAAGATCCGTGACGACGGCACGGTGAAGATTCTCGACTTCGGCCTGGCCAAAGCGCTGGAGCCGGCGATCGGAAGTAACCCGGGATCGATGGCGAATTCGCCGACTATCACCTCGCCGGCGATGACGCAGGCTGGAATGATTCTGGGCACTGGCGCCTACATGAGTCCGGAGCAAGCCAAGGGTCGCGTCGTCGACAAACGGTCAGACGTCTGGGCGTTCGGTTGTGTCTTGTACGAAATGCTGACCGCGCGCAGAGCCTTCGAGGGTGAGGACATCACCGATACGATCGCGGCCATCATGCGCGGCGAACCAAGTTGGGACGCGCTTCCGAAAGACACGCCTCGGCAGATCCAATTGCTCTTGAAGCGGTGCCTCGACAAGGACCGGAGGACTCGCATCGGCGACATCAGCGTCGCCCGATTCCTGCTGAACGAGACGGTCGTGGCGCCTTCCCCCGCGTCGCCCCCGTCGCGATCGCGGCGCGCGGCGGCAGTGGCCGCCGCGTTTGGATTGGCGGCCGGCGTCATCGTGACAGCCATGACCTGGCGGGTATGGTCCCCGCCACCGCAGCGGGCAGCGCCGGTGCGCTTTGTCTTCGCGCCGCCGCCGTCGCAGCCGCTGATCATGCAGGGCAACGACCGCGATGTGGTGATCGCGCCCGATGGTTCGTTCATCGTCTATCGTTCAGGCAGTTCTTCGCAAACGCAACCGTCGCTCTCGGTGCGCGGCGTCAACGAACTCGAGCCTCGCGTGCTGTCGGGTACGACCAACGGGCGGTTTCCCTTCATCTCCCCCGACGGGCGCTGGGTCGGGTTCCAGATCGCCAGCGAGATTCGGAAAGTCGCGGTGGCCGGAGGCATGTCGACGCTCATCACTCGAATTTCGGGCCTGCCACGTGGCGCGAGCTGGGGCGAGGATGACTACATCGTCTTCGGCACGCCAAACGGCTTGCGGCGCGTGCACGCAAACGGAGGCGAGCCGACCGTTCTCACCAACATCGATCCGAACAAGGTCGAGCAGCACCTGCTTCCGCACCTGTTGCCCGGTGGCAAGTGGCTGCTCTTCACCGCATTTTCCGGCACCGACTATGTGGCCGCGCGCATCGAGGCTCTCGAAATCGCGACGGGAGAGCGAAAGCTGATCCTGCCGGCGGGCCAGGATGCGACATACCTGGATTCCGGCCATTTGATATACGGCATGGTCAGCCTGCGTGAGGCCGACGTCCGTTTTCAAGCATCGCTGCGAGCCGTGCGTTTCGATCCGGTGCGCGTCGAGGTCATCGGCGAACCGATCAGCCTCATCGATCCGGTCCGCGTCGGCACCACGCCCACGGTGAACTATTCGCTGTCGCGGCGCGGTGACCTGGTCTACGTGCCCGGCACCGGCGTGTTCACGCCGCCGGCGCCGCGGACGCTGACGTGGGTCAACAGGCGGGGCCAGGAAACCGCGATTGCCGCTCCGCCGCGGACCTACGCAGTGGCCCGGTTGTCGCCGGACGCGACGCGCGTCGCGCTCGACGTCCGGGACCAGACCTTCGACATTTCGATATGGGACCTCAGCCGGCAGACGATGAGCCCATTGAGCCGTCACGCCGCTCAGGACTTGAGTCCGCTTTGGACGTCGGATGGCAAACGCGTCATTTGGACGTCGACGCGCGGCGGCGGGAATCCGAACCTGTACTGGCAGGCGGCTGATGGCACGGGCGACGCCGAGCGCCTGACGGTCAGCGCCAACAATCAGTTCCCGACGTCGACTACGCCTGACGGCAGCACTGTGGTGGTGTTTGGCGCGTCCGGCAACAGCAAGAACGGCATGGACCTCTTCACGATCGTCCTGACAGATCCGGCGCACAAAGCGGAACAGTTGATCGCAGCCGAGGGGATGGACTACGGCGCGGAGGTCTCACCGGACGGAAAATGGCTCGCATACCATTCGAATATCTCCGGCGAGTTCCAGGTCTATGTGCGTCCATTCCCGAATGTTCAGGACGGCCGCGTGCAGATCTCGACCGCGGGCGGTACCCGCGCGGCGTGGTCGAGAAATGGGCGCGAGCTCTTTTATCTCGACCACGAGGGTCTGCTGACGTCCGTTGCCATTCCCGCGGCGCCTGGCGCCACCTTCGCAGCCGGTCCGCCGGTGAAAATCCTGAACAGAAAGTACTATGCCGGCGCGACGCTGCTGGGGCTGGACCTTCGTGGCTACGATGTTTCGCCTGACGGCCAACGGTTCCTGATGATCAAGGAACCGGAATCCGCGCCGGCTACTCCGCAGCCGGTGGTGAAATTGGTTGTGGTGCTGAACTGGGCCGAGGAACTGAAACAGCGCCTGCCGGCGCGCTGAGCGTTCAGACGCTCACTCCTTCAACTCAACAATCGTCGCGCCGCCGCCGCCCTGATTCTCCGGAGCCGTGTGGTACTTCTGCACCTGCGGATGGGTCTTCAGGAACGCATGCAGGCCCTTTCGCAACTGGCCGGTGCCGTGGCCGTGGACGATGCGCACTTCCTGAAGATCGGTGACCAGCGTGTCGTCGAGGAACTGCGACACGCGATCGATCGCCTGATCGACCGTCATGCCGATCACGTTCAACTCGCTGAGCATCCCTTCGCGCGGTTTGAGATCGACGTTGACCCGCACCTTGCCATGTGGCGACGGACCTTTAGGTCCGTCGATCACTTTCAGCTCTTTCACCTTGGCCTGAATCCGCTTTCCGCGAACATCGATCTCAGCGCGATTGCCGTCGATCGACAGCACCACTCCTTCAAGGCCAAGCCCACCAACCGTCACTCGTGATCCGACATCGGCTTCCTGTGGCGACAAACCTTTAGGTTTGTCGGCCTGCTGTGCGCTGCCGGGATGTCGCAAGTCCTCGACGATCCGTTCGATCTCCGCGCGTGCTTCCGCTCTCGCCGACCCCGTCTCCCCCGTATTCACGATCGCCCGCAGCGACGCCTTCTCCGCCAGCGCCTCTGACTTCTCCTTCAGCTGCTCAATCACCGCATCAACATCGCGCCGGGCCTGACGGAGCCGGTCGTCGAGCCGCTCGTTGAGGCGCTTCTTGAACACCTCTTCGCGCTCGGCCAGGGCTTTTTCGCGCCGGGTCAGCTCGGCGTTGCTCTCGTTGAACGCACGCTTGTCGCGTTCGAGCCTGGTGCGCTCGCTTTCGAGCGCGCGGGCCTGCGTGTCGAGACGCGATAGATGGGCCTGCAGCCGCTTCTGATCGTCGCTGAGATAACCCCGCGCCGCGGCGATCACCGACGGCGGCATGCCCAGCCGCTGCGCCATTTCAATCGCCAGGCTTCGGCCCGGAGCGCCGTAGAGCAGCTTGTAGGTCGGCGCGAAGTTCTGCGGATCGAACGCGAACGCGGCCACGGCCACGCCTTCGGTGCCGATGCCCCACGTCTTCACCGCATCGAAGTGCGTGGTGGCGATCACGATCGCTCCGCGCTGGCGGAAGTGCTGCACGATCGCGGTAGCCAGCGCGCCGCCTTCATTGGGATCGGTTCCAGTGCCGACCTCGTCGAGCAGCACCAGCGCCGGCAGCTGCAGGTCACGTTCCATCGACACCAGATTGGTGATGTGCGACGAAAACGTGCTGAGGCTGGCCTCGATCGATTGTTCGTCGCCGATATCGGCGAACACGCTGCGGAACACCGGCAGCCGCGCCGACGTCGTAGGCAGATGCAGCCCCGCCTGCGCCATCAACGCAAACAGGCCGGCGGTTTTGAGCGCCACGGTCTTGCCGCCGGTGTTGGGACCGGTGATCAGCAGCACGCGGTTGGGCGGATCGAGGAAGACGTCCACTGGCACCGCGCGCTCCAGCATCGGATGCCGCGCCGCCTTCAAGTGCAGGCTGGTGTCGATAGTGAACTCAGGAGCGATGCCGTTGACTCTCGAGCTGTATCGCGCCTTCGCCTGCAGCACATCGAGCTCACGCGCCACGTGGCGGCTGACGGCCATCTCGCCGGGCCGCGCGCGAAAACGATCCGTCAACTCGAGCAGGATGCGGAGGATCTCTTCACGCTCGCGGTCCTCGAGCTCGACGATGTCGTTGTTGATCTCGACGGTGGCGGCGGGCTCCATGAACAACGTCGCGCCGGTGGTGGACGTGCCATGGACGATGCCGGGGACGCTGCCGCGATGTTCGGCCCGCACCATCAGCACGTAGCGGCCGTTCCGCTCGGTGATGACTTCGTCCTGGAGGTACTTCGACACCGAGCCGCGCGTGTATTGCTCGAGCGTGCCGCGCAGCTTCTGCCGCTTCTGGCGCAGTTCGTTGCGAATCCGCTTCAACTCCGGACTGGCCTGATCCAGCACCTCGCCGCCGGGATCGATCGCCTGCCGCACCGCTTCGACTTCCGCCTTGAAGGAAGCGACGTTGGCCACCAGCTCGCGCAGGATCGGGAACTCAGCCCCCGCTCGGCCGATGCTGACGCGCGATTGATCGACCGAGTCCACGAAATCAGCGAGGAGCCGCAGCTGCAACGGTTCGAGCGTGCGCCCCTGAACATCGAGTCCGTCCAGGGCGGGTAAGCCGTCGCCTGCCTTCAGCGGGAATAGCGGGTGCCGCTCGAGAAACGTGACGGTCTCGCTCGTCGCGTCCTGCAGTGCGACGACCACCTTGGGATCGGTCGACGGCTCGAGCTCGGAGAGCGCGGCCGATCCTAGCGGCGTCAGCGCGAGCGCGGCGACGTTTTCAACGATGCGATCAAATTCCAGCGTCCGCAGTGCAAGCATTGTCGTGCTGTTGGCCTGTTGGCCTGTTGGCCTGTTGGCCTGTCGGCCTGTTGGCCCGTTGGCCTACAAATGATTAATCACCGACGCGATGCACCCGGCGCCATACCCGTTGTCGATGTTCACCACCGACACCGTGTTCGCGCACGAGTTCAGCATGCCCAGCAGCGCGGCGACACCGCCGAAGCTGGCGCCGTAGCCGACGCTGGTCGGCACCGCGATCACCGGCACGCTCACCATGCCCGCCACCACGCTGGGCAGCGCGCCTTCCATGCCGGCCACGACGATCACCACGCGAGCCTCTTCGAGCCGCGTGCGCTGCGACAGCAATCGATGGATGCCCGCGACGCCGATGTCGTAGAGCCGCTCGACGGCGTTACCCATCAACTCCGCCGTCACCGCGGCTTCTTCGGCCACCGGTACGTCCGACGTGCCCGCCGAACACAACGCGATGGTGCCGATGCCGGGCGTCGACGGCCCCTGAACGGTGATGCAACGTGCAATCTCGTGATACCGCGCTTCGGGGATCTGCTGCTGGACGGCGCGGAACGCTGCCTCATCCGCTCGCGTGACGAGCAGCGGATGTGCGCGGCCATGGATCTCAGTCGCGATGGCGGCGATCTGCGTCGACGTCTTGCCCAGCCCGAGAACGACTTCCGGAAAGCCCTGACGAATGGGGCGATGATGATCGACCTTGGCAAACCCAAGGTCTGCAAAGGGTTGCTCCCGCAGAGCTGCAAGTAGCCGGCGATGCGCCTCTGCTGGATCGAGTCGGCCGTCCCTAACCTCATCGAGAAGCGAGCGCAATTCGGATGCAGTATTCACGGACACTGTCGTATTATGTTTGTCTGGACTACGGGGCACAGGCCCATCATAGATGACCTCCGCCGATACCCTCATCCTCGCCTCGTATTTCTTCGTTCTCCTGATCCTCGCTGTTTACGGATGGCACCGGTACTACCTGGTGTACGTCTACATGAAACACAAACACGAGCAGCCGAGGCCGAAGGCGAACTTCGACGATCTGCCTGTTGTCACCATCCAGCTTCCTCTCTACAACGAGATGTACGTGGTCGATCGCCTGGTCGACGCGGTGTGCCAGATCGAGTATCCGCGCGAGCGGATCGAGATCCAGGTCCTCGATGATTCGACCGACGAGACGCGGCAGATCGCCGAGCTCGCCGTGCGGCGCCACGCGCTGCAGGGGATCGACATCAAGTACATCCATCGCGAGGACCGCACCGGATTCAAAGCCGGCGCGCTCGACGAAGGTCTCAAGGTCGCGCGCGGCAACTTCGTCGCCATCTTCGACGCCGATTTCATTCCGAAGCCCGACTTCCTGCAACGGACGATTCACTACTTCACCGATCCCAAGGTCGCGCTGGTGCAGGCGCGCTGGGGCCACGTCAACGAGGACTACTCGCTGCTGACGAAGATTCAAGCAGTCCTTCTCGACGCGCACTTCGTGCTCGAACACGGCAGCCGCAATCGCGGCGGCTGCTTCTTCAACTTCAACGGCACGGCGGGCATCTGGCGACGAGAGGCAATCTACGACGGCGGCGGCTGGCAGCACGACACGCTGACCGAGGATCTCGACCTCAGTTATCGCACGCAGCTCGAAGGCTGGCAGTTCGTGTTCGTGCAGGATCACGTGTCGCCGGCCGAGCTGCCGGTGGAGATGAACGCCTTCAAGTCGCAGCAGCATCGCTGGGCGAAGGGATCGATCCAGACGTTCCTGAAGCTGATGCCGCGCATCCTGCAATCGAATCAGCCGTTCCACATCAAGGCGGAAGCGTTCTTCCACTTGTCGGCGAACTTCAACTACCCGCTGATGTGTGTGCTGTCGGTGTTGATGGCGCCGTCGATGGTGATCCGCTACAACATGGGCTGGTACGAGATGCTGCTCATCGACATCCCGCTGTTCTTTGCGGCGACGGCGTCGGTGGCGAACTTCTACATGGTCTGCCAGCGCGAGTTGTATCCGCAGACGTGGACCGAGCGGCTGCGTTATTTGCCGTTCCTGATGTCGATCGGCATCGGCCTCGCCGTCAACAACACCAAAGCAGTGTTCGAGGCGTTGTTCCACAAGCCGAGCGAGTTTGTGCGGACGCCGAAGTACGCCGTCGAGGGTAAGTCCGACGAGTGGGCGCAGAAGAAGTATCGCCAGTCGGTGGCGGTGCAGCCGATGATCGAGCTCGCGCTTGGCCTCTACTTCACGGCCACGCTGTTCTACGCGCTGGCCAACGGGATCTACGGAACCGTTCCCTTCCTGATGCTGTTCCAGGTGGGCTTCCTCTACACCGGCATGCTGTCGCTGCTGCAGCAGTACGGGCCGGAATCGGTCGAGGTTGTGCAGGGGAAAGAAGCCTAACTGTATTTCTGGCCCTGCCTCCGGCAGGGCGGTATTATCTGCGGCGGGAGGGTCCCATGAACGTCCGCCGCGTGACCTTTGCTGTCCTGGTGCTGTCGTTTGCCGGCGTCAGCGCCCAGCAGAATCAGCAGAATTCGAATCGACCCCAGCGTCCCGTCGTTGGCCGCTCCGTCGTCGCCACCACGCAGGGAATCGTGGCCGCAAGCCAGCCGCTCGCGGCTCGAGCGGGAGTGCAGATCCTCGAGCGAGGCGGCAATGCCATCGACGCGGCGATTGCAGCCAACGCCACGATTGGCCTGATGGAGCCCACCGGCAACGGCCTCGGCGGCGATCTGTTCATCATCTATTACGAAGCGAAGACCGGCACCGTCCACGGCCTCAACTCCAGCGGATGGGCGCCAACGGGCCTGACTGTGGACTTCCTCGCGTCGAAAGGAATCAAGGAGATGCCGCAGCGCGGCATCTACTCGGTCACGGTGCCGGGCGTGGCCGCCGGGTGGCACGCGATGCGGGAAAAGTTTGGCACCAAGCCGTTCTCTGAACTTCTGGCTCCAGCGATCTGGTACGCCGAGAACGGATTCCCTGTCTCCGAACGGATTGCCGGCAGTTGGGCCGGTTCGGTGAAGATGCACAGCGCGCATCCCAACTCGCGCAAGACGTATCTCATCGACGGCGAGCGCGCGCCGAAGGCAGGAGAGATCTTCAGGAACCCCGACCTCGCCGGGTCGTTGCGTTTGATTGCGGCCCACGGCCGCGATGGCTACTACAAAGGCAAGACTGCCGAGGCCATTGTCGCGATCTCACGCGAGCAGGGCGGCACCATGACGCTCGCCGATCTTTCCGAGTTCACACCCGAGTGGGTGACACCAATCAAGACCGCGTATCGCGGTTGGACGGTCCACGAAATCGGGCCGCAGACGCAGGGCATCTCGGCGCTGATGATGCTGAACCTGATGGAAACCCATCGCATTGCCGACTACGGGTTCCACAGTGCCGATGCGATGCATGTGATGATCGAAGCCAAGAAGCTGGCCTACGCCGACATGCTGCGATACATCGGCGATCCGCGGTTCTCGAAGAATCCGGTGGACGCGCTGCTCAGCAAGCCGCGCGCGATCAATCGCGCGAAGCTGATCGACATGACGAAGGCGGCGTGCAGGGTGGAGCCCGCCCAACTGACGGGCGTGACCGACGCGCAGGGGAGCGACACCATCTACATGTCGGTGATCGACAAAGACGGCAACATCGTCTCGCTCATCCAGAGCAACTACAGCGGCTTCGGCTCCGGGCTGGTGCCGCCGGGCACCGGCTTCATGCTGCAGAATCGCGGCGGGTTGTTCTCACTCGATCGCAATCAGCCCAACACGCTGGCGCCGCACAAACGTCCGTTGCACACCATCATTCCTGCCTTCATGGAAAAGGATGACGTCAAGATCGGTTTTGGGGTCATGGGCGGGTGGAACCAGGGCCAGGCGCACGCGCAGTTCGCGAGCAACATTGCCGACTTCGGCATGAACATCCAGGAGGCGCTCGAGGCCGGGCGCTTCACCAAGGGGAGTTTCGACGGGTGCGACGTGAATGTCGAGGCGCTCGTGCCGGAAGAGACGCGCGCCGCCTTGAAGGCGCGCGGACACGACGTGCGAGTCGTCGCGCCGCGCAGCGGCACCTTCGGCTACGGCCAGGCCGTGATGAGCGGGCCCGGCGGCGTGCACTTCGGCGGCTCGGAACCGCGGCACGATGGTGCCGCGATTCCACAGGCACCGCCGGTGTTCCAGACGCCGGCCGAGCGCAGATAACGTGAAGCGAGAGCGGGCTTCAGGCCCGCGCTCCAACCGTCTTGAGTTCAGCCGCGAAAGGCGCGGTGTCGAGATACTCGAAGAACGTGACGATCTTGCCGTTGCGCACCGTGAACACGTGACACCACTCTTCGACCAGCGGACGGCCGGAGCCGCCCTTGACCTTGCTCCGGGCGGTGCCGAGAACGATCACGCGATCGCCGTCGGCCAGGAACGTCTTTGGCTCGAAGTGTTCGAAATCGATCAGGCTCGAGATCACACCAAAAAATTCGCCGACCTGTGCCGGACCGCGGCGGGTGCCGGCCGTCGGTAAATCAGACAGCCCGGGAGTCGTCCACTCGACGTTGGGATCGAGTAGCGACAGGAACCCCGGGACGTCGCCGCGGCCGAATGCCGCGTACCCGGCTTGCACGATACCGATGTTCTGCTGACTCATTGGGAGGCCTCCTCGGAAGGGGGCGATGATAGCCGAACTCGGCCGTGAAAGCACCTCCCGCCTTGCTCCACTGCCGTTCTGATCTAGGATGGCGGCTATGAGATTTCTATCCGCGCTCGCCGTGCTGTTGCTGTTCGTCACAGCGCCCGTCCCGGCACAGACGTTCACCGTGCCGGTCGAGTACTTCACGCTCGACAACGGTCTGAAAGTCGTCGTCAGCACCGATCGATCCGCGCCGGTGGTGCTGGTGGAGGTGATCTACAACATCGGTTTCCGCGTCGAGCCGAAGGGGCGGACCGGTTTTGCGCACCTGTTCGAACACATGATGTTCCAGGGTTCGGCGAACGTGAAGAAGATGGAGCACGTCTCGCTCATCCAGGAGGCGGGCGGCGTCGTCAATGGCTCCACTCGCTTCGATTACACCAACTACTTCGAGTCGGTGCCGTCGAACGGGCTCGAGCGGGCGCTGTTCCTCGAAGCCGATCGCATGCGATCGCTCGACGTGACTCCGGAGAACCTCAAGAACCAGCAGAACGTGGTCAGCGAGGAAGTGCGCGTCAACGTCCTCAACCAGCCGCACGGCGCCTTCGACTGGATTGAAATCTGGGAGCGCGCCAACACCAATTGGCACAACGCCCACGATTTCTACGGCAAGCTCAACGAGCTCGAGGCCGCCACGCTCGAAGACGTGCGAGCCTTCTTCAAGACTTACTACGCGCCGAACAACGCGGTGCTGGTCGTGGCGGGCGATGCCGCCGCCGCCGACGTCAATTGGCTGGCTGAAAAGTATTTCGGATCGATTCCGCGCCAGCCGCAGCCGCGGCCGGCCGATCTGTCAGAACCGCCGCAGACCGCGCCCAAGAGCTTCACCCGCAGCGACAAGCTGGCTCGCACGCCGGCCCTGGCTGTGGCATGGCACCTGCCGCCGCGATTCACCAAGGATTTCTTCGCGTTGAGCGTGCTCGATCCGCTGCTCAACAGCGACGACAGCGCGCGGATGTACCGCAAGCTCGTTCGCGGGGACCGTCTGGCGATGTCGAGCCAGGGCGGCTTCAACTTCCTCGGCTCGAACTGGGACATGAAGGGGCCGATGCTCTACACGATGCGCGTCGACTACTTCAACGACAAGACCGCCGACCAGGTGGTCGCCGCCATCGAGAGCGTTCTCGACGAGGTGCGAAAGAACGGCATCACCGCTACGGAGCTGGCGCAGGCCAAGACGACGATTCGGTCGTCGTTCCTCGACGATCTCGAGGGCGGCGGCCTGCCGTTATTCGGCCGCGCCAATCTGCTCGGCGTGTTCGCGCTGTTCGACAACGATCCGAGCCGCATCAACACCATCCTTGGCGAGCTGGACAAAGTGACCCTGGACGAGGTGAAGGCCGCGGCGGCGAAGTGGTTCGTGCCGAACAATCGAACCTCGATCGACAGCCGTCCCGCTGCCAAGCCGTCGGCAGGGGGTGGACGATGACCCGGTTCGCTTGTCTCGCGTTCGTTACCGTCATCGCCCCGTCGATCGCGTTTGCGCAGACGGCACTGCCGGCCGTCGGTCCCGAGCGACCCTTCGCGCCGGCGGCGCGGGTCGAGCGCACGCTGCCCAACGGCCTGCGCGTGATCGCGACCCGATATGCGACCGTGCCGAAAGTTACGGCGATGCTGTCCATTCAATCCGGTCTCGCCGTCGACCCGGCCGAGAAGGCCGGGCTGGCGCAATTCGTCGTCGACCTTGCCCAGGAGGGCACCACCACGCGCCCGAGCGAGCAACTCAAGCGCGAGGTGTTTGCGATGGGTGCGAACCTGAGCGGCTTCGCCGGTCAGGACGCCTCGACGTTCCAGATTCGCGGTTTGAACAGCACTTTGCCCCAGATGCTCGCGCTGCTGGCCGACGTGGTGCGCAATCCCACGTTCCCGCAAGCCGAGTTCGACTTGCTGAAGGCGCGGTCGGCGCAACAACTCCAGGCCCAGGCCGCATCGCCCCAGTACGTGAACAACAAACTGTTCCGGCAAACGTTGTTCGGGACTCATCCCTACGCGCGCATCGGCGCCACTCCGGAAACGCTTCCGGCGATCGACCGCGCGTCGATCGTCTCGTACCAGCAGACCTACTACCGGCCGAATAACGCTTTCCTCGTCGTGGTTGGTGATATCGCCCCCGAGGCGGTGTTCGCCGCCGCTGAACAGGCGTTCAGTGGCTGGGAGCGGCGCGCCCTGCCCGAGAGCAATCGGGCTGCGCTGCCCTCGCTGAACGGGCGGACACTGGTTTTCGTTCAACGTCCGAACAGCGTCCAGTCGTCCATCTCCGTCGGCAACTTCACGCCGCAACGCGACGATGCGCGGTGGTACACGCTGCAGCTCGCGAATCAGATCTTCGGAGCGGCGTTCGACTCGCGGCTGGTCAGGAACATTCGCGAGGAGAAGGGCTACACCTATTCACCGGGATCGATCTTCCAGTCGATGCAGCAGGGCGGCCTGTATCGCGCCGTGGCCGACGTTCGCAACGACGTGACCGGCGCCACGCTGAAGGAGATCTACTTCGAGATCGACCGGATGCGAAACGGTGCGCCCGAGGCCGAGGAGCTCGGCGACGCCAAGCAGTACTCGCGCGGGCTGTTCGTTTTGCAGAACGCCACGCAGACCGGCTTTGCCAATACGCTGAACACCGTGAACACCTTCAACCTGCCCAAGGATTATCCCGAGACGTTCCAGAAGCAGATCTCGCAGCCCTCCGCCGAAGCGGTGCAGACCGGTGCGCAGATGTTGCTGGGGTCGCAGAATTCAGTGGTGGTGATTGTCGGCGACTACACCAAGGTCAAGGATCAGCTGAGCGGCTTCACGAACGTCAAGTTTTTCGATCTCAACGGCAGGCCAATCGAGGAGCCCAAGTAGCACTCAATCAGCAATCCGAGATCTGAGATCTGAAATCTTATAGAGCTTCGTCTGCGTTCGCATGAACAGCGTGTTCGGTGCGAGCGCGGGCGAAGCGAAGCTCATCTCGTCGAGGCTGTTCTTCGCCAGCTCCACATACGTGTCGCCGGCTTCGATGACGAAGGTGTGGCCGTCCTCGCTGAGCAGAAAGACCTTGCCATCGGCCGCCCACGGCGAAGCAGAAAACGTGTTGCCGGTGCCGCCGGCGCGCGCCCTGTAGATCTCCTTGCCGGTCTTCGACTCGAACACGGTGAGGATGCCGTTATCGTTCACCACGTACATCCGCCCGCGATACACGAGCGGCGACGAGGTGTACGCCGAGGCGCGCGGGTGGAACCACGCCACGAACTCGCTCGATTCCTGTCCCTTCGCGAGCGTGATATCGCCGCTCGCGCCAGGGCGCACCGCAAACACCGGGCGATTGCTTTCGCCCTGTGAGCCGGTCCCGAGGTAGAGCAGACCATCAACGGCAACGGGCGTGGGCGTGGACTGTCCGGTCAATCCCTTCAGCCGCCACAGTTCCTTGCCCGTCTCCGGCGCGCAAGAGATCGCGTGCTGTTTGCCAATCACGATCAACTCGGTGCGCGCGTCGTGCTTCCAGATGAACGGCGTCGACCATCCCGAGGTCATGCCGCCCGCGGGCAGATCGCGAGCGACCCTCCACACCTGCCTGCCGGTCCTCGCGTCAACGGCGGCCGCGAACGACTTGCCGTCGTTGTCGTGCGCGACGAACACCTTGCCCTCGTGGATGACCGGCGAGGCGGCGGTCCCGAAATCGAGGTACATCTTCTGCGGCTCGAACCGCGTGGTCCACAGCGGCCTGCCGTCGAGTGAGTACGCGAACAGTCCGACGTTGCCGAAGTACGCATACAGCCGCTCACCGTCGGTGGCCGGCGTCTCGGAGGCGAACGTGTTCTTGCGATGACGTCCGCCGAACGGCGCGCCCTGGTGCGCTTCGCGCGACCACTTCACCTTGCCGGTGATGGCGTCGAAGGCGTAGACCATGTAGCGGATCTCACCGGTGTCGCTGGTCAACTCGATGTCGCGCGCGGTCACGCGCTGGAGCACTTCTTCGTCCGACAATCCCTGCTTCGTCAGCTCGGCGACGTAGTCGTTGCCGAAGATGCCGGTGGAAGGCTCCTTGAATTTGCCCGGGCTGATCGCGGAGGTGACGAACACGGTGTCGTCCCAGGCCACCGGCGACGACCAGCCGCGGCCCTCGATCGGAACGCTCCACGCCACGTTGTCTTTCGTCGACCAGGTCGTGGGCAGGTTGCCGTCGCTCAACACGCCCGCGCCGGCGGGCCCGCGGAATTGCGGCCAGGCCACCGACGGCGCAGATTCCAGGGCCGCAGACAGCGCAGAACAGAGGATCAAAGCCCCGGCGATCGCCCCAGCGATTTGGCGCATGCGGTGAACGTGCCACAGCCCACCGCGGTTCCACGTAAACGTGACGGGCGGCGTGACGAACGCCGCTAGGACCCTATCGTGGAACGCGCCTGGACCTTCCAGGCGCCGTCGCGGAGCACCGCGAGAAACACGCCTTCGTCGGCTGACAGCACCTCGCCGCGGCGTCCGAGCCGGCTGAACGACACCACCACGTTCACTCCGGACGCCGTGGCCTGCACGGCTTTCGTCGAGTCAATTCGGGTCTGGAACCACGTACGCTGACGTCCCGGCTCCGGGCCCGCCAGATAGTCGGCGGCCGTCCGCCAGATTTCGACACGCCCGTCGGCGATGCAAACGTGCGGGTAGTGGATCGCTGCGGCGAGGGTCTGGTGATCGTGTGAGTTCCAGGCCCGCATGAATGCGTGCACCGCCTCAATGGCGGCCGCCGCGTTCTGCGACGCCTCCTTGGCGCCGATGCCGTTCACGCCCGCGGCGAATCGCGCTTGCACGCCCCAGCGGTCGCCTTGCCTGGTGAGGATGTAGGTGATGTCGCTGCCGGTGAGCGGCTTGTCGTCGACAGTGAAGCGCTGCCAGGTGCCCGAGGCGTGGATCTTGTCGGCGCTGATCTGCAGCACCTCTCGCGACACCCACTCACTGTGATGCCATCCGGTCTTGAGCGTCTGCTCGAAGTTCACGCCCTTGACGTATTCCTCCGGCGTCCGTGTCATTTCGAACGCACCGGGGCCGGGGCGCACATGCGGAAAATGCAGCGACGTGGCCCAGGTGGCGGCGTCGCGCGAATTCCACGTTTCCAGATAGCGATCGAGCGCGACCAATGCCTCGCGCCGAAGCTGCGACACTGTGGCGTCTTGCTGCGAGGTGTGGACGCCGGCGCGGCCGGCGGCCATGAGCATCGCGATCAGCACGAGTCGCGTCATCGCGAGCGGAGTCTATCGCAGTTTTCCGATAAGATTCGGGTGTTATGGTCATAGCGGAAAAGCCCAAGGGCGGGCTCGAAGACGTCGTCGCGACATCCTCCCGCATTTGTTTTCTCGACGGCGATCGCGGTGTGCTCGCGTATTGCGGTCACGATATTCACGATCTCGCCAGGCACGCGACTTTCGAGGAGACCTGCTTCCTGCTGTGGCACGCGCGGTTGCCAAACCGAGCCGAGCTGGGCGACCTGCAGACCCAGCTGGCGGCGGCCCGCCCGCTGCCCGAATCGATCTTGCGGTTGATGAAGATGCTGCCGCCGTCCGACGGCATGGACGCGTTGCGCACGTTGACCTCCGCCCTCGGCCACTACGACCCGGACGCGCACGACAACTCACAGCAGGCGGCGTATCGCAAGGCGGTGCGCCTGACCGGCCAGATCGCGAGTCTGGTCGCCACCTGGGGCCGCCTCCAGCAGGGCGGCGGACCGGTGGCGCCGGATCCGGCGATGGGACACGCCGCCAATTTCCTCTACATGCTGTCGGGGACGCGGCCCAATCCAACCGCGATCAGGGCGATGGACATCGCCTTGATCCTGCATGCGGATCACGAATTGAATGCGTCCACCTTCGCGGCCCGCGTGGCCGCGGCCACGCTCACCGACATGCACTCGGCCATCGTCGCCGGCATCGGCACGTTGAAGGGACCGCTGCATGGCGGCGCCAACGCCGAAGTGATGAAGATGCTGATCGAGATCGGCCAGGACGCGCCGGCGGATCGTGTCGACGCCTACATCAAGGGCAAACTCGCGCGGAAGGAAAAGATCTCCGGCTTCGGGCATCGTGTCTACAACACTGAAGATCCGCGGGCGACGCACCTCAGAAAGATGTCGAAGGAGCTGGGGCAGAAGGCCGGCAACACGAAGTGGTTCGAGATGAGCGAACGCATCGAGGCGCTGATCAAGGCCGAGAAAAAGCTGTTTCCGAACGTCGACTTTTATTCGGCGTCAACCTACTACACGATGGGGATCGCGATCGATCTCTACACGCCGATCTTCGCGGTCAGCCGCATCAGCGGCTGGACCGCGCACGTGCTCGAACAGCTCGCCAACAACCGTTTGATCCGGCCGCGTGCGGACTACGTCGGCCCTTCCTATCCGCAAACCTGGATTCCACTGGAGCAACGTTGATGTCGATGCATGCCGTGAGCCTCGCCCTGGTCCTCGTGATCGCGCTTCCCGTCGGCCCCGCGGCTCAATCGAATCCGATCACCCAAGCGCTGCGCAGTACGTGGACCGCAGCCAAGACCAACGTCCGCCGGTCGGCCGACGTGATGCCGGAAGAGAAGTACGGCTTCAAGCCGGTGGAGAGCGTGCGCAGCTACGGGGCGATACTCGCGCACCTGGCCGGCGCGGCGTACGAGTTCTGCGCCGCCGCCAAGGGTGAGAAGCCGCCCTTCACCGAAGCCGGCGTCGAGAAGTCGGCGACCACCAGGGCCGCGATCGTCAAGGCGCTCGACAGCGCGATCGCCTATTGCGACGAGGTCTACAAGACGCTCGACGATGTGAAGGCGGCGCAGATGGTGGCGGGTGCGTTCGGCGGCCCGCAGGGTGCGAGAGCGGAGAACCTGATCGGCAACACCGGTCACTTCCAGGAACACTACGGCAACCTGGTGACCTACCTGCGAATCAACGGCCTCGTGCCGCCGAGCTCGGCGCCGCAGCGATGACCGCAGTGGCTAGCCATCCTCGGACGGGGATTCCGCTGGAGCAGCGCTGATCACCATCAGGTGCTGTCGAGTGGCGCCCTTCACTGAGCCCAGGTGAATCGATTGATCAAACGTGGCGAGGGCGCCCCCATTCGATTTCGCGAGGCCAAGCAGATAGCTATCGGTGATTTGTTTGTGGCCGCGGATCCGCGCCGCGTCGAAGAGGCGGTCGTCGGTCAGCGATAAGGTCGCCGGCCAGAATTCGTGGCGCCCGGTGCGACGGAGCGTGGCCAGCCTCGACACGATGTCGGCGGGACGGAGCGGCGGGTTGGCATAGCCCACCCGAGTGGCAAGCCGCACCAATCCGTTCTCGGTGAGCGGGCAGGTCGCCCATCCCTCTCGGCGTTGATCCTGAAACCAATCGTGCGCCAACTCGTGGTGCACGTGTGACGAATCGAAGAGCGGGAGCAGGACGCTGACGTCGAGTAGCGCGACCACGCCCTACTCGTCTTCGCTGAGCTGTTTGATCAGATCGAGGGTCAGCACCGGCGACCCTGGAGGCCTGGGCGGAAACAGCGGTACCCCGTTCCGCACTTTCGTTTTCGCCTGTGGTTTCTCCAGGGCTTTGCGGGCGAGGCTGGACAGCACTTTGCCCGCCGGCACGCGATTCACCGCGGCGATTTCCTTCACCGCCAGCAGCACGTCGTCGTCGATGTCCAATGTCGTCCTCACCGCATCTATCATCACGCATCACGCATCACCTGTCAAGGCGGCAGCGCCTATAATTCGCGCCGGAAATGGCCTTCGAGCCCGGCTCGCGTCTCGGTCCGTACGAAATCCTGTCGATGCTCGGCGAGGGCGGGATGGGCCGGGTCTTTCGCGCCCGCGACGTAAAGCTGCACCGTCACGTCGCGATCAAGGTCCTGCCCGACAACGTTGCGGTCGATCCCGAACGGGTCGCGCGGTTCGAACGCGAAGCGCGCACGCTGGCGGCGCTCAATCATCCGCACATCGCACAGATCTACGGTGCCGAGCAGTACGGACCGACCCACGCGCTGGTGATGGAGCTGGTTGAAGGCGAGGATCTCGCGCAGCGGATTTCGCGCGGACCGATCCCGTGGTCCGAGGCGGCGCCGATCGCACGGCAGATCGCCGACGCGCTCGAGGCCGCGCACGAGCAGGGCATCGTCCATCGCGATCTGAAACCCGCGAACATCAAGCTGACGCCTGACGGCGTGGTCAAGGTCCTCGACTTCGGCTTGGCGAAGGCGGTTGATGCCGCGGCAGAGGTGAGCCCCGCGTCGGCGACCATCACCAGTCCCGCCGCGGTGACGCAGGCGGGCATCGTGCTCGGCACCGCGGCCTACATGAGTCCGGAGCAGGCGAAGGGCCGTCCCGCGGACAAGCGCAGCGACGTCTGGGCGTTCGGATGCGTGCTCTATGAGGTGGTGACCGCCAAACGCGCGTTTCCTGGCGAGGACGTCGTCGACACGCTCTCGGCGGTGATGCGGGTTGATCCCGATCTGTCGGCAATCCCGAATGACGTGCCCGCAGCGGCGCGCGGATTGATCGAACAGTGCCTGATCAAGGATCGCCGCGAGCGAATCGCCGACATCGCGGCCGCGAAGTTTGCGTTGCGGTTGCTCGACCCCGCGCCAGCTGCGCCTTCATCGTCGCGGCTGAAGTGGGCATGGAGTGCCGCCGGTGTCGTGATGGCCGTCGCGATCAGCCTGGTGGCGCCCCGGCTCGGCTCAACGCCGGCGGCGCCGCAGCCGGTGGTGCGCTCCGCGATCGCGGCGCCGTCTTTCGGCGCCCCCGGTTTCGCGGCCGTCGCGATATCGCGGCAAGGGACTCACATTGCCTATGCCACACAAGGACGCGGCGGCATTTATGTTCGCCGCTTGAGCGACATCGTACCGCGGGCGCTGCAAGGCACCGAAGGAGGGATCAGCCCCTTTTTCTCCCCCGATGGCGAGTGGCTCGGGTTTTTCGCCGACGGCAAGTTGAAGAAGATTCCGTTGTCGGGCGGCGCGGCGCAGGTACTTGCCGATGCGCCGTCAGGTCGCGGCGGATCATGGGCGGCTGACGGAACGATTGTCTTTTCTCCGGCAGCGGAAGGCGGCCTCTCGAAGATATCAGCCGAAGGTGGACCGGCGACCACGCTGACGACCCCGAAGCCTACAGAGCGGTCGCATCGCTGGCCATTCGTTCTTCCCGACGGGCGCAATATCGTCTTCACCATCCAGCTGGGCGGAGAGTCATTCGATGACGCCGTGATTGCGGCAGTGCCGATCAGCGGCGGCGAGCACGCAACCGTGCTCGAAGGAGGGACTGGCGCACAGTTCGTCGAATCCGGCCATCTGATCTACGGGAGAGCGGGGAGCGTCCTGGCCAGCGAGTTCGACCCTGTCGCGGTGCGCGCCCGAGGCGCGGCGATTGCCGTCATCCACAACGTGCGATCGAACTTTCTCAATGGCGTGCTGCCGGTTGGCGTCTCGTCGGCAGGGTCGATGGTGTATCTGCCGGGAGAGTCCACATCGTCGGAAATGACGCTGCTGACGGCGAACCGGGCCGGCCAGACCCGGCCGCTGCTCGAACGTCGGGTCTTCAACTACTTCTTCCGCATTTCACCCGACGGCCGCCGCGTCGCCGTCAGCATCAACGACGGGCGGGTCGACATCTGGTTCGTCGAGCTGGACGGCAGCCGCGGCTTGCGGCGGTTCACGCTCGGCGACGGCTCGAAATCCTATCCGGTCTGGAGTGCCGACGGCTCGCGGTTGTTTTACCTGTCGAGCAATCGCGCCGCGGTCAAGGCCGTCGACGGCGGCGGTGAAGAAGAGCTGTCGACGTATCTCCTGCATCCGATGGCTATTTCTCCAGACGGGTTTATCGTTGCGGGCCGGGCGATCAGGACGACCAATCTCGACATCGTGGCTTTCGATCTCCGAGCCAGGAAGGAGATTGTGATCGCGGGAACGGCTGCCACCGAGTCGGAGCCGTCGTTTTCACCCGACGGCCGCTATGTCGCGTATCAATCCAATGAGTCCGGCAGAGCTGAAGTCTTCGTTCAGGAGTACCCAGCGGGCAACCGTTGGCAGCTCACCACCGACGGCGGCAGCGAGCCGCGTTGGACGTCGGGTGGCCGCGAGATTGTCTATCGCAAAGGAGCGACCATCCTCTCCCTGCCGCTAGCGGGAGGACCGGCGTCCCCGCCCACGCCGCAAATACTGTTCACCGTCCCGAACCTGTTCGCCTTCGACGTCACTGCCGACGGCAAACAATTCGTCATCGCGCAGGATTCACAGGATCGCGACAACGTCAGTTTCGTCTTCATCTCGGGGTGGTTTGAGGAGCTGAGAGCTCTGATGCGCCCCACCCGCTGAAGTGCTACCCTCGACAGGTCGGTAGGAGGCAATCATGTTGAAGCCCATCGTTCGTGCCTGCATGTTCGCTGCGGTCGTGGTCGCCGCGCCGCTTCACTCACAGGAGCTCGGTACCATCACGTTCCCGACCTCTGGCGCCGCCGCGGCGCAGCCGGCGTTCCTCGAGGGCGTGAAGAACCTCCACAGCTTTCAGTTCGACGAAGCGGCCGCGGCCTGCCAGCGCGCGCAGAAGACCGATCCGTCGTTTGCGATGGCGTACTGGTGCGAGGCGATGAGCCACAACCATCCGCTGTGGGCGCAGCAGGACACCGCGGCGGCGAAGGCGATCCTCGAGAAGATCGCGCCGACGCTCGACGGCCGGCTGGCGAAGGTCAAGACCGACAAAGAGAAGGCGTTCCTGCGCGCGATAGACGTGTTGTACTACTCGCCGGGCGACAAGCTGCAGCGCGACACCGCGTACTCGACGACGATGGCGGAGATCTACGCGAAGTGGCCGAACGATCACGAAGTGGCGACGTGGTACGCGCTGTCGCTGCTCGGCACCATGCGTCCCGTCGATCGCGGTTTCCGCCGACAGGCGATCGCGGCGTCGATCGCGCAGAAGGTGTTCGCCGAGAATCCGAAACATCCCGGTGCGGCGCATTTCATCATCCACGCGTTCGACGACCCCGATCACGCGCCGCTCGGCCTGGCAGCCGCGCGCACCTACGCCGGCATCGCACCGTCGGCCGCACACGCGCTGCATATGCCGTCGCACATCTTCGTCCAGCTCGGCATGTGGCCCGACGTGCGCACGTCGAACATCGTCGCCTACAAATCAGCGGTCGAGCTCAATACGCGGATGAAGCTCGCCGAAGGACGCGAGGATTTCCACACGCTGTCGTGGCTGCAATACGCCAACCTGATGCTGGGCCACATCGACGAGGCGAAGCAGAACGTCGAATCCGCCAAGGCGGCGGCCGATCGCAATCCGAGCAACGCCGGCATTCGCAACGGCTACCTGGCCATGCGCGCGCGCCAGATACTCGAAACCGAACAGTGGGAGAAGATTGCCCTCACCGCGCCCGCGACAGCGGATGCGGCGCACGCCAACATGCCAGGCATGCCGGGCATGAGCATGCCGCCGAGCAGCATCTGGATCTTCATTGCCGGCTACAGCGCCGCGAAGCTCGGCGATCTCAAGATCGCCGAAGCCGCCGAGGCCCAGCTCCGCGCCGCCCGTGAGAAGCTCGACGGCGGTCCGGACTCCCTGAACGGCAAGTACCTCGCCGTCCGGGAGAAGCAGGTGGGCGCGCTCGTCCGTCACGGCCGCGGCCAGAAAGACGAGGCCCTGAAGCTGGCGAAAGAGGCGATGGACATCGAGCTTTCGCTGCCGGCGCCGTCGGGGCCGCCCGACCCAATCAAGCCTGCGCCCGAGTTCTACGCGGAAATGCTGCTCGAATCGGGCCGAAATGCCGAAGCCATCGCCGCTTTGGAGGTGTCGCTGCAGCGGACCCCGAACCGCACGCCGTCCGTCAAAGCCTTGCAGCGGGCCCGCGCCACCGGCACGGCAATGCGTTAACCTAGAGGTTCGCTAAGTTGGGACCAGGTCCCGAAAACTAGCGAATTATCCGATTTGGAGCCAAGAATCATGACGATACGCGTTCCACTGGCGCTCGTAGTCGCCGGGGTTTTGCTCGCCGCTGTCCCCGCGTCCGCCCAGCCGGCCGCGCCGACCTACAGCAAAGACGTGGCGCCCATCCTGTTCGCGAACTGCACGAGCTGCCACCGCCCCGGTGAGATCGCGCCGATGTCGCTCATGAATTACAAGGACGTGCGGCCGTGGGCGCGCGCCATCGCGGCGAAGGTCGCCGATGGGACGATGCCGCCGTGGCACGCTGATCCCGCGCACGGCACGTTCTCCAACGCACGCACGCTTTCCGAGATGCACAAGGCCACCATCGCGAGGTGGGTGAGCGCCGGCGCGCCGGAAGGCAACGCGGGCGACATGCCGGCGGCGCCGGTCTACAAAGACGGGTGGAATATCGAGCCCGACGTCATCCTGTCGATGCAGGAGGACTATCCGATTCCGGCCACCGGCGAGGTGAATTACCAGTACCTCGTCGTTCCGGCGAACTTCGCCGAGGATCGCTACATCACGGACTGGGAGATTCGGCCCGGCGATCCTCGTGCCGTGCACCATTTGCTCCTCTATTTGCTGGCGCCGAAAGAAGTGGTTGAGGCGCAGATGAAGCGGCAGCAGCAGGCGATGCTGAACCGCATGTTCGGTCCGAAGCCCGCCGCGAACGCGCCGCGCCCGACGCCGCCATTTGAAATGGCGTGCTGCGTCCAGATTCCCGCCGGCGAAGAAGGCGGACGTCCGCTGCCGCCGGATCAACGCAAGGATCCAGGTCCCAACTATCGGCCGCGCCCGCAGGGCATGGCGCAGGGCATGGGCGGCTTCTCGCCGGGTGGATCGATCCGCCACTTCCCGGAGGGAATGGGCATGCGCATCCCGGCGGGCTATTCGCTCGTGTTCCAGATGCACTACACCACCTACGGCAAGGCGACGACCGACCGGTCGACGATCGGGCTGAAGTTCGCGAAGACGACGCCCAAGACGATCCTCAACACCATGGCGCTGATTAACGCGTCGCTGTCGATTCCGCCGGGCGCGCCCAATCACCTCGTCGAGAACACGATGACGTTCAACCGCGACATTGTGATCTACAGCTTCGTGCCGCACACGCACGTGCGAGGCTCGGGCTGGCACTATGAAGCGACGTATCCGGACGGCCGCAAGGAAGTGATTCTGTCGGTGCCGAAGTACGATTTCAACTGGCAGCACGAGTACGTGTTCTCGCCGCCGCTGCAGCTGCCGGCCGGCACCAAGGTCCACGCCAAGGCGTGGTACGACAACTCGCCGGCCAACAAGTCGAACCCCGATCCGACCAAGGCGGTGATGTGGGGCGATCAGACGTGGGAAGAGATGATGTACACAAGCATCACTTTCTGGATGCCGCCCGCAGCGCCTGCCACCGCGGGTCAACGACAGTAACGATTGGTTCCAGAGTTTCACGGTTCCAGAGTTCCAGGGTTGGTCGGCCTTGGAACACTGGAACCGTGGAACGTTGGAACCGCTCTATTGCGGCCAACCCGATTGCGGTAGTCCCTTGAAGACGCGTAACGCGGTCTTGTAATACACCTTCTTCAGTGTTTCATCCGACAAGCCGAGTCCGTACATCCGCCAGAACGCGTGATAGTCGCGGTAGTACTCGAAGTAGTCATCCGTGGTTTCGAACACGCGCCAGTAGTACGGATACTCCTCGGGAATGAACGCGTCCTTGCCGAACATCACGCGATCGGCGTACTTCTCCATGAACGCTTTCGCCGCGCGCGGCTGCCGCCCCAGGTCGTAGAGAATCGCGCCGGCCTCGACGGTGACATTCGGAAATTCGTCGAGCAGCTTCGCCAGCCGGCCAAGATCGTTGGCGTGCCAGCCGAAGTGGGCGGCGACGAAACGCGTCTTGGGATGTTTGCGGAACACGTTGTTGCGCTCCGTCATCAGCTGCTCGAACGTGACCTGCCCCGGCTGGTTGTTGCGGCGATCCGCGAACAGCGCGAGCTCGAGCCAGCGTTCGTTCTTGAGGTCCTGCGGCTGGAAGAACTCCTGCGGTTCAGCGGTATGAATGAATGCCGGCACATCGAGACGCGCAAACGCCGCCCAGAGCGGATCGAGCTCCGGATCATCGATCTTCAGGCGCGAGCCATCGGGTTTGGTGATCCGCAGTCCGAACTGCTTGCCCACTTCGCCGACGCCGATCGCCCCGGCCTTGAGGTCGGCCTCGAGCTGCTGCGCGGCCTTCTGTCCCCAGCCGGGGCCGACGTTGCTGAAGTTGATTCCGGCCAGCACGCGGAAGCGGTCCTTGTGCGGCGACGCATTCAACGCCGCCATCGTGTTCGTCAACCGCGTGCCCGACACACTCTCGGCGATCAGCATCACCCTGATGTTGAGCGAGTCCATGATGCCAATCAGGCGGTTGATCGCGTCGGGCGTGGCGGCGTTGCCGGGATGGCCGTGCACGTCGATGGCCGGGAACTTCGCCTTCGGCACTTTGTGCTCGGCGACCACCAGCGTGTTACGCGGCCGGTAATCGAGAATGCTCGGCGGCGGCTCCTGCGGCGCCATGCAGGAGCCCGGCCGCACTTCTGTGGTCCCCGGAGGGCATTCCTGACCCGGCTGCAGGCGCGTGCCGCCACCGCGCTGCGCGGCAACGCCGGCGCCAATCGCTGCGCTCAGCAGCGCGATCACGGTCGTACGGGAGAGTCGCATCCGCTCATTATGGACGATCCGCTCAACGCCGTTTGTAGCGAAACTTCACCATCGGTTCCGAATTCACCACGAGCGGCTTGATGAACTGATGGGAGACTCCGGCGCGCGGCACGTCGATGCGGATCGGCAACACGCCCGCCGCACGCTGCTGAAGGTTGACGACGTTTTGTGACGGTGGCGCGGCGACCTGCTTTTCGTCGCGCTCGTTCGCAGACGATTCGGCAGAGACTGTAATGGTCTCCTCGAGCCTGCCGAGCTCCATCGCAATTTCCATTCGTCGCGGACCGCCGTCGAAGCCGAAGGTCGCCTGGTGCGTCTTGAATCCGTTGAGTTCCGTCGTCACAACGACCTCGCCGTTCGGCAGACCCGAGATCGTGAACTCCCCGCGGCTGTCGGATACCACCGACGAGCGATATCCGCCGACGCTGATACTGACCGTCGCGCCCGGCATCGCTCCTCCGGCGTTGTCGACCACCCGGCCGCGAATCTGACCCGACGGAACCCCGTCTGCCGGCAGCAGCCGCGCCGGCCTCCTGACGAGCGGCAGCTCGCTCATGCGCAAGTTCAAGCTGTGGTTGTCATGGCGCGCAGGGAAACGATGCGAGTCGATCATGTTGCCGTCGACTGCGCGCGCGGAGTATTGCTCCGGCACGAACAGTTCCCATTCGACGACGCCGATCGGCACGTCCATCTTCGGCAGGGTCATCTGGATGTCGCCTTTCTTCTGGAACGGCGTTCCGGCGTGCATGTAGACGAACGACACGGAATACGACGCCGCCGTGCGCAGCCCTGCGCGCATCAGCGGCACGCGCGTGCCGTCGGGACCGGCGGCAGGCTTGGCGCTCTGCCCGGCCAGATCGACCGAGACGATCGAGGCGCCCGCTGGCAGCTCGACTTTCAGGAACGGCTGCGACCGATTGCGCAGCTCGAGACGAATCTCGGTAAGGGCCCGGCCTTCACTCGTGATCATCGTCGTGGCGACCGCGCGGTCCGCCACCGCCGCGAGCACTCCGGCATCGTCGAACCGCTTGACGTCGAGCGCGAGGGCGGGAGGCACCGAACCGGCGGGTCGCTGGTAGCGGAACGCCGCCATGATCGGCAGACGGGTGAGCGCGTGCAGTGAGCTGTTTAGCTCGCGCACGTCGATGCGGTGCACGCCAGGTCGATCGGCCGCCGAGAGATCCAGCGTGCCGACGCCTTCGATGCCGACCTCACCGCGCTCGCGCTGCATGTCTTTCACCGTGACCACTCCGGTCTCGAACTGGAAGCTGCCGCCGGCGTGCGGCCGTTCGAGATTGATCAAGAACTGGTGGCTGCGCGCTGACGGGTTGCCGACGGTCAACGCCACTTCGCGATCGCGGATCGACGAGTCCTCGAGCGAGCTGCCGGTGACCGATGTCAGCTCGTAACCCTCAGGCAGGCGGGCCGTCAGCGATCGCAGCTCGCCCTGGATCACCGTGACGTCGATCAGCGCCGCCATTCGCACATCGGCGTCGTTCAGCGTGATGAGCGTCAGCACATCGGCGAAGGCGCGAGCGTCCTTTGCCGGCGTGGCCGCGCTGTCGCGAACCGACCACGACACCTCGGTCGCCGAACCCGGATCCAGCGTGGCCTCGACCGTGGTGCGGCCAATGCCAGCGCTGCGGCGCGTGATCAATCCCGAGGAAAGGCGGACGTCGGTGCGCTCGCCCGGCACGTCAAGCGTGACGCGGGCCGCGCCCGCTTGCGGCACGGTCAGCGTGAATGACGCGCGGCCCGGCCGGTACACGATCGGGCTCGCCCATTCCAGATCGACCGTGAAAGGCCCGGGCGGCAGCAGCGCCTGCAGCGTCTGGCCGTCAACGGCGAGCGGGACCGGCCGGCCGCCGGCGGTGGCGTTCATCACCGAGGCGCCGGTCAGCAGCGGTACGCGGGCGACGCCGTTGTGAAGCACCTGACCCGTCACGGTGAAGGTGCCGCGAGCTGTTTCGCGATCGACCGTGACTTTGAGATCGGCGGCCGCCGCGACCGCTGCCACCGGTGCAGCTGCCGCCGCCACGGGAGTGCGGGCCGCGAGCGCCAACAGGCGGTTGTACTCGGCGAGCGTCATCGACACGGTTCGCGGCAGGTCGGGGCGCGGAGGTTGTGCCTGCGCGAAGGTCGCGCCGGCCAACAGCACGAGTGTGCAGAAGCTGATTCGCGTGGTCATGATGCACCTACTTGATTCTGCGGATCGCCAGGTCGATCGACGGCGCCGCCGACTCGGCGGTGAGCTCCGCGGCCATGAATAGCGATGGTCCGATCGTCGGAAAGGTGACGTCGACCGGCAACGTTCCGGCAATCGCGCGCCCGCCGCCTTCGTTGCGATAGCGATCGATGAGCTGTCGAACCTGTGATTCCCGTTCCGGCACGAGTATTCGGGCGCCCATCAACGAGTCGGCTGGCGGCGCCGGCGCGATCCCGCTGCTGACGCCGGCACTGCTCCCCGCCCCCTTTCCGCTTCCGCTCGGAACACGCAACGCTTCGGCGAACACTCCGGGATCGGATTCAATCCGAAACGCGCCTGGCCGCAGCGCAACGCGAAATCGTGGCGAATGATAGAACTCAACACCCGTGCGTGAGACGGGCAGATCCAGTGCCGGCAGCGTCAGCCGCGCGCCGCCTTTGTCGTTCCACGAATCAATGTTCTGCAGGTAGGTGACGCGGACGGCAAAGGTGGGGGCGTCCTGGCCGGCGCGGCCTTTCTCGAGCGCCAGCAAAACCGCATCGGCCTCGGCCACGCCGGGTCTGACGGCTTTGCCGGCGACCGACGCGCTCCACAGCGTTGCGCCCGGGGGCAGCGTGATCTTCAGGAAGCTGCGCTGATTGTTGCGAACGGCGTAACGCCCTTCCACGAGGATCACGCCGTCTTCAGCGGCGAGCGTGCGATATCGCGCTTCCTCGATGTTCGCGACGAGCACGGCCTGCGGCGTGTAGCGCTTGACCGAGACGTTCAACGACCGGGCGTCCGATCCACTGATGGGCCGCAGGCGGAACGCGACCATCGACGGCGATTCTCGTCCTGCAATAGCCACGGCCAGATCCGAGACGTCGGCCGGCTCGAGGCCTCGCAGGTGATGCTTCTCGATCTCGCCCGCGCCCAGCACACTGAGCGCGACGCCGCCGTTCTCGCGCTCTGCCGCGGGCAGGCGCACAAGAGGCACGGTGACCTCCCCGTTGGCGGGCAGCCGGCTTTCCGCCTGCAACTCGAACGACGCGGCATCGATTACAGGATCCATGAAGCGCACGCGCAACAACCCGGCGCTGGTGCTCCAGTCGGCCACCAGCGGCCCGGTGACCAGGTTGATCACGGCTCCAGTTGGAATCGCGACGGCGATCTCTCGCGCGACGCCTTGGTGCACATCAACGCGAACAGTGGCGGCAATCGTCGAGACCTCCTCGCCAAGTCCGATTAACGACGTGACGCTGCCGCGGAAGCGGAGCGGCTGTTGATCGCGGCGGTCATCAACACGGCGCTTCCATGAGAAAGCCAGCGGCTGATTGGCGCGTCCGAGCGCGGTCCACTGCGTGGCGCTCGCCGATTCGGATCGCTCGCTGATGAAGCCACCCGTCACCGTCAACTCGACGCCGCTTCTCGGCAGCGTCATGGTCGTTCTCGAGATCGCCGAGGCCGAGGCAGGAAGCGTCATCGACTCCGACCCACCCGACGCCATCAAGGGCAACACGATGTCGAGTTGCAGCACGACTCTGCCCGCGCGCGAGAGGACCACGTGCGCTGGTGGCCCTTCGATCAAGGGCAGCGGCTGTCCATCGACACGCGCGTCTCGCACCATCAATCCCGCTGGCACCGGGACCTTCACCCAGCCGTCACGCAGCACGTCCACCGTGAGCAGCGCGCGGCCGACGATGGCGTCGCCGCCTGCCCCGAGCGAAGTCGAGGGGTCGAGGCGCAGGTCGTAGTCGACGCGCGTGAGTGTGGCGTCGACGGGCGGCGGCACGGGCGGCGGCAATTCCGGATTCGCGCGCGTCAACAGCGCGCGATATTCATCAACTGGAAGAACCACCCAGCCATCGGGAGCGGGTTGTTGCGCGCGCACGCTGGTGGCCGAAAGCGCGCACACGACGCCGGCGATCACGACGAAGCGTGTTCGAGACATGGGAGCCTCTCTTGTTGTCGCGTCTCACACACGCCAGTCGCGCGGGGGAGACGCATTTGATTGGACACAGCTAGCAAGCGTTTGGCCGGATCGCGTGCGAGGATGAGATGAAGAAACGGGCAGCGATTCAGTGATCACAGAGTTGTGATCCACTTGAATGCTCGCGGTGTCCAATAACGTGGAGCGGGAACGACCGGTCAGCGCGCGGCGCCGGAAATTCTCAGCTGCTCGATCTCGTCGTCGCTGTACCCCGCGCGGCTCAGCACCGAATCGGTATGTTCGCCGAGTAGCGGAGCGCGCCGCTTTGGGTTCAGCGGCGTCTCAGACATTTTGATCGGCGTGCCGAGCGTGCGCAGGCGGCCGAGTGTTGGATGGTCGACGTCCACCGTCATCTCGCGCGCCATCGCCTGTGGCGTCGTCAGCGCATCTTCGTAGTCGAGGATGGGTCCGCACGGAACACCGGCCTGCTCGAACTGTTCGATCCAGAACGCGCGCGGGTTCGTGCGCGTCGTTGCGTCGACCATTGCCGCCAGTTCAGACTGATATTGCACCCGCTCATGGTTGGTGGCAAAGCGCTGGTCGGTGAGCCATTCGGGATGACCGAGCACGCGGGCGATCTTGACGAAGTTGCGATCGTTGGCGCCGCCGATCGTGATGTAGCCATCGGCGCAGCGGAACGCCTGGTACGGGGCCGTCAGCCGATGCGCCGATCCGATCGGCCCCGGCACCTGGCCGGTGGTGAAGTAGTGCGTCGCCTCCCACACCGACAGCGCCAGCCCCGCCTCGACCAGCGAGGTGTCGATGTGTTGGCCGCGGCCGGTCTGAGAGCGATGATGCAGCGCCGCCAGAACGCCGATCGCGGCAAACAGCCCGGCGCCGAGATCGGTGATCGGGACGCCGACCTTGGCCGGCGCCTCGCCGGGATGCCCGGTGACCGACATCAGGCCCGACAGCCCTTGCGCGATCAGATCGAAGCCGCCCTTTGACGACCACGGGCCGGTCTGCCCGTGGCCGGAAATCGACGCGTAGATGAGGCGCGGATTCTCGCGGCTCAACGTCTCGTAGTCGATTCCAAGTCGCGCCATCACCCCGGGCCGGAAGTTCTCGATCAAAATGTCGGCCTCGCGCGCCAGCCGCACGAAGACCTCGCGGCCCTTCGCCTGATCGAAGTCGAGCACCACGCCGAGCTTGCCCCGATTGACCGCGTTGAACGCGGGGCTGTCGCTGCCGTGGGTGCCGGCCATGACGCGCGACGAGTCGCCGGCCGGGGGTTCGACTTTGATCACACGCGCGCCCATGTCAGCCAGTAACATCCCGCAATACGGTCCAGCCATTACCTGGGTCGCATCGAGAACCGTTATGCCGTCCAACAACGTTGCCTGGGACATCAAGGGATCCGTCGGAATTGTCACGTTCGATCGCCCCGACGCGCGCAATGCGCTGACCTGGGAGATGTACGACGCGCTGGTCGAAGCCTGCGACGCGGCGGAAGCGAACGATCAGCTGCGTGTCTTCATCATACGCGGAGCCGGCGGCGCGTTTTCGGCCGGCACCGACATCGCGCAGTTCAAGGACTTCGACGGCGCCGACGGTGTGGCCTATGAGAAACGGCTCGACGGCGTTATCGATCGCATCGAGCGTCTGCCGCTGATCACCATCGCCGAGGTGGACGGCGTCGCGGCCGGCGGCGGTTGCGCCATCGCGTTGGCGTGCGACCTGCGCGTGTGCTCCGAGCGCGCGGTCTTCGGCGTGCCGGTGGCGCGCACGCTGGGGAACTGCCTTTCAATCACCAACACCGCCCGCATGGTGGATCTGATCGGCCTCGCTGCCACCAGGGATCTGTTACTGACGGGCCGGTTGATCACCGGCGAGGAAGCCTGGCGCACCGGTCTCGCCATCGAGATTGTGCCATCCGACCAGCTCGCCGGCGAGGTCCTGAAGCGCGCCGAGGATCTGGCGACGCGGAAAGGCAGCACGATCAAGGCGACGAAAGCGACCCTGCTGCTCCTGCGCGATCACCGCCGGCCCAAGCAGAACGCGGCCAACGACATCCTGAAGGCCTGCTACGGCAGCGACGACTTCAAGAGCGGCGTGAACGCGTTCATCAAGCGGGAGTCGCGCGTCAGAAAAGAATCCAGCAAATGACGGCGCCGACGACGGTCATCGACAGGCCCCACGCGAGCAGCTGATTGAACAGTTTCTTGCCGTCCTGCTCGTTGGGCAGCGCCGCAATGCACAGCGCGCCGATGGTTGACAACGGCGACAAATCGACGAGATGCCCGCCGACGTTCATGGACGAAGCGATGTCCATCGGATCGGCGCTCAGGCGTTCCGCCAGACCGGGAACCGTCGGCAGGAACGCCGGCAGCACCACCGCCGACGTGCTGCTGTAGACGGACACCGCGCCGGTCACCAACGCGATCACGAACGTGACGGTGCCGGGGGTCGCCAACCGCGCCAATAGCTCGGTGAACAAATCGATTCCACGCTGCGCCGAGAGCACACCGATCAGGACGGTGACGCCGCACACCATCAGGATCACGCTCCACGGCATCTTCTTGATCGCTTCCTTTTCGTTGGCGGCATTCAACAGCGACAGGATCGCAGCGCCCGTCAGCGCCGCCAGTCCGACATGCGTGCGCAGCCAAATCACTGAAACCACGAGTATCGAGAGGACCGCGATGGTGAGCCAGTGTTTGGCTTCGAAGGGTTCGATGTCGATCGCCGAGTCGACGGCACGCGCGCCCGCCTGATCGGACTGTGTCATTTCCGGCGCGGCCGTGCCGCGCCGGAACAGCAGCCGCCAACCGCCGAAGATGAAGTAGGCCGCGAAGGTGACCACGGCGTGGGCCATCAAGTTGTTCACGTAGGTTTCGGTTTCGTGGCCGGTGAGACCGATCTTGTCCATGTTGGTGTTGACGATCAGGCCGGTCGGCGCAAACCGCGAGAGCGCGCCCGCCTGCGCGCCGTTGCCCACCATCAACGCCATCAGGAACGGAGGAATCGCGGCACGCATCGCCACCGCCATCGCCATCGGCGCCATGATCGCGGTGGTGGCGATGTTGCCGGGACCGATGCTCGACAGGCCAAGCGCGATGACGAAGAGCATGATCGGGATAACGCCGGCGTTGCCGCGACAAGCGCGCACCGCCCGTGCCGCGATGCGGCCGAGCGTGCCGTTGTTGTTGGCCATGCCGAACAGCAGCGTGATGCCGACGAGGTTGATGAGCAGGTCGATCGGAAAGTTGGCCACTACCTTGCCGACCGGCATGCCGCCGAGGTAGACGCCGACGATCCACGCCATCGCCATCGACACCACGCCGACGTTGACGCTCGTCACCATGCTGAGCGTGATCGCGATGATCAACGCTCCCAGCGAGACCCACGCTAAGTCCATCACCTCTCCCTACGGGCTCCCGGCGCGCGGACTTTGCGCGTTGGGGTTGGGGTGTTCGAGCAGCGACCGCAGCAGCACTGCCGGGTGCAGCGCCTCGACGCCCGCCAGATCGTGCACCTGGTGCCGGCAGGATGTTCCCGCCGCCACCAGCACCGATCGCGCGTCCAGAGCCCGCGCCGCCGGCAGCAGCTTGCGCTCACCGATCGCACGCGACACGTCATAGTGATCGCGGGTGTAGCCGAACGAGCCGGCCATGCCGCAACAGCCGGCCTCGAGGTCCACCACCTCGGCGCCGGGCACGCGCGACAGCAGCGCCCGCGCCGGCGCCGCCAGCCCCATCGAACGCTGATGACAGTGCGGGTGCAAGTGTATGTTGGCCGGCCCCGGCTTCAGAGTGAGTGTGGCCCGGCCGGCCGCGCACTCGCGTTCGAGATACTCCTCGAACAACACCGACTCGCGCGCCACCACGCGGGCTCGATATTGCAGCTCCCCGCGCAACAGATCCGGCGCATCGTCCCGCACCGCCGACAGGCAGCTCGGTTCGAGAAAGACGATGGCGTGGCCGCGTGCCGCCAGGTCGAACAACGCGTGCACGTTGGCGGCGGCTTGGCGCCGTGCCTCGCTCAGCAGCCCCTGAGAGATCAGCGGGCGGCCGCAGCAGACATTCGGCGCGAGGCCGGCGGAGATCCCGCCCGACGCGAGCACCTCGAGTGCGGCCACGCCGATGTCGGGCCGCTCGTATTCCGTAAAAGTGTCGACGAAGAGGAGTGCGTGGTGTCCGCCTGCAGGCGGATTCGATCCCGCTTGTCTTCGCAACGTCCGTCTCGTCCATTTCGGCAGGCTGCGGCGCCGATCGACGCCGATGGTCCTCTCCATCAACCACCGCACCGGCGGCGTATTGGCGATCGCGTTCGACATCGGCGCGAGACGGCTGCCCAGCGCTGAGGTGGCATGCGCATGGCCAAATGCGTGCGCGCGCAGCGACAGGCCGTGCCGTTCCCAATAGCCGTGGAGGAATTCGCTCTTGTAGCGCGCCATGTCCACGCCGACCGGGCACTCGCTCTTGCACGCTCGGCATTCCAGACACAGGTCGAGCACATCGTGCACGCCGCGATCCGACAATTTCGCGTCGCCGAGCGCGCCGCTCATTGCCAGCCGCAGCGCGTTCGCGCGCCCGCGGGTGGAATGCGCTTCTTCGCGGGTGACCATGAACGAGGGACACATCGTTCCGGCGCTCGTCTTGCGGCAGAGGCCCACGCCGCTGCACATTTCCACCGCGCGCCCGAACCCGTCGTGTGCTGAGAAATCAAATCTCGCCGGCGGCGTCGGCGTCTGGTAACCGGCGCCGAACCGCAAGTGCGAGGTGATCGGCGGCGTGTCGACGATCCGCCCGGGATTGAAAATGCCTTCGGGATCGAACGTACGCTTCACGGCGCGGAAAGCCTGATACAGCTCCGAGCCAAACATCTTTTCGTTGAATGCGCCGCGGACCAGACCGTCGCCGTGTTCGCCCGACAACGCGCCGCCGAACTCGAGCACGAGATCCGCCACGTCATTGGCGATCGATTCAAACTTCGCCACGCCCGAAGCCGTCTTCAGGTTCACCACCGGCCTGACGTGCAGGCAGCCCACCGATGCGTGCGCGTAGACGCCGGCGGTGGTGTGATGGCGCTGCACGATCTTGATGAACCGATCGATGTAGTCGCGGAGCCTCTCGGGCGCAACCGCGGTGTCTTCGACGAACGAGATCGCCTTGCCGTCGGTCTTCATCGCCGTCGACAATCCGAGCGCCGCTTCGCGAAAACTCCAGATGCGCGCCTGTTTGGCCGGATCGATGATGTGACGATAACGGCACGCGACGCCCGCGCCGGTCAGCTCGCGCTGCGCCCCCTCCATCCGCGCGATCAGTTCATCGCGATCGTCGCCATAGAACTCGACGCACAGCAGCGACGAACCGTCGTGTTGGATCATGCTGCGCCGCTGCGCGTCGAGCGAAGGGCTCTCGCGCGCGTGCGACAGAATGAAGTCGTCCATCACTTCCACCGCCGACGGTTTGTGCTTCAACACCAGCGGGGTCGCGCCGAGCGCGTCGAGCAGGCGATCGAATTCGATCGTCAGCACGACCTTTTGCGCCGGCAGCGGCACCAGCGCGATCTTGGCGTCGACGATGAAGCCCAGCGTGCCCTCGGATCCGACGATGATCCTGGTCAGATCGAGCGGCCGCGCGGGATCGACGAAGGCGTCGAGGTTGTAGCCGCCCACGCGGCGCAGAACCTTCGGGAACCGGCGCTCGATCTCGGCCGCATGCGAAACGGCGAGCGCCGGAATGGCGCGATACGCGCGCGCCTCGATGCTGTCACCGCGCTGCGCTTGCTCGTGTTCCACAGCAGTCAACGGCCGGAAATGCGCGACCGCGCCGTCCGACAGCACCACGCGCTGCTCGCGCACGTGGTCGATGGTCTTGCCGTAGAGCACCGATCGCGCGCCACTCGAGTTGTTGGCCATCATGCCGCCGATGGTGGCGCGGCTGGCGGACGACACATCGGGCGCGAATCGCAGCTGGTGCTGGCGCAGCGTGGCGTTCAGCTCGTCGAGCACCACGCCCGGTTCGACGCGCGCCCACCGCTCATCCGGGTTGATCTCGATGATGCGGTTCAGGTACTTCGACGTGTCGAGGACCAGGCCGGCGCCGATGGATTGTCCGGCCTGCGACGTGCCCCCACCCCGCGGCGTAATCGGTACGCCATGCCGGGCCGCGATGGTCACCGCGCGAATCACCGCTTCCGCTGATTTCGGGATGACGACGCCGATCGGCTCGATCTGATACACGCTCGCGTCGGTGGAATACAGTGCGCGCGACAGACGATCGAAGCGGACCTCGCCGTCGATCGCCTGCTCGAGCTCCCGTTGCAGAACCAAATCTGAAATCCGAGATCTGAGATCGGCCATCCTATTGGCTCTTGCCGCGCGCGGCGATGGGCCACACCGCTTCGACGCGTTCGCCACGAACGCCGTAGATCTGGTCGTAGAGATTCACTGTGGGATCGCAATGGGGAGGGATGAACTCAATGCGGTCGCCCAGCTTCACCGGCCGTGGTGAGCGCGACAGATCCAGACGGCCATGCTCGTCGCCCGCCCATCCGTACTCGACGCCGGCCAGATCGATCGGCTGCGGCATGAACGGACGATCAGTGGAAAAGGCCTTGTAGCCGCCATCCACGATCGCGAACCCCGGCGGCGTGGAAACCACCGTCGTCACCACCGTCAGTGCATTCTTGAAATCGCGGTACTCCGCGTTGCCGTCGGCGCCGCCGATCCGTCCGTAGTCGAGGTCCATGAAAATGAAGCTGCCCGGCTGCAATTCGGTCATGCCGGGATTGTCGGCGTCAACCCGATAGGTGCCGGTCGATCCGCCGGTGACGATCGCGCACCGAATACCCGCGGCTTCAATCGCGGCCTTCGTCTCAATCGCTTTGGCCATGTTGCCATTGGTGCGCGCGGCACGGGCGGTGAACGGCGCCGTGTGCGCGGCTTGACCGTCGTACGACTGCAGACCTTCGAGCGACAGATTCGGCAGCGAGTCGATCAGCTTAGCCAGGGTTACCGCGGGCTCGCCGGGCTCGATTCCGGTGCGGCCAAAGTACAGATCGATCAACACCTTGATCGGCGCGGCACCGCTCGCGGCGTCATTGATCGCCCGCGCATTCTGTGCGGCGTCGACAACAAACATCGTGTCGGGTGCCCGCCGGGCCAGCGAAACCGCGCGCGCGATCTTTTCCTTGCCGATGACCGCGGTGGTCACCAGCAGCCCGCGAATGTCATGGTCGGCGAAGATTTCCGCCTCGCTCAGCCGCGCGGCGCAGATCCCGACCGCGCCGGCCTCGATCAACCGGCGCCCGATCTCCGGGCACTTGTGCGTCTTGCCGTGCGGCCGGAACGCCTTGTTCCGCGCCTTCAGGTGCGCGGCCATCTTCCGGATGTTGTCTTCGAAGGCGTCGAGGTCGAGCAGGAGTGCCGGAGTGGGAATGTCGCCGCGAGACCGCATCAAGCAGCGAATGCTAGCACGCTGGAGCAGCGCGGGACTGCGCCGCGCTAGAATTCGAAATTCAGCTTCTTCGCGCCGAGTGCGTCGCGGATCGTGCCGGGCATCACGCCGGCCCGGCGCGCTTCCTGCAACGCCGTGCGCATGTAGTCGCGGAACCGGTTCATCTCCGTCAGCATCGACGAGTAGTAGTTCACGCAACCCGTGGACGCATCGGACGGGATCCCGCCCGGGACAAACACGCTGAACCACTCGCGGTCGTAGCGTGGCGGCAGCGGGTTCTTGAAGCAGACGCTGCGGTACTGCTGCCACGCCCCATCCAGACTCCGGGCGCCTTCTTCGGCGGAGGCCAGGCGCTGCGCGAAGATCTGCTCGCCTTGCTGCCGGCGGCGATCGGATTCGGATTCCACCGGACGGCCACCGGGCACGATTGGCGCCGCCGCCGTGCCGGTGTTCAATCCGCCGCCGGATGCCGCCGTTTGACGGCCCTCGAGGATGTCGCGCGCGTGATCGATCGAGACCGCAAAGTTCAGCCCCTGCTGGCCGCGATACCCGGCGGTCAGGATGCCGACGACTCGCCCGTTGCGGTCGAGCATCGGCCCGCCGCTGTTGCCGGGATTGGCGGCGGCATCGGACTGAATCAGCGTCACGCCGCCGCTGTTGCGCAGTCCGCTCACGATGCCGCGCGAGACCGAGTTTTGCAGCGTGCCGAGTGCGGTGCCAATCACGATCACTTCCTGCCCGGGTCTGACCGCGCCGCTCGCCATCTGCAGGTACGGCTGCGAGGGAATGGGTTGGGAGACCTTGAGGATGGCAATATCGAAACTCGGCGCGCGCGTCTGAACACGAGCGTTGATGGTCGAGCCATCCATGCGCCGCAGCGTCACGTAGTTGTCCTGCTGCACCACGTGGACGTTGGTGAACAGCGTGTCGTGCTGAATGAAGAACGCGCTGCCTCGACCGGTGGTCGCCTCCACCAGCACGATGGCCGGCATCGCTTTGTCGACCATTTCCTCCAACGACCCTGCGGCGGCCGGCGCGACTGACGGGGCCGGCAGCGACACGGGCGCGCTGGCCGGGGCCGGCGCCGCTGGTGTCGCCGGCGTCGTGCCCGCGAGCCGTGCCTGCACATCCCACGCGCGCTGCTCGGGCGTGAGTTCGCGTTTGGCCGCCGGCGCAGCTGGAGGCGCCCCCGGCGACGGAGGGGGTTGCGTCTGCGCAACTGCCGGCGCGGGCTCCGGCTGCGGTGTGGACGCTGGTGGCGGCGAGGCGCTGTCGATCGGCGGTGCGCTCGACCAGACTGGTCCCGTGTCACGGAAGGTCCACCAGCCGACCCCCACCGCGAGCAGCAGCATGATCGCGAGCCACATGGCCGGCGAGCGCTGCGACGAGTCTTCTTCGCTCGAAGGATCGTCGGCGGGCAGAATGGTGCCGCAACGGCATTTCGACACCGCGCTTGGCACGCGGCGGCCGCATGAGGGGCAGAGCCGGCCCGTCGGTCCGCGGTCAGCCATGAGTCATAATAGTGAGGTTCTGTCCCGCCTTCGCGCTGGCGCGCTTCGGCGAGGCAAGCCGGCGAGCGCGAAACCTCTGGTGAAACAGCCTCATATCCGGAACTTTTCCATCATTGCGCATATCGACCACGGCAAGTCGACGCTCGCCGACCGGTTTCTCGAGGTCACGGGCGCGCTGCAGCTCCGCGAGATGTCGGCGCAAGTGCTCGACAGCATGGACCTCGAGCGCGAGCGCGGCATCACGATCAAGGCGCATCCGGTGCGGCTCACCTATACGGCGGATGACGGTCAACCTTACATCCTCAATCTGATCGATACGCCCGGCCACGTCGATTTCAGCTACGAGGTCACGCGGTCGCTCGCGGCGTGCGAGGGCGCGCTCCTGCTGGTCGACGCGTCCCAGGGCGTCGAAGCGCAAACCCTGGCCAACGCCTATCTCGCGGTCGACAACAACCTCGAGATCATTCCCGTTATCAACAAAATCGATTTGCCGAGCGCCCAGCCCGACGAAGCGCGGCGACAACTCGAGGAGATTATCGGCCTCGACGGCAGTTCCGCCATACTCGCCAGCGCAAAAGAAGGCATTGGTGTGAAGGACATCCTCGAGGCGGTAGTCGATCGGCTGCCACCGCCGGAAGGCGATCCGGCCGCGCCCCTCAAGGCCCTGATTTTCGATTCCTGGTACGACTCCTACCGCGGCGTGGTGATTGTCGTCAGGGTGCTGGAAGGCACCATCAAGAACGCCATGAAGGTCACGCTGATGAACACCCAGCAGGACCACGAAGTGGAATCGCTCGGGGTGTTTTCACCGAAAGCGGTGCCGGTGGATCAGCTGGGACCCGGCGAAGTGGGATTCATCGCCTGCGGCATCAAGGTGGTGGCCGACGCACAGATCGGCGACACCGTCACCGAAACGGATCGCCCGACGCCGGCGCCGTTTCCAGGATTCAAGGCGCTGAAGCCGATGGTGTTCGCGGGACTGTACCCGGTCGAGAGCCATCAGTATGCGGAGCTGCGCGAATCGCTCGAGAAGTTGCGCCTCAATGACGCGTCGTTCTTCTTCGAGCCCGAAACGTCCGTGGCGCTGGGGTTCGGTTTCCGTTGCGGCTTCCTCGGCCTGCTCCACATGGAGATTGTCCAGGAGCGGCTGGAGCGCGAATTCAACATGGACCTCGTCACCACGGCGCCCGGCGTGTTGTATCGCGTGACCAAGACCGACGGCGAAGTCATCGAGATCGACAGCCCGGCGAAGCTGCCAGAGACCGGCAACATCGACGCCATCGAGGAGCCGGTGATCACCGCGATGATCCTGACGCCGGCCGAGTTCGTCGGCGCGATCCTGCAGCTGTGCCAGGACAAGCGCGGCGTGCAGAAGGCGCTCGAGTTCAAGGCCGCCGATCGCGTGTTGATCTCCTACGAGCTGCCGTTCAACGAAGTGGTGCTCGACTTCTACGATCGCCTGAAGACGATTTCGCGCGGCTACGCGTCGCTCGACTACCACGTCACCGGCTATTGGGAGTCGCCCCTCGTCAAACTCGATATCCTGGTGAACGGCGAGCCGGTGGACGCGCTGTCGGTGATCGTCCATCGCGATCGCGCCTACGATCGCGGACGGCAGCTGGCGTCGAAGATGCGCGAGCTGATCCCGCGGCAGATGTTCGAGGTGGCGATCCAGGCCGCCATCGGCGCGCGTATCATCGCGCGCGAGTCGGTCAAGGCGATGCGCAAGAACGTGCTTGCCAAGTGCTACGGCGGCGACATCACGCGCAAACGCAAGCTGCTCGAGAAGCAGAAGGAAGGCAAGAGGCGCATGAAGCGGGTCGGGACGGTGGAGATTCCGCAGGAGGCGTTTCTGGCGGTCTTGAAAATCGGAGACGAATAGGCATGGCCGAAGCGACGTTTCAAAAGTCGACGCTGCGCGAGTACTTCGAGTCGATCCTCGTCGCGGTTGTGCTGGCGCTGTTCGTGCGGACGTTCGTCTTCCAGGCGTTCAAGATTCCCACTGGTTCGATGAAGCCGAATCTCCTCGTCGGCGATCACCTGATCGTCAACAAGTTCATCTTCGCGCCCGCGGTGACGCCGCTCGAGCGCGCGCTGCTGCCGATGCGCCCGATCGAACGCGGCGACATCGTCGTCTTCAAGTTTCCGGAAGAGCCGGAGCGCGATTTCATCAAGCGGGTCATCGGGCTGCCCGGAGACACGCTCGAACTGAAGAATCAGACCGTGTTCATCAATGGCCAGGCGCTGAATGAGCCCTATGCGCACTACCTGTTTCCCCCGGCCGGGGAGGGCCAGACCGACGCCTTCGACCTGCGGCGCAAATACGGTCCGGTGACAGTGCCCGAGGGCCACTATTTCATGATGGGCGACAACCGCGACGACTCGCAGGACGGCCGGTTCTGGGGGTTTCTCCCGCAGTCGTACGTCAAGGGCCGGGCGCTGTTCATCTACTGGTCTTTCGACACCCCGGAGGACGGGTCGCCGGGCGGGTTCGCACCCCGGTGGCGCAGGCTATTCCACCAGATTCATTGAGCCGAAAAGAGTGACAGGCCATGCTCCCGGAGAGGCCGGAGTCCCATGAAAACGCTGTTTAAGCTTGGCATCACTCTCGCGATTCTGACGATGTGTTTTCAGGCGGCGAGGTATTACTTGAACAACTTCCAGTTCGAGGATGCCGCGCAACAGCGCCTGCTATTCGAGACTCGCGCGTCCGACGCGGACGTCGTGAACATCGTCATGAAGCTGGCCAACGAGTACCAGCTGCCGCTGCAGCCCGACGACGTGAAAGTCCGCATGATTGGCCAGGACCGCGTGGTCGAAATGGAATACGTCGAGAACGTGCCGTTGATTCCCGGGGTGTTCACCTATCCGTGGACGTTCACGCCGAGGACCTCGACGCGAATGCTGCAAGGCATCAGCCGCTAGAGCAGCAGCTGCATGGCGGCATGGGCATCGGCCGTGGCCGCCGCCGCCAGCCGCGCCGCATCCGCGCCGGTCGTTGCCTTGAACGCGTCATCTTTGATCCCGTCCAGATTGATCTGCACGTTGGCCTGAGCGCCGGCCGCGGCCGCGCGCAGTAGTCCAATCGCCACGCCCGCGTCGCTGGCCGCGGATCGATTGCCGTGCGCGGCCACCACGCGCGCGTGCGCGAGCGCATCAGCGCAGGCGCGCAATGTGTTCAGCGGAACCGTGGTGGCGCCTTGCAGCGCGCTCTGGATCGCCTGCGTGCGCGCCGCCTTCTCAGCGTCGGTGCTCTTCGGCTGCCGATACGCGGCCATCACCCGATCGAACGCCTGTGCGTCGGCGTCGGCGAGTTGCGTCAGCTGTGCGGTGATCGGCAGCAGCGATTCGCCCGCGCGCCCCAGCGCGGTCTTCTCATCGTCGGTGTTGTTCTTCGACTTGGCGAGTCCGGCCACCATCACCAGGAGCGAGGTGCCCATCGCTCCCGCGATTGCCGATGCCGTGCCGCCGCCCGGCGTTGGATTGGGACTGGATAGCGCGTCGAGCAACTGCGCGACGGTCTGACTAGTGAACGACGCGGCCATGCTTAATCACATTCTTGATCACCGGACCGCCAACGCGAATCAGATCGGTCAGCATGCCGTTGACGACGACCGCGTCGAGCTGCTTGCCGGTTTCGAGGCTGCCGATGGTGTCGGCGCGGTCGAGCGAGGCGGCGGCGTTGAGGGTGGCGCCGATCAACGCCTCTTCGAGGGTCATGTTCATGCCGAAGCACGCCAGCGTCATCACGAACGGCATCGACGTGGTGAAGCCGCCGCCCGGATTCAGATCGGTGGCGAGCGCGACCGCCACCCCTCGTTCGATCAACATCCGCGCCGGCGCGTAGCGGCCGAGCTTGAGAAAGAACGCCGCGGCCGGCAGCAGCGTGGCGACGACGTGGCGTTCGGCCAGCAATCGCGCGTGCTGATCGTCGACGAAGATCAGATGGTCGGCGGATCGCGCGCCCACTTCGGCGGCGACGCGGGAGCCGCCGCTGAGCGCGAGCTCGTCGGCGTGGATTCGCGGCTTGAGGCCGTGCCGCAATCCGGCCTCGAGGATGTCGCGCGAATCCTCCGGCGTAAAGACGCCGTCCTCGCAGAACACGTCACACCACTCGGCGAGACGTTGGCCGGCAATCGCCGGGATCATCTCTTCGGTCACCACGCGCACGTAATCTCGCCGCCGGCCGCGATACTCCACCGGCACCTCGTGCGCGCCCATGAACGTGGTGGTGACGTCAATAGGCTGACCGGCGGCGACCGTTTGAATGGCGCGCAGGATTCGCTGTTCGGCGGCGAGCTCGAGGCCGTAGCCGCTCTTGGCTTCTGCGGTGGTGGTGCCGCACGCCAGCATCTCGGCGAGTCGCGCGCGCGCCAGATCGACGAGCTCGTGATCGCTGGCCGCGCGCGTGGCCGCGACGGTCTTGACGATGCCGCCGCCTGACGCGGCGATCTCCGCATAGCTCGCGCCGGCCAGGCGGCGTCGCAGTTCATCGCGGCGGTCGCCGGCGAACACCAGATGCGTGTGCGGGTCGACGAAGCCCGGCACCACGGTGCAGCCGGCGCCGTCCACGACTTCGGCATCGGCGGTGAGGGCAATGGTCTGCGCGGCGTCGGCGGCCGGCCCGACAAACACGATGCGTCCTTCGAATCCGGCGACCGAGGCGTTGGGGATGGCGGAGATGTCTCGCTGCGCGGCGCCGCGCCGCGGCCCGGGGCCGGCACAGGTGGCCACCAGGTCCGCGTTGTCGATCAGGAAGTCGGCTTGCACCGACTCAAAGTGTAGGAGATCTAACCTGCCTGCGTCTTCGGTGCGACCTCAGCCGGCATCGGCGCGGCGGCCGGCGCCGCCTCGGCCTGGCGCGGGCGATGGAACAGGATGCGCTCTTCGCGCGACCGCGCGTCCTGCTCGCGGATGAACTCGAGCGTGGTGCTCAGCGTGCGCACCAGCGCCTCGATGTCGTTCTCCACCTCCCGCCGCTTCATGCGCAGCGAATCGATCTCGCGCTGCACCTCCTCGAGACGGCCCTGAGCTTTTTGCAGCAGCAGGTCGGCGCGGCCTTCCGCCTCGCGCACGATGATCGCGGCCTCGTTCTGCGCGTGTTCCTTGATCTCATCCGCCAGCTTCTGCGCGGTGAGCAGCGTGTTGCGGAGGTTGCGTTCCTGGCCGCGATGCTCGCCGAGCACCGCGTCGAGCTTGGCCACGTCCTGCCGCAGCTTGTCGCTTTCGCGCAGCGCGTTCTCGTAGTCGTCCGCGGCTTCGAGCAGGAAGGCCTGAACCTCGCCGCGGTCGTAGCCGCGCATCACCGTCTGAAAACGCTGCTGCCTGAGATCGAGTGGTGTGACTTTCATAAGTAGACTCGCTCGCCGAATATCGCCGTGCCGACGCGCACCAGCGTCGCGCCTTCTTCCACGGCCACCTCGAAATCGTGGCTCATGCCCATTGAGAGCTCACGGAGGTGCGTGGCCGGCACGCCGCTGTCGCGCAGCCGATCGCGCATGCCGCGCAGCCGAACGAACCACGGCCGCGCATTTGCCGGGTTTTCGGCCAGCGGCGGCAGCAACATCAGGCCCACGAGCCGGGCCCCCTTGCACCGCGCCGCTTCCGAAAAAATCCCCGGGACCTCGTGTTCCGGCGCCCCGAATTTCGTGTCTTCGAGCGCCAGGTCCACCTGCACCAGCACGTCCACCGTCTTGCCCGCCGCAACCGCTGCCTGGTCAACTTTCCTCAGCAAATCCACGCTATCGATGCTGTGGATGGCCGAGACGCCCGCAGCAGCTTTCTTCGCTTTGTTCGACTGAAGGTGGCCGACCAGATGCCAGCGCAATCTGTTATCGGCCGATTGGGCAATCTTCTGCAGGGCTTCCTGGACCTTGTTCTCGCCGAAATCGAGCTGCCCGGCCGCTGCAGCGGCCCGGACCGCATCGATGGGATGGGTTTTGGAAATGGCGATCAGACGCACATCGCCGGGATTTCGGCCCGCACGACCGGCCGCCTCCGCGATGCGCTCGCGAACGCGGCCCAGCCGCTGCGGAATCAGGTCGTACACTTTTAACTTTTAACTTTCAACTTTCAACTTTTCACTTCTTCAGCTGCGCAATCATGCTCTTCGCCGTCGCCGCATTTTGGCCGTCCGGCGCGAGTTTCAGATACGACTCGAACGCCCCAACCGCGTCCGGCAGCTTGCCTTCGTTCAGCAGCGCCATGCCCAGCTGAAAGTGCGCGTCGGCGTGCGTCGCATTCAGCTTGATGGTCTCTTCGAACTTCGTCTTGGCTTCGGCGATCTTGCCCTGATTCCAGAGAATGATGCCCTGATTGAATGTGGCGTCGGCGTTGCCGGCGCCGCCCGCGGCCGATGCCGCCTTGGCGCTCATCGCCGAGGCCTCGTCGAACCGCTTCTGGTTGTTGTACAGCGTCGACAACGCGTTCAACGCTTCGGGGTAGTCGGCCTTGATTTCGAGCGCCTGCTTCCACGCCGCTTCGGCCGCCTTCTCGTCCTTCTTCGCCATGAAGGCGACGCCGATGTTGAAGTGACAATCGAAACACGACGGCGCGAGCGCGATCGCGGCGCGGAACTTCTCGATCGCTTCGTCATGACGGCCGGAGCGGCTGGCCGCGACGCCTTCCTCGAAGGCGCCCTTCAGCTCTTTCGCCTTGGCGGCGTCGTTGGCCGCGGTGCTCGGCACGAGGACGATCGTCATCTCCGCCACGCGGCCCAGACTGACCTTGGTATCGCCGCTGGCTGATCCGATCTTGGGGTCGGTCGCGGTGACTTTGTACATGCCCGATTCGGTGAGCAGCTGAATGAACTCGCCGCGCTTGTCGGTCTTGGTCTGCAGCTTGCGGTTCACGCCGCCCATGAACTCGATCGTGATCTGCACGCCGATCATCGGCTCCTTGTCGGCGCCGATCACTTTGCCCTTGATCATCGTCGACTGCGCGAGCGCGGCCGAAGCCAGGCCGGCGATCAGGACGAGCGCAAACGCTGCGATATGGGTTGAAAACAGCTTTTTCATCTGGTGCGTACCTTCCGTCCGGAACCTTCTCGAAGCCAGTGTAGTCCGGCGTCAGGTGGATTCTAAATCAGCCCGCGAAAAAGCGCGTGATCGCCTCCGGATCGTGGGTCACGGGCGCCGGAGGGAAGGAGTCGAGGAACCGCTGGCCGTAGGTCATCGTCCGCAGCCGCGGATCGAGCACGGCCAGCACACCCCGGTCGGTCCGATGACGGATGAGCCGGCCCAGGCCCTGCAGCATGGCCAGGATCGCCAGCGGCACCTGGTAGTCCCGGAAGGCGTCGCCGCCATTGGCGACAATCGTTTCGATTCGAGCGGCGGTGATCGGATCGCCTGGCGAAGCAAACGGCAGCTTGTCGATGATCACGCAGCTCAGTTGGTCGCCGATCACGTCAACACCCTGCCAGAACGAAGACGTCGCAAACAGCACCGCGTTCGGCGTGGTGCGGAACTGGTTGAGCAGCACGCTGCGCGGCGCGGTCCCCTGAACGATGATCGGATACGGCAGGGAGCGTTCCACCCTCTCGCGTACCGTGCGCAACATGGCGTAGCTCGTAAACAACACGAAGGCGCGGCCCTCGCTGCGCATTACGAGATTCAGCACCTCCCGCGCCACCGCGTCGGCAAACTCAGGCGACTTCGGCGGCGGCATCTTTCGCGGCAGATAGAGGATCGCCTGCTCGCTGAAGTCGAACTCCGACTTGACCCGCAGGCTGTCGGCGTCTTCAACTCCGAGGCGGCCCTTCACGTACTCGAACGATCCCTCCACGGTGAGTGTGGCCGAGGTCATCACCGTGGCCCGCATGCGATCCACCAGCATTTCGCGGATGATCGCCGAGACGTCGATCGGTGCGGCGCGCAGGAACACACCGCGGTTGCGTGTTTCGAGAAAGTAGACGAACGCCGGATTGGCGGCTTCGAGTAGAAAAGTGACGTGGTGCCGCAGCTCGCCGGCCCGCCGCGCGATCGTGGCCGCGTCCTCGTTCACCTGCGCGCCGGCCTCGTCGCTGCCGGCCCGCGTTTGCATCGCCTTCTCGAGCGCATCGAGCGCCGACGTCAATCCGAGCCCGTCGTCGAGGACCTCGCCGAACCAGTGCGGTCCGATCCGCAGCCGTTCTTCGTTGAGGCTGCCGCGTGTGCGGCGTGCCATGGCCAGCGCGCCGAAAAACGTCAGTGAGTGATCGTCGACGCGCCTGATCGCGTGGCGCAGATCGGAATCGGGATCCTCAATCTGTCCGAGGTTGAGTGCGCGCTCCGCGTCGCGCACCAGATCCGCGACCCGATAGTTGCTCACCGAGATGCCGAAGTACTGCGTCGCGACGTCTTCGAGATGGTGCGCCTCATCGATGATCGCGTAGTGGCATTCGGGGATCACTTCACCGTACGAGCTGTGCCTGACCGCGGCGTCGGCGCACAGCAGGTGGTGATTGACGATCACCACATCGGATTCGGCGGCGCGCTGCCGCATTTTGGTGACGTAGCAGTCGCGGTACTGCGGACACTCGCTGCCGAGGCAGGTTTCGGCCGTCGCGGCGACATCGGACCACCACGATGAGTCTTCGGGAAGGTCGCTCAACTCCGCGCGATCGCCGGTCTCCGTGGAGCGCCGCCACTCGTCGATGGTGGACACGAAGTCCTGCGGTGACGCGGGATGCGCGCGGAGCTGATCCAGACGGTGCAGACAAAGGTAATTGGCGCGCCCTTTCATGTAGGTCGCCGTGAACGGCACGCCGAGCGCGGAGCGCAGCGCGGGAATGTCCTTGAAGTAGATCTGCTCCTGCAGGTTCTTGGTGCCGGTCGAGATCAGAACGCGGTGCCGGTTGAGGATCGCCGGCACCAGGTAGGCCAGAGTCTTACCGGTTCCGGTGCCGGCTTCTGCCAGCAGCACGCCGCCGTGCTGCAGTGTGTTCGCCACCGCTGCCGCCATCGTCCGCTGGCTGTGGCGCGGTTCGAAGTGATCCACCGCGCGCGCCAGCACGCCCTCATCGGCAAACGCCGCCTCGACGGCCGCGCTCAGCGCAGGCGTTCCGGGTACAGCGGGAACTTCCGGCACAGCTCTTTGACTTCGGCCTTGACCATGGTCAGCGCGGCGGTGTCGTCGGGCGATCGCAGCGCGCGCGTGATGAAGTCCGCGATCCGATCCATCTCCGCCTCGCCCATGCCGCGTGTGGTCACCGCGGGCGTGCCGAGACGGATGACGCTCGCCACCATCGGCGGATTCTGATCGAACGGAATCGCATTCTTGTTGACGGTGAGGCCCGACGTGCCGAGGGCCGCTTCGGCCGCCTTGCCGGTAATGCCTTTCGAGAACACGTCGACCAGCACGATGTGGTTATCCGTGCCGCCGCTGACGATGCGGAAGCCCGCGGACGTCAAGACAGACGCCAGTCGCGCCGCGTTCTTGACGATCTGGCGCTGATAGGCTGCGAATTCCGGCGTCGCGGCTTCCTTGAAGCACACCGCCTTCGCGGCGATGACGTGCATCAGCGGTCCGCCCTGGACGCCTGGGAACACCGTGCGATCGAGATCCTTCGCGTAGGTTTCACGGCATAACACCATGCCGCCGCGAGGTCCGCGCAGTGTCTTGTGGGTGGTGGTGGTCACGAAGTCGGCATGCGGAACCGGGCTGGGATGAGCGCCGCCGGCGACGAGGCCGGCGATGTGCGCCATGTCCACCATCAAGGGCGCGCCCACGCGTTTGGCCACCTTGGCCATCCGCTCGAATTCAAAGACGCGAGGGTAGGCGCTGGCGCCGACGATGATCATTTTCGGCCTGTGCAGGTCGGCGAGTTTTTCGAACTCACCGTAGTCCAGGCGCTCATCGTCTTTGCGGACACCGTACGGAACGATGGTGAAGAGCTTGCCGGAAAAATTCAGCGGATGGCCATGCGTGAGGTGACCGCCGTGCGCCAGGTTCATGCCGAGCACGGTGTCTCCCGGCTTCAACAGCGTCAGGTAGACGCTCATGTTGGCCTGCGCGCCCGAATGCGGCTGGACGTTGACGTGTTCGGCGCCGAACAGCGATTTTGCGCGGGCGATGGCGAGCGTTTCGGCGATGTCGACGAACTCACACCCGCCGTAGTAGCGCTTGCCCGGATAGCCTTCGGCGTACTTGTTCGTCATCACCGAGCCCGCCGCCTCGAGCACGGCGCTGCTGACGAAGTTTTCCGACGCGATGAGCTCCAGCCCTTCGGCCTGTCGTGTCGTTTCGCGCGCGATGGCGTCAGCAATTTCCGGGTCGGTGTGCGCGAGCGTGCGCTGCATCAGGGTGGGAGTCATGCGGGCAGACTATTTTAGCCCGTCGCGTCGACGCCTCAGCGTTCGATCGCGTGTATTTTCTGGACGCGGTTCGAGTGCCGGCCGCCTTCGAACGGCGTTTGCAGGAACGTCTTGACGATTTCCCGCGCGCGCGATTCCGGAAGCATCCGGGCGCCCAGCGTCAGCACATTCAAGTCGTTGTGCTCGCGCGACAGCCTGGCGGTGTCGGTGTCGAGGATGGCCGCCGACCTCACGCCGTCGACCTTGTTGGCGGCGATCGCCATGCCCACGCCCGTGCTGCACACCAGGATGCCGCGATCGAATCGGCCGCCGGCCACACCTTCGGCGACCGCGCGTGCGAAGTCGGGATAATCCACCGATTGACCGGTGTTGGTGCCGAAATCTTCGTACGCCAACCCCAGATCGTCGAGCAGCCGTTTGAGGGAGTCCTTGAGTTGGTAACCCGCGTGGTCCGCGCCCAAAGCGATCTTCATGCGCGGCCCAATTGTAAAGGGGTCTGGCCCCTTTACATGGGTTTTTGTTTCACTTTCTGCGATCTTCATTTCGACGCTGGCAGAAACTGCATCAAAATCCGATGTTAAGGGGTCAGACCCCTTTACAAGTGTCACCGGAAACCAAGAGTCAAGTCGCTGCTCGAGCCGTCGTGAACGCGAAAGGTGAAAACCGGATCCGCGGCGGACACCCGTGGGTCTATCGCTCCGACGTCGTCGATGTTCAGGACGCGTCGCCGGGCGCGATGGTCGAGGTGTACGGTCCTCGCCAGCGGCGCCTCGGGAGCGCGCTGTTCAGCGATCGATCGCAGATCACCATTCGCATGATCTCGCGCGACGACACGCCGATCGACGAGGCGTTCTGGCGCGGGCGGCTCGAGCGCGCGATTCGGTTTCGCGACTCGCTCGACATCGATGCCACCGCGTACCGACTAGTCCACGGCGAAGCGGATCTGTTGCCGTCGTTGATCGTCGATCGCTACGACGAGTACCTCGTAATGCAAACCCTGTCGCAGGGCATGGATCGCCTGGTGGCGGCGATCACGTCGCTGCTCGTGGACATGACGAGCGCGAAAGGCGTGCTGGCCCGCAACGACCCCAAAGTTCGCCAGCTCGAAGGGCTCGAACAGAAGGTCGAGGTGATGCACGGCACCGTACCTGAGGCGATTACCGTGCGCGAAGCAGGCGTGACTTACACGGTCGACCCGTGGCGTGGTCAGAAGACCGGTCTGTTTCTCGATCAGCGCGAGAACAGAGAAGCCGCGGCGCAGTACGTCCACGGTCGTCTGCTCGATTGCTTCAGCTACAACGGCGGCTTCGCCCTCGCCCTGGCGTCGAAATGCGACAGCGTCGAAGCACTCGACGTGTCGGCCGACGCGGTGGCGCGGATCACCGACAACGCCGCGGCGAACCGGCTGACCAACGTCACCGCCCGCGAGGCGAACGTATTCGACGAGCTGCGCCACCTTGAGCGCGACGGCGCCCGCTACGACACCATCGTCCTCGACCCGCCGGCGTTTGCGAAAAACAAGGCATCAATTCCAAACGCTCTGGCCGGCTACAAGGAAATCAACTTGCGCGCGCTTCGGCTGTTGAATCCAGGCGGGTATCTCGTGACATGCAGCTGCTCGTATAACGTCGACGAAGCGCTGTTCGCCCAGACCGTGTTCGACGCCTCAGCCGACGCCCACATTCCGGTGACAATCGTAGAAAAACGGATGCAGGGCCGCGACCATCCCGTGCTCCTCGGCGTGCCCGAGACGTATTACTTGAAGTGCCTGATCCTGCGAAAACTGGCCTAAAATAGAGACTCGATCGGGCCGATAAGCGACTATGGCGGCATTCACGTAAGTGATGGTGGCCATTAGGGTTTTGAGGGAGTGACAATCTCGCGACCGCCCATGTACACTCCCGGGACCGTCGTCATCATTCGTGGCCAGGCAAAGTATTCGGAGGGAACAGATGGCTAAGTGTAGTTTCGGCCGGGTGTTGAGCGGAGCGGTGGGTCTCGTCGGGCTCTTTGCATTTGCCGCGACAGCGTCTGCCCAAACCCCCCCGGCACCGACGTTTACCAAAGACATCGCGCCGATCTTTCAGAAGAAGTGCGAGTCGTGCCATCGCCCGGATTCCATCGCGCCGATGTCGCTGCAGACATATCAGGAAGCGCGGCCGTGGGCGCGTTCGATCCGCGATCGCGTGGCGACGCGCAACATGCCGCCCTGGCACATCGATCCGGCGGTCGGCATTCAGCATTACAAGGGCGACCGCTCGCTGTCGCAGAAAGAAATTGACACCATCGTCGCCTGGGCTTCCTCTGGCGCGCCGCAGGGCAACCCCGCCGACCTGCCGCCGCCGGTCAAGTGGGCCGACGGCAATGGCTGGAACTTCGCGAAGGAGCTCGGCAAGACCGAGCCCGATCTGATCGTCCGCTCGCCCCAGTACACGCAGAAAGCCACCGCAATGGACGCGTGGTACAAGCCGGTCGTCGAAACCGGTCTGACCGAAGCGCGATGGGTCCGCGCCATCGAAATGCGTCCGAGCACGATCAAGGGCCGCAAGATTACGCACCACGCGCTCGCGTTCCTGATGCAGGACGAGAAGGAAGCGCAGGCCATGCTGAGCAGCTCCGACGCCGACTCCGGCGCCGGCCTCTTCATGGAGTGGGCGGTCAACAAGCAGGGCGAGATGCTCCGCGAGAACACCGGCAAGTTGATGTTGCCCGGCTCGAAGATTCGCTGGGACATTCACTACAGCGCTGCTGGTGAAGACGTCACCGACGATGTCCAGCTCGGCATCTACTTCTATCCGAAGGGCGTGACGCCGAAGTACCGCACCGCGCTCTCGCTGTACAGCGGCATCCAGGGCGGCAACCGCGCGCTCGACATCGCGCCGAACACGATCAATGTGACCCAGGCCTTCCACGTGATGCGCCGCGCCGGCCGCGTCGAGAACTTCCAGCCGCACATGCACCTGCGTGGCAAGGCTCAGATGCTCGAAGCCATCCTGCCGAACGGTCAGCAGCAGGTACTCGGTCACGTGAATCGCTTCGAGTTCAACTGGATGAACAACTACGTGTTCGAAGACGACTACGCGCCGCTGCTGCCGAAGGGAACGATCCTCAAGGTCACGTCGTGGCACGACAACACCGCGGCCAACAAGAACAATCCCGATCCGAATCAGTGGGTGGGCTGGGGCGATCGCACCGTCGACGAGATGGCGCACTTGTGGATCAACATCACCTACATGAGCGACGCCGATCTCGAGCAGGAAATCGCCGCCCGCAAGGCGAGGATGGCCGCCACGACGGATCGCCAGCAGCAGCAATAACTGGTGCGGGTCATTTCTGAAAACGCAAGTGAGGGGCGCCGCAGTCGGCGCCCCTTCTGTTTGTCTGGGAGAGAAGGGCTTATGTTGTCGTTCGTAAGAGTGCGGCGGCTTGCCGCTGCCGCTGTCGCAGCGTGTTGCCTTGCCGGCGGCGCCGTGACCGGCCAGCAGGAACTCGTGATGGAGCCGCTCAAGGACTCCGGACTCAACGTGTATCCGGCTTTCGAAGGCTGGTACCAGAACAAGGACGGCACCTACACGCTGTTGATCGGGTACTACAACCGCAACAAGAAGCAGATCCTCGACGTGCCCATTGGGCCGCAGAACCGGATCGAGCCAGGTGGGCCAGATCAGGGTCAGCCCACGCATTTCCTCATTGGCCGCGGTTGGGGCACCACCGCCATCCGTGTGCCGAAGGATTTTGGCGACAAGAAGTTGATCTGGACGCTGACCACCAACGGCAAGACCGTCAGCATTCCGTTCGGTCTCACGAAGGGATACCAGATCGAGCCGTTCCTCGACGCGGCAATGGGCAACACGCCGCCGACGATCAAATTTGAGTCGAATGCCGCCGGCGCCACTGGTCCACCGCCACCCTTGGCTCAGGCCTTCGCGGTGTCTGGCGCGGCGGGTGAGGCGATTCCGTTAACCGTTCACATCACCGACGACGGCCATGAGGAATCACCGACGGGCGGCGGGGCGGCAGCAGGCGGTGGCGGCGGCGGGTTCCAGCGGCCGCCGCGACTGAGCATCACCATGAGCAAGTTCCGCGGTCCCGGCGACGTGAAGTTCAACAACGCGCGTCCCACGGTCGGCAAAGACGGCTCGGCCACCGCGAACGCGACGTTCTCGCAGCCCGGTGAATACCTGATCCGCGTCGAGGGCAACGATTCATCCGGTGTTGGCGGCGGCGGCTTCCAGTGCTGCTGGACCACCGTGTATTTCAAAGTCAGCGTGAAGGCGGCGAACACAGCGCGCTGAGAACCGCGCGCCATGCTTGCCGCCGCACTGGCTCTGCAGTTGACGACCGTGCTGGTGTTTACCACCACCGATTGCCCGATCTCGAACCGCTACGCGCCCGAGATCAACCGGCTGGCGGAGAAGTTCGACGGCCGGGCGCTGTTCAGGCTTGTCTACCCGGTCACAACCGACACCGACGCGCTGATTCGCGAGCACCGGAAGAAACTTGGCTACACCATTTCCTGGGAACGTGATGCCAGGCGGGAGCTCGTGAAGAAGACGGGCGTGAGCGTCACTCCCGAAGTGGCGGTGTTCGACGGAACTGGAAAGATGGTTTATCGGGGGCGCATCGACGACCGCTACATCGCATTCGGAAAAGATCGCCCGCAACCGACCGTTCGCGACCTGGACCGATCGCTCGAAGCCGTTGTCGCCGGAAAACCTGTTCCGGTCGCGCAAACACCGGCGATTGGCTGCATTCTGTCCGACCTGATCAAATGAGCACCACGAACGCTCGGCGAGCGACGGCTTCAGCCGTCGCTGTTCTGGCTGCTTCGTTTCTGGTGACCGCTGAAGCGATCGCCCTCCGAACGTCGGTCCAGGACGTGACGTTCACGAGAGACATCGCTCCAATCGTGTTCGATGCGTGCGTCTCGTGTCATCGTCCGAACGGTCCCGGCCCTTTCAGTTTGACGACATTCGATGAGGTGCGCCGCCGCGCGGCGCAGATTGCGCAAGTCACAAAATCCCGATTCATGCCGCCATGGAAGGTCGAACCTGGCGTCGCTCACTTCGTTGGTCAACGCCAGCTCACGGATCACGAGATCGACCTAATCGACAAATGGGCGACAGGCGGGACGCCCGAAGGCGATCCGAGATTGCTGCCGCCATTGCCAAAGTTTGTGGATGGCTGGCTGCTGGGTCAGCCCAATCTCGTCGTCAAGCCCGAGGCTCCCTTCATGCTGCCGGCGATCCAGACCGACGCTTTCCGGATCTTCGCGATTCGGGTGCCGGTGAAGCAGCGCACGTATGTCACCGGCATCGAGTTCCATCCCGGCAACGCGCGCGTGGTGCATCACGCCAACATCCGCATCGATCGCACCGGCGCGACGCGACAACTCGATGACGCCGATCCGCTGCCTGGTTACGACGGCTTGATGCCGCGCTCGGCGGAATACCCCGAGGGGCACTTTCTCGGCTGGACGCCGGGCCAGGTGGCGCCGCTGGTGGCGCGTGAGCTGGCGTGGACACTCGAGCCCGGGAGCGATCTCGTGGTGCAGCTGCACATGCAACCGAGCGGAGCCGTCGAGGAAGTGCTGCCCGAGATCGGCTTCTACTTCGCCGATCGCGCGCCGCAACGCACGCCGACGATCCTGCGCCTCGGGTCGCAGGGCATCGACATCCAGCCTGGCGAGTCGGCCTACGTGATCCGTGATGCCTACGAGCTGCCGGTCGACGTGGAGCTGCTCGCCGTGCAGCCGCACGCGCATTACCGCGCCCGTGAGATCCGCGGCGTCGCGCGGTTCCCCGACGGTTCCTCGCGCATGGTGATGCACATCAAGGATTGGGATTTTCGCTGGCAGCACGTCTACCGGCACGAGACGCCGGTGCGGCTGCCCAAAGGCACGCGATTATCGATGGAATACACCTTCGACAACTCCGCCACCAATCCCCGCAATCCCGAGCTGCCGCCGGCGCGGGTGTTCTGGGGCCAGCGCTCGCGCGACGAGATGGGCGACCTGTGGTTCCAGCTGCTGACGAAGAACGAATCGGATCGCATCCGCCTCTCATCCGAGGTCAACAGCAAGATGGCCTCGGAAGACATCATCGGTTACGAGACGATGTTGAAGGTCACGCCGAACGACGCGGAGCTGCACGACGACGTGGCCCTGCTCTATCTGGCGAAAGGATTAGTCGCCAACGCGGTGCGCCATTTCGAGGTCTCGGCGGCCTTGAAGCCCGACTCGGCGGCGGCGCATTTCAATCTTGGCACCGCGCTGGCGCAGGCCGGCCGATTCAACGCGGCGGTCGAGTCGTTTCGCGCTGCTCTGGCGCGGCGGCCTGACTACGCGATTGCGCACGCGAATCTCGGCCGCGTGCTGCTCGCGCAGGGCAAGGTGCCTGAAGCGATCGAGCAGTTACAGCTGGCCGACAAGCTGGATCCGCAGAATCTGCCGACGTTGCTCGGCCTGGCCGATGCCTACACGTTGCGGGGAGCGATCGATCAGGCGATCGAGATGCTGGATCGCGCGTCTCGTCTGCCGCTTACACCGGAAGCGGCAAACGAGATTCGACGCAAACGCCAAGAGGTGGCGCGCAAGCGGCCGCCTGCGGGAGGAATCACGAAATAGGGATCAGCTGCGGATTCAGGCTTCCCTTATCAAGGACTTGAACCCTTTCCAGTTCGAGCATCCTGTTGTCGGTGCTGTTCCGAGCGTCACCGTAGGCAAGCACATAAATGGAATCGCTGTCCTTTGCAACCGGAAAATCTCGCAATGCGAGATCAGCGATCACTGGCGTTCCGTCCAGGCGATGAATATTGAGAAGAACCTTAGGTTTCATCGCGACTCCAGGTGACCAATCTCCGTCCTCGAAAGTAAAATGTGCCGTGGCGATCAAATCGCCGAAGGCGCCGCACCAGATTACGGAGCTATTCCGCTGACTCCATTCGATCGTGCGAGCGACCGGCGCCGTGCCGCTGACCGTCGTGCCATCGTCGCGAAACTGCGGCGACCGAATGTCGATTCGCCGAACCACACGTCCCTCAGCGTTAAAGACACCGACTTCGTGGCTTGCGCCCTGGCAGCCGAGGAACTGGATTTCAGGCTGCCGGATCCTATCGATCGCAGCTCGCGTGCAAGGCGACGAAGCACGGCAGCGCTCACTGATCAATTCGAGTAGTGACCGACCGTCGTCTTCTTGCGCAGCATGTTGTCGATAGCCCAGAGCAGACCCGCGTAGCGCGATCTCACTATTGCCAAAATCGGTCATGCTTGCAAAGCGAATTGCTGGCAAGAACAGGAATCCATCTTCAAGAAAACCCGAGCCGAGTGCTGCGCCGGCGTTGCTCGCGCGTGGTAGCCGGCGAATGAATTCTCCGTTGGTCATGTTGAACACGACGATGCCGCCTGAGTCGACTACATACACGACCTTTCCTTCACAGTCCGGAATCGTGGTTTCTGGTGACTTCAAAGAACCGGTCCCGGTCATCCCCGCGCCGATGGCTCGGATGCGGGCACCGTCCGCTAGATTGATGTGGTGAACCGTCGACTGACGAGGATCAGCCAGAAACAGATATCCGTTACAGACGCCGCTCCCGGCAGCGAGGCTGAAGGCCGGTCCATCATTGCCTGCGGAAACTTGCAGACGCCGTTCGGTCACCGCAGCTTTTCCAGCAGCGTCATGCTGGAATGCACTGCGAGGCGACTCGACTGCCGTGCCGCAGCCCGGCAGCGTCAGGGTGATCAGCCAGGCAGACGCAGTTTTAATGAGCGTTCGAGAAGGGGCCGCCGTGTTGTCATTCATGAGCAGTCCTGACGGGAACAGCACAGGCCGCGCCTTCGTTTAGGATTTCGTTATGCTCAACTTCCGTCTGGGCGATCACCGCAGCGAGAGCAATCGTGACAGCAAACAGCAGTGCGCGCATAAGACTGCGCAATTCGCAGTGGACCATAGTACACCTCCGCAAGCAACGTCGTCGGACGATAAAGCGCGACGGGGCCGGCTGATTCGCCGCCGACCCCGTTGCCTCTCGGACTAGATGTCGCAGAGACAGTTATAGGCGGGATGCTGCCAACACCAATTTGTCCCGGGATCGTAGTGACAGTTGCTTGAGCGAGCGCTCACCGCTGGCGAGAACTGGTAGGCACCAGCGACCACCAATAGCGCGACCAACCAAATCGCTTCCAACCGATAACGTCGAAGTGTATTCACGGTAAACCTCACTTTCGAGCCATCTGCTGGGGAGAACTTGGACACTACGCCCTTGATCTGAGCGCGTCAAGAGATTCTGACAAGCAGCTCAGCGTTGGCTCGGGCGATTTGCGGCTGAGCTGTTGATCGTGACCTGGTTGACGTCACGAGATATGCTCCACTCCGGCGATGACAATTCTTCTTCGCGAATTGCGATTCACGACGCGCCGCTGGCGGCGTGCTCCGGTCACATTTCTCGTCGCCCTGAGCTCGTTTACGGTAGGGATCGCGGCGTGTATTGCGACGCTGACTGTGTTCGATGCGATCTTGTTGCGACCGCTTCCCTTCCGGGATGCCGCCAACCTCGTCAAGGTCGTTTCACAGAAACGGGACGCGGTATTCTCGCTTGCCGTTTGGGAGCAGTTCCGTGACCATCAAGCGATACTCGATAGTGTCGCTGCGATTGCCCCTGAACGACTCGAGCTCGCCACCAATGGCGAATCGCGTCCCGTCGAAGGCCTATTCGTGAGCGGCAATCTGCTCAAGGTTCTCGGTGTCGAGACCGTAATCGGGCGTGGACTGACTCCGCACGACGATCGTCTCGGCAGTGCTCCAGTCTGCATGATTGGTTATGCGTTTTGGCAACGGGAGTACGGAGGCCGCGCGCACGTGCTTGGACAGAGCCTCGTCATCGACGATCGAGCGTTTGAAATCGTCGGAGTGACGACCCCCGAATTCTTCGGCGTCGAAGTCGGACGCCACTCAGACATCCTGCTGCCAGTCGCATCCACGCCGGCCAGAGTGAGCAGCCAACGCGTGCCATCGACCACACCCTGGCTTCACATCATTGGCCGCATGCGGGCCGGCGAGACTGCGGCAACGACCGCGGCCGGCTTGAGAGCGTGGCAACCAGCGCTTCGTGCTGCCGCTGGTGATGGCGTCAGCACTAACCTGCGCGAGCCGTTGACGGTCACGCGCTTCGACCGCGGCCTTTCGACGCTCAGGAGCGAGTTCGGTCGTCCGGCTTTGACCATGCTAGTCGCAGCCGCGAGCGCGCTTTTCTTGATCGCATGTGGCAATGTAGTGGCTCTCAAGATTGCGGCGTTGCTCGACGAGCAGCCGGAATTCGCCATTCGCCGGGCGATCGGTGCATCGCGTCCACAACTGTTTCTCGCCGGCTTGATTGACGTTCTGGTTCTCGCACTCCTTGGCCTTGCAGCCGGGACGCTATTAGCCATGTGGGCGATTCAGATCACGATTCCATTGTTGACAACGCCACTCGATCGAGGATTAACGCCATACTTGTCCATTCCCGCCGATGGACGACTGGTTTCACTCGTGGCGTTTCTTTTTGTCGCGAGTGCAGCGGCGATGGCATGTCTCTCAGGAACTGTCGTGATCAGAATTCAAGAACGCGTGAATCGCGGCCTGGTGGCCCTGAGAGCAAACACAGTCTCTGGCCGACTGGTCATGGTTGTGCTGGTGTTGCAAGTGGGTTTCGCCGCCGCCCTTCTTGCTACAGCCGGACTACTGATTCGCTCCTTTATCGAACTGACGGGACAACCCACCGCAATCAACGATGAGAAGGTCGTGTTGGCGTCGTTGGGTCGCCTGCGATTTGCGTCCGAACCGGCAGAGACTTATGCTCGAATTGAAGCGATTCTCGACGATGTGCGATCGACTTCCGGTGTTCAGGCAGTATCGGCATCTACGTTAACGCCGCTCAGCGGGATCATCATGTTGCATCGCCTCGAAGTCCCGGGCGTGCCGACCCCGGACCTCCGAGATTTGAACACGTCTGTCAATCGCGTCACTCCCGAGTTCTTCACAGTGTTCGGGACCCAGATCCTGGTCGGGCGAGGATTTACTCCGCAAGACGACCCATCCGGGCATCGGGTAGCTGTCGTCAACACAGCTTTCGCCGACTACTACCTTCAGGGTGCCAATCCAGTGGGTCGATTGATCAAGCTGAATGACGAGCAAGTGGAAGTGGTCGGCGTGGTCGCTACCGGCAAGTACATGACCCTTCGTGAGCCGACCATGCGATTCGTATACGTGCCATTGGCGCAATGGATTAGTTCACGTCCTCAACCCGTGCGCATTGCGGCGCGCGGAGGCGAAGATGCGCCAGTGCGAGCTGCGATACTAGAAACTGTGCGACGTCACGACGTGCGAATGACGGTTGAATTTCGCACTCTTCGAGACGAAATCTCGGTTGGCTCGAACCGGGAGCGTCTGTTGGCAGTGGCGGCGACGAGTTTTGGCACGCTGGCGCTGTTTGTGACTGCGGCCGGTCTGTACGGCAGCTTCTCGTACTCAGTAATCAGGCGGACTCGCGAGTTTGCAGTCCGCGCCGCAGTGGGCGCGTCACCGCAGGATCTTCTTCAGCTGGTTTGGACCAGGGCTGGCGTGCTGATCGGTTCCGGAGCGCTTCTCGGTACGTTTGGGCTTCTTGCAGGTGGTCGGTTCATCAGATCGGAATTGTTCGGGGTGGAACCCCACGATCTCCTCAGTTTAGTAGGCACCATTTCTTTGATTGTCGCGGTCGGAGCCGCCGCTACCTACCTGCCCGCGAGACGGGCCTCAAAGCTTCAGCCGGCGACGAGTCTGCGCGACTCCTAGCTTGCGGATCCGGCTATTGTCGCGCGCCAGAAGACGCTGCGGGTCCCGCGATCTTCCGCACCAGCGCGTCGATCTCCTCGATCGTTGGCTGGCCAGGCAGATACGTCGACACCTTGCCATCGCGATCGATCATCACGTAGGTCGGCGTCGTCGACACGCCGTACTTCAGGTAGACCTCGTCGCTCACCGGCACCGACACGTGCTTCATCCACGGATAGAACTGATCGCGCACTTGCTCGATGTACTTGAGCTCTTCCTCGGGACCAACCGGGCGGCGCTTTTCCGCATAGCCAAACCGCTGCGTCGGTGCGATCACCACGATGCCGCTGTCCTTGTACTTGTTGACCACCGACTCCAGGAGCGGGCCCTGCGTCTTGCAGTCGCCGCACCAGTGCGCCCACGCGAAGATGACGACCGGCTTGCCCTTCAGCTCCGAGAACGCGGGCGGCTTCGGCCCGGGCAACCATTCCTTCGCGGTGGCGACGGGGAGCGCGGGCTGACCCTCGAGGCTGACCAGGTGCATGTTCTTGTTCAGCCGCATGATGATCGACGTGCCCTTGTACTGCTCCATCTCGCGCTGGAGGTGCATGATCGCTTCCGAGCGGCGGCCCTGGCCGGCCAGCGCCTGCGCCTGCACTTCGATGGCCGCGCCAAGCGCGATCGGCAGCCGCGGTTCGTCATCGAGCTTGCGGCGCTTGAGGTGTTCTTCGACGATGCCGTAGGTGCGGGACGCGTAGGTCATCGCCTGGTCGTAGCGCTTGCGCGACACCAGGTCGCGGGCCAGCCACGAAAACGCCTCGACAGAAATCGGTGATTCCTTGCTGTTGGCCATCTCGGCGACGGCGAGCACCTCGGCGCGCTCGAAGTCTTTCGCGTTCAGCGCATCGCGCACGATCTGAACGATGGTTTTCGGTGGCGGTGCGGGCTTCGCGGTGTCCTGCGCGAAAACGGGACCGCTGACAATCAGAGACAAACCGACCAAGGCAAGAGTGGTGCGCTTCATGGGCCGAGGATACTCCAAATGCGATGTGCCTCGTGCCAGGGGTGCCTCGTGCCAGGGGGAGTGCTACAGTCCTGCGGATGAGTCGCATTTCCGCGCTCGTGACCATCGCAATCGGCGTCGTCCTGGCGCAGCCGCACGCTCCTACCTTCGCTCAAGCTATGGCGGGCAAGCAGGAGCGCGCAGTCCGGGCGCGCGATCTCGGCATTCACTTCCAGGGCGCAGCGCCGGGTCCGCTCAACGCGATTACCGACGTCGCCGGCGTCGAGGTGGGAATGACGACCCTGGTCAGCGGCGAGGGCAAACTCGTCGAAGGAAAGGGCCCGATTCGTACCGGCGTCACCGCTATCCTGCCGCGGGGCCGCAAATTCGATCCGGTGTTTGCCGCGCACCATGTGCTCAACGGCAACGGCGACATGACGGGCACGCATTGGGTGCAGGAGTCCGGCTTTCTCGAGACACCGATCCTGATCACGAACACCGGCAGCGTTGGCGTCGTGCGTGATGCCGCGCTCGGCTGGATGAATCGCCACAAGTATTTTTCGCCGCTGATCGGCCATGTCTGGTTCGCCTACCCGCTCGTCGCCGAAACCTACGACGGTGTGCTCAACGATATGTATGGCTTTCATGTGAAGCCCGAGCACGTCAACGCGGCCCTCGATACGGCCAGGTCCGGGCCGGTCGCCGAGGGCAACGTCGGGGGCGGTACGGGCATGAGCTGTCTTGGATTCAAATGCGGCACTGGTACTGCTTCGCGCCGCGTCAGCTTCGGGCCGACCATGAATACGGTCGGCGTGCTCGTGCAGGCCAACTTCGGCGGTCGCAATCAACTGACGATTTCCGGCGTGCCGGTCGGCAGGGACATCAAGGGCGCTGAAATGAAGATGAACTTCGGCGTTGCCGGTGAGGCGGCCGGTCGCGGGTCGATCATCGCCGTTGCCGCGACCGACGCGCCACTGGCGCCGCATCAACTGCGCCGCATCGCGCAGAGAATCTCGCTTGGCATCGGCCGGACAGGCGGAACTGCCGGCAACGGATCGGGCGACATCTTCCTCGCGTTTTCCACCGCGAATCCCGGCGCGTTCCGCCGCGGCGGCTCTTCGTCGATCCAGATGATGTCCAACGACGATTTGAACGGACTGATGGATGCGACGGTCGATGCCACCGAAGAAGCGATTATCAATGCGCTGATCGCCGCCACGACGATGACCGGCATCAACGGCAATACCATTTACGCCATCCCTCACGATCAAGTGCGCGACATTCTTCGCAAGTACGGACGGCTTCGTTAAACCACGTCATTGAGGCCCTGATGAATCGTTTCATCTCTGCACTCGTTCTTATTTCTCTCGCCCTGATCACTGCGCCGCACGCGCAGCCACGGCCGATCCGCGGCTTTCCCGATGACGCGCTGAGCTCGCAGCGGCAACGCGAGGAACAATTCCGCAAGATCCCGGACAGCGCGCGGCTGAAGGAATACATGGAGGCGATGGCCGGCGACTCGCACGTCGCCGGTCAGCCATCATCGAAACGAGTCGCCGACTATGCGCTGGCCAAATTCCAGTCTTTCGGCCTTGACGCGAAGCTCGAAGAGTTCGAGGCCATGATGCCGTGGCCGCTGGAGACCAGCGTCGAGCTCGTGTCGCCGGAAAAGCTCGCGCTCAAGATCAAAGAGCCCGTGCTGCCGGAAGATCCCGACTCGGGCGATCAAACGCCGCTCTACAACGCCTACTCGGGCGATGGCGACGTGACCGGTGAGGTCGTCTACGTGAATTACGGCATGCCGGCAGACTTCGAGCGCTTGAAGCAGATGAACATCAGCGTCAAAGGCAAAATCGTGCTGGCGCGCTACGGTGCCGGCTGGCGCGGCATCAAGCCGAAAGTGGCGCTGGAGCACGGCGCCATCGGCTGCCTGATCTACTCGGATCCGCGAGACGACGGTTTCTTTCAGGGCGATGTGTATCCCGGCGGTCCGTATCGCCCTGAGTTCGGAGCACAGCGCGGCAGCGTGATGGACATGCCGATCCACCCGGGCGATCCGCTGACGCCCGGATGGGGCAGCGAGCCTGGTGGCAAGAAGAATCGCCGCGAGGACGCGGCCACGATTCTGAAAATTCCGGTGTTGCCGATCGGCTACGGCGACGCGCTGCCGATTCTCAAGCAGCTGAGGGGACCGGTGGCGCCGGTGGAGTGGCGCGGCGCCTTGCCGGTGACGTACCACCTTGGCCCGGGTCCGGCGCAGCTGCACATGAAGCTCGCGTTCGAGTGGAAGAACCGCCCGCTGTACAACGTGGTCGCGCGCATTCCCGGCAGCACGCGTCCCGACGAGTGGATCATCCTCGGCAACCACCACGACGCCTGGGTGATGGGCGCCGACGATCCAATCAGCGGCGCCTCGGCGCTGCTGGAGACGGCGCGTGGGCTCGGTGCATTGCTGAAGAGCGGCTGGCGTCCGTCGCGGACAATTATTCTCGCGCTCTGGGATGGCGAAGAGTGGGGGTTGCTCGGCTCCACCGAGTGGGCGGAGACGCACAAGGCGGAGTTGCAGCAGAGAGCCGTCGCCTACATCAACACCGACAGCACCGGCAAAGGCTGGTTGAGTGCCGGCGGCTCGCACGGTCTGCAGCAGCTCGTCGGTGAAGTTGCGAAAGAGGTGATGGATCCGCGCACCGGCAAGCCGGTGTTCGACGAAGCGCGGCGGCGCTCGATCCTGGGTGAACCTGAAGCCGCGCGATCGGTCGCCGAAAAGGATCCGTCGTTTCGCATTTCGCCGCTCGGATCGGGATCGGACTACACGCCGTTCCTGCAGCACCTCACGCTGTCGGCGTTGAACGTCAGCTTCGGCGGCGAGAGTCCCGGCGGCATCTATCACTCGGCGTACGACACCGTGAAGTGGTACCAGACCTACTCCGACACCGACTACAGTTACGGTCGCACGCTCGCGCAAATGACCGGCACGCTGATCCTGCGGTTGTCCGAAGCGCCGGTGCTGCCGTTCCAGTTCGTCGACACCGCCGACACGTTAATGCGCTATGTCGTCGAGCTCGAGACCCTTGCGGCGTCAAAGAAGGATTCAAAAGTCGACATGAAACCGGTCCGCGCCGCGGTGGAGGCATTGCGCGCGGCCGGCCAGGCCTACGAACAGGCCTATGCCGCGGTGCCGAAGGCGAACGCGGCGCAGCTGATCGGGCGCAAGGAGCTACAGGAATTGAATCGTCTGCTGCTGACCTCAGAACAGAAGCTTGGAAACACTGAAGGCTTGCCGCGGCGCGAGTGGTTCAAGCACCAGATGTATGCGCCCGGCTTCTACACCGGATACGGCGTGAAGACGATGCCGCAGATTCGCGAGGGTCTGGAAGAAGACCGGTACACCGAGGCCCAAGGCGGCGTTCGCACCGTGGCAGCCGCGGTGAACGCGCTGGCGGGACAGGTGCGCGACGCCGCTCGCACGCTTGAGACGGTTACGAAATGACCGAGGCACGAGGCACGAGGCACCAGGCACGACACGCCGACGGCTCCTTTACAACGTTGGAGGGCAGGCGTATAACCGGCGGTATGCGACAGGTGATCCTTACCGCCGCGTTGGCGTGCGCCCTTGCGACTCCATTGGTCTCGCAAGAGCCAGTGATCAAGCGTTCCGCGCCGCTAACCTACACCGGTGAAATCGTCGATATTTCCTGTTACAAGGCCAAGGGTGTGGCGGGCGGCACCGGCGCCGCGCATGCGGACTGCGCCAAGGTGTGCATCCTGCAAAAGGAGGCCGCCGTCGGCATCCTCACCGACGGCGACGGCCTGTTCAAGATCTGGGGCAGCTCCGCGAAGGACAAGTACGCGAAGCTGGTGCCGTACCTCGGGCAGACGGTGGAAGTGACCGGTACGGAAGTGACGCTCTCGAACAATTACGACGTCCGCTCATTTGATCTGCAGACGATCAAGCGCAAGACCACGAAGTAGGGGGCTCCGATGAAGGCGAGATCACTCGTATTCGGATCGGCCGGCGTGCTGTTGCTCGCGGTGTTCGCGAGGCCAGTGAATATCACCGCGCAAAATGCCGTGCCGTCCACGCACACCTACACCAAAGACATTGCGCCGATCATGCAGCGCTCGTGTCAGACCTGCCATCGGCCCGGCACCAACGCGCCGATGTCGCTGCTGACCTACGAGGATGTGCGGCCGTGGGCGCGCGCCATCAAGAACAAGGTGACGCAGCGGCTGATGCCGCCGTGGCACATCGAGCGCAACGTCGGCATCCAGCAGTTCAAGGACGATCCGTCGCTGAGCGATGCGGAGATTGCCAAGATCTCGGCGTGGGTCGACAGCGGAGCGCCACGCGGGAGCACCGCCGACATGCCGCCGCCGCCGTCGTTCCCTGACGACGAGAACTGGCACATCGGCGAGCCGGATCTGATCGTCGAGATTCCGAAGCCGCATACCGTGCCCGCTGCCGGCGGCGATTTGTGGATCGACTACATTGCTGATTCAGGGTTGACGGAAGATCGGTATCTGCAGGCGGTCGAAGCCAAGCCGGGCCCCGGAGCGCGCGCGGTGGTGCATCACCTGCTGACGTATCTGATCCAGGACATCGATCAGAACGAAGTGCTCGCCGGCCGGCTCGACGATCGCCCGACCAACAACGAGAGCTTCCTCAACGAGTTTGCCGTCGGCAAGAACGGCGACATCCTCCCGGACGGCACCGCGAAACTGGTGAAGGCGGGCGCCAAGATCCGCTTCAACCTGCACTATCACCCGGCGGGCAAGGAAACCGTCGATCGCGCGCGCGTTGGCTTGAAGTTCTATCCGAAGGGCTACCAGCCGAAGTACCACCAGATCTCACTGCAGATTGCCAACGCGCACGAGGAGCTCGACATCCCGGCCAATACGATTACCCGCCACGACGGCTATTACACCTTCTCGAAGCCGGCGCGGATCACGGCACTTCAGGCGCACATGCATAATCGCGGCAAGCGGATGTGCGTGGAGGCGATCCTGCCGACCGGCCGCGCGCAGACGCTCAACTGCATGTACTTCGACTTCAACTGGCACAAGGTCTACAACTACGCGGACGAATCCACGCCGCTGCTGCCGGCCGGCACGGTGCTGCACACCATCCTGTGGCACGACAACACCGCCAACAATCGCAGCAATCCCGATCCGCGCAACTGGATTGGCTACGGCCAGCGCACCATGGATGAAATGGCGTTCTCCTGGGTGACGTGGACCTACCTCGACGAAGCGGACTACAAGCAGATGGTCGCCGAGCGAGCCAAGAGCAACTCGCGATGATGTGGGTATTCGTTGTGGCCGTCCTGGCCTTGCAGCAGAGTGCGCCGGGCCAGGACATCTACAACAACTCCGTTCGCTACGCGCGCGGCCAGAGCATTCAGCCGGTATTCGAAGGCTGGGAAAAAAATCCCGACGGCACGTACTCGATGTGGTTCGGCTACCTCAATCGCAATTACGAAGAGCGGTTGAACATTCCGGTTGGTCCCAACAATGGCTTCAACGGCGAAGACATGGGGCAAACCGAAGTATTTGAACCTCGCCGCTCACGATTCGCGTTCAAAGTGATCGTCCCCGCCAACTTCCCGAAGGATCGCGATCTCGTGTGGACCGTCACCGCTAACGGCGTGACGCAGAAGGCCTACGGCTCGCTCTGGCCGGTGTGGGAAGTGGACCAGAGCACCATCTCCGCGAACCGCGGCAGCCGCACCGCGATCGATTTCGATGAACCAAAGAACGATCCGCCGCGCGTGGTCAATCCGCCGGCGAAGCAGACGGCTACTGCCGGTCAGCCGCTCGAACTGACCCTGCAGGTCGAGGACGACGGCAATCCGAGGCCGAGAGTCGATCGCGGCGCCAGCGTCCCAGGGATCAAACCCCGGCCCGCGGAGAGACCGCTGAATGACTCCCTACGAGTCAGCTGGGTGCAATGGCGCGGTCCCGGTACCGCGAAATTCGAACCCAGAGTGATTCGGGTGGTCGACGGCAAGGCGGCGACGAAGATCACGTTCGACAAGCCGGGCACCTACGTGCTGCGCGCGTATGCCGAGGACGCGAGCATTCACACGCCGCAGGACATCACGGTTTCGGTGCGGTAGGCGCCTGTCCGCCGGCTTCGCGGATCTTTCTGAACACTCGATCTTCCATCCAATGCGCATCCCACCACTCGATGGGATTCACTGGCGTTCCGTCGAGCAGCATCGTGAAGTGAAGGTGATCGCCGCCGGCCAGTCCGGTCGCGCCGGTGCGGCCGAGCTCGCCGCCTTTCGTCACCGTGTCGCCGGCCTTGACGTTCAGCGTCGACAGGTGCGCGTACAGTGACTGCACGCCGAGGCCGTGATCGATGATCACGCAGTTGCCGTAGATGCCCAGGTAGTCGGCGTACAGCACGGTGCCCGCATTCGAGGCGAGCACGGGTGCCTGCTGCAGCGAGGCCAGATCGAAGCCGAGATGGACCTGCCGATCGATCTCCTTGTTGTCGAAGAAATAGGCCCGTCGATCGGCGAAGCGCGACTCGACCTGCGCGTTGCCCATTGGCGCGAACGCCTCCGACCACAGCATCCGGGGCTGCGTCTTCGCCGCCAGCGCCGCGATGGTGTCGTTGTTCTTCTTGCGGAGGTTGCCGTTGATCTCGAGGAAACCTTTGAGCAGGCCATCCGGAGAGCCGCTGTCCACTTTGACGTCGGGCGTGTTGGACGCAATTGCGGGCACGACGCGGTCGAGGAAGCGCTGATCGATTGGGATCTTTGAATTGAGAAAGCGCTTCGCAAACGGCTTGTAATCAAACGCCGCCGTCGCTTCGTTGCCGGCGGCATCGCGCGCGTAGGCGCGCGGCTGCGCCTTCATGTCCTGGTCGTGTCGCCAGGCAAAGAAGCCAACGCGAATGGCCGGATCGGCGATGCCGACCGCAGATCCTGGAAAGACCGGGTACCGGGCGTCGCCCACCTGGACGCCGGCCTCCACATCCGCCGGTGTCGCGCGCAGAACAACGAACTCGACGCCGCCGGCATTGATGAAGTGATGCAGCGAGATCACACCCACCCGCGGTGGATCCAGCCGTACTTCCACGTCCTGGGTGACCGTACTCGACGTCTGCCGCATGCCGAAGAACACGTCGCGGCGCGCCGTCACGACGATCCGCGCCGGACCACTGTTGAGGGCCGGCAGCGACGATCGGCCGGTCGTGCCGCTGACCCTCACGTGATCGGTGCCGGTCCAGTCGATCTTCTCCGGCGTCACCGCCATCGACTGTCCGGCTTGCTCGATCACGACGTCGGGCGCCGTCACGGACGTCTCCGACTCGACGGTGATGTTCAGCGGTGTCGAGCGGCCGATGTACTTCTGCGGTGAAGCTATCGAAATGGTTGGCCCGGCTTCGCGTCCCGCCAGAAACCACGAGGCGGCGCCGCCGGTGACCGCGAGCAACATGATTCCGGCGAAGATGAGCTTGAAGAAGCGCATCCTCCGATCATAGAGCGCGCGACCCGCCGCGATCTATTTCTTTGACGTCACGTTGGCTTGCAGCCACGTCAGCATGGTGTCGGCGTAACCGCCCGCAAAGGGCGGCCGGCCTTTACCGCTGAATCCGTCGACCATGCGGATGCCATGACCGGCGCCAGGGAATATCTTGATCGTCGCCCGCGTGTTGCCCGCGGCCCGCCACTCCGGCGCACGTGCACAGCAAAGCCGACGCCAGTGAGAGTGTTCGTCTCGACATTGATTATTCCTCTCGAAGCATCGTCGCCGGGTCCAGCGATGCGGCGCGACGGGCGGGAATCAGACACGCCGCCGCGGCGACCAGCGCCAGCACTGCGATCACGCCGGCATACGTGATTGGATCGGTCGGCTCGATTCCGATCAGCAAACTTTCGAGTCCCATGCCGACGCCGATCGAGAGCAGCAGGCCGATCGCGAGACCGGCGCCGATCAATCGTGCGCCGCTGCCGGCGACGAGACGAACCACATCGCCGCGCGTCGCGCCAACGGCGAGGCGGATGCCGATCTCACGGCGGCGCAGCCCGACGAGGTACGACAACACGCCGTAGCTGCCGACCCCGGCAAGCCCGAGTGCGAGGATGCCGAAAACCACGAGCAGGTCACCCGCGAGTTTTTGTTGGAAGGTTGCCGCCTTGATGTGATCGGCGAGCAGGCTGACGTTGTAGAAGGGCACGCGTGGATCGAGCTCGCGCAGCACCTGCTGCAATGTGGCGCCGGTCGAGGTGAGACTCCCCGCTGTACGGACATTGAGTACCGCGGACGAGGAGTAGAACTGCAAGATTGGAATCAAGGCCTGCGGCTGCGGCCGCTCGGTCAGCGTCCGCTGCTTGATGTCCTTGATGACGCCGACCACCGTGATCCACTGCGGCTGCTGGTCGGGCCGCGGCGACCCGAACATGAAGCGGCCGCCGATGGGATCACGGTCTTTCCAATAGATCCGCGACATCGATTCAGTGATTAACGCCACGCGCGGCTGGTCCACGCGATCCGCCGGCGACAGGTCGCGGCCCGCGATCAGCGGGATTTTCAGCGTGGCGGCATAGTCCGGCCCGACATAGTTCAGCCCCACACTCTGCGGGTCATCATCCGATATCGTGTGGCCATCGACGGTGACGTCGCTGAAACTGCCGCCGGTGAACCCCAGCGGGACTCGCCGGCTCATCGATGCCGATTCGACGCCCGGCAGCGCGCGAATGCGATCGAGCGCGCGCACGTAGAAATCTCGCCCCTGCTCAGGCGTGTAGCCGGCCGAAAACAGATCGAGCCAACCGACAATGACCCCGTCGGGGTCGAACCCCGGTGTGATTCGTGTCGCCTGGTTCAGGCTGCGGAGACAAAGGCCGGCGCCGACGAGCAGCGCAATCGACAGCGCCACCTGCGCCGCCACCAATGTCCGGCGCAACCGATGCCGCCCGCAAGCCCGCGCTCCGGAACCCGAGTCGCGCAACGTCGTCGCTACGTCGGCCGGAGCGGCCTGCGCCGCCGGCGCCAGGGCGAACAGCAGCACTGTTGCCATGGCGATGGCAGCGGTGAACCACACCACCGTGGTGTCGACGTTGACTTCCAGATGAATCGGCAGCTCCGATGGTGGCGCGAAGCCGATGAGCAACCCCGCCGTCCACCGCAGCGCGATCAAGGCGCCGATCGCGCCGACACCCGCGAGCACCACGCCTTCCACCAGCAACTGCTGGACGATGCGCCACCGGCCGGCGCCCATCGAGAGACGAATGGCCATTTCCTTTTGCCGCGCCGAGGCGCGGGCCAGCAACAGGCCGGCGATGTTCGCGCACGTGATCAACAGGACGACGACGGCGACCGCGCTCAGGATCAGCAGCACCGGGCGCAGCACGGCGATTCCACCATCGGGCGAGTTACTGATCGGGAACACGGCTGCGCGGTGGTCAATGTAACGTTTCTGAGTGGCCCAGGTCTGCCGCAGGCCCTCGATGATCGAATCGAGCTCGGCGCGCGCCTGTTCCACCGACGAGCCCGGCGCCAACCTCGCGATCAGCGCCAGCCAGCGGCTGCCACGAACATCCAGACGGCTGCCGCCCGGCATCACCACGGGCTGTGTGCCGATCGGGACGAACACGTCGAATGACAGGCCCGTCGCGGCGCCGACGAACCCGGGCCCGCTGACGCCGATCACCGTGAACGGGTTCGCGTTGATCCGGACTTGCCGGCCGATCACGTTCGGATCCCGATTGAAGCGCCGCTGCCAGTAACTGTCGCTCAAGACCACGACCGGTGCGGTGCCCGGCTTGTTTTCGTCGGCCACGAAGCCACGACCGAGTGCGATCGGCGCGCCGAGGACATCAAAAAAATTCGCGGTGACGATCTCCGCCCACACGCGCTCGGCGTCCTGGTCGATGACCATCCCGACCGCGAAATCCTCGTAACCGGCGATCCCCGCCACTTTTCTGGCGGCCTTTGAGATGTCGTCATAGTCGGGATACGAAAAACTCGGCAGCACGTCGCCGCGATAGAGATAGGAGAGCTGCACCAGCTCATGCGCCCCGGCGGCGCCGGGGATCGGGTGAAGCAATACCGCGTTGACCCAGCTGAAGATCGTCGAGTTCGCGCCAATGCCGAGCGCGAGCATCAGCACGGCCACGGCGGCGAAGCCCGGTTTGCCGGTCAACGATCGAATCGCGTAGCGAAGATCCTGCGTGAGGGTCTGCATGAAAGTGTCTCCAGCCGGAGTTTTCGTTCGTGGGCGCTGCCGCCACTCGCGCAGGTTGTCGCGCGTGGCCTGCAGCGTCTGACGCCAGTACCAACGGTGCGCCGACCAGCGCCCGAGCTCGAGCGCGCGAACCTGAAACAGCTCCTCGAGGTCGCCGAGGAATTCTTCCCGGCGGTGATCGGGTGTCACGACCGACAACAGCCAGGCCGCGACCAACGGCGGGCGAGCTTGCCCTCCGTAGCCTTGGCGAAGGAGGGTCACGCGAGCTCTCCGAGGAGGTGCTCGAGGCCGTCGGCCATGCTGCGCAACGATCGGTAGGAGGCCTGCAGCGACCTGATTCCGAGGGCAGCGACCTCGTAATGCCGCTTGCGCTTGCCGCCGCGCTGCGGCGTCGGCTCGCCGACCCGTGATTTGACGAGCCCCTTCTGTTCGAGCCGTTCCAGCGTGGTATGCACGGCGCTCACCGACACCTTGCGGCCGCCGCGCCGCTCAATTTCGCTGCAGACGGTGACCCCATAGGCCTCGGGGCCCAGGCGCAGGAGCGCCAGTAGCACCATTTGCTCGAACTCGCCCAGCACCGGAGGGCTGTTGCGCGTCATATTCAAGTAATATCTACAATGTAGATTTATATTGTCAAGTGGATTGACTGGACCGGCACCGAGTGCCTTAATGGCGCCCATGCGACGGCTGCTGATTGTCTGGTCGGTGGTGATTGGCGGCGGCGCCGTGTTCGCCGCGCAACCTCTGCTCGATTCCGTGGATGCGCACGTCGCCGCTGCGCGAAAGGCCGCAGGCGTGGAATACCAGGCGCTTGCGGATCGGTTGTGCACGCCTTCGAAACCGGTGCCCCCTGCGAAAGCGGCGACTTCGCCGCCTGCGCCGGGACCACCGCCGCGCCACACGTGGTACGCGAAACCGGTGAAGGTCTTTGACAATCTTTATTTCGTCGGTCAGACCGAGTACTCGGCCTGGGCGGTGGTGACCAGCGACGGCATCATCGTCATCGATCCGATTTTCGATTATTCGGTCGAGGACGAAGTGGTCAACGGTCTGCGGACCCTCGGCTTCGATCCCACCGCGATCAAATACGTGTTGATTAGCCACGCCCATTCCGACCATGTTGGCGGGGCCTCCTACTTGCAGGATCGTTTCAACGCCAAGGTCATCATGGCGGAGGCGGACTGGGAATTGCTCGATCGCACGACCGCGTCGTGGCGAAAGCCGCGGCGCGAATTGGTGGCGACCGACGGTCAGCGACTGACCCTCGGCGACACGACGCTGACGCTCTACCTCACGCCGGGACATACCCTTGGCACCGTCTCGTCGTTCATTCCTGTGCGTGACGGGTCGGCTCGCCATGTCGCGGCGTATTGGGGCGGCACGGCGTTTAACTGGGTGACCAATCGGCGCGCCTACATCACGCCGGAGCGGCCGGACAGCTTCTGGTTCAACCACTACATCGAGTCAGCCGTGCGATTCCGAAACCTGGCACGCTCGGCGGGTGCGGACGTGATGTTGTCGAACCACACCGCCTTCGACGGCTCCAATACCAGACTGCCGGCGCTCGCGGCACGGCGCACCGGCGAACCGCACCCGTACGTTGTCGGGCAGGCGTCAGTTGCCAGATACCTGACGGTTGCCGAAGAGTGCGCCAGGGCAGCCAGCCTCCGCATTCGCTAAGCCGATGAGGGGCTGGCGACAGGTACTGGTGGTGTCGATGTCGGCCGCGACATTCATCGCGCCATCCCCGTCTCAAGACACGCCGCTGAACCTGCTCACCGCCGGCGTGGCGGACATCCATGCGGCCGTAGACGACGGTGCCCTGACCTACGAGCAGCTCGTCACGCAGTATCTCGCACGCATCACCGCTCTGGATCGCCGGGGCCCTCGCCTGCGAGCCGTCTTGAGCATCAACCTCCGCGCGATCGAGATCGCGCGCGAGCTCGATGAGGAGCGCCGTACTCGAGGCCGGCGGAGCCCGTTGCATGGCATCCCGGTCGCCGTCAAAGACAACATCGACACCGTCGACATGCCCACCACTGGTGGCAGCGTGGTGTTTGCCGGTCTGCCGGACTGGCCACGGAAACTGGTCTCTCGATCCGCGGTCCTGCCGGCAACACCGGGGTCGTCGGCATTGCGCCGTCGCTGGGACTCGTGAGCCGCGCCGGCGTGATGCCGATCTCGTTTACCCAGGATCGCGTGGGCGTTCACGCCAAGTCTGTCGCCGAAGCGGCGCTCGTTTTGGATACGATCCGCGGCTTCGATGCGGAGGATCTGTTGACCGAGGATGCGCTCGGCGCCACTAATCGTGCGCCGTACGCGACGGCAGCGGCAGATCAGTTGCGTGGCGTCAGGCTTGGAAAGCTTGCCGACATGTTCCGGACCGGGACGGACTTCGAGCCGACCAACGCAGCGATCGCCAAACAGATCGCGCTGCTCACTGGCCGCGGCGCCATCATCGTCGACGGCCTTCGGACCGGCCTCGGCCTCATCGGCATGATGCCCACGTTGCGGCTGAACAGCTTCGAGCTCCGAACGGCTTTTGATGCGTATCTGCGGCGCCGGGCCGACGATAAAGTGAAGACGCTCGCCGATCTGATCGCGACTGGGAAATACCTTAAGGGCGGGAACCTCGAGCTGAGGCTGCAGGAAACCATGAGGGTGGACGTGCTCGAACACGACGAGGAATATCGCCGCCGGCGTGACGTCCGGCTGAAATTGCGTCAGACGTTGATCGAGCTGATGGACCGCGAGCGCGTCGACGCGCTGGTCTACCCGGCCAAGGCCCTCGGTGCGCCACCGCTTGGATCAACCGACGCCGCTGGCGGCCGGGATAACGCGATTAGTTCCGTCGCCGGCCTCCCCGCAATCGTGGTGCCTCCGGTCGTCGATCGTGACGGATTGCCGGTCGGTCTCGAGCTGCTCGGCAGGCCCTTCAGCGAGCCAACGTTGTTTCGAATCGCGATCGAATACGAGCGCGTGCGTGGTCCGCGCGTCCCTCCGAAAGTGCAGTGACTATGCAAATCAGCAGACGTCGGTGGCTACTGGGATGCGGTACCGTTTTGGCTGTCCGCGCACTGTCGGCGCAATCGGCTCGCGATTCGGACATCGAGAACCGCGTCCGCACAATCATCGACCAGTATTCGGATCAGGGATTTCACCGCACGGGAACAGACGTCGATCGTCAATCCGGCGAGTGGTTGCTCGAGCGCGTGAGGGGGTTGGGTCTCAAGGCAGCGAAAGAAGAGTTTTCACTGAGCCGCGTGGTTCCCGGCATCTGCCGGCTGGTTGTAGCGGGCACGAACCTCGAAGGCCTGCCGCTTTTCGACGGCGCTTTCACGGACGCCACCGGCTTACGAGGACGATTGGGCCCGATTGGCAGCGACGCTGACATTGGCGTCGTCACGGCGGCGCCCAATACCGCCGCAGCCGGTGCTCTCGGCGAGGCGAGGCGGCAGCAACGCCACAAAGCCATCGTCTTCATCACGCGCGGAGGACGGCCGGGATTGTGCCCGAGCAACGCCGACTCCTTTCTGCAGCCGTTCGGTACTCCGGTGTTGCAGGTCTCGAGTGAGGCGGCGGCTCTGATCGACGAGCATGCTGCAAAACGCAGCGACGTTCAGTTCATCGCCTCGGCGACAAGGGTCGCCGCGATGAGCTTCAACGTCACGACGACAATTGCTGGAACGCGAGCCGCTGACCCGCCGCTGGTAGTCATGACGCCACGCAGCGGCTGGTATACGTGCGCAAGTGAGCGAGGCGGCGGCATTGCCTGCTGGCTGGAATTGATGCGCGTGTTCAGCAGGAGGCGCCCTGAACGCACGATCGAATTCGTGGCATCGGGCGGGCACGAGCTCGGTCATCTTGGCATCGACGAGTACGTGGCCAGGCGGCAAGGTCTGGTGTCGAACGCGGCCGGTTGGATCCATCTTGGCGCCAATATCGGCGCGGCCGTCAGACCCGCCGCCGCATCGACTCCAGCAGACACCGGCGCGGCCCGTAACGCCGCTGCCGCAATGGGCGGTGGCACTACCATCCAGGCCTCCGACGATCGACGCGAGGAGATCTTGAGCACAGCGCTCACCAAGCACGGCCTCGGCATCAGCCGCCGCGTCCCGCGCGGGACGGTTCCGGGCGGCGAAGCCGAAGTCGTTCACCGCGGCGGCGGCCGGTATGTCTCCGTGATCGGCAGCAACGCACTGTTCCACAATCTCGCCGATGCCGGATCGAAGAGTGTGGAGATACCGGCGGTGGCGCGCTTCGTGGAGGCGTTTACCGCAAGTGCCAACGCCCTGATGGCCGGCTGAAACGGCTGATACCATGCTGACCATGTCACGTTGTTCCCGTGGAATTGCGGTCGCGCTGTCGTTGATCGCGGTCGTTTCCAGTGCCGAACAGTCGAAACAGCCGCCGCCGACTACGCAGCGGGCGCCGGCGCGTGCGGAATGGCTGCGTGGCGAATACGGCCGCTATCGGGCCAACAACGACCTGCTTTACTACGACCTCGACGTGCGCGTCGATCCCGAGAAGAAATGGATCGGCGGCAAGAACACGGTTCGCTTCCGGATGCTGAGGGACGACAGCCGGATTCAACTCGAGCTCTATGCAAACCTGAACATCGACCGCATCACCTTCGGCGCACGGGAGCTGAAGTACACGCGCGATCTGAATACCGTCTACATCGACTTTCCCGAGACACTCAGGTCCGGGCGCACTTACTCGATCGACTTTCACTACTCGGGCAGCCCCCTGGAGGTCGGGCGCTTCGACGCCCTGGCCTTCAAGAAAGATCCGGCGGGCGGCCACTGGGTCAACACCGCCAACGAAGGCGTCGGTTCGAGCGTGTGGTGGCCGGGCAAGGATCAATGGCGCGATGAACCGGATGAGGGTATGGACATTCGCGTTGCCGTGCCCAATCCGCTCATCAACGTGTCCAATGGACGCTTCATCGCGAAGACCGACCTCGGCGACGGCTACAGCAAATGGCACTACCGCGTGCACTACCCGATCAACAGCTACAACGTGTCGCTGAACATCGCCAACTACGTGCACTTCAGCGACACGATGGGCGCCCTGACGCTGGACTACTACGTGCTGCCGGCGAACCTCGAGAAGGCGAAGAAGCAGTTCGCGCAGGCCATGCCGATGATGGAAGCCTTCTACAGATACTTCGGCGAGTACCCGTTTGTGAAAGACGGCTTCAAGCTGATCGAAGTGCCGTATTCAGGGATGGAGCATCAGAGCGCCGTGACCTACGGCAATCGTTTCGCCAACGGCTACCTCGAGCGCGACTGGACCGGCGTCGGCGTCAGTCTCAAGTTCGACTTCATCATCATCCACGAGAGCGCGCACGAGTGGTTTGGCAACGCGGTCTCGGCGGCGGAACAGTCAGACATGTGGATCCATGAGGGATGGGCCACCTATCTCGAATGTCTGTACGTGGAGTCGGTGTTCGGCTACGACGATGCGTTGAAGTACACCAACGGCTACAAGACAAAAGTCGGCAACAAGGAGCCGATCATCGTCCAACGTGGGTTGGCGCGCGATCCGAATCAGGACCAGTACTTCAAAGGTGCGCTGTTCCTGCACACGCTGCGTAGCGTCGTCAACGACGATCCGAAATGGTTCAAGCTCATTCGCGACGTCTACGATCACTTCAGGTACCGCAACATCATGACTGAAGAGATGGTGGCCTACATCAACAAGCAGCTCGGACGTGACCTGACGCCGATCTTCGACCAGTATCTTCGCCGCACTGATTTGCCAGTGCTGCAGTTGACGTTCAACGAGAAGGAAAGCCTGGTCTGGTATCGGTGGAAGGCCGATGAGCGCGCGTTTGCGATGCCGATTCGCGTGGGTGATCCGGCGAAGTGGCAGACCATCCAGCCCGGCGCCGACTGGAAGTCGATGCCGTGGTCGTTACCGCGCGATCAATTCAAGGTCGCGACCGATCTCTACTACGTCAACGTCGCCATTCTGGACGACCGCGGACATCCTGAGATAGCGAAATCCCGGGATCACTGAATCCCGAGATCACTTAATTCTTTTCTTCGCCCTGTGTGTGGGCGCGGCATGCCATGGATCATCCGGCCACGGATGCCTCGGATAGCGCCCACGTAGTTCTTTTCTCACTTCCGGATACGTCCGCTCCCAAAAACTCCTGAGATCGCGCGTGGTTTGAACCGGACGGCCGCTCGGCGCCAGCAGGTGGAATGTGATGGGAATTCTGTTGCGACCGATCGTTGGTGTGTCGCCAAGACCGAACAGCTCTTGAAGTTTCACCGATACGGAAACCGTCCCGTCAAGCGCGTACTCAATCGGCATCTCGCGTCCGCTCGGGACCTGCAGGCGTTCCGGCGCTTCACGGGTTAGCTGCTGCCGCACCTCCCAGGGCAGGTGTTCATCCGACAGCACCACGTCGCGAAGCCGCCGTGCTCGCTGCGCCGCGGCTCTCACGATGCTGTCGAGATCGACCGCCGATCCCGCAAACTTCAGCCGTGCGAGAAGACGCGCGCTCGATTCGTCGGGCGGCTGCGAGAGCCACGCCGCGGCGAGTAGTGCCGCACGCGAGAGTTCGTCAACCGGCGCCGGGCGTTCTTCCAGAACGAGATCGTCATACCAGTCGATGGCTCGAGCCTTTACGGTTGCTGTTTCGGGATCGAGATCAGAAACCACTTCCGATCTCGTCGGAATGAGCCAATCGCGCTCCACGCGGCTGGCGGCGCGGACGACGGCCTGAGTGGTGGCAGTGGTTCGTCCTGAGGTGACATCGAGCGCCACCAGAAACTCGCCATCGTGGACGCCGCTTTCGCGGCCGATCACCGCACCGTGCCCGCTGGCGAGCGTTACTTTGTTGCCGGAACGCCGCCTGGCCACTCGATCCGGATAGCCGGCCAGCAAGGATCGCCGCAGCTGAACGTCGTTGACGTGATCCACCCGGCCGGCGCCGAGGAGGTCGGCTGAGATTCGCCCCAGAGCATCGGCCACGCGCTTCATGTGCGGCGGCATGTCACGCCAGCGATCGATGACGGTGAGCAGATCCGACGCCGTGGCCGGCCCGTCCTCGCGTAACCGTGTCGGCTCGTTCAACCACGCACACGCGGTGCAGCCTTCGAACGACCCGCGCGACTCGATCAGCACACGCGCCAATCGCGGCGGCAGCGGCAGTCGCTGCATCTGCCGGCCACGCTCGGTGACGTGGCCGTCGCGCGTGGCGCCGAGCCGTTCCAGCAAGCCGAGCGCGCCTTTCACGCGATCTGTCGAGGGCCGGTCGAACCACTCGAACGCCAGCGGATCTGCGCCCCAACAGAGAATCGCGAGCACCGGCCCGGAGAGATCGATGCGATGGATCTCGGCCTCACGATGTTGCCGGAGCCGGTCGCGCTGGTCCCACAATCGCCGCGCGTGACCAGGCCCCAGTCGCGCCGCGCGCCCGGCGCGTTGATCGGCGGTGTCGAGGGTGATGCGCTCCGTCACCAGCGAATCGATCACGCGATCGCCGTCGTAGCGCGCGACTTTGTGCGCGCCGGAATCAATCACCAGCGACACTCCCGGCACCGTCAGCGATGTTTCTGCCAGGTTGGTCGCGACGATGACCCGTCGCCGCCCGGAGGGTCTCAGCGCGGCATCCTGTTCGCGCGCGTCGATCGATCCATGAAGCGGCAGCAGATCGAGGTCGTGCGACCGGGCAGCCGCCTCGGATTGCCGGATCGTCGAAGCGATCTCGCCCGCGCCGGGCAGGAAACACAACACATTCCCGGACGTCCGCGGCAGCAGTTCATTCAATGCCGCGGGCACGCCCTGCGCCGGAGCGTAGTCGATGGTTAGCGGATGGAGCAGGCCTGGCACCTCGACCACCGGACAGGCGCGGAAGAACCCGGCAACCGGCGTTGTATCGAGCGTGGCCGACATGACCGCGACATGGAGATCCGGCCGGGCCAGCCAGGCCTGTTTCACCAGCGCGAGCCCGAGGTCGGCATGGATGCTGCGTTCGTGAAACTCGTCGACGATGACCGTGCTGACGTCGCTCAGCAGCGGATCCTCCTGCAAGTAGGCGGTGAGAATGCCCTCGGTCACCACCAGCAGCCTGGTGTCGCCCGTGAACTGACGATCAAAGCGGATGTGCCAGCCGATCTCACGTCCAACAATCCAGCCGCGTTCCTCGGCGATCCGCTTCGCCATGGCCCGTGCGGCGACGCGGCGCGGCTGTAACAACACGACGCGTCCGCGATCGACGAGCGCGGGCGGAACGCGGGTGGTTTTCCCGGCCCCCGGCGCTGCCGTGAGGACCACCGCGCGATGAGTCTCGAGCGCCGCTCGCAGCTTGGGAAGATACAAATCGATCGGCAGCGGCGACAGGTTCACGGGGTATCATCACACTTTACCGCCAGGGGTATCTGTCCGCCTTCGCTGGCCTCATTGACGAACGGCTACGGCGCGACGGGTTGAGAGAGTCCCTGGAACCTGATCCCGTTCACACGGGCGGAGGGAGTGCGGACATGCAGAAATCCACCACGGTGCCCGTCGCGAACACGTTCGCCGAGGCGTTTCCCAACTCTCGCAAGATCTACGACGAGACCTTTGTCGACACCGCCGCCGGCCGCATCGATCTGCGCGTGCCGGTCCGCGAAGTGTCGCTGAGCGGCGGTGAGCCGCCGGTCAGGCTGTACGACACCAGCGGGCCGCAGGGCCACGACGCCCGCGCGGGCTTGCCCAAGCTGCGCGAGCCTTGGGTGGCGCCGCGCCGGGCCGACGCAAGCGCCGGCAGACCGGTCACGCAGTTGCGCTACGCGCGCAAAGGGGAAATCACGGCGGAGATGGCGTTCATCGCCACGCGCGAAGGACTGCCGGCTGAATTCGTTCGCGACGAAGTGGCCCGCGGCCGCGCCATCATTCCCGCCAACATCAATCACCTCGAGCTCGAGCCGATGATCATCGGCCGCAACTTCCTGGTGAAGATCAACGCCAACATCGGCAACTCGGTGGTCTCCTCATCGATCGACGAGGAAGTGGAGAAGCTGCGCTGGGCCACGCTGTGGGGCGCCGATACCGCGATGGATCTGTCCACCGGCAAGCAGATCCACGAGACCCGCGAGTGGATCATGCGCAACTCGCCGGTGCCGATCGGCACCGTGCCGATCTACCAGGCCCTCGAAAAGGTCGGCGGCCGCCCCGAAGAGCTCACGTGGGAGATCTATCGCGACACCATCATCGAGCAGGCCGAACAAGGCGTGGACTACTTCACCGTCCATGCTGGTGTGTTGCTGCGCTACGTCCCGATGACGGCGCGCCGCGTCACCGGAATTGTCTCGAGAGGCGGATCGATCCTCGCGAAATGGTGTCTGGCGCACCATCAGGAGAACTTCCTCTACACGCACTTCCGTGAGATCTGCGAAATCATGCGCGCCTACGACGTATCGTTCTCGTTGGGCGATGGTCTGCGTCCGGGATCGATCGCGGACGCGAACGACGAGGCGCAGTTCGGCGAACTACGGACGCAAGGGGAGCTGACGAAGATTGCCTGGGAGTACGACGTCCAGGTGATGAATGAAGGCCCGGGCCACATCCCGATGCACCTGATTCGCGAGAACATGGAGAAGCAGCTCGAGTGGTGCCACGAAGCGCCGTTCTACACGCTCGGTCCGCTCACCACCGACGTGGCGCCGGGATACGATCACATCACTTCCGCGATCGGTGCGGCGATGATCGGCTGGTACGGCACCGCGATGCTCTGCTACGTGACGCCGAAAGAGCACCTGGGCCTGCCCAATCGCGACGACGTCAAGGCAGGCGTGATTGCCTACAAGATCGCCGCGCACGCCGCGGATCTCGCCAAGGGCCACCCGCGCGCGCGCGCCTGGGACGATGCGTTATCGAAGGCGCGGTTCGAGTTCAGGTGGCAGGATCAGTTCAACCTGTCGATGGATCCCGTCACGGCCCGCGCCTACCACGACGAAACGCTGCCGGCCGACGGCGCGAAAGTGGCGCACTTCTGCTCGATGTGCGGCCCGAAGTTCTGCAGCATGGAGCTGACCCAGCAGGTGAGAGCAGAAGCGGCGAAGGGAATGGCCGAGAAGTCCGCCGAATTCAAGAAGAGCGGCGGTGAAATTTACATCAGCGCGGGACCGGAACGATCTGGATGATGGTCGGGAACCGTTCCGGCGTCTCGCCCTTTTTCGGGTTGGGATAGCCCGCCGAGCCGCCGTAGGTGTAATCCTTGATTGTCACGCTGGGCGCAAACGCCATCGCTTCATCTCTGAAGCGCCCCGTCTCGAAGAAATATGTCGGCGGCGACTCGAACAGCTCGTCGCCTTTGTTCTTCAAGACCGTCTTGTAGTAGTTCACCATCTCGCCGTAGGCGGCGTTGACGCCGAAGATGTAAAAGCGCTGCCCGCGGCCGGCGTCGTACGAGGTCAGGAAGACCGCTGAAGGGTAGATGGGCGCTCCCAACATCTCTTCGCTCGGGCCGCTTCGCGTGGGCGACGCCTGTCGCATTGGCGGAGCGGGTTCCGGCGGTGAAACGGGCGCCGGCGCCGGTTGTGCCGGTTTCTGTGTTTGCGATCCTGGCCGCGGAAACGGCTGCGGCGTTTGAGCGGACAGTCCTACTGTCATCACGCTCAACGCCAATGCGCAACACGCTCTCAGCACGGAACTATTATAGGGCTGTTGCCCGCCTTCCTTGATTACTGCCTCGCCAATCACGAGTGGCTGCTCGAGTTCATCGAGGCGCTCGTCGCGATTGAGTCTCCGAGCCACGACATCGATGCGGTGAACCGCTGCGGTCGCGAGTTGACGTCGCGTCTCGAAGCCCTCGGCGGCGTGGTCACACAGATCGCATCGGCGACCACCGGCGATCACCTGCGCGCCAGCTTTGGCCGCGGCGATCGGCAGCTGCTCTTGCTCGGGCATTTCGACACCGTGTGGCCGATCGGCCAGCTCGGCCGCATGCCGCTCAAGCGCGACCGCGGGCGGCTGCACGGGCCGGGCGTGTTCGACATGAAGGCCGGCATCGGCCTCGCAGCTCTCGCGACACGTGCGGTGCTCGAGGCCGGTGGTCTCGAGACGTGCCGCGTCGTGATGCTGTGGAATACCGATGAGGAGGTCGGCAGCAGCACGTCGCGCGCGGTGATCGAGACCGAAGCGCGGCGCAGCGAGGCGGTGCTGGTCTTCGAACCGTCGTTGCCCGGCGGAGCGTTGAAGACCAGCCGCAAGGGCGTGGGTCAGTTCGAGGTCGTGGCGCGAGGTGTGTCGGCGCACGCGGGCCTCGATCCCGGCAAGGGGGTCAATGCCATCCGCGAGTTGGCGCGTCAGATCATCGCTCTCGACGACCTCCAGGATCCGGCACAGGGCGTCACGCTCAATGCCGGTGTGATCGGCGGCGGCACACGTGTGAACGTGGTTCCCGACGAAGCCCGCGTGACCATCGACGCGCGGGCGAACACGATCGCCGACGCGCAGCGGGTGGAACGCGCGATGAAGGCGCTGCAGCCGAAGGTCGCGGGCGCGCGGCTCGAGGTCACCGGCGGGTTCGATCGTCCGCCGCTCGAGCGCTCGCCTGGCGTGGTGAAGTTGTTCGAACTGGCGAGGGACGTGGCGGCCGGGATTGGCGTGAGGCTCGAGGAGGGAGCTGCCGGCGGCGGATCCGACGGCAATTTCACGGCCCCTCTCGTGCCGACGCTCGATGGTTTCGGCGCTATTGGCGACGGCGCGCATGCGCTCCACGAGCACGTCGAGATCGACGCGCTGGTGCCGCGCGCCGCTACGATTGCCGGGGTCCTGGATCGCCTGGTCCGCCGCAGCTCTTAGAGCGAAGGCGACCCTGGTCCGAGCTCGCCCATGACCCGCGGTGTGCCGGCCTTCTTCCTTCGCGGCGCGATTCCGTAGCGCTGCCGCATCAGCGCCACCACTTCCTGAACTCGCCGGTCATAGTCCTTGTGCACGTACTTGCCGGCGTAGAGCTGCTCGTACCGCTCCACGAGATGCGGGTACTCGCGAGTGAGCAGGCCCATGAAATGGTCGCGGGTGCCGCCCTGCATGTGCATCACCATGGCGCCGACCGAGGTCGCGCCTGATTCGGCAATCGCCTTGACGGTGCGCTCGATCTTCGAGGGCTGCGTCGAGAAGCCCGGAACGATTGGCGCCATCAACACGCCGCAGTCGATGCCGGCATCCACGAGCTGCCGTACCGCCCTCAGCCGCTGCATCGGGTGCGCCACCCCGGGCTCGAGCCGTTCCCACGCCTCTTCGTCGACGGTCGGCACGCTGATGTGCACGCGGCAGGTGGTCCGCGCCGAGAGATCCTTCAACAGATCGGCATCGCGGACGATCAGCGGGCCCTTGGTGACAATGCCGACGGGCGTTGCCGCGTCGCGCAGCGCCTCCAGCACGCCGCGGGAAATCTTGTAGGTCCCTTCGATTGGTTGGTACGGATCGGTCGCCGTGCCGAAGCCGATGGTCTCCTTCGCCCACGACGGCTTGTCGAGCTCGCGGCGCAGCACCTCAACGAAATTGGTCTTGACCAGAATCACCGACGCGAAGTGATCGCCGGCATTGAGCTCGAGCTGGTTCTGGTAACGGCGAGCGAAGCAATAGTGGCAGCCGTGCGTGCAGCCGCGATACGGGTTCAGCGTCCACTTCATGAACGGCATACCCTTCACGCGATTGAGCGCCGACTTGCAGCGGACCTCCTGGTAGCTGGCGGCATCGCCGCGTCGGCGGGCGTCTTTGAGCGCGGCCACGCCGCCGTCCTTGACGATCTGCGCGATGTCGCGCGTCGTCGGCATGACGCCGAGGTCGAAAAGCAGTGGGTGGGTGGCCATCGAAAGGCGCGGCGAAACGTTCGACCGGCTATTGTTTTGCTGTTTGTTCGCCGCGTCAAGTCAAGTCAAGTCAAGCTCCGCCAATAGGTGAGCAGGTCATCGACGGTCTTTTCCAGCGGAATCTGCGGCGACCATCCGGTGTCGGCCTGAATACGCGACAGATCCCCGAGTACCACCGGTGTGTCGTTGGGGCGCAGGAGCGCAGGGTCTTGGATGACGTCGACTTTCACGCGCGCCTTGGACACGAAGAGCTCAACGAGCGTGCGAATCGGCGTCGCCCGGCCCGAACACACGTTGTAAGGCGCGCCCGGAGACGCCGACTGCATCATCGCTCGGTACGCGCGCACGGTATCGCGCACGTCCATCAGATCGCGCGCGGACGTCATATTGCCCATCGTCAATCTGGGTGCGCGCGTGCCGGCTTCAATCTCCGCGATCTGCTTCGCCAGGCTCGGGGCCACAAATGTCGGGGACTGCCGCGGTCCGACGTGGTTGAACGATCGCGCAATCACCGCCGGGATGCCGCTGTCGTGCCAGGCGCGGCGCGCCACCATTTCCTGAGCGAGCTTGCTGGTTCCGTACGGACTGTTCGGCCGGACGGTGTCGCCTTCGTTCAGCGCGCACGAGGATGGCGCATAGACCGTGGCTGAACTGGTCACCAGCACACGCGGCGCCAGGCTCTCGCGTTGCAGCGCGTCGAACAGGTAGTGCGTGGCGAGGACGTTGCCGGCGAAGGTGTCGTGCGTGTGCGCCCACGAATCGCCGACGTGGGGCACGCCAGCGAGGTGATAGATGGCGTCGGGCCGGGCCTGTTTGATCGCCGCGTAGACCGCCTCGCGATCGAGCATTTCGATCGAGAGCCAGCCGACGCGTTTGCCGATCACCGCAGGCTCGGTGCCAGGCCGCAGCCAGCCATAGACCCAGTCGTTCTCCTGTTCGAGCAACTCGAGCAGGTGGCTGCCGACGAAGCCGGCGGCGCCAGTGACCAGGACCGTCGGCATCAGCCGCGCTTGTTGTATTGGGCGTCGAGGTAGGCCTTGTAGTTGGGGTCGCGCTCCTTGATCGGACGCCACCACCACTCGTTCTGCTGATACCAGGCCACCGTTTCGCGCAGGCCCTGATCGAAGTTCACTTGCGGCGTCCAGCCCATGGCGCGCAGTTTGGCGGTACTCAGGCTGTAGCGCCGATCGTGACCCTTACGATCCGTGACTGGCTTGATCAACTCCGGCCCCCTGCCCGCATGTTTCAGAATCATATGCGTCAGGTCGACGTTCTTCACTTCGTTGCCGCCGCCGATGTTGTAGACCTCACCGTTGGTGGCGACGTGCATCAGCATGTCGATGGCGCGGCAATGATCGAGGACGTGGAGCCAGTCGCGCACGTTGCCGCCGTCGCCGTACAACGGCACCGGGATGTTGTCCGCCAGGTTGGTGACGAACAGCGGAATCAGCTTTTCCGGAAACTGGTAGGGTCCGTAGTTATTGGACGCCCGCGTCACGATCACCGGCACATCGTGCGTCGCCCAGTAACTGTAGGCGAGTCGATCGGCGCCGGCCTTGCTCGCCGAGTAGGGATTGCGCGGGCGCAATTCGTCGGTCTCGACGCTGGATCCCTCGGGGACACTGCCGTAGACCTCGTCGGTGGAAATCTGCACGAACCGCTTCAGCTTCGCATTGCGGCGCGCCGCCTCCAGGAGCACGAACGTGCCCTCGACATCGGTCTTGATGAAATCAGCGGCCGCCATGATCGATCTGTCGACGTGGGACTCGGCCGCGAAATGGACGACGAAGTCGGCCGCCTCCACGAGCGGCGCCGACACCTTCGCGTCCAGAATATCGCCGTGCACGAACACGTGCCGCGGGTTGGTCATCACGTCGTGGAGGTTTTCCCTCCGGCCGGCGTAGGTCAGCTTGTCGAGATTGGTGACGTGCCAGTCCGGATGCGTCTGCAGCGCGTAGCGCACGAAATTGCTGCCGATGAAACCCGCGCCACCGGTAACCAGAACGTTTGTCATCCGCGATACTCGTGCAGGCCCTTGATTACCACTTAATCCACACCTCGGAATTGTCACCCAGCATGAACCGATGGGCCACCGGTTTGATCTGCAAGCGATGAATCTTGACGCCGCGGCCGATCAGGCTGTCGGCGACGCGGGTCTCCACGTCGTGGATCAGTGATCCTTCGAGGACGATGCTGTGTTCGATCTCCGACCGTGAGATTTCCACGTCGCGGCCGATCGATGTGAACGGGCCGACGTAGGCGCTTCTGATGCGCGCCGAGGCGCCGATGATCGCGGGACCCCTCACCACCGAGTTTTCGATGATCGCGCCGGCTTCGACGATCACCGTGCCCTCGATCCGCGACGCGGTGTCGACCTGACCGTCCATCCGCGGCGTCAGCGTCTCCAGTATCAGCCGATTGGCCTCGAGCATGTCTTCGAGCTTGCCGGTATCCTTCCACCAGCCTGAGACGAGATGCGGCGTGACCCGCAACCCGCGATCGATTAAGTCCTGAATCGCGTCGGTGATTTCGAGCTCGTTGCGGAAGCTCGGTTTGATCCGCTTCACCGACGTGAAGATCTCGGGCCCGAACATGTAGACGCCGACCAAAGCGAGGTTCGATTTCGGTTCCTTGGGCTTCTCGACCAGGCGGCGCACCTTGGCCGCTGATGGCGCCGTTGCCGCGGCGGCTCCGCCCTCCAATTCAGCGACGCCAAACATCTGCGGATCCGGGACCGGCGTCAGCAGGATCTGCGCCGCCGGCTTCTCCTTCATGAACTGATCGACGAATTCATTGATGCCGCGGTTGAGCAGGTTATCTCCCAGGTACATCACGAATGGATCGCTGCCGATGAACGACTCGCTGACCAGCACCGCGTGCGCCAGCCCGCGCGGAGCGTCCTGAGGAATATAGGTCACCCTCGCTCTGAACTTCGATCCGTCGCCCAGCGCCGCGCGAATCTCTTCGTGCGTGTCGCCCACGACGACGCCGATATCGGTGATGCCGGCGGCCACCAGCGCCTCGACGCCGTAGAACAGGACAGGTTTGTTGGCGACGGGTACCAGTTGCTTGGCGCTGGTGTAAGTGAGCGGGCGCAGGCGCGTGCCTTTCCCCCCGCTCAGGATGAGACCCTTCATCGAGCAGAACGATCTTAATACATCCCGCCGCCGAATGCCCCGAAGAAGTTCGAAAACGAGCCCACACCCGCCAGCGTGAACGACATGTTGAAGCGGCGGTCGCGCGGCAGAAAGAAGCGGCTGACGTCCTGCGGGTAATTGATCGATTGGTACTCGAACGAGACGCCGCAACACTGCGCGTTGTAGAACGCCAGATAGCGCTGATTCAGCAGCGTCGACCGCGCGATGTCGTAGTTGTAGGTCACATTGCCGCCGTACTTGCTTCCGGCGAAACGCAGGTTGGCCGAGGTCTGTACGAGGTTGCTTGGTGGAATGCGTCGATCGACACTCGCAAACGCCTGCCGCGTCCAGCCGCCGGTCACGTCGGCATTCTCCGATCGCCAGGTGCCATTGAGGCTCATGCCCAGGACCTTGGGCGAGACGGGGCTGGCCGGCGCGGTGTCGTACTCAACGCGGTAGTCGAGCGCGAGCGGAGCCAGCGGCGTGGCCCGGGCGGTCAGTGAAATCGGCGAAAACGCACTGGGCGCCCGATACGCGTAGCCGTATGAGTACGAGTTGTCGAACCTGCTCGCGTTCTCGTCCGTGTAATACGTCTGCCGCATTTGCACGCTCAGCAGCTCGCGGGGCGCGCCCGACTGCGGCTGGCCCTCCACGTCCTTGCGCACCAGGAGGCGATTCGTGAAGCCGTAGTTCATCTGCGTGACGCCGCCGACGACGATGTCGTAGCCGCCGGCGCGGGTGGGGATCCGGTCCTGGTTGGCGATCTCGGTGCGCCGCTGCACCGAGAAGGAGGGCTCGATCACGTGCTTGAGCCGATCGGCGAAGGCGTTCTGCGGGTTGAACACGCGCGACAACACCGGACCGACGATGTCCACGCGCATGTCACCGTAGTTACGAGTAATCGATTGATCGATCTGCGTGCGGCGGTCGGCAGCCAGGCTTTCGCTGTAATAGGTCGAGCGGTACGTCGCAGTGGCGTTGACCTGGAGAAACGGCAACGTGCTCAGCGGCACGCGAATCGACGGCGTGAGGTCCATCTTGTCGAGGCCCGAGTCGACAGGCGACGTCGATTCGCCGAAGTTCTCGACGTAGATCACGCGCGCGGCCTCCGCGTTCACGGTGGCGAACACCGGAAGCGGCCCGAGCCTGACGCCGCTCAGCGCCGCGGTGAAGCCCGGTGCGCGCCCGCTCAAGGTCGACTCGTCGCCGTTATAGAACGACTCCACGCGCTGGTAGGTCGCGTTCGCCGATAAGCTGCGCCACGAGCCCGAAATACCGCCGTCGACGGTGCGGGTGCTGTGCGACGCCTGGAAGAAGTCGTGCGTATAGGTCTGCCGCACGGTGATGTTCGACACGTAGTCGACGCGGGCGCGGGCGGACAGACCGAACGGCAGATTCTGGCTCAAGCCGCCTTGAATGGTCTTACTCTGCCGCGGATTGCGCGCGGTGCCGTTGATCACGGCTTCCTTCTCGTCGAGCCAGTAGTAGCGCAGGTTGCCCTGGGCCTGGGGCCCAAGCATGTAGCGGTACTCGCTGCCCAGTCCGTGACCGCGCGAGAACATCCAGTCGTGAAAGAACGTGGCGTCATGGCTGCGATTGATCGCCCAGAAGAATGCATTGCCAATCGACGAGCCCATCGCCAGCGACGACCCATACTGCGGCAGCAGGAACCCGGTGGCGCGGTCGTCCTCCTGGATCGGATAGTAGAGGAGCGGCAGGTAGAACACCGGAACGTCCTTGACGTGGATCACCGCGTTGCGGAGCACCACGTAATCATCGAGGTTCACCGTGGCCGTGCCGCTGACGATCTCCCAACGTGGCGTCGGTTGAACGCAGGTCGTGAAGCCCCCCTTGTCGAGGCGGTACTTATCCGGGCCGATCTTCTCGATCACGGCGCCGTAGAAATACACGTCCGGCTCGAGCGTGCCGAACATGCTGCGGTTCTCCTGGCCGCGCTCGCCCAGCGACGCGATGCCATAGGCGCTGTTGAAGGTGCCGAGCTTGGTCTTGGTGTTGAAGACGACGCTGTCGGCGGAAATCTGCGCGGTGGGCGTCGAGAACACCACATTGCCGCGAGCGATGAGCTCGCCGGTCTTGATGTTGAGCTCGATGTCGTCGGCGAAGAACTTCTGGCCGGCGTTGGCGGTGCCGGCTTCGCCCTCGATCTCCGCCTCGCGCATCAGCCGGACCCGATCGGCGTCGATGCGCTCAAACGAGAACTGTCTGGTGATCCAGCCGGCGACACCCTGGGCAGCCGCGCTGTTCACACCAGCGAGCAGAACGCTGGCGGCGATCAGAAAGAGCGGACGAGCAGACAACGTCTTAGTGTATCGCTCCGGCCTCGATCAATCTCGCGCGCAACGGTCCGACCATGTAGATCGACCCCGCCGCCACAACCTTGCGCGCATGCGCAAGCGCCCTGGTCACCGCCGCTTCCGGTGTGTCGGCCGCGATCACCTCCACCGAAGGCGCATGCTTCCGGATCTCTCCGGCCATGCCCTGTGCCGAACGCGCGCGGGCGTGTGGCACCGTGGTGGCCACGAACATCGAGGCGACCGGTGCCAATGCCGTGATCATGCCGGCCAGGTCCTTATCGACCATCGCCGCGAACACGATCGGCAGGCGGGGCGAGCGAATGTCCTCGAGATACGACGCCAGCGCCGCCGCTCCGGCCGGATTGTGGGCGGCGTCGATCAGCACCTCGCTGCCGTCTGCGAGCCTCAGCCATTCAAGCCGCGCCGGCCATTCGCAGTCGGTCAGTCCGGTGAGAATCGCCTCCGCGGCGATGTGCCCGACAGTCGCCGACCAGGTTTCGAGGATCGCCACGGCAACCGCGGCGTTGTCGCGCTGATGCCGGCCGGCCAATGCGAGCGAAGGATAGGCGCGCGCCTCGGTCACGGCGTGCGCATCCACGATCGGCGCGCCAACGTCGGAAGCGACCTTGACGATCCGCGCCGCGGCTTCGTCTGCCAGCCGCCCGATCACGAGCGGCACGCCCGGCTTGGCGATGCCGGCTTTTTCAAAGGCAATGTCCGCGAGCGTGCGCCCGAGATGCCTCTCGTGGTCGAGGGCGATCGAGGTGATGGCGGTGAGACGCGGAGTGAGCACGTTCGTGGCGTCGAAACGGCCGCCGAGCCCGACTTCCACCACCGCCACCTCCACGCGTTGCCGGCGGAAAATCTCGAACGCCACCGCCGTGGACACCTCGAAAAACGTCGGCGTCACCGGCAGCGTTCCGGCCGCCATCAGCGAGTCGATTGCGGTGAACACCTCACCCGTCGTCTCGTCGAAGGTGGCGTGGTCAATGGCCGCGCCGTCAATCGCGACGCGTTCTTCGATGCGATCGAGGTGCGGCGAAGTATACCGTCCGGTACGAAGACCGGACGCGCGCAGCGCGCGCTCGACCATCGCCACCACCGACCCTTTGCCGTTGGTGCCGCCGACATGGATGGACGGCCAGCGGTGTTGCGGATCTCCCAGCGCCGCGAGAATGGTGCGGATGTTGTCGAGGCCGAGTTTGATCCCGAACTGCCCGAGCGCGAACAGACGCTCGCGCGGGGTCATGCCCCTTCGCGCGCGGCGCCCTGGCCGGCAGGGCCGGCGTGCATGAACCGCAGCACCTGCCCGATCGTCGCTTTCATCTCACGCCGATCGACGACCAGATCGATCATGCCGCGTTCGAGGAGGAACTCGCTGCGTTGGAACCCTTCCGGCAGTTTCTGCCGAATCGTCTGTTCGATGACGCGCGGGCCGGCGAAGCCGATCAGCGCTTTGGGCTCGGCGATGTTCAGGTCGCCCAGCATGGCGAAGCTCGCGGTGACGCCGCCGGTGGTGGGATCGGTGAGGATCGAGATGTAGGGAAGCCTGGCGCGATCGAGACGGGCCAGCGCGGCGGCGA
>Ga0187893_10000490_pt1 | contig 102812 bp, 105 predicted proteins | sample MA1701074metaG_FD_139574 | JGI IMG/M metagenome (GOLD analysis project Ga0187893, IMG submission 139574) | White microbial mat communities from a basaltic lava cave in the Kipuka Kanohina Cave System on the Island of Hawaii, USA - MA170107-4 metaG ...
ATCGCTCCATCAGGAGTTTTTGAATAATCCTCGAGTCCGTGTTTTAGAAGCCTGACGATCGTGCTCTTCGAGCTTCCCACAGGACCGTGGAGGAGAAGAATTCTTCTTTCCGGGCCGTAGCCCCGCGCCGCAGCTTTAATCACATCGACCAGCTTCATTAGATATTTGTCAAGTCCAAATATCGAGTCCTTTCCATTTGAGATCGGGTCGTCGAAAAATTTATAGTGAACCAATTTCTGCTTGAACTCTGTGTATTCCTGCATTCCATAGGAGACAACCATGTCGTAAGTTCTCTGGAATGAAGTGCGGACAACCTTTGGATTTCGATGTGCGATATCAAGGTATTCGTCAAAGCTACCTTCCCAGTGGAGCTCTTGGAATTTCTCGGGATGTAGAGTTTGTTTGATCATGTAAGAAAGCTTGCTGTTTTCTTTTTCTTCAGGTTCTCCTTTCATGTTTGGCAGACCCCCTTAAAAAAGAATTTCGGAGAGAATATTTAATAGAAGAAACAAACCAATGTAAGAGAAATAGAAATATTACAAGGAAACGTTTATTTTCTATTTCGCCCCAACTCTTACAGTCATCTGACAAAGAACTTTAGGGCTGATGAGATTTAAACTACATAGAATTATAAAGAGCTACGCAAGACGTTGTCAATACTTTTGTTGCTCCCAGAGTTATTGATGATAAATGTTAAGACTCGCCCATACCGAGTTTCAACGATTCTGTCTCGAATTATTCCAGGAGTTAATTTGAAACGACTGATTAGCTGTGTTATTATTTCAACCCAATTTACCCCATAACATAACAAACTCATAAGATAAAAAAGGAGTTTTCAATGAGCATTCTCGTCAACAAGAACTCTCGCGTGGTTGTTCAGGGAATCACCGGGAGCGCCGGACTTTTTCACGCCACTCAGTGTCGCGAATACGGAACCAAAGTAGTCGGCGGCGTCACACCGGGAAAGGGTGGAACAGAGATAGAAGGCTTCCCGGTTTTCAACACGGTTTTAGAATCGGTTAAAGAGACAAACGCCAACACTTCTCTCATATTCGTCCCCGCACCTTTTGCGATGGATGCGATAATCGAAGCGGTTGATGCAGGAATTAAACTGGTCATTTGCATCACCGAAGGGGTTCCTACCCTGGATATGGTCAAAGTAAAAAAATACATGGAAGGAAAGAAAGCTAGGCTCATCGGCCCGAATTGTCCCGGAGTCATGACACCAGGCGAAGCAAAAGTCGGAATAATGCCCGGTTATATCCATTTACCGGGAAGAATAGGAATTATCTCAAGGAGCGGGACTCTAACGTACGAAGCAGTATGGCAGTTGACAAATTTGGGTATAGGACAGTCCACTTGCGTGGGAATCGGAGGAGACCCCATCGTGGGTTCTTCGTTCATAGATATCTTAAAACTATTTGAGAAAGATAAGGGAACGGATGCAGTAGTTTTGATAGGAGAAATCGGCGGAAGCGCAGAAGAAGAAGCGGCTGCTTTTATCAAAAAGAGCTTCAGCAAGCCGGTAGTGGCATTCATAGCCGGCTCAACCGCTCCTAAGGGGAAGCGAATGGGACACGCCGGAGCCATTATTTCCGGTAGTTCGGGTTCCGCTAAGGATAAACAAGCCGCTCTGGAGAGTTCTGGCGTTAAAGTTTGCCCAAGCCCGGCTGAGATTGGGGAGACGCTTAGAGATGCACTCCGTTGAGTCGAATAGATCAATATAAATTCACTATATGCGATAATACTGGTCTCAAAAATAGGGGAAGTAGTCACAATCCGGCTCAGCTAACACTTATTGCTTCCTCGATGAGCATAATGGGAATATCGTCTTTGATCGGATATAAGAGCTTGCATTGATCACAGATTAGACCGGAACCGTCATCGTTTAATCTGATATCACCCTTACACTTCGGACAGGCAAGAATTTCAAGCAACTTTTCATCAATTGGCATTTTCCACCCCGCTGAAGTTATCTATGTCTTTCGCTTTTGTCATCCCCGAATATGTTAATCGGGGATCCATATGCTGAAAACTGGATTCCCGCTTTCGCGGGAGTTGGTTATTCTCACTAGGATAACCCAACTCCTTACTTAACATACAAATGACAAATATATGTTCTTTAACTTAAAATTTCCTGTGGCTTGCCGCAGGTGTTTCCGCTGTCATTGCGGCACGTTCACTTCGCTCAGTGTAAACTCCGCGAAGCAATCTCTTCATTTTTTCCTGTTTTAGATTGCTTCGTCGCTTTGCTCCTCTTAACATACAAATGACATGTGAGGCTGAATGCATATGTATTGATACTCTGCAGCTTGCTGCAGGGAGTTTCAATTAGTCACAGGAGAATATATTATATTGATTGTAGGCACAAGCGATTCATCATGCGTAAATATTCAAATTTTCCTTGAGCCAATCGTAGTGTCTCTTTAAACCCTGATGAATATCGAACCTTGGTGAATATCCAAAATCCCTTTTTGCCTTCGTCACGTCCGCACAGGTGTGTTTTGCGTCTCCTCTCTGCGGTTCTTTGTATTTTAAATTCGCCTTCTTGCCTGCAATCTCCTCAATAATCCTTATAGCCTCCATTAATTTAATCCTGCTCCCTCCTCCCACATTATAGCTTTCTCCCTCTTTTCCTCGATAGTAAGCCTGTAGATTCGCTTCGACTGCATCATCGATAAAGGTAAAGTCCCTGGTTTGCTCTCCCGTCCCGTAAATCTCTATCTCTTTGCCTAGAAGAACGGCAGCGATGAATTTATGAAATCCCATATCCGGGCGCTGCCTCGGCCCATAGACTGTGAAGTACCTCAAAGATACAGTCGGGATCCCATACCCCTTGAAATAAAGAGTTGACAGATGCTCTCCGGCTAATTTAGAAACCCCATAAGGAGACACCGGGTTTGTAGGGGTGGTTTCCTTTATGGGAAGCTCTTCAGCATCTCCGTAAACAGAAGAAGATGAGGCGTAAATGAACTTTTTTATCTTGGCCTCCTTGCACGCTTCGAGTAGACCTTGGGTTGCCTGAACGTTATTCTCGACGTATTGGTTGAAATCCTTACCCCAGCTCGCTCTGACGCCTGGAATAGCCGCTTGATGAAAAATAGCCTGGACTCGGTTTAATATTTCTCGAAGGTCTAACTTGAGCAGATTGCCTTCTATAAATTTGAATTTGGGATTCTCTAGAAGCCTCTTTAGGTTATTCTCTTTTATCTTCTTCGGATAGTAATCTAGAAAAGAGTCCACCCCGATCAAATCGAATCCTTCTTTGAGAAGCCTCTCTGCCAGATGAGAGCCGATGAAACCAGAAACCCCCGTAATCAATAGACTCATTGGATAATTTTCTCTCCTTTGTTAGGGCAGGTATTTTATCACATAAATATAAATTCCATATAGCCGAAATCATAGAGGGTGGAGCTTGCTAAGCATTGAATAGGAAGCTTCATTCATTAAAATAAAACTCGATATGCGAATCCTTTTAATAAGACAAGGAGCAATAGGGGATATAGTCGTCACCCTCCCCACTCTAGAAATCTTGAGAAAAAACTGCGCCGGCGCTCACATAGAGGTTGTCGGCGACCCCGATTACTGGGAAATAGCACATAAAAGATACTATATAGATGCAGTTTCAAAGGGCGATGCAAAGCTTACTCCAGAGCTTTATTCAAGAGAAGAAGAAATCGACAAAGACATTTCTGATTACTTCTCGTCCTTCGACCTAATCATAGGATACGTAAGTGACCCGGATGGGGTACTCACAGAAAACCTGCGGGAAACGGGCGCCGGAAGAGTCATTATCTGTTCTCCTTTCCCCAAGGATGATGAGGTGCACGCAGCCGATTATACGGCTCTCGTACTTGAAGAAATAGAATTAACCGTGAATCCCCCCCTGTTCCCCAGGATTTACCTGAATAACGAAGACATAGATTTTGCTCGTCGATTCCTTTTTTCTAAAGAACATGAACTGGTAGAGACGCCATTAATGGCGTCTCTACAATCGGAATCCCGTCCTGATTTGGCAAACAAACCCTTTGTAGCAATACACCCTAGAACCTTTGGGATAAAGGGGTTGTCGATACAAAAATTTGTCAACATTGGGAAGTGTATAGAAACCTCTTTGGGCGGGAAAGTAATATGGATTATGGGAGTGGCTGAGAAAGAAAATCTAGAAAAGATAAAGTCGTATTTCCCATCTTCGCCTCTTCTTTTCTCATGTAGCCTTCCAAAAGTTGCCGCAGTTCTAAGCCTATGCCAACTATACTTTGGCTGCGATACGGGGATCTCTCATCTTGCCGCAGCAACAGGGGCCAGAGTTATTGCACTTTTTGGACCCACAAATCCATATGTTTGGGGCCCGAGAGGGAAAAATGTCATTATTTTTAAAGCTGATCAAATGTCCCAAATCAGTGAGGACATGGTGAAAAACCTGATTTTGACCCACGGTGCAAGCACCGATCTGGCAGAACCTAAAATCTTACACATCTGAGAATTACTACACTTGTCGAAAACGCCGACAAAAGCCGCTTTATATATATGAATCTTTCCTGAGAAGAAACCTCGTTGACAAAAATCTCCATAAGTGATAAATAGAGCTTATAGCGGCTAAAATTGTTCCTGAGGACTGATTAGCTAAAGCTAAAAAGATTGATGAAAGCCCATTAAAAATAAGTCATAGGAGGAGTCCATGACAGAGATAAAGCATAGAGAGATCGCAGAGATGAAATGGGACACCTTTGAGACAATGCTAAGACCCGCAACCCGCGGGTCAAAACGTGATGCCCCTGCTGAGAAAGCAATGCGGGAGTACTTCGGTCGTGAAGAGTTTGAGTATCTCCAAAAGCTCGCCGCTCACTCCCAGCAAATGCGTTCCCGGGCTCCTGTTCTTGGGAACGTCGTCTTGCTTCCCGGGATTATGGGGTCTGACCTCAGTACAATCGACAAGAGTGGAGATGAAGACGTTATCTGGATAAATTATGCTAGACTGGTCCTAGGTCGAATCAAGAGGCTCAAGCTTGCACAAGACGGCTCTCACGAAGCCGACCCGAAATTTGTGGTCAATCCCAAGAGTATTAATAAGCGGTTTTATGCGCGCGCAATGCTGTGGCTTCGCGCCCGATGGAATGTCGAGCCTTTTCCCTTCGATTGGCGCAGGGACATTAACTTTTCCTCTGACGCCCTAGCCAAGTTGATCCGTGAAAAGTTTGGCGGACAACCAGTAAACCTCGTAGCCCATTCAATGGGCGGTCTTGTCAGCCGCAACTTCATACGTCTGCACAGAGAACTGTGGGAAAAGATGAAAGGCGACAATGGTAGCCGCGGAGGGCGCTTAGTTATGCTGGGTACTCCCAATTATGGTTCTTTCGCTGTTCCGCAGACGATGACGGGAACAGAGAAGCTGGTCAAATGGCTTGAAATAGCAGACCTGAGCCACAACTTGAGAGAACTGCTAGAGGTCCTCAACTCCTTTGTCGGTATTTATGAGATGCTCCCTGCACCCGGTAAGATTCCTCCCTCGGTACAAGCTATATATAGAAAAGATAGCTGGGGCAAGTTCTCAGTTTCCGAGCGTCATCTTAACCGCACTATGCAATTTCATTTCGACCTTGAGAACGAACAAACGATAGACCCTGATCGTATGATATACATTGCCGGCTGCAATCGAGAGACACTCTCAGGGCTGAATGTAGTAGCGCCGGGAGAGTTTGACTATGAGGTAACCTTCGACGGAGACGGACGCGTGCCGCATCAGCTCGGTCTGCTCAAAGACGTGCCCACCTATTACATAGAAGAAAATCACGCCGACCTGGCGAAGAACGAAAAAGTGCTCACGGCGATTGATGAAATCTTACAGCGCGGCCGCAGCTCAGTTCTCTCAACCAGGGCGATAGCCGCCAGAGCTATGCAATCGGGAGCAAAGCGGTGGCTGCGACCGGCAGATGAAGAAAGAGTAGGCGTTGAGCTTGCAACAATTGCCGAGCACGCAAATAAGAACAAAGTACATGCCGAGGAGCTAAGAATAGCGGAAGAGACAATCATGGGAGCGGCAATGGGGCGGGACAAACCGGCAAAGAAGCTGAGAAAACCCGAAGAAAAAAAGACGCTTACGGACAGGAAAGAAATTATGAGGCTTCGAATAGAGGTCGTACTGGGAGACATTGCTCAAATAGAATCTCCGGTAGTAGTGGTCGGACATTATAAGGGCGTTGCGCCTGTGCGCGCCGAGGGAGCAATAGATAGAGCTATAGATTTCTGGATTTCCCGCGCCGAGGAGCGCGGTATGATAGGAGGCGGCTTAGGAGAACTGTTTTTCATACCTAATACACAGAACAAAATCGGTGCCAAATCCGTCCTAATTGCAGGCATGGGAGAAGCGGGAAGATTCACCCGAGATGACCTTCGGTATCTTATGTCTAACATCTCCTATGCAGTATCGGCTCTCGGATTAGAGAAGTTTGCCTCCGTGCTGATAGGTTCAGGGGAAGGAAACATGTCCAAGGAAAACGCCCTAAGAGAAATACTCGAAGGGATACGTGATGCACTAACTCAGCTGCCAGAAAACAAATTAAAGGTCTTAAAGCAATTCTCTCTGGTAGAAATTGATAAGGGTTATCACAAAGAAATTCTTACTGCTTTAAACAAGTTTAAAAAGAACGATACAATTCCTGATTTAAATTTAGTCATAACCAAAAGACAATTAAGATCTAAAAAGAGCAAAAGAACTGTTGAAAAAGAAATATCCCGTCCTCAAGACCTCCCGTCGCAGGCCTTGCCTGGCGTCCAGATTACCATAGAGAGAGACGGTGAGAAATTCCGATTCTCCGCTTTGTCAAGCAAGGCGGTCGTCTCCGTTCGCGAGGTAGAGGTACAGTCTTTCTTTGCAAAAGGAGCCTCGGAGCGTTTAATGGCGTCCAGAACAACCGGAGAGCAAGAGAAGTATGGTCAGTTGCTTTACACCTATTTGATTCCTGAGGACTTTCGACAGGTCATAACGGATAATGACACCTTGACAATTATCCTGGATCGGAGCACCGCATCATTCCCTTGGGAGATGGCGGGTTTTAGAAAGCCTAGCGGTATTAAATTCTTCGGCCCCGAACTTAGACTAACCAGACAGTTTCGGACCCTTCTATCATCAGCCCCAGGAATTGCGCCTCCGCTAAGCCGCGAGCTTAAGGTGCTGGTCATAGCAGACCCCGCTCCCGAAACGGAACTCCAGTTGCCCGGAGCCCGCCAGGAGGGAAGAGAAGTGGTCAAGGTTCTGGATGATTTCAAGAGGAGCGGCAAGCTCGCAATCGAAATAACGGATTGCATAGGTCCGGCAGAGTGCGACCCTCTCGAAATACTCGCCCTATTGTTCAACGAGGAGTTCGACATCGTTCATTACGCCGGTCACGGAATATTTGATGAGAAAAACCCCAACCGTGGCGGCTGGGTATTCGGCAGAGAATGCATTTTATCCGCAAGAGAAATATTCCGCGCGCGCAGGGTGCCGCGATTGGTGTTTGCCAATGCATGCTTTTCTTCAGTCGTAAGAGAAGGAAGCGCTTTGACTTCCGAAGAAATGAACCGTCAGTTGGCAGGTCTCGCTGAAGCCTTTTTTGAACGGGGAATCCAGAACTATATAGGTGCCGGATGGCCTGTGGAAGACATTCCTGCAGTCGAGTTCGCAAGGGTGTTTTACGAGAAAGCCCTGAACGGGGAAATGTTAGGAGACGCTCTTTCAGAGGCCAGAAAGGCAATCATGAAAGAAGGTTCGACCTGGGGAGCTTATCAACACTACGGACAGGTCAATGCAAGGGTTGTTGTGAAGTAAGAAAATGGAATCAACAAATAGCCACTTAATGAATGTACTCAAGATACAAGATGCAGAGTACAAGATAAAAACCTATGATACCCTAAATCATGTATCGTGCATCATTCATCATTTTATTCCTGTAAATCTGTGTTCATTCGTGGCTAATAGTTGCTCGAAAAGATAAATGCCGCTCAATCCTTTTGAACTTGAAATATTCCAGAACATCCTAAGCTCCATCGCCGAGGAAATGGGAATGGTGCTCATAAGGGCTGCGTTTTCTCCGAATATAAAGGAGCGAAGAGACCTCTCCTGCGCTATATTCGATTCAAAAGGCGAGATGATAGCACAGGCAGCGCATATCCCTGTCCACCTCGGCTCAATGAGTTTCGCAGTCAAAGCTATCTTGGAAGAGCCTCACATTGACGAGGGCAACATATTCATTTTGAATGACCCTTTTAGAGGAGGGACTCACCTTCCGGATGTAACCTGCATCGCTCCTGTTTTCGTCGACGGCAGAGTGCAATTTTTTTTGGCGTCTAGAGCCCACCACGCAGATATCGGTGGGAGCACTCCCGGCTCTATGCCGCTATCTACCTCAATTCACGAAGAGGGAATCGTCATCCCCCCATCCAAGCTCTACAAAAAAGGGAGGCTCAACAAGACCCTTTTCAGACAAATCCTCTCCGCAACACGCGACCCTGAAGAGAGAGAAGGAGACTTCAAGGCTCAAGTCGGAGCGCTTGAACTGGGAGAAAAGAGATTAAAAGCAGTCATAGAAAAGTATTCTCTCGAAAAGATAAAAGAGGCAGGATTCGAGCTTTTGGACTATAGCGAGAGAATGATGAGAGAAGTGATAAGAAAAATACCGGAAGGAGTTTATAAATTTGAGGATTATCTGGACGACGACGGAGTTGGAACGAAAAAAATCCCGATTAGAGTTTCAATTACCATAACGAGAGGAGAGGCAAGGGTTGATTTCACCAGGACGTCCTCACAAGTTAAAGGCTGCCTTAACGCACCGTTTAGCGTTACAACAGCCGCTGTTCTCTATGTTTTTCAATGCCTTGCGCCCTTCGGCATACCGCTCAACTCCGGACCTCTGAGGGCAATAGAGATCCACGCCAAAAAGGGTTCTTTACTTAATGCTCAATTTCCAGCCGCTGTCGCTGGGGGAAACGTCGAAACCTCGCAACGAGTCGTTGACGTTGTGTTTGGCGCGCTCGCAAGCGCTATCCCGGACAAAATCCAGGCTGCAAGCTCAGGCTCTATGAGCAACATTACATTCGGCGGAAAGAATCCAAGGATTGGAAAAGAGTTTGCTTACTATGAAACGATTGCCGGAGGAATGGGAGGCAGGCTTGGGAAAAACGGCATAAGCGCCGTTCATACACACATGACAAACACTCTTAACACTCCTGTTGAATCTATCGAAAGAGAACTGCCAATCATGATAGATACCTATTCCATACGAAGAAGAAGCGGTGGAGACGGCAAATATACCGGCGGAGATGGAATCATCAGGGCATACAAATTTCTCTCCAAAGCGACTGTCACCTTAATCACCGAACGGAGAAGGTTTGCACCGTATGGAGTTCGGGGCGGAAAACCAGGGGGGAAAGGGAAAAACTTTTTGATTAGAAACAAAAAACCTGAAGCAATTCCTCCAAAGGCCACCTTCGAGGTCAAGAAAGGAGATATTGTAAGAATAGAAACTCCGGGCGGCGGCGGATGGGGAAGGAAATAAAAGCTGGCTTTGGAGCATTAGAGCAAAGACGGGCTTGATTTTAGCAGGACAACGTAGGGAACGCAGATCTGCGTTCCCTACAAAATAATAAAATTGAGAAGCAATTCAGAACTTAGGTTTTTTGGAGAAAGTTGCCTACGTTCTTATGTTGCCGAACCAGCCTTGGAAAGACGTTTAAAAGCAATTACCTCAGCACTGAGTTTGAATGTCTAATTACTATCAGCAGATGGTTCAATCTTTACTTTGAGCCCGGGTTGAACGGCGAATAGCCCAAAAATTGCCAGCGGAGAGAAATAACATTTGCTATCTCTATTATCCTCTCTATTTCAAACTCTACAAGACGTTCGGCCCCTGCAAATTCTGCTTTGCGCTCCTTGTCCCATATTATTCGTGCTCCGCCAGTGATCTGAAGCGTGTTCCCATGCTCAAAATCAACGAACAGCAAACCTACATTTGGATTAGCCGATATGTTCCCCAGGGTGTTGAGCATGTTATTACCAGAGTAGTCTGGAAAAACGAGCTTGTTTGGACTCAAAACTCGAACGAACCCCGGATTGCCGCCGCGGTGTGATGCGTCGGCACCGGTTTCAGGATTGAAGCTTGCTATGAAGAATGTATCCGCTAGAGAGACCCATCGCTGTTGATTTTCATCGAGGCGCTCAGCGTGTTGGATAAGATGCTCTGTTCTAGTTTTGTCAACTCGACCAACTACCTCTCTCGCCTGTATGTATTTAGGACACAGTGCATACACCCTCTCTGCGTGAACATAAATGCTGCCCTCCTCACCTAGACTTGACCTCCCCTTCAGCTTCATGCGCTGTCGGGTTGAAAGCTCGATTACTAGAATGCCTATGTCTCTACCAGTTCTTAGATTTTCAACTAACGGATCGCCAGGAATAGGGTTAGCTTCGATTTTCAAAGTTGTCTCATTCACCGCCTGCATGAATCCTGGATCACCCGTCAATATTGACGCCCATACCCTACCTTCCGAATCGACTGTGCTTACGATAACCATTCTTTGGTCTCTCAAAAATTCCTGTGCAACTGGCGGGATTGTCGATCGCATTACCCCGGCGACACGCCGTGCTATGTCTTGCACTCTCGCGCGCATCTGAACCTCGATTTCTCCTGCATGAAATTTTGATTTCATGACCCCTCCCTCTTAAGAGATTATTAGTTATAAAGTCACTGAGACGCAGGGTTTAGTTTAGAGGTTAGTTTTAGCATAAGTTCACCAAACACTAAAAACTAATTACCAACAACTTATCTTTGTGCCTTCGTGGTTGAAAAATCCTAAAAAAATCCACAGGACGGAGCCCCAGGTGTCGGCGCATCGTGTTTTTCTGCACCGGTCTGGCTGTAGATTTCCAGCCTGATGCCATCAGGGTCTTCAAAAAATATCCCGCCTGAATCTGTTCCCCCGGCATGTGGAACAATTCCGTCGTAAATGAAATGGACGTTCATGACGCGCAACCTATTCTCAAATTCTTGAAGATTCTCTATTGTCTCTACCTGAAAGGACAGGTGATGTAACCCAGGACGGCGCTTCTCAAAATGACCCTCGCTCTGCTGCCACAGAGTCAAAACCAGCTTTTGCCCATCTCCCAGAAACGCAAATCTACGACCCTCGGCTTGCGACTGCCCCAACAACTGAAACCCTAATACCTCCTGATAAAACCGCTTAGACCTCTCCAGGTTGCTCACGTTCAACCCAACATGGCCTGTCTGTAATGATTGTTCTTGTTTATGGTTCGTTGACATTTGAAACCTCCTTTGAACTAACTGTCGATATATCTTTTCAACGGTTATAAATTAGATGCACATTTCGATTCAAAGGATTCACACCAGAATTCTAGCATTTACCGATGGGGATTATCTCCATGGTAGCTCGGTGCTAACTTTTCAACAATAATGTTGATGGTTATAATAAATTTAGCGTCGAAAATAGGAAAACCTGAATTGAAGAAAAAAACCGAAACAAAGTTTATTTTCGAGGGAAACCACCCATGTATCGATTTCATCAACACGCAGATAGCGGTGAAAGGCAACATTTTGGATTTGCTGGAAGATTTCCCCGACTTCGTGGACTGGTTGAATCAAGCCGGAATGATTATGCCCAAAGAGGCAAAGCAAACCCTGAAGAAATGGAAAAACTCAAGAGAAGCCGAACATATACTCGAACAGGCACGCCGCCTCCGAACTGTCTTGAGAGACATGATTGCAAGAATAGTCGCGGGAAACCCCGTGCCACAATCAACCGTTGATGAAATAAACAAGAAACTCCGCGGTCATGTTGGCTATTTCCAACTGAGGCGAATCGGAACAGGCTTTGATAACCATTTTCAGTCATTGTCCGATCATTCTACTCAATTTATAGTGCCGATTGCCGAGTCAGCTAGCGATCTTCTATGCAATTGCGATTTTTTACTCATCAAGAAATGTGAGAATCCTGCCTGCGTGCTCTATTTCTACGACGTGAGCAAGAACCATGCCCGCCGCTGGTGTAGCATGAACATATGCGGCAATCGAATGAAAGCAGCCGCTCACTACAGGAGACACAGAAGTAAGTAATTTATTGGCGAATGGTGTCGCAACCGCCGCCGATGGATTCTATTTTCATGTCTTAGTACTATTGTGGCTGACTAATTCCAATCTCAGGTAAAATTAGTCTCCATGGCACACCCCAAATTGAGATACCTCGAAGCGTTTCCCGTGGAGTACGAAGGACAAAAGCTTGTCTGTCTGAGAGACCCGCAGAATTTAAGTGGCAAGATGCTTTTTGTCTCGTCTGAAGCGATTTTTATTATTAGTCATTTTGACGGAAACCACTCGGTGCTCGATATACAGGAAAAATTCATGAAGCAATTTGGCAACCTCATTTTCAGTGACGAGATTGAGGGACTAATCAAACAATTGGACGAAGCACTTATGCTCGACAGCGAAAACTATAGGAATTTCAAGAGTATGCTTGAAGAGGAATTCAAAAATTCGGGAGTTAGAGAATCAAGTCATGCTGGACTCTCTTACCCTCATGATGCTGAAGAAGTGAAAAAGTGGCTTGAAGAGTTCTTCCAAGATGCCCAAATTTCCCATCCCACCACAAACCATAATGGAACCATCAATGGAATAATTTCTCCTCACATAGATTTTAGACGGGGAGGACGCTCGTACGCTCTTGCGTATAGAGAATTAATAAACTCAGATGCTGATACTTTCATCATATTTGGAACTTCTCACTACGCAGAAGTTGAAAATCCCTTCATTCTGACGTGCAAAAATTTCACAACGCCTCTCGGGGAAGCCGAGACCGACATCGAGTTGGTTGATTACTTATCGGAACAGTGCAACTGGGATCTTTTTGACGGGGAAATTTTTCATCGTCAGGAACATTCAATAGAGTTTCAGGTTGTTTTTCTTCAGTACCTTTTTGGCGAGAAAAGGAAATTCAAGATTGTGCCGATTCTCTGCAACTCCTTTTTTAGAATGATACAGAGTGGAGAATCCCCCAGTCTCGATGAAAAGGTTTCTACCTTTCTCGGCGGAGTTGGAGAAATAATCTCCTCCATCGGAAACAGGGCTTTTGTTATAGCCGGAGCGGATATGGCTCACGTCGGCTTAAAATTCGGCGACCCTGAAGCTGTAACAGAATCCACGCTCAGATGGATAAAAGAGAGAGACCTTCTAAGCCTTTCGTTTACTGAGCAAGTTAACGCCGAAGCGTTTTTTAACTCTATAGAAGAAGAAAAGGACAAGAGGAAAATTTGCGGGCTTTCCCCAATTTATGCGCTCCTTTCCACTGTAAGAGCCGGAAGGGGTAAAATTCTTCACTACGACCAGGCACTCGAGCCTGATACTGGGTCGGTGGTCAGCTTTGCCAGCGTGGGGTTTTACTCTTAGCTCATTTTAACCACTAAGGCACGAATACACAAATAAAAAATAGGGTTTTATAAGCCAGTTTCTGAAAGAAAAGAATTAGTTGCTAAGAAAATTGTAGATTCTGCCTATAATGTCCATATAAAATTTGGCCCTGGATTATTTGAAAAAGTTTATGAAGCATGCTTTTGTCACGAGCTATCTAGAAAATTTTAATATAATTACTAAAATAAAATTCGTGCCTGTTCATGCGCATTTGTATCTAATCTCGTTTTTGTCAGTGAAATCTGTGGTTTTATAGTTCAATCTTCCATAGCAATATACCCCGACTGAGACTGAATTCGAGCGCACCAGTCTCGAACCGCACCGTAAGGGGAAAGACTTACCTCAGCCTCTTCTGCCATATTTACATAGGGGTAACAACCGATGTCCGCTATCGAATAAGACCAGGCCAAGAACTCATTTTTCTCTAAATGCCTGTTCAAGATATCGAGACAGGTCTTCCCTGCTTCCTGCAAGGCCGCTAGGTCTTTTTCATTACGGTTTTCCTTTGGAACGAACCTGGTCATGAAACGCGCCCTGGCTAAAGACGGATCAACAGTAGTCTTGCCAAAGAAAAGCCACTGAGATATCAGGCCCAGCATCTTTGGGTCATCCGAATAGAGTCTGTTGGGCGCAAATTTTCTGCCTAAGTAAAGAAGTATCGCATTCGACTCCCATAGAACCAAGTCTCCATCGACAATGACGGGGATTTTTCTGTTAGGGTTAATAGATTGGAATTTCGGTTTGTTTTGTTCTCCTCCAAAAATATCCACATTTATTTTTCCATACTCGACTCCGAGATGGCTTAGGGTCAATCTTACTTTATAGCAGTTTCCCGAGAACGGATGGTCATACAAAGTAATCATCTTTTCAATCCTCCAAATACTTCAAGAATTTCTCAGTGAATCTTTCCTCACCCATTATCTTGAATAGCACTTGTCTTCGAGGAACAAAGTAAACAACCCTGCTCCGGGTACAAACCTCATTTCTGTCATTGAGAATGCTTGCGCTGACAAATATCCTCCTTCCCTGAATCTTATCGATCTTACCCCTTATTTCGAGCTGCTCTGTGGTTTTAACCACATTCTGAAAATCCATCTCAACCTTAAGCGTTACCCCTATTTTCTTTAACCTGTCAAACATCGCCCAAAACGCCACTTCATCTACCAGAGCACACTGGACACCCCCGTGAAGAATTCCGGGGAATCCGGAAAAATGTTCCTCCGGTTTTATCTTTACGAATACCTCTTCCTTTTCATCATCTGCGAAGAATTTCATCTTGAGCCCCAAATTATTCCTGGGATCGCAGGCAAAACAGCCGTAACCGGGAAAGTCAATGAACACGTTTTCTATCTCTCGAATCATAAGGCGGTAATTTTATCTCAATGGAGAATTACAGCAAATATTTTTTTCTTTTAGCCAAAATGACCCCGAACTCTAGCAAACAAAATGATTTGCCATCTTGTAATGGCAGAGTCGCGGCTGGAAGCCGCTCCTACTTTCTTCATTTATTTTTAGCCCAACAGCAGATGAAAAACTAAGAGACAACTATCCGCTTTTTATTCGTGACCATTTGTGTCGATTCGTGGCTAAAAACCAATTAAGCATCCCTATCCACAACCTTTGCCACTGCGGCAACCTTCTCTCCGGGTTCAAGGTCAATGAGCCGGAGACCCTGTGCACCTCTTCCATAAACGCTTATCTGTGAAGCCTCCATCCTGATCACTTTCCCATGAGTGGTAATGAGTATAACCTGCATGTCGTTAGTTACCTGAAACGCGCCGACTACCCGGCCGTTCTTATCGGTAGTTTTTATCGTCATGACCCCTTTGCCGCCGCGTCCGGTTAAACGATACTCAGAAACAGGCGTTCTCTTACCGTAACCCATTTCTGCAACGGTAAGTACCTGGGCATTCGGATTCTGAATCACTTCAAGACTTACAACCCCGTCTCCATCATCAAGCCTGATCCCGATAACCCCGGTAGCAGTCCTTCCCATATCCCTCACATCGTCTTCTCTAAACCTTATGGCCTGACCAAAACGCGTGGTGAGCAGAACATCATCTTCCCCGATCGTTATGCCTGCTCCAATGAGTTCGTCATCGTCCCTCACGTTTATAGCTACTATGCCGCCGACGCGTGGGTTTGAATACGCCATAAGTTCTGTTTTCTTCACAATGCCTTTTTTAGTAGCCATAATCACAAACTGATCCTCTTTAAACTCACGAACCGGAAGGACAGCAGCGATGTTTTCGCCTGACGAAAGGTTGAGCAAATTGACCACGGCTTTTCCTTTTGCGGTCGGCCCCGCTTCGGGAATTTCATGTACCTTAAGCCAATAACACCTTCCGAGGTTAGAAAAAAAGAGCACGTAACTGTGAGTGGAAGCTACAAATATCGTTTCTATAAAATCCATATCTTTTGTAGTCATCCCGGTTTTGCCCTTTCCGCCCCTTCTCTGGCTCCTGTAGACGCTGAGCGGTGTGTTCTTTATATAACCTTCATGAGTGATAGTCACTACCATGTCTTCATCGGCTATCAGGTCTTCTATCGAGATCTCTTCGACGCTATGTATGATCTCAGTCCTTCTCTCGTCGCCGTACCGGTTCTTAATCTCTTGGAGCTCGCCTATGATAATATCTAGAATGAGTTGATCCTTTTGGAGAATTTCTTTTAGATTATTGACGGTTTTAATAAGCTCATTCCTCTCTTCTATTATCTTTTCTCTCTCAAGGGCTGTGAGTCTCTGAAGCCTCATCTCCAGAATCGCTTGAGCCTGCCTGTCCGAAAGAGATAGTTTAGATATCAATCCTTCTTTAGCTTCCTGCGGGCTTTGCGATTTTCTAATTAAAGCTATTACTTCGTCGAGATGATCCAGCGCAATTTTAAGGCCCTCTAAAACGTGGAGCCTCTCCTCCGCTTTACGGAGTTCATACTGTGTTCTTTTTGTGACAATTTCTTTCCTGTGTTCTATGAACTGAGCTATAAGGTCTTTGAGAGGCAGAACCCTCGGCTGGTTCCTCACTAGCGCGAGCATTATGATCCCAAAGGAGGTGTCCATCGGGGTGTGCTTATAGAGTTGATTCAATACGACTTCGGCATTTTCGCCTCTTTTTATTTCTACCACAACTCTGATTCCTTCTCTATCAGACTCATCACGAATATCTGCAATACCTTTTATCTTTTCATCTTTCACCAAGTCGGCAATGCGCTCGATGAGTTTTGATTTGTTAACCTGGAAAGGAATCTCGGTTATGATTATGTTTTCTTTCTCACCCTTTTTCTGTTTTTCAATCTTTGCCCTGGCTCTAACCTTAATGATTCCCCGACCGGTAGCATACGCCTCTCTTATAGCCTCTTTCCCACATATAAAGCCGCTAGTAGGGAAATCCGGCCCCGGTATATACGCCATCAGTTCGTCGAGAGAAATAGCGGGTTTCTTAATCTGTGCAATTGTGGCTTCCGCAAGCTCTGCCAAATTGTGGGGCGGGATGTTGGTCGACATCCCCACGGCGATTCCTGAAGAACCGTTTAGGAGCAGATTGGGAATTTTAGCAGGTAGAACAACTGGCTCTATGGCGCTGCCGTCATAGTTAGGTATGAATTCAACTGTTTCTTTATCTATGTCATCCAGCATCTCGCTCGCAATCCTGGCAAGCCTGACCTCCGTATAGCGCATAGCAGCAGGAGGGTCTCCGTCAATGGAGCCAAAGTTTCCCTGTCCGTCCACTATCGGATAGCGCATGGAGAAATCCTGCGCCATTCTCACGAGGGCATCGTAGATGGCAGCGTCTCCGTGCGGATGGAATTTACCCATCACATCACCTACAATCCTGGCAGACTTTTTGTAGGGTTTGTTCCATTCATTGCCAAGTTCGTACATCCCGTATAGGATTCGCCTGTGAACCGGTTTTAAACCGTCCCTAGCATCAGGAAGAGCGCGGCCGATTATGACGCTCATCGAGTAGCTGAGGTAGGATTCCTTCATCTCATCTTCGATGTTTACGGGCAATATCTGGGAAGCTGTAGCCATTTAAGTACAAACCTCCTATTACAACAAAAATAAAATTATAAACTAACCCAAGCTACTATTTGTAGAGAATTAATAGGCGCACTTCATTGCGAAGAATGATAGCTACAAAACAATCTTGCTGTACACATTGTAATTCCAAAAAATTGCTTCGCTTCTTAATAAGTCTCTTGCAATGATATTCCATGTAAGTAGCAACTTGAGTTAACAACAAATAAGCATGAATTATCGCTTCTTTTTATCAATTCGTGGCTGGATAATTACAAAAGATGTACAAGTCTATATGAGAGATGGGTTAGTGTCAAAGCCTAACAGTCCTTCGTTTCGGGATAATACAAGCTGCTACGAGCGCTAAAAAAACTCTACTTGACAAATTCAATATTTAGTGTGCATAATATTCTCATTCAGTAAGCTTAGGCGCAACTCTATAATAACCGATTAGAAACTTCCTCTAATTTGATTATTGAAATTAATCTTAAAAACTCTGTATAATTCGAGGGTCAAAATTCCATGGCAAGAGTATCTAAAGTACATCAAAATCCCGATGAAAGTGGAACTGTCGAGGTAGAATCGCAGTTTCTGAACTTGAACGAGTTGAGAAATAGGAAAGCTACAGAACTTATGAAGATGGCCAGAGACTTACAAATCGAAGACACTTCCAGAATGTCAAAACAGGATCTCATATATGCGGTCTTGAAAGCGCAAAGCGAGAAAGAGGGTGTAATTTATGCTGAAGGTGTGCTAGAAATACTTTCGGAGGGTTATGGTTTCTTGAGGTCGCCCAAGTACAGTTATCTCCCGGGTCCCGACGACATCTACGTTTCTAAATCTCAGATACGATCTTTCAACCTCAAAACCGGCGATATTGTGGGAGGTCAGGTTCGCCTACCTAGAGAAGGAGAGAAGAATCTAGCGCTCCTAAAAATAGAACATGTAAACTATGATACTCCTGAGTCTTGTAGAGATCGAGTGCCATTTGAAAGTCTAGTTCCGCTTCATCCTGAAGAAAAAATCCATCTAGAGTACGACCCCAACGACTTCTGTACTAGGGTAATGGATTTGTTCATTCCAGTTGGTAAGGGACAGAGGGCGCTTATAGTTGCGCCGCCAAGAACCGGGAAAACCATACTTCTCCAAAGAATCGCCAATGCTGTAACGAAGAATCATCCCGAAATAGTTCTCATTGTGCTTTTAATAGATGAACGTCCTGAAGAAGTAACAGACATGGAAAGATCAGTAATAGGAGAGGTTGTAAGTTCCACCTTCGACGAACCTCCTCAGCGTCACATTCAAGTTGCCGACATGGTTCTTGAAAAAGCAAAAAGACTTGTAGAACATGGGAAAGACGTGGTTATTCTACTCGATAGCCTTACGAGGCTGGCTCGTGCGAGCAATACCGTAACACCAGCAAGCGGAAGAGTGCTGTCGGGAGGAATGGAAGCAAACGCTCTTCAAAGACCCAAGAGATTTTTTGGCGCTGCAAGAAACACTGAGGAAGGAGGCAGTCTCACGATAGTCGCAACGGCTCTGATCGATACTGGGAGCAGAATGGATGAGGTTATTTTTGAAGAATTTAAGGGTACTGGAAATATGGAGGTTTATCTCGATAGAAAACTCGCAGATAAAAGGGTTTTCCCAGCAATAGACCTTCAGCGTTCAGGAACTAGAAAAGAAGAACTGTTAATTTCAGAAGAAGTTCTTAATAGAGTCTGGCTGTTACGGAAAATACTTAGCCCAATGAGTACAGTCGAAGCCATGGAATTCCTTCTTGATAAAATGCGCGGAACGAAGTCTGACAAGGATTTTCTTAATTTGATGAACCAGTAACGCCCGAGTTACAGAATCAAACAATATTCTGTTTTCAAATTTCCATCTGAAAAGTTATTTCTTTTTTATTTCAATATATGAAATAAAAAAGCCTGCAACTTAACTCAAAAAATCAATTGCAGGCTTTTATATTTCCAAAACAATAGGGAGGAACAAAAGAGGCTACTTCTTCTTGGTCGTTTTCTTCGCTGGCGCCTTTTTGCTCCCTCCTTTCTTCGCCGCACTGCTCTTCTTGGTAGCCGCTTTCTTCGCGGGTGCCTTCTTCTTGCTTGTTGCCATCTTCTATCTCACCTCCTTTAATGAAAGTATTAAAAACAAAAAATCCCTCGTTTCCGTCGAGGAAAACGAGGGAAAATCTTTTATTTGATAATAGTTAGTCATCATTATCAATGTTTTTCTACAACTTTAATTTGTTTTGGAAAATTTGTCAAGTATTTTTTTTATTTTTTTTGCATATGTTGTGTATGGTGACATCTTATACACCAAATGATGTAACGAAAAAGAAATTTACACCGATTGGTTTTCTGAATCTTTAGTTGTTTGCTAAATGATATTTTTATCTGACCATTCACCCTATATTTTTTTTGAAGTTCTTTTAGAGTACATTGAATACGCGCCTAATTTATTGAAAAACCCGATTTTGAAAAATATACGCTTAAGTCTAGTTTTGTTAGCAAATGCGTAATTAGATTATTCTCCCTATATTTTCATTAGAAAATATAGGGACTTCTATTTTGCAATTGCGAACGATTAACTTGACAAATCTCTTTGGTCGATTATATTGAAGATACTGATAAGTATTCGAACTAAACAACAAACTCGTCCGCGGAATTGTAAGATGGTTTATTTTTGCAAACTGATTAAGCTCAGAGCGGACGAAAAATTAGAGGAGATTTTGCTTTTCTAAGTTTAGATTATTTTAATTTTTAACCTAGAATTGAGACCTTTTTAAGACTTCAATATACGTCAACTCCATTTATAAAGCGACTTGTAAAAAATAAAAAATCCCAACTTGAACGTAATTGAAATCATGGACTCTACCAAAAATGAAAAAACTTGTCTTTGACCAGAGAAAAAAGAAACGATCTGTTCAAGGAGCTTTTTTGTTGTTTGGACATATGTTTTACACACAGTAATTTTCATATGCCTTTTATCCATAGAAAAACCCAACCAAAGTCCAATTGATTAATAAGACTGTAAAAGGTTGGGTCTATAGTCAAGAACTAAACTGTAAATCCAGACACGGATTGATGATGACTAATACTAGTTAAGGAGATTGCTATGTTAAGAAAATCGCTCGATATCCTAATGTTTACCGCATATGGTTTTTTCAAAGCTTCCTTTCTTTTATCCATAGTTTGCCTCTCGGGATTCTTCTTATTCAAAATGAAAAGTGTTTCTGATGTAAAAATAGCCAGCAACGAGCCAGTTGGCGTTTTAGTGGGGTCAGCTGCAATAAATATTCCAAAAGAGAACTTAGTTGAAAAAAATAAGGGGCTAAAAACAGGCGAAGCAGAGATTTTTAAATTGATACTCAGGTTGTCTAACGAGATTTCTACATCAGAGGCACGAAAGCTCGCCAAACTTATAAGAAAAGAGTGCGATAATTATGACCTCGACCCATTCCTCATCTTGGCGATCATTCAGGTCGAGAGCAGATTTGACCCTATTGCAGTGTCCAACAGAGGTGCGATCGGGCTTATGCAAGTTATGCCTGGGACGGCAGACTTCATCGCAGAAGAACTGGGAGTTTCTATTAATTCAGGAAAATCTCTATATGATCCTTTAATTAACGTAAAGCTCGGGATATACTATTTTTCAATATTACTGGAGCGTTTTGAAACTACCCACGATGCACTTGTTGCATACAATGTCGGACCGACCAGGTTTTCAAACACGAAAAGCCTTCAAAAGCGAACGCCTTCTTATGTGAGAAAAGTGCTCAGTTTTAAAAACTTATTGGAATACGAGAAAATAAAAACACAAAAGAGTTAAAAACTTCAACACATAAGATCATTACGGTGGTCTAGGCAATCCTTCTGTTGTGAACCACAATATGAAATTCGGAATTTCTTTGCCAAATTTCGGCAAGTATGCGACAAAGGATTCAATCCTCGAAGTAGCGCTAACCGCAGAAGAGCTCGGCTTTGATTCGGTCTGGGTGAGTGACCATATCGTGATTCCGGATTCCCATGAAGGTTTTGGAGATTTATTCTTCGAACCTCTCACAACCCTCGCCCACATAGCTTCGCGCACCAAGAATATCCTCCTAGGTTCAAGCGTAATAATACTTCCTTATAGAAACCCGATAGTGCTTGCAAAAATGATTTCAACTCTAGACGTTCTATCAAACGGAAGGGTCATATTCGGAGTTGGAGTTGGCTGGCTGGAAGATGAATTCCATGCACTAGGGGTTTCATTCGATGAAAGAGGTTTCATTACTGACGAATGGATAGAGGTCCTGAGAGCGCTCTGGACAAGGGACAAAGCCAGTTTCAAAGGGCAATACTCGGAGTTTTCAAATATTAATTTCTTTCCAAAACCATCTCAAAAGCCCTGGCCTAAAATCTGGGTTGGAGGAAACGGTAAAAAAAGCGATCGAACGGGCATTAAAATTCGGAGACGGATGGCATGCCGTCGCACTTACACCAGAGGAAATGACGGAGAGAACGATTTACATTAATGAACTTTTGGCGAAGGAAAGGAAAAAGAGCCGGGATTTTGTAATTTCTCTAAGAAAAAATCTTCAGGTCGTCAAAGAGAAAAGAACACGTATTCCAGATGACAGAGAAACACTACGAGGCACTCCTGACAAAATAACTAAAGGTATAGACAGGCTTAGGGAGTCGGGAGTTTCACATTTGATATTCCAGGTCTTGACCGGGACTCTAAAAGGTGTGTTTGAAACCATGCAAATATTCTCCAAAGATATTAGACCAAAGATTGATTCGTAGAGTAAAAAACTTGCTCTGTAATGTTGACATGATCCTAATCCACCAGCGATAATTATAAAGCCCAGGTCTTATGTCGGTACAATCTGAGACAATCCCCTTTCGAAAAGGATTTAGGAGGGCAAGATAATGTCAGAAAACAGCGCTAGATTCTTAGCCGCAGCAGTGCAGACGGCCCCAGTCTTTCTCAATAAAGAGGAGACTATCGGAAAGGTTTCAATCCTAATTGAAGAGGCTAGTGAAAACGGCGCGGAATTAATAGTCTTTCCCGAAGCTCTAGTTCCGACCTACCCGTATTGGCCAAAGGACTTGGGGACAGGACCCGAGAGAAAACTGGTGCTGGACGCCTTTACCGAGCTCTATAAGAACTCGATTGAAATTCCGAGTAAAGATACAGATAAGCTCTCAGAATCCGCTCGAAAGTCCGGAGCCTACGTCATAATAGGAGTGAATGAAAGAGACGGCGGCACTCTTTACAATACCATGCTGTTCATCGACAAAAACGGCAATATGGGTAAACGCAGAAAGCTAATGTCAATCGATAGTGAAAAATGTATATGGGGAATGGGAACGGTTGAAGACCTTAGCGTGTTCGATACCGAATTTGGAAAATTAGGTGGATTTTTCTGCTATGAACATCATCTTACTTTAGCCAAATACGCCATGTTTACCAAAGGCGAGCAGATACATGCAGGCCTCTGGGCAGGACACGGCTTTGTGAAACCGACAATGGACTTTGCGAGCAGACAATATGCCTTTGAGGGTCAAGTCTTCGTAATTGCATCCTCTCTATACATCAATGAAGACATGATTCCCGATAGCTTCCCGCTCAAGAAATACACTAAGTGGGACTTTCCCGGTGGAAGCGGAATAATAAGCCCCAGGGGCGAATACCTCGCGGGGCCGCTCTATGACAAGGAAGGAATTTTATATGCGGAGATTGATACCGAGATTATAATAAGGGCTAAGGCAGTAATAGATTCTGTTGGGCATTTTTCAAGGCCTGATATATTGAGTCTGAACATAAACGAACAGAATTACTCTTCCAAAATTAAAAAGAGGAATTCTGCAGAAGAGTTTTCGAAAGAATGTGAAAAACTTAGGGAAGCAATAACCATGCTCAGAGAAAAACAAGAGAAACTAGAAACAAAAATAGATACGCTTATTGGTAGTCTCTCCACAGGTTACAAAAGGGTTAGGAGATAGGGCAACTAAGAATTCAAATTATCCATGAGTTTCACTCTTTACCGACTCAATTAAACGTTGCTTGACATTCCAGAGTCCGTCTGTGAGAGAAACATGATAAACATGAGGATTCATAATACGCTTCACCCCAGCGTCAAGACGGTCGAGGTCTAACTTTCGCAGCTGACGCATTTCTTCTATCGTGGGTAGGTCATACACCAGTTTTCCATCCCTCAATACTTCCACAAGTAGAGGCTCGATCTCAGTTACATCCAGCTGATTTAATACCCGGTATTTGGTATGATCCCATTGATGACGCAGGATGATTAGTCCGGGTTCTCTCAACTCTTCCTCTTCAAGACTGATCAAGTCGGCACTTGCGCTTCCTCTTTTATCATACAAGCGCCAGACGCGTTTATGACCCGGATTAGGTGTTTTGCCCAATGATTCTGAAATTTTTATAGCAGGAATCCATCTAGACTGGTTGTATACTGCGACAAGCTTATAAACGCCGCCTAAAGCCGATTCTCCCCACGAAGTAATAAGTCTTGTTCCTACTCCATATACTAGGCGCTTGATAAGGCGGTCAGCGTCAACGCTGTAGCGTGGAGCTTCTTCCATAATTTGGGTAATTATTTGCAAGACAACAAGTTCATCTAAGTCGTTTGATAAAACTATTGAAACGTCGGGAAAACCCGCCTCGTCGAGCATCTTGGATGCTAGTATGCTCAAATGAGCAAGGTCTCCCGAGTCCAGTCGGATTCCCACCGGTTTGTGTCCCCTGCGTCTCAGTTCTTCAAAAACCCTTATTGCATTTGGGATTCCGCTTTCCAATGTGTTGATGGTATCGACCAAGAGCAAACAGTCATCAGGATAGAGGCTTGCAAATGCCCGAAAGGCTCCAAGTTCCCCCTCTCCTAAAGCCATGAACAGCTGTACCATGCTGTGAGCGTGGGTGCCTTTTGGCGGGTATCCGAGAACATGAGATATCCCGACGTTGGAACTAAAATCTGCGCCGCCGATAAGAGCGGCTCTTGCTCCCGCATTAGCTCCCTTGTCATGTCCCCTTCGCATCCCGAACTCCAACAGGAGTTGTCCTCTACTGCTCTCTCTAATCCGCGCCGCTTTTGTAGCTATCAGAGTCTGATAATTAAGGTGATTGAGGAGTGATGATTCAAGAATCTGTGAAATGGCCATCGGGCCCTGAACAACAGTGATTGGGACATTCGGATGCACTACGCGCCCCTCGGGAATGGCTCGCATTGTAATGCTGTCAAAGTTGCCATTTGCGCGCAGCCAGCCAAGGAAGTCTTCTTGAAAAACGCGGGTACCTGCTCGTCCGGTCTGACTGCGAAGGTGGCTAATCTCTTCATCCGAAAATCTAGCACCCCGCATCCAATCGAGCAGCCACTCCAATCCAGCGTTGATACAGTAGCCTGCCTTGTGAGTGCCGTAATCTGGATAGTTACGAAAGAAATAGTCGAACTGAGCCTGTTTCTCGTGAAGTCCCATTCTGTAGTAGAGCTGAGACATAGTGAGCTGGTACTGATCGGTAAATAAGACACCCTCTGCCACTTTACGGTCAGATTTTCTCATTTCGACACGTCTTCAATTATTTGATAGAGGACTTTCACGGCCGCAATGACTTCATCCAGTTCAACATGCTCCCAAGGCGTATGGGCCACTGCCAGTTTGCCGGGGCCAAACACTACGCTTGGGATCCCTCCCGATACAAGGTGTCCTGCGTCTGTCCAGCTTTTTATCCCTGAAACTCTTGGTTCCCGACCCTGAGCTTTGCGACAAGCTCGCTTTAAGATACCCACTATCTTCTCATCTCCTCTTAACTCAAAAGGTGAATCAACATCAACAAACTCTGCATTCACACCCTCCCTCTCGAAGAGTTGAGTTAGTTCTCTCTTGGCCACATCCAAATCCTGTCCGGGAAGAATACGTAAATCAACCAGAAGCTCGCATTTGTGAGGGACGAGCAGAGCATTTCCACCCCCCTTAATCTCCAGGATGTTAAAACCGCCTCTTCCGATTAATGGGTGACACCCCTGGATAAAACTCAGGGTCTTGAACTCTCCGATTAGAGAAAGGGCTTTCATAATCGGATTATCTCCAGCTTCAAAGTCGCCTCCATGCACCGGATTCCCAAGGATTTCAATACGCACCTCAATCGAGCCTGCCTCTGCTGAGCAAATCAGAAGCTCTGTCGGCTCAAAAACTACTGCGCCCTTAGCCCGAATTGCATCAGGAAGCATCTTTGATCCTAAACCCTCCTGTTCCTCATCCACGGTGAAAGCAATAGCGCAGTCTTTTACTTTTACACCCCTTTCATTTGCAATCTCTAAGGCCAGAATAAGTGCGGCAATACCAGCTTTTGTATCAACACTGCCTCTTCCATACAACCGTCCTCCCTCAATCCTTGGGTTATATAGCTCCGGACTTCCAAAGTCGGAGACGGTATCGACATGTGCCGAGAAAAGGACTTTTGGATGTGGACTATCGGTCCAGATCAGGTTGTACCGGTCATCAACAACCTTTTGACGAAACGGAAATAATCCGAGCGATTCTAGACGATTTTCCAGATAAGCTAATATTTCATGTTCGTTGCCGCTCACGCTCTCGATCTCTACAAGTCTCGAAAGCTCCTTGATTATCCTCTTCTCCACGTCCATAATTTGCCCCAGCTCAAAGATTCAAAAAAGTACTAAAAATAACACTGTATGTCAACGCTATGATTCCAGTTCCCAGAGTCTCATAGCTCTGGTTTGGAGAATCAAAAAGCGGGTTGAGAATCCGAATGAAGATGGTAAATTAGATTTTATAATAACAACAGTTGAGCGGGAAACCATAATCATGATCGTGAGGGAAGCGACGAAAAAAGATGTTAAAACTTGCGCTAGGATAGAGAAGCAGGAATCCACTGAGAGCATAGAAATAATAGAGGACGAAATAGAAAAGCAGATTGGGGAGGAAGATCATTTTATCTACGTTGCAGAAGAACAAGCAAAAGTGGTTGGTTTCATATCTTCAGAGTGGCAGAGGTGGAATAATTCCCTTTACATAGACAGTTTATACATTGACGAAAACCATAGACACAGAGGATATGGTTCTCAACTCCTGAAACGAATGATAAAGAGGTCGAGGGAAATAAAATCCAAAAAAGTTCTTATCGATGTCGAAGCGGGAAATACAAATGCCATTGTTCTATATCTGAAACACGGCTTTGAGATAAACGGTTATGTCCAAGATTTTTACAGAAGTAAAGAACAAGGGGACGCCGTGTTTCTAGTCATGTATAACAAATATTCAAGATAAAGCCCAAATTCATGCTGTGAATTAATCTTATCCAAACCCAAAAACTAAGTTGAAGTTTGACAATTGCTATGCAAGTCTTACTAAAGATACTGTCTACCGATTTCTCAATTCCTCTAACCAGCGTAAACGCAGATACCTAATCTGTTCGATGTGTTTAATGTTAAGTCCCCAAAATAAACCTTGACAATTAAGTTCCATACTTTATTTTTATATATAAAATTAATTTTAATACTTAGCAAAAGTTCGTTTCGTTGACTACGCTGTGGAAATTAAGTGACATGGAAGTAATAAGAAACCCAATCAGCTTTAGCATTTCTAACAAATTCCGTGTTAAAAAGAATTGTATCATAGCTTTATTTCTAATTGCATCTATTGGAACAGGAAAAGTAATTTCGTCATACTGGGAGTTTCAGGACATATCCTTTCCATTTAGCTTGTGTTCGTCTCTCTCACACTCTAATTCACTCAATATTCTAATTCAAGACAAATACCTATCCATAGAAAATGATGATCTTTTAGCCGATGCTCCCAAAAAATTTAACTCCCAGATCTCGACTTTTAATCCAGGGATTTTAAATCCTCATCCGGTCGGCCCACAATATGTGAATCTATTTGATAGGATAAACTCCTCTCCTTATCCTTCGTTTTTTGCTTCATTGCCTTTAAGGTCCCCACCCGTCTTTTCCTGATTTAACAGGCCTAAGCTTGAAAACATGCGGACCCGTACTTTAATCTGTCAAAAAATACGGACACGCGTAAGAAGCCTAAAATCTTTCATTCGTTGGTAGCTGCTTTTTTTCAAAAACAGAAACCAAATTCAGAGAAGATCGGTTACAGAAGGAGGTAAATTAAAATGGAAATATTTAATACACTTAGAATAGAAAAAAGGGAATGGGAAAACATTAGGATTTCGCTCCAAGGCTGCGGTGATATTGGAGAATTCGATTCCATGAATCACCTTCATGACAATACCCCTCTGATATCCGGGGGTTTGCCTTTGGTCAGAAATCTCATAGAAATGGAAAACAAACTCTCAAAGCACGGCTATTTTACTCGCGAATCAGCCTATGTTTTCTCCAACCTCGCATCAAGAGCTGGAGAGAGGTTGGGGCTCAAAAATGGACTGGCTCAAACCTTTGGCAGTGGGTATAGCTGGGTAAGAACAGGCTGCCTTGACCTCAACGGTAAAGAAGGACACAAGCAAATAATCAAACAGCTTTTCTTCTTTAAACTCTTCTTTCCGGTCGGCGGGTTTTTCAACTGGGACTTCGATTCCTCAGTTGTTAAGAGAAAAATGAGCCTTGTCTTTTGTAAATTTACCAAATGGCAGGATAACCCGGCTATGTATGTCCAGGACGTGAGAGAATACAGGGAACAAATAGAGCCACTCTGGCGCGGTTTGCTCCATGCGCTGAGTTTTCCTTCGAGCGATAACAACGAGGAACACACTATCTGGGAAAGAATCGATTATCAGGTCTAGAGGTTTATTTTCTGTACCTCCCGAGAGTTCCCCGAATAGACATAAAATATTTAGGGAACTCTCCATAATAAAAAGAGGGATTTCACATGGCAAATGATACATCACTTGTCTTAATTTCATGCTATGTTTATATCAAACCATTGAGGAGGTAGTTATGAAGCGGTTTTTATCTTTCGTGATTCTGACTTGTTTTGTTCTCTCAGGGGTTTTAATTGCCTGTCAGAAACCCCTGGAGAAAAGCGATGAGAAGATAAATCAAGATGAAAAAGTAGCGGAAACTGTCAAAGATAAAGTTGAATCAAAAAGAATAGAGGGGCTTCCGTCACTATCTGGCTTGGTGCAGAAACTAAAACCAAGCGTCGTTAACATAAGCACAACAAGCGTTATTCATCAACGAGGCTTCTCGTATAAATCCCCCTTTGGAGGCGGTCAAAACGACCCATTCGAGGATTTGTTCAAAAATTTTTTCGGCAATTTACCGGAGCAGGAATTTAGACAAAGAGGTCTGGGCTCAGGTTTTATTATAAGCGAAGACGGATACATAGTGACGAACAATCATGTAATTGACAAAGCAGAGGATATTGACGTAATACTCGAAGACGGAGAAAAATACAGCGCAAAGACCATCGGAAGGGACCCCAAAACTGACCTCGCCCTGCTCAAGGTCGAACCCAAAGAGAAACTCCCGGCAGTTACATTCGGCGACTCTGATAAATTTCAGATTGGAGACTGGGTTGTAGCTATAGGAAATCCGTTCGGACTAGGGCACACGGTTACCGCAGGGATAATAAGCGCAAAGGGAAGAGTGCTCGGCTTCGGCAATTACGACGATTTCGTTCAAACAGACGCTCCGATTAACCCCGGGAACAGCGGCGGGCCGCTTTTTAATCTCAATGGTGAAGTAGTAGGAGTAAATTCAGCCATAGTTGCAGGAGGTCAGGGTATTGGGTTTGCGATACCTATTAATATGGCAAAGCATGTGGTAGAACAGATCAAAGACAAGGGCAAGGTTGTCCGCGGATGGCTCGGAGTACTGGTGCAGCAGGTAACACCTGAGATTGCTGCAGGCATGAAACTCAAGGAAGTTAATGGCGCTCTGGTTTCGGATGTGACCCCAAACGCACCCGCAGATAAAGCAGGAATAAAAAGAGGTGACGTTATTATCGAGCTCAACGGAAACAAAATTGAGAGTGTATCTCAACTTACAAGCTCAGTTGCGCTGACAGCACCGGGTACGGCAGAAAAACTCAAGATTGCAAGGGACGGAGAAGAAAAAGAGATTTCTGTGACTATTGGGGAGCTTCCCGAAAACATAGCCGGGCAACAAACCGAAGAAACGGCTCGGGGATCAACGCAAGAAAAGCTAGGACTCTCGGTCGATGAGATAACCCCAGAGATTGCACTGCGTCTCAACCTTAAGGAAAATCAGGGCGTAATCATCACGAACGTCGCTCCAGGAAGCTTGGCAGCCGAATCCGGGTTTAGCCGCGGCGATGTGGTTTTAGAGATAAACAGAAAACCAGTCAAAAACCTGGATGAGTATAAGAATGCCGCGCAAAGCCTAGAGAAGGGAAAATCGGCTCTTTTCTTGGTGGAAAGAGGAGATAACACGATCTACTTGGCTTTGAAAATCGAATGAATAATATCAATTTCCCCTGATTAATTTCGTTATCATGGTAGAGACGTAAAATATTGCGTCTCTACTAAACGGAGTTTAGCTTAGCTAATTTGATATAAGAAAAGACAAGAAAAACTATTGGTTCTCTACTTGTTTTACTTTGATTAGAGTAGCTGCTTCGCTTCCGACCCTTAAGGACTTACCTTTTACTTTTAGAACCACCGAACCCCCGAACGGTTCTTTGTTCTGAACTTTGAACACTGTATTTGGGACAAGACCTATGTCATCGAGGTACTGAAGCAATTTGGGGTCTTCATCAGGAACTTCCGACACTATCCCCTGCTCGCCTTCTTCCATCTCGGATAGAAAGACCAGTTCTTCTTCATCGAGCACAAGCTCCGGGGTTGGAATGGGAGAGCCGTGGGGATCTCGGGTCGGATGCTTCAAAAACTCCGCCATCCTCTTCTCTACTTCTTCCGATATCACGTGCTCCCATCTTTCTGCTTCTTCATGTACTTTATCCCAGGGTAGTCCCAGTGCTTCGTGGAGGTATTGCTCAATCAAGCGGTGATGGCGTATGACTTCGAGAGCGATCTTCTCTCCAGTCGAAGTGAGAATAACGCCTCTATAGGGTTCGTGTTGAACCAGCTGAAGTTCCACGAGCCTTTTTATCATCTGCGTCACCGTCGGAGGTGATACTTTCATAACTCTTGCAAGGTCGTTTGTGTTGGCTTTTCCCTTATCTCTAAGGAGGTTAAAAATTGCCTTTAAATAATCTTCCATGACTGAAGAGAGTTGCATTTGTGTCATGAGATTATACCTTGGTGATGGAGTAAATTATAGCTTCGCAGTCTTTGACAACCGCATCAAGCCATTTCTCCGATGTTTCCAGTTCGGTTTATAGCGCAAACTCGGAGACACTATTTTTTAACCTTAATAACCAGACTTTTTACTAAGACTCAAAATAGAAAAGTAAAAGCAGCCGACAAAACAACCCGCTCGTCGATGTTGTCGGCGTAAAGATCAGTAGTAACTCCCATTATTACAGTCAGCCATTCAGTTACAGGAGCGGTAAAGCCTGCAGTGATATTAAAAACAGAGATGTTATCCTCATCATCAGGGTTTTCAAAAGAGTATGCTGCTTCGATAACCGGCTGAAACCATGGTTTCAGAAAATAGCCAAATCCTACTTCCGATACGAAACCCACGCTATCATCCTCGATGAACGCCAGAACGAAATCCGCATCCATCGAGAACTTTTCGCTGAAGTTCTTGGTTAATATGAAACCCACTGGTTCAAAGACCCAGGGAGCACCGTCTCCGCTGGTTGGGAAAGTGATTCCTCCTTGGTACGCAAGCGAGAAAGGTGAGCTTTTTTCCTCATTGAGGAATTTATATTTTAATCCTGCCTCAATATCCCCAAAATCCGACCTTCTGCTTATCAAGTCTGAGTCTTCGACACTGAGATACCCAATATTAACTCCGCCCTCCAGATTGTCGAGCACTCCAAGAGTAAAACGGCTACCACCTTCAAACTGGACTGTATCGTCTCCATCATCCACAAACACCAGTCCAAAGAAGGGCTCAATCTCAAAACGCCCTTTTGCCACCGTATCCGTGCTTGGAACCACGACTTTAGAATTTGAAATACCTCCTACTGCCCAAGATTTTTCAGAATCTAAAATATAAAACGCAGTCAAAATTACCGACAAGAAATAACTCACCAAAGAAAGACTGACTGATTTCATTTTTCTCCTCCATTTCCTTTCCTTTGAAATTTCGACAAAACAGCATCCTTGATTTACCGTTTTATAACCCACGTTTCACTGATGATTTAGTTATTTCTAATAATAAATTTAGTCGAAACTAAATTTAGCTATTTCTCTAATTCTTGTCAAGCACTAATCACAATAGAGTAGAAGTCCCGATTTAAATTCGGATTAAAGAATAATCAAGAGCAATGCACAAAAAACCGCCGTGAAATTTATCCGAGATTCACAACTTTATAAATCCATTTTTGATAAAATCTCATATGTCGTTATACTCTTTTTATATAGAGTTTATTAATTATTTCAATGCCCGTTAATAACGAGACGTATCACGTTGTATTGTCGCCGTAATCATAATTTCGCAAGACGACTCTCTATGAATAAAATGGAGTAAGATAGATGCAGGCAAGAACAAAAGTTCCTCAAAAAACCAAAGAAAAAAACCAGAACACTTTGATTAATCACATACTCGCTAAAAATTACACTGAAGTTCGTAATTTTACTGAACAACTTTGTAAACCCTTGGTCACCGAGGATTACGTTATTCAGTCAATGCCGGACGTAAGCCCTATGAAGTGGCACATTGCCCACACAAGCTGGTTTTTCGAGACGTTTGTGCTTTCCAAGGTCAACACCAATTATGAATCCCCTCATCCGCAGTATAGCTATCTTTTTAATTCCTACTACGTACAGGCTGGAAAGAGACATGCCCGCCCGGAGCGCGGACTTCTATCGAGACCTACTGTGGAAGAGGTCTACCGTTACCGGCACCACGTAGACGAGAATATACTTGAGTTTTTAGACCATGCTGAAGAAGCACAGATGGAGAAGGTCGGCTCTGTAATTGAAATCGGCATTCATCATGAACAGCAGCATCAGGAACTAATGCTCACCGATATTAAGCACGTTTTTTCGGTAAACCCCCTCCGCCCTGCATATATCATCGAAAAGAGCACAAAGAATTCAGGGGTTTTTGCAGATTCGGAAATAAAATGGGTTCCATTTCCGGAAGGCGTTTACACCATCGGCTATGATGGAGATGGTTTTGCTTATGATAACGAGTTACCCATTCACAGAGAGTTTCTAGAACCTTTCCAAATCGCTTCTCGCCTTGTTACCAATCGCGAATATCTGGAATTCATGGAAGATGGAGGCTACGAACGCTCGGAGCTGTGGCTATCCGACGGCTGGAGTGCCGTTGAATCGAACAACTGGAAGTTACCTCTCTACTGCGAAGGTCAAAACGGCCGGTGGTGGAATTTTACCCTATCGGGCATGCGTGAGCTAAATCCCGACGAACCTGTATGCCACATTAGCTACTACGAGGCTGATGCCTATGCCCGATGGGCTGGCGCTAGACTTCCCACCGAAACCGAATGGGAAATCGCCGCATCTAAGCTACCGATAGTAGGAAATTTTGCGGATGACGGAGTTTATCATCCACAGGCTCTATCCGGCGAGACGAGTGATGGCGGAATAGAACAGATGTTTGGAGACGTGTGGGAGTGGACACGGAGTTCATACAGTCCCTATCCCGGATTTAAAACACTGGAGGGGGCACTTGGAGAGTACAACGGAAAGTTTATGTCGGGTCAGATGGTGCTTCGTGGCGGCTCTTGTGCCACGTCGAGGTCTCATATGAGAAAAACCTATCGGAATTTCTTCCCACCCAGCGCTCGCTGGCAATTCATGGGAATAAGGCTGGCGAAAGATGCATAATAACCTCATGGCTCTCAGAAAATTCGAGATTGAAGAGGACGACGTTTTAGCCGAGGTGCTGGAAGGTTTGCACAAAAGAGAGAAAGAATTGCCTTGCAAGCTATTTTACGACGAAAAGGGCTCCGCTCTATTCGATGAGATTTGTGGACTCGACGAATACTATCTCACTCGAACAGAGATGGCGATCATGGACGAGCACATCGAGGAAATCTCTGGCTTCCTCCGCAATAACTGCCTATTGATAGAACTCGGAAGCGGAAGCAGTAAAAAAATAAGGTTGATTCTCGATCATCTCCAGTCGCCTGCAGCCTATGTGCCGATTGACATTTCTTTAGAGCACCTGATGAAATCTGTAAGGACGCTGGCAGAGGATTATCCTCAAATTAAGATCGTGCCCGTTTACGCAGACTTCACTAAGCCTTTTCACTTGCCGAGCTTTAATCTCCCATGGTCGCATAAGGTTATTTATTACCCGGGGTCCTCAATCGGAAACTTCACGCCCAATCAATCAGTTGACTTGCTCAAGCGCGTTGCCTGCATCGCAGGCAAGGGAGGCGGGCTTTTAATAGGAGTCGATCTCAAGAAGGATCGTAAAACCCTGGAAGCCGCTTATAACGATAAAAAAGGTGTAACTGCCGCATTCAACTTCAATATTCTCGACAGACTAAACCGCGAGCTCTGCGCGGACTTTGACCTTAAGCAGTGGAAGCACCTTGCGTTTTATAACGCCCAAGAAAGCAGGATGGAAATATATCTCGAAAGCCGAGCAAACCAGTGCGCACGTATAAATGATTCAGAAATATTCTTTCTGAAAGGTGAGACCATATTGACCGAATATTCTTACAAGTATGCGCCTGAAGAATTTGCGGAACTTGTTTCAGGCATCCTTCATTTAGAACATGTTTGGATTGATAGAGAGCAAAGGTTTAGCGTGCAATACCTTTCTGTCCTTTAAAGATTTGGCAATTAAAGGTGGGCGTCTTGCTGATCCTGAACACGTTGCAACAGTTTTAGCAATCCCCAGGTTGGAATCAACACGGCTTTAATCCCAACTTACGGTTCGGATTCAGTACTTGAGGCGTAGTCTATTCCCGGTGCTTCAAATAGGTTGTGTAGCTCTTCCACCAATTAACGAGTCAACTGACCTCTTTTCCTGACAATCTTCTGTTTCACGATCATATCAACACTGGGGAACGCCTTCTGCGCAGCTAGAGGCACCTGCTTCCAATTTGAAGTGCCCTGTTGGTTCTTGAAGTAATCAAAGGGCATCGCACCCGGGCCACCTGCCTTGCCTACTACGATCCGCCCGACCATTCCCGCCTCTTCGTGGGGCATGCAGTAATAGTCGTAGACCCCTTCAACTGTGAGTGTCACATCAAAGTGATCCCCTTTGTTCACCAAAAAACCCGAGTTCCAAGGTGTTGCGCCCTTGGGGATGCGCAAAGAGTGCATATCATTCTCGGGATGATACGCTGTTGTTGTATGAACATTCTCCGTGACAATCCACCGAACGGTTTGACCAGGCTTGATGTGGACTCCTATGGGGTCAAACCAAACCTCGCTCCCAAGAGGATCGCTCTTCATATATATCTCGACGACCTCAACCGACCTCGCCGAAGAGTATGTTTCTAAACGAGCTGGTTTTGGAATTAAAAGGCCGGTGAGCGCTGCCCCGCCGGCCCTGATGAACTCGCGTCTTGTCAGCATTCATCCTCCAGGACTACTTTAGCGCTGCTGCCTTCTCAGGTGAGATATACCATAGGATGACGTGGTAGTGGGGCTCGGGCACACCCGGATGACCGGCGTTGTAATACATATCGACGTGGTCTACCTTCGGTCCCTGTGCGACGGCCAGATTGTTGATGGCTTTGTGGTCATTAATATCCTTGAGTGGAATCATATAAACCGTGCTGACGAGATGACCTTCACGATCATAAGCCAGAAACGGACCCGCTGGAAGTGTAGCAGGATTCACGTACAGTGTCCCAAGTCCAGGGAGAAAATCCGGCAATTCCACAAGCGAGTTGACCTTCTTGAACTCGCCGCCCGGTGGAGCAGTCTCCTGAGCCAACGTAGTATTCGCGTAGCCTCCTACAACCAATAGACAAAAGGCTGATAGTATAAAACTCACGATGAATCGTCTCATCTTAGTACCTCCTTTTTTGGATTTAGGATTAATTGTCTTTATATTCTATAGAGCTCCGAGTCGGATATTGGTTACATACAGAATAATAAAAAAATTTTGTAACCTTTTTCCCGGAAACGACTCTACATTATGTTAGGGTTGTTGGATGACACAAAGGACTGTGCCTAAAATGAGCACCAAGATAGATGTCGACGCGATGTCGGATGAAGAGGTGGTAAAACACGTTCTATCTGGCGAAACCATGTTGTTTGAGGTTCTCATGCGCCGCTATAACCAGCGTCTCTACCGCGCCGCTCGCTCTATCCTCGGAGACGACAACGAGGCAGAAGATGTCGTGCAAGATGCCTATGTCCGTGCCTACGAACATCTTAACCAGTTTTCCGGACTGGCCAAGTTTTCAACCTGGCTAACTAGAATCGCCGTGCATGAAGCCTTGGCGCGCCATCGTCGTCGCAGTCGGTTTGTAGAAATTGACTCGACACCAGAATCCGAGATAGACAACGTCAGCACATTGGAATCAAAGACACAAAACCCAGAGCAACAGGCTCTCGCCAGAGAACTGAGTGCCGTATTGGAAAACTCGGTTGATGCGCTCCCCGATGCATATCGTTCGGTTTTCATGCTGAGGGACATTGAAGAAATGACCACATCCGAAACCGCTGAGTGTCTCGATATCAGCAAAGAGGCCGTCAAAACTCGCCTACACCGTGCGCGGGCTTTGCTGCGCGAAGAACTCTACTCACGCATCGGTCTTGCAACAACGGGAGCATTCCGGTTTGCGGGCCTGCGTTGCGACCGCGTTGTCTCAGCAGTGCTCGACAGAATCGTGCAGCAGCACTAAAATCTCAATCCATAATCGGTGGTGAGCAGTAGTCAACAGCACTTTTTGAGGATAACGCTAGGGTGAGAGTTGATGTTGAGTTAAAAACAACTGATTGAAAAGGTTACGCGTTTAACTACTTATTATTCATTTTGATTTGTGTTAATTTGTGTCTGAATCATCATGGGACCAAAACGAATCGAGCCAAAACCTGGACAGGAATCCGTATGGGATTATCCCCGTCCTCCTCGCGTCGAGGATTCCAAAAAACATATAAAGGTAATTTTCAATAATGAGGTTATTGCCGAAACCAACGAAGCAAAGAGGGTTTTGGAAACCAGCAGCCCGCCTGTGTATTACATTCCCCTTAAAGATATCAAAATTGAGTGCATCATAAAAACTACAAAAAAAACATTTTGCGAGTGGAAGGGCGTTGCGTCCTATTACTCCGTCGTCGTAGGGAATAAACGTGTGGAGGACGCAGCTTGGTTTTATCCCGACCCTATGCCAAGGTACAGGTCAATCAAAGATTACGTGGCTTTTTATCCTCAAAAGATGGATGCTTGCTACGTCGATGGAAAACTGGTAAAGCCCCAGCCCGGAAGTTTCTACGGAGGTTGGATCACGAGCGAAATCGTCGGCCCCTTCAAGGGCGAGCCGGGAACCGAGGGGTGGTTGAAAAGTCTGAAGATCCTAAGTCACCTATAGAGGTGACTCTCTACTTTGCTTTCAAGTATAGTGGATTTTTATCTTACTGAGGCGGTACAAGTTGTCATATGTATAGTTCAGCGTACTGTTAAAAAAAGGTTTGCGTCCCCTTTTTCTCGTAATTTGGCGTCATTGCGAGGAGTGCAGCGACGAAGCAATCTAAAAAGCAAGATTACTTCATTTCATTCGCAATGACGTTTAGGGGAAGTCTCATTGCTAACTATGGAGCTTAATATCTGCACTTTGCAGAAAATCAAATTGCCCGTGACCATCCCTTGGATTGCTAATTATAAGAACTCATGCGCTCAAATGGATCTATTAAATCTTTTGAATACGGCATTTGAATGTTACAGGAAGCAAGGAGAAAAGACAAAGCCTTATATTTCAAGCACTGACCCTATCTTTCTGATCCCAATTTTTACCTTCATTCTCTGAAAAATTATACACTTGGACGGACGCTTTCTGTCCATCGAGGTGTCTATAATATTTGAAGCGTGGTAAAGAAATAGGGGAAGCTTAATTAAGGAGGGATGTAGATGATGGTGAGGAGAATAAGTTACGCTCATGTCGAAGATGTTTTGAACTTTGTCCTTATTACTCAGCGAAATAGTTGAGGAGTTTAAAGGTTAAAAAGCGATCGTTATACAAATGAATGGAGGCCAGGAATTCGGATTCTAATTTCTCTGTGAAATCTTCGACTGCGAGAGAATTATTAGAGAAGAGAAAGTACTATAGTATCACTCTTCGTACTCTTGATTTGAAAAGAAGTGTGAAATGATTGAGTTTATCCTGCTTTTTATAGCCGTAATGGTGTTTGTTATTCCGGCAATTCTTGTCTTTGGTGCGATTACGGCTCTGGTAGCGTTCTTTTTCTTGTATTGGCACTATATCCTGATTGGTATTGTGATAATTGTGGCACTCTGGATTTTGAGCCGGATAGCCAGAAATAGACAAAAGCCTAAAAATTATTTGCGGGGTTGAGCGAGATGAGTTCATTGCAATTAGTTCCCGATGAGGAAACTACATATTTGGTTTTGTATGAGTCCGAGCGTTATTCTCAAGTTTATCCCGAGTATAAGAAGTTCCATGATTTTTTAGACCGTTCTGAAATCCCCTATGTTTCCCTTTATCATCCCGATTATCCGATGTCCCCATGGATTCGAGATTGGCTTTCTGTGCTTCATTATAAGACTGAATCTGGTTATGGCTTTGTCTATTTTGATTTTGATCATTTATATGAAGATAAAGGTTTTATGAAATTTTATGAGCCCTTCAGTGATGAGTATTTTCCCAAAATAGCCAATATTCTGGGTCTTGAAGTTAAAACTTTCCCCGATTTTTCCCTTGATGGTGGCTCTTTAGTCTATGATTCTTCTAATGTTTTTGTTTCTAACAGAATTTTAGGTGTAAATTCCTGGCTGCCTTTCTCTGATTTGTTTTGTGATTTTTTGCACGGGTTGGGTTTAGATGTGAATATTAGGTTTGTTCCCGATTGGGGCGATTTAATCGGGCATATAGATTCGATCTATCGTTTTGTAGACGATAAGCTTTTTGTTGCGTATTCTCCCGATTTGGATACTCCAGGTTATTATAAAACGGTTTTATTCGGTAATAAGGTTTATTTTTTATTTCCCAGTTTGGGCGAGGGTCCTTTGAATCAAGCCTTCTACGACTACTTAGGTTTCGTGGTGATAGGAAATAAAATCCTTCTTCCTTCCTACGATGATGTTGTTCTTAATGACTTTGCTTATAAGTTTCTTTCTACGGTTCTTCCTGATTATAAAATTATTCCCTTGTTTCCTTCGATATGTAACGCCCTAGCTCGTCTTGGTGGTACGATTCATTGTGTTGTTTCGCAGTTCGCTCATATTCAAGATACCGGTATTTACGGTAAGCGGATTAATCTGAAGGAGTTGTGATTTTCTGCATGTCGATTTGGTGCAGCCTTGAGCCGCCTGGCAGAGGAACCTGATACGGGAAACCTGGGCAGCGACTCAAAGCGCGAGAAGGGCTCGAATGCTGTAAGAGCAGCGAGACCTCTGCGGGAAAACCGCCAGCCTAATGTCAAGAATACGCAAGTGCACAAGCGAAGTTAGACATGTAGTTCTTCCAACGGATTGATGAAGACGGCGGTCTTGAAGCGCTTCAGGCGATGGTTGCTGGCGCCCAGATACGCGTCGAGGAGCTCGAGGGCACCCTGCCACTGGGCTTCGGTGGCTGGCTTTGGTACGTCTGGCGCGTTTACGAAGCACACATACACCAAGAACGCCTCCTCCTTGCAAAGATCACGAAGGAAGTAAAGGTAAGCCGAGCGATTTGCGGCTTGGAAGAACTCGCCGTCCCAGTCATTGTGATTACCGACTCCGAGACTCATGCGGGTCTCGATCAAGGCGCAGCGAATACGGTCGAGTGAACGCACGCTAGCGTCCGAACCGCCCGACAAGAGCTCGGCGATGTATGCTTTGGCTTCGACGAGCACAATGCGCCCACTTTCCGTGCGACCAAGAGCGTCCCAGTGTGGCCCTCTAGATGGCCAGAAGTCAGCAAGACGCTGCTTGTGCTTTGCGAGCCCAAGTAGTTCCAGGAACTCCCCGTCTGAGTACTCGGCGTAGTCATCCTCACTCAGCGGAGAGAACCAGGTGATCGTGCGGTCATCCGTGCAACAGAGGACATTTGCGATACGTTCGTTGAGTAGCACTGCGGCATCGTTGACGGCAACCTGAATCCACTTCTGACTACGGTCGGCACCGCTCTTTGCTGGATGTCGTGGCATGCTCACACTCCCCCGCATAACTGTCTAGCTAGTATTAGACAGCAAAAATGCAGTCCAATTCCCTAATAGGAGTGTTATACTGCAAATTGCTGTTCGGGTTGATACTAGAATAAATGTAATTTCTAGTCAATAGGAAATATGAAAACCAAAAAACCAGGCTTCTTGTCCTCCTCCACTAAGCTTTCTTTTGGAGAACAAAAGGGGAAATTCTTCTCTCATTTTGTTACGGACTAATCCGAGAACAGACTGAAGTAGTCTCTGACCATTACCCTGTCTGAGTACGGTCAGGGGTCAAGTCCTAGACTGTGAATTAGATATCTAAGAGCTTGCTCTTACGAAGTGTAGCTATAGACTCCGAGAAAGTTTTAGGTCGTCATGCTGAATCCTTCGCCATACTCAGGATAAACTCCGTGAAGCATCTTAAAATAGATTCTTCGCTGCGCTCAGAATGACAATTCTAGAAGTTTCTTCAAGATGTGTAACAACATCCTCGTGTCTCATCATGCCTCCTTTGTCTAATTAATTTTAACAAAAGAGTTGCCTAATTATTGAGCAGCTACAGCACCTCCCCATTACTCCCGTGTTATAATTTGATACCTGTTCTGGTTTAAGTTCGCTTTCCCAGGAGTTATACTATTCGCAATGAAGAATGTCGCTCTGGATTTAAAGAACGTCATGAACCTTCAAAACTTTTCGGGGATTGTTCCGCTTTTCCCCCTGGCTACAGTGGTTTTCTTTCCTCATACTCTCCTTCCGCTTCATGTGTTCGAGCCCAGGTATACACAGATGGTGAATGACGTAATAAATAATGAGCGGATTATTGGGATGGTCCTTCTAAAACCCGAATGGGAAAAAAGCTATTACGCAAATCCTCCGATTTATACAGTAGCTTGCATGGGAAGAATCGTGAGCTCGGAGGCGCTTGAAGACGGGAAGTTCAACGTGGTTCTTTACGGCTTGAAAAGGGTAAAGATTCTCGAAATTGTAAAAGACATTCCCTACAGACTTGCGCGCGTCAAACCCCTGGAGGACGTGAACGGGACGAATGAGCAGGTTTATCAAAAACGTATATCTGAGCTTATTTCAAGATGGAACGGTATGCTCGGAAAAGAACAGGAATCTCATAAGATAAACATCGACACCGAGCTGTCACTCGGAAATATGACGGATGCTCTCGCCTCATTAATAGTATCGAACGTTTTTGAGAAGCAAAAGCTGCTCGAAGAGGACAACGTTCAAGAAAGAGGCGAAAAAATTCTTAACAACTTGGAAACAAGGTTAGAAATCGCGTCTCTGACATCCAGAAAAAGGAATCAAATCCTGCAGAAACGAAACCTTAACTAGTATCTCGAGTAGCATCTGATGCACAGAGTGATCTGTGGTAGCTATGTAGAGGAAGGTTTTCAGGGAACCACTTGCATCAGATGGAAATCAAAAAGTCTTGTATTTTTCAAGATTCCTCAGTTGCAAGGCTTCTTCGGAATGACAAAAAAGAGACTGTCATTTCGACCAAAGGGAGAAATCTTAGATTCCTCTTAGCCATGAATCATTGATCTGACAAAGTTACTATTAACGTTAATACGAGTTGATTAGTGGCCAAATAATTATCATTCTAGCTTTCCAGTAAAAAGTCCAAGACCAACCTATCCACTTTCTCCTGTCGTTCTCTCCAAAACCCGTGTCCGACCCCGTCGAAAACCTCCAGTCGCGCGCCCGGTATCAAATCAGCTAACTCTCGTGATCGTTTGGGTGAAGCAATGAAATCGAGTTCTCCCATTATAACAAGAGTGGACGACTTAATTCTTTCCAAAAAGTCTCGTGTGTTATGACCCTCACATGCATAACTCTGTCTGATGTAGCCGATGAGCGCCTCCGGATTATCCGGGACAGAAGCTAAAGTTTCTTTGATAGAGCCGAGGTTCTTCTCTATATACTCTCTCGTATATCCCAGAAAAAGCGCCATAAGCCATACGGTCTTGACTCCGAGCTTTGTGGCAATGTCCCTTCCCATTTTAAGAATCTCGTTCCCCACCTGGTCTCGCGAAGCGGAAGCACAGCCGAGAACAAGCCTGTTCACCTTCTCAGGGTGCTTTATGGCGAGCCATTGTCCTATCATCCCTCCCATTGACTTCCCTACTACATGGGCAGATTCGATTCCTAGCACGTCGAGTAAGATCGCAGCATCATCTGCCATAAGCTCGGTTGTGTATGGAATATCGGGCTTATCCGATTTTCCCATACCACGGTTATCGAAAACTATCACCCGAAAGTGCTGTGAATAAATGGGTATCTGAGCAGCCCAGCTCTGAATCTGGCTCCCGAGTCCTCCGATGAGAACGACAGGGTATCCATCGCCGTAGATTTCATAATATATCTTTATCCCGTTTACTTTAGCGTATGGCATTGGATTTCATAGGATACACGATACATGATCCAAGATGCAGGGTGGAAGTAGAACCTTGTTTAATCATGAATCGTGCATCATATATCATGGATCATTTTTCCCAATGTTTTTATCCGTGTTGATCTGTGTCAATCTGTGGCTTATATACCTGTTTTTTGCTCTCCAAATAACCTTCAAGTATAAAAACCGCGGCCATTTTATCAATAACCTTTTTCCGCTTTCTCCTGCTAAGGTCCGCTTCCAGGAGTACTTCTTCAGCCATAACTGTGGAGAAACTCTCGTCCCATAACTCAACGGAAATGGAAAACGTCTCTTTTACCTTCTCTGCAAATCCTAATATATCCTCTCCCCTTTTACCGACAGTTCCATCATCCCTATAGGGAACACCTACAACTATCTCGGAAGGTTTGTATTCATCTACGATCTTACGGAGCGCCTTCAGGTCTCGACCCAAATCCGTCCTTTTTATAGTAGTAAGCCCGTGCGCTGCAATTCTGAGTTCATCGCTTACGGCGACACCTATTGTTTTCGTGCCTACATCAAGAGCTAATATCCTCATGGTCCGCCAGTAACCTAATGTTTTATCAAATTTTAACAGTATCTTAACATCTTATTAACAATTAAACGTTATAAATATTACATACTATATCTACGGAGAAAAATAAAACTATGAACCAAAACGGAGTGAGCAGCATTGTAGATTTAGAGAGAAGGGTTACCGATACAAAAAAGAGATATTCGAAATATTTGGATGAGAGAGAAAGGAAAAGAAAAAGAGAACACGATGTTCATTTCACTAAAAAGGATCAAGAGGTTTTGATAAAATCATTTGTCATAGCCGGGGTGCTGGAACACGGTTTGAGGAGAATTTTTACCATCCTTTAGCGCCTGATCTCATAGAAACCTATCCTATCGGTTGACATCCACATTCTTGATTGATTTAAAAGGTTTTATATCTGAGTTTCCAGACCCACAATTCCCCTCTCGGCGCTTATGAGCTTTTCCATAAATGCGGTCAGTTCCTTCTCCGCAGTCATTTCTTCATAATAAACGGATAGAATCGCCGGGTAGAGCGGCTCAGGAAGATAGGCGATTATGTTGAAAATCCTGATCCTTTGCCCCTCCATTTCTGTATTCTGTTCTTCTATAGCAAAGCCGACTATGTGATTCAACGATAGAAATCTTCCGCTCCTTGTTCTCACGTAAATCATTTCAATCCTCCTCATAGACCTCGACATAAACGTCATATATGCCGAACTTATCTTTTAAAATCGTTTTCAAAGTCTTGATTTTTTCTCTATCATAAACCCTGCCCTCTGTCCTTATTTTCACAGCCATTATAGTTTTCTCAGGAACAAGTGACCAGAGATGCAATTCTTTGACCTTTTTAGCATGGTCAAAATTCCTGTATATAAACTGTTCCACTTTCTCGACATCGATCCCCTGAGGAATGCCTTCCATCAATATATGAATGCTGTCTTTCAATAAAAAGTAGGTAGGATATGCTACAAGCAACCCTATGACTATGCTGGTTACAGCATCCGCCACATATAGTCCGGTAAACTTAATAACCAGAGAAGATATTATCACCCCGATAGAGCTCAGTGCATCATTCAAGATAAACAAGAATGCTCCTCTGATATTAATATCCTTCGAATGTTCGTAGAGGACAAACACACCGAATCCGTTCACCAAAAGCCCTATCAGCGCAATCAAGAGAACCTTATCCGCATCTAGAATTTCAGGATGAGTGATCCTTCGATACGCATTGGCCAAGACGTAAAACATCATGAACCCAACCATGATTCCGTTGAAAAGACCTGACAAAACTTTGGCCCTTTCGTACCCGAAGGTCTGATTTTTGTCAGGTGGTTTTCGACTGAGCCTCTTGGCGTAGATGGCAATCAGTTGTCCTCCGAGATTGATCGCCATAAAAGCGGCGTCCGTCACAAGGGCAAGGCTGTTGTAGTAGAGCCCTCCTGTTAGTTCGATAAAGAAATAAATCAGTGTCAGTATGAATATGAGACCAGAACTGCTCAAATCTTGAACGAAGGGATCGTAATTCGACTCGTATGAGAGACCTGACGAAAACGATTCACGACACCTGTTACCGAAGGATTTTAAGATTTTTTCTTCTTCTTTGTTTCTTCCTTCAGTGCTTTCTTACCGCCTTCAATTGCCCCGACTGTCGCATACTGAGCAACTTTCAACGTCCTCTCAACAATTTCTGAGGCAGTCTTCATAATCTCTGATGCAGTGTCACTTACTTTTTTCGCGACCTCCATCGGGAGCTTTGTAAAATCGCCAGGTTTCGCTATCCCAAGCTTAGACCTTAATTCTTCGAGGTCCTTTTTAATCTCGTCAAGATGCTCCTGCACCTTATGTTCTACCAGGTCATCCTTCTTTTTAGACTTCTTAGCCATGATACTTACCTCCCCGATTCTCAATTTAATAAATATCTCTTATGTGCCCATTGGTATTATCCCAAAGCGGCTTTATAGCGTTTATGCCGATTAAAACTGTTATACCGTTATTGATAACGGTAGCTACAACTGGTGATAACATTCCCCCAACCGCGCCAATCATTCCAACCGAGTTTGCCACGCTATTGATTCCATAGTTCTGTTGAATGTTTCGAAGAGCCATATCTGATATCTTTATAGCTTCTATCAAATAGCGTAAATCGTTGTTGATAACCACATCCGCAACCTCTATCGCTATGTCGGCACCGCTGTTTATGGATATTCCTATATCCGAGACCGATAAAGCAGGCGAGTCGTTGACCCCGTCGCCCAAGAACGCTACGGTTCTTCCCTCTCTCTTCAACGATTTGATAATCCGTGCCTTCTCGTCCGGGAATGCCCTTGCGTGGTATCTCTGGATATCCAGTTTTCCGGCGACCGTTTCCGCTGCGCCCTCATTATCACCAGTGCATAAAATAACCTGCCTTCCAAGCCTGTGGAGGACTTCCACCACTTTTTTGGATTCCGGGCGTAAAGGGTCGGCAAACCCGATAAGCGCAGTGATAGCACCGTTTTTCACAAGGTATAAAACAGAAACCCCTCTCTCGTGGAGCCTGCCAACGTCCATCTCGACATCTCTAGGAACCTTGATCTTCTTCTTTTCCATAAACTTGGTGCTGCCGATTAGAAAGTAGTCTCCGTTCAGACGAGCTTCGACGCCAAGGCCTCTGTGGTATTTTGATTCTTTCCTTGGAAGCAGCTCCAGATTGCTTTTAATCGCTTTCTCCACTATTGATTTTGCAACCGGATGAGTGAGTCTTTGCTCGAGGGATGCAGCATAGACCAACGCACCTTGGTGAGAGACATTATATGGAATTATCTCGGTTATCTCCGGATATCCGACAGTCAAGGTGCCTGTTTTGTCGAAGACTATAGTGTCGACGTTATGTAATATCTCCAGATGCCGTCCGCTCTTGAAAAGTATTCCCCTTTTTGCAGCAAGAGCCATATGGGACATTATTGCCGCCGGTGTCGATACGTGAATTCCCGTGTGGTAGTCAAAAGTCAGAGTTGACACCGTTCTGTTTAAATTTCTAGTCGCGGCGTATATACCGCCTGATGTCAAAAAAGTTGGGATTACAAATTTATTGGCAAGCTCTTCGGCGCTCTTCTGAGTTTCTATAGGCTCGTTGATGCTTTCTTGTATAATGCTCACTATCTTCGCAACCGCCGTTTCGTCTCCTATTTTCTCTGCAACAATGTAGAGTTTGCCGTCCTCTATAAAAGTTCCAGCATAAACTCTATCGCTCTTTGTCTTGAGAGCAGGATTTGATTCTCCAGTAAGAGAAGCCTGGTTTACGAGTGCTTCGCCCTCATCGACAACGCCGTCGATTGAGATTTTTTCACCGGTGTAAACAACTATCTTGTCGCCTCTTCTTATTTGGTCTACGGGAACCTCAATTGCGTTCCCGTCTTCTGTCAGAAGCCATGTTTTTTCATCTTTGTAGGTAAGCAACTTCTCTATTTCCTTGCGGGCTGCTCCCTGCGTTCTTTCTTCTATCAAATCCCCAAGCGATAAGAGCCACACCATCAACATTGAGGAAAAAGGACTCCCACGCAGCGTTGCAAGAGCAAGGGCTGAAGAATCCAGAAGGTGAACGTCTATCTTTTTATTTTTAATAGAGTTAATGGCCTTCTCGAATATAGGAATTGCTAAAAATATAGTCAAGCCTGTGAGAAAACCTGATGGAATGGAAGCCCTAAAAAGAAACGGCAAAAGTCCGAGAGTGCTGAAAACAAACCACTTTTTAGCGTTGTCTTCTTCCTTCTCTTTGACCTTTTTTCTGTTTCCATTTTGCGATTGGGACAACACATGCTGCATTAACTCAGGTGTAGCATCGTCTAAAATCCTTAGAAACTTACCGGGATTAAACTTTTTAGTGTCGTACACAATAGTTAGGTTCCCGGTTTTCTTGCTTGCCTTCACATTCAGCGCGCCCTCTTGCTTGAGTATGAAATCGTTTATTGTTTCCTCTGAGACGCTCACATATTTCAAAAAAACGCTGTTTATCTGAACCCTGCCCGGCAGCAGGCTCTTTATACTGTATGGGATGGCCATTTATTACCTTTTATTTTTTTGTCTTTTTTGCTTCTTCTTCAGTTTCGACAACCGCAAGCTTCCTGCTCTCAATCGCCTTTACTGCTGCTTCTATTTCCTTTTGCATTGTCTCCAGCTTCCTCTGCTCATCCACCTTATTGGCTATGTAAAAACCCACAAGCCCTACCCCCAAGCCTAGAGCAAACGAAAACGGATTCGAGCAAAATATTCTTCCAAGTATGTTCATTGCATTTCCCCCTTTATAAAGTCGCTTTTATTTTTTGCAAAACTTCTTGCTGCTTTTGGAGAATTTCAAGCTTCTTCTCTACGTCGAGCTTGTAAAGGTGTTTTGCCTCGGCGGTGACGTCCTGCCAAAACTCCTGACCTTCAGCCATAGAAGTGCTCAGCCAGTCTTTAAACGCAATAACTTCTTTTGAAACCCCTACCAACACAGGCCTATTCTGCCTCAGCAGCTTGCTCAATAAAATAATCCCCGCAACAGTTCCGATTCCCGCCAGGAAAAACCTCGAAGCTATACATTCCCCTATAGCTTCGCTCACCGCCTCAAGACCAAGAATTTTCATTTTGCTCTCCCTCCTTTAGATTAACGAAATTTAGCTTTTATATATTTATTGACTATCATCGAGCTTATGCCGAATTGTAAAAAACCTACTTTGGAGCCAAGCACCGCCATCAGCCACAACGCTTTTGTTATGGGGTCTGCCAAAAGCGGAGAAACATAAGAAGAAATGTCGTCCTTGGATAGTTTTGGCTCTGGATATTTGGATATCAAACTTTTCACTACATACCCAAAAGGCGATTCTGGTTCGTACTTGACCAAAACAGTCAATGCGTTGCCGTTTGATTCGAGCTGCTTCAAGCCGGAAATGTTCTTCATATTCTCCACGAAAGAATTCTTTTCATAGAGGTTCGAGAACTGAAGCCTTGTCCTTCCCTCTATATGCGACACAAGGTATATCATTGACGCTCCTCCAGAAGTTTCATCAACAAAAATATATCGACGAGCTCTTCGGCAATGCCTTTATAAATCTCGCCGACTCTCATAAGATTCATCACCTCTGTCAAATTAACCCAATCCTGCATGAGAAACGTAATCAGCACTCTTCTATGCTGTTCTTCCAGTGAAGATATAGCTTTTGAATCGGACTCTATATTCTCAAAAACCAGAGATTTCTCTTCGTAATTAATTAGGGACCTGATATTGTTGAGCAGAATATCAACCATTTTGGGAATATCCATTTCTCTATAAAATGGTTTACAGCTTTTAATCTGTTCGAGCAAATGGACAGTCGTCTGGAGCTTAAAGGTGATTTTTTTCAACACCCTCAGAACGATCAATTTCTTTGAACTGCCCCCCTCTCCAGAACTGGAAATAACCGCATCTAGCATTTGGTTGAGACCCAGGATATTTTTTTTCATTATGAAGATTTCTTCTTCTGCTCTTTCATTCATATAAAGTTTTGAACTCAGGATTAGGCTCTCAAACTCCTTCACTATCAAAGACATGTCGATGGGAACTTCTTCCATTCGGAATCTCCTTTCAAATTTCAGTAGATATTAATAAAGAGGGATAGTTGATACTAAATCTGGATTGTTAAGACTCTATTAAGACTGTGTTAAGGAATTGTTTGTGCGGTGCAGATTTCTATAGATGTCAATTTGGCAAATTTACATCTATAGAAAAATTACTGACGTGCTATAACTATATTGATTTATCTTTTCTGTGCTTGCAGTCTGCTAAGATGAGGAGCGGCTATTCTGACAAGCGCCCTTCCGATGTTAACTCCGATAAACAGTCCAATGCCAAGCAGGACTCCCGTCGCAATAATTTTTGTATTAGGTACGACAACGATGAGCTTTTCCATGATTGAATTCCTCCCTCATCACTATAATTCTTTTTACCTGCTTTAGCTATTATAGATGGAGAAAAATTCATAAACAAGAAATGAAAAATAAGTTTCTTAAGTCACAATTACCAAAAAACTGTTACAATTATGATATGTCAAGAAAAAAGCAAACCCGGAAAGCAGTATCCGAAAGGTTACAGTTTGGATTAATAACGCAGGAAGCAGTTAGACAGATGGCTCAATGGAAGGTCGCAAAAATAAACGACTACGGCTCGGTGACCGGAAAATGCAGCAGGGTTCTTTTTCAGATTGCGAGAAATAAAACAATCCAAAAAGAGATTAAAACAAGAATCCTTGGCAAGACAGTAAATTCTATTCTTGGGAAAAAATTAGGTTTGAAGACCGCCGCTATAATAGAAAAATCTTTAACTCATACTCCCGAAGTTCTCTCAGTTCATTTGTCCAGCAGCACGGCGATCAAAGCTGCGAGAGGTATACTAAGAAACACCGCAAAGGCAGGATTGATTTCCGCTTTGGTAGACGGATTGGTGGCGTCTGCAGAAATTGCTCAACTTGTTTCCAAAAACCAAATAACCAAGAAGAATGCATTGCGCCGTCTTATAAAAGAAACCTCCGGCGGCGCTGTCTCCGGTATGGCTGGAATAGGGACCATCGCAATGCTCACAGCCTTATCCGCAATTCCCTTGGCCGGCCAGATAGCAATACTCGCAAGCGTCAATGTGGGAGTTAAAAGGTTCTGGAATAGACTTTACTGAGCTTAAAATTAGTGTTTTTAACTGCAATCCTTTTCTCTCAACTCAATACCAGGCTAGTTTTTAGACCCCCTAACCGCGAGCCTTAAAAATAGGGAACAAATCATGTAAATTGACTGTCTAAGCATATGAACGAAAGTGACCATGCGGGGACAGATGAAGATTCTAGGGTCGTATCTCTGTGCCAAAAGGGCGATTTGTCTGCCTTTGAGGAATTGGTGAGGAAATATGAGAAAAGATCGCTAAATACCGCCTATAGGATGATCGGAAACTATGAAGAAGCATGTGATGTTGTGCAGGATGCGTTCGTCTCTGCCTACAAGAATATAAAGAGTTTTAAAGGCACATCCAAGTTCTCTACATGGCTAACTGCGATAGTTTTAATCTTTCACGAAACCGTCTCAAGCAATTAAAAGCCAAGTATTTTCACGAACCCATATCCATGGACAAACCTATTAACACAGGTGACGACCAGATGATAGTAGATCCGCCTTCGGATACCCCTCTCGCAGATGAAGTACTGGAGAAAGAAGAAATTCGGAAAAAGGTGCGGTTATGTTTAGACCGTCTGGATGACGAATTCAGAGAAGTAGTTGTCCTGAGAGACGTGCAGGGTTTCTCTTATGAAGATATATGCAGTACGCTTAAAATCGTCGAGGGCACAGTTAAGTCCAGGCTTTTTAGGGGAAGAGTCCTTTTAAAGAACTGTTTAAAGAGATTCGTGGGGATTATATAGATGAAAGACCGTCTTGCCATGGAAGAGAAACTTGCGGCTTATATTGAGGGCACTCTTTCTGAGGAAGAAAGGCTGCTTGTAGAGGAGCGACTGAAAGAATCGGAGGAAATGAGAGAGTCCCTTTCCGACCTTAGGAAAACCATCCAACTCCTGCAGGGTCTTAATGAAGTGGACATCCCCGCTTTGTATACAGAGAAGATAATTTCAAAGGTACGACGAGAGACAGAGCAAAAAAAGGGAATACTAGACCGATTATTTTTCCCCCAAAATTCAAGATTATCTCTTCAGGCTCTTGCCGCAATCTTTTTAGTAGTAGTCTGCATTTTAATATACAAAGTCTACAATCCGGAACCGGATAGAATCCGCTCTACTCAGCCCGGCGTTCCGACTGAGCAGCCACAGACCGGGGAGGTTTGGGGTGATATTAAAATAATTGTTAAAGTAGAGGATATTGATAGTGCTAATGAAGAAGTTCAAACGGCGATAAGAAATCTCGGAGGAATACTATTAAGAAAGCAATCCATTGAGAATAAGGAGGTTCTTTTTGTGCTGCTTGAATTGCAAAAAGTAAACGATCTATACGAACGACTGAAGCCTATTGGCGAAATTAATGAGGACGGAGACTTAAGCACCGTCAAGGGAGATGTAAAAGCCAAAATAGAGATTGTAAAGGAACATCCTTAAATTTTCCCCTGTAATAACCACTTCAGACATGGGTCTATTACGATTTTAACTCTTTCATCTTATTCATTACTTCTTTTGAAAAGTTTAGAAACATACCTTTTAGCTCTTCAACTTTTACTTCGACCAGCATCTCAACCGGCCATCTGTTTATGTCATCTGGGAAATCCTTTGTCTTTTCTAATGCGATGGCAAGCCAATATAAATCAAACCCTGGATCTTTCTTAGGCGCTAATTTCACAAGCTCCCAAAAGCCCTCTCTTTTTAATATGAAAAACAAATCTACTGCATCTCTCGGCTCTACCCTGCCGAAAAAAGCAAGGAATTTATCCACTATCAGGTCTTTATAATCGTTCACGCTGACTCCAAGGTTTGAATCTACGGGCTTTTTGAACCTAAACGGCGAATCGTAGGCCAGTTGTACTTTAATTGTTTCAGCCATTTTGCCAACTTCAAATTCTGCAAATGTCTCAAATCTACGAACAACATCCACAGAAAATTTCTTTTTCAATTCATCCCCGACAGCTCGAGAAAACGGTAGGATGAGCCCTTTTTCAGCGGTAAAGAGATCCAGGTCAAATGATCTCCTATGCCCCATATAGAACTCAGCCAGAGCGGTGCCGCCGGTGAGATAAAAATGTTGAGAATCCGTGAGACCAGAAAAGGAAAGTAAAACCTCTTTTTGGAGATCGCTTATAATCCCTTTACCTTTGAGCATTAAAATAATTGTTCCATAGCCTTTTTATGTATGGAGGCAGATCTAGCTCAGAAAGCAATTCCTTTATTTCCTCCCAGTCAAGAGAGGCAATATCCTCCGCCTTTCCATAAGTTAAGACCTGCTTGATGTACCATTTCCTTTGGAATGGGTCATGTGAATTAATCTCATTTTTTGACCAGACAATATATCTTTTCGGACGCATTGTTTACCTTGGTTTATTATAAGCAATAATGCTTCTTCTGCAATTAGTTGTCGTATTTGTCGTAGGGCAGCAGCCATAACTCTGAGGGTAGAAGTATTTCCCCGATTTAGAACTGAATTTCCGAGCGATTGCCGCAAATGCCGGCGGTTCCGCTTTGTTCAAACTACCTTATCCCTTATTTAAAATCCGGGAACATTCTCGCAACCATCCAGGTCTAATATACCAAAGTCATAAACTAAATAAGGAGGAGACAAGAAATGACGGTAACAATTGCTCCTTTCAAAGTTAACCCAAGCTGCAAGTGGTTAGCGTCGCAGTTTGGGCTCGAAGAAAAAGAATATGGTGAAAGAAAACTTCTCCCCATCACCTACTGGGGAATCTATCTTGACGATAAATACATATCCTACACTTCGAGCAAAGAACTGGCTGAAAAGACAAAGATATGGATGGAGAGATGGTTAGGGGACAGACATTAAAGTCGTTGGCCTTTAGTCTCTTGTCCTTCGACTAATCTAAAGACGAATGACTAACGAATAAGGACTTCAATTATGGAGAACAAGAATGAAGAATTTTGAGTTTGTGGCATTCGATTCATCGGGCAGGAAGAAATGGGGCGCTCTAAGGGCCAGTGGCTTATCAGAAGCCAAGCGAAAAATACAACAGAAAGGACTCTATTTAGCTTCACTAAGATTACAAGAGCCTTCAATCTTTGATGATCAAAGCTCTTTCTCATTTCTCAAGCAACTAAAAGAATTCTTATTTTCTAAAGAGAAAATTACTGTCTGAAGATCTTGGACCAAAAACCCCTCGCAAAGGTAGTGGCATTGCAAGAGGCAAATAAATGCCACTAGGAGGAAACTAAAATGTCAAGAATTTCACATTTAAATTTTTGGCCAAATCGGAAAGTTGCGAGGCTCTTAGCAGTTGTTTTCATGCTAGTTTTGGTGGCCCTTATTCTGCCTAGAAACACTCAGGCGACCGGAGCAGACACCTTCCAGATCAGCTTCAAAGGCCAATCCGCAAATGCAAGCTTTTTCAGTACGGACGCGTCTGGGTGTGTTGGCACCTTCGTTAGCATCTTCGCCAATGATGGCAGCTTCAAGGAGACGGGTATGCCTAAGACGGTGGAGTCTGGAGCTTCTATCTTTATTGATCAGTTCGACTCTTGCACCCAGACATCCATTTTATTCGGCGTTGGCATAGTCACATTGGCAGCCGATGAGTTCCAGATCGACAAGAAACTCGATTCGGCGATGTTGAACACAACCATTGAGGTTTTCGATTTTGTATCCAACACTTCCATACCGATAGACATCACCCTGAACTGGACAGGCATCGGCGGTTCCTTCCGCTCAAAGGGTCACTTCCAGGCCATGACGCCGGGTTTCAAGGTCAATTCCCACTTCGACGGTACTCAACGCAATGCTGAGGCGTCAGCCACTGTAACTGACGGGACAACGAACTTCACTCCGGAGCCCGCTTTTGCCGATCTAGCTTCAAACAACACTGGCGAAGTGCGGATCACTCATTTCTAACAGAGGGAGCTAGATATGTTAGCACGGCTCAACGAGCCTTACACATTCTTGAATTGTTTACAGCCAGGGTTTAAACGCCCTGTCCCTCTATAAATCTCTTGCAAACTTGGTGGCGTTGCAAGGGGTAAATAAATGCCACTAGGAGGAATATCATGAAAGGTAATAGGAAGCATTGGCAAAGCCTCGTCGCCGTCATGGCGGTTGTCGGAGGGCTGATGATGACATGGACCGTATCGGTCGCACATAGCGACGACACCCAATCGCCAGTTATTCCCCGAAACTCCAGCGCGTACGGGAACACGTATGGAGAGTGGAGCGCACGGTGGTGGCAGTGGGTGCTCTCGATCCCTGAGGACACGAACCCGAATCTCGACACTACAGGTGAGAACTGCGCCGAGGGGCAAGCGGGCCCGGTCTGGTTCTTAGCCGGGATGTTTACCGGCGGCAAAGTCACCCGCAACTGCACCGTGCCTGCCGGGAAGGCTCTGTTCTTTCCAATCCTCACCGGGGTTTTCGGCTCAGCAGTCTTTGACTGTGACCCGACTGTGCCTGGGGTTCTCTGTAACCTGGCTGCCTTGCGCATAGCCTCCGTGGGGTCTATGGATGAAGTAAAACTCAAAGCCCGCATTGACGGCGAGTCAGTGATGAATCTGAAGAGTGGCCAACGGGTAACTTCCCCTGAATTCACTCTCACAATCCCCGATAACGGCGTCTTTGATATCCCCAGGTGTACGTACAGGCCACAGGTCGCCGACGGCTACTGGCTGATGATAAAACCCCTGTCCCCCGGCGCGCACACAATCCGCTTCAAAGGCGAAATAACTGGCGGCGTTTTTGTGGGGCAGGTAATTGAAGTGACTTATAACCTTACTGTGGGACCATAGACCTCTAGTTTCACGAACCCCTTGCGAATGTAGTGGCGTTGCAAGGGATAAATAAATGCCACTAGGAGAAACATCATGATGAAAGTTAACAAGAGGTATTGGTTAGTAGCAGTGGTTGGGATTGTCTTGGGGTTTATGTACTTAGTAACGCCTATGTCTGCCCAGGCCAAGGGCCGTAATCTAAACCCAGGCATCTTACCACCCAATTCCCATCCACATGGGATGACATACGGGGAGTGGGGAGCGGCCTGGTGGCAGGCGGCCTTCGCGCTTCCCGTTGTGAACGGCGACCACCCACTTATTTCTGGGGGAGCATTTGGGGGAGAGGATGGCGTCTTGTTCCTGTTGGCAGTAGTAGGGGCCCCCGTTGTAATCGAGTTAACTATTCCGGCTGGGACTGCGCTGTTCCTCCCAGTTGTCAACTCGGAGTGCTCGGTGATCGAGCCCGACCCATTCCATGGAGATGACGAGGCATCGCTCAGGGCGTGTGCAAACGGTCACATTGACAACACGTCAGGGCTTTTCGCCGAGATCGACGGCAAGCCGGTGAACAACCTGGGCGCTTACCGGGTCGAATCACCGCTCTTTGAGTTCGGCCCACTTCCGCAGAACAACATCCTGGGAGCTCCCGCCGGAGCTACGTCACCCTCGGTCGACGCCGGAGTCTATTTGTTCCTCGCACCACTCCGTGTGGGACGGCATGAGATTCATATTGGCGGTACTTTCGACGAGTTCGGTCTTTCAATCGATACCACTTTCGAGATCACCGTAGTACCACGGAGACCGTAAGGGGTTCAGCCTTGGAAGGCAATATTTTACTATGCAACTCAAGGGGTGGGGTGCTAAGGCCCACCCCCGTAATCTAATAAACAACTCGTAAAAGGTGGAAGCATTGCAAGAGGTAAATAAATGCATTAGGAGGAAAGTCAAGATGAAACGTAAAACTAAGTATTGGCGAAGTGCATTCACATTAGTAGGCCTTGTGTTTGGATTTATGGTGTTGACAATAAAGGTTGCCTTTATCCCATTAAGAGAATCCTATGCACAGGAATCGCTTGAGCAGGAATCAAGCACCATTGAAAGACTCCGGCTGGTGGACGACTCCGCGATTGGCTTCTTCGAGAGCGTCGATGCTACGGGCTGCATCCAGACCAGCGCTTCAGTCCTCGGCGGTACCCAGCGCCAGCACGAGCCGCCCGGTCCACCGGGAGATTTAGTGCTGGGCGCTGTGCTCGTCCTCCACCAGTTTGACTTCTGCCAGGGTAATCTACTCCGGTTGGCGGTTGGAGGGACAAACGAAAACGTCGAGTTCCGCTCGTCCCCTGACCTCAACACAGCCACGCTGATAGCCACCATCCCGATGTTCGATTTCATCCAGGGCCACAGTTTCGACGCCACAGTAAACGTAATTTGGACTGGCACCGGAAGCCTCGATCTTGACCAGAGTACGACCGTCTCGCACGAGGCCGGGTTCCTGACCAAGCTTGCTATGACTGGTACTTTGCGTCCAGCCGAGGCAAGCGGGACGGTCATCGCCGGGGACGAGAACTTCACACCAGAGCCCTCCGTTGAGGGACAGATCCAGCGTGTCCGAAGCGGGAGCCTGGTAGTACAGCAGATGGGCAAGGCTCCCTGAGATAGGGGCAGTCCCGCCTTGTGATTGTTCAAATTTTTGAAATTTCCCATTGACTCCGCTTTTTGGCTTGGTCTATAATCGTTCTAAACGGGTATAGGATGGAGGAAGATAGAACGTGAAACGCTATTCTATTAGAATCTCGAACGTATCTGCAACTAGAGTTAAGTTTAAGTCTTTTAAGATTAAATTAGTTCTTTAATGTCTCATTGTCTCTTCTTGTGCTGCGGGGCTGCTTTTTTTAGCAAATCCCAGCGGCCTCTTTGCAATCCCGGCACTTATTGTCCCTGGCGCCAGACAACCGGTAGTAACTTCTGTTCACCCATTAGTAAGGTTTTTCACTGAACCTCAAATTGCAGCGGTAACCCCGGATAGCTCTAAGGTCTATGTCACAAATCTAGGGAGCAACACAGTATCGGTAATAGACGCATTAACCAATAGAGTCATTGCAACGATACCTGTTGGAAATGGACCTCTTGTGATAGCAATAACGCAGGACGGATCTAAGGCTTACGTGGGTAATTTAGGTACCTTTGTCACCCCGGGGAATACAGTTTCAGTGATAGATATAGGAACTGATACGGTTATTGGCGAAATTATTGTTGGGCGTAATCCAGAAGCCATAGCGATAACGCCAGATGGTTCCAAGGTTTATGTACCAAATTCTAATAGCAGTACGGTATCAGTGATAGACGTTGCAACGGACAAGGTTATTGCTACAGTCCCTGTCGGGTCTGGGCCTGCGAATGTGGCAATAACGCCGGATGACACTAAACTCTATGTGAGTAATTTCAATAATCCCGATGACCCAGGTAGTACTGTATCGGTAATAGATGCAGGAACGAACACGGTCATTAATGAAGTGAGCGTGGGGCTAGGGCCTACAGGTATGGCGATAACGCCGGATGGCTCTAAGCTCTACGTTGCTAATTTCGGAAGCATTTCCAATCCCCGCGATACAGTATCAGTAATAGAGGTTGCAACAGATACTCTCATTAAGGAAGTGGAAGTTGGAGTTGGGCCTACGGCCATAGCAATAACACCGGATGGTAAGAGGGCACACCCCGCAAGAAGGAGGAAATGCGGCAAAGAATTTTTATTCCTTCGTCCACTCAGCGGGGGAAGGTTAGGACAGAGGATAAGAAAGAAGATATTATGAAATCAGACTTGCTAAACACGAAACTTTTCCTCCCCCCTTGCGGGGGAGGATTAAGGTGGGGGGTTAAATTCTACTTCCTTTTAGTTTTCTTAATCACCATCCTACTGCTGCCTATCTTGGGGCCAGGTTGTAATGGAGGCGGAGGAAGTGGGAAAGAAGACCCACCAATTACTACTAGTCGTAAACTATTTGTTGCGAATATTGCAGGAGACAGAATCTCTATTTTTGACGTAGACGCCAGTGGCGATGTTGCTCCAATAAGAAGCATCGGGTCGAATACCGGGCTTTTTGCTCCACGGGGGTTATTCGTAGATACAAAGAATGGTGAAATATTTGTAGTTAACGCTAATAATAGGGTCTTAGTATATGGGAGGACAGATACAGGAGATGTCCGTCCTTTAAGGACGCTATATATATTAGACTCAAACCATGCAGGAGCTTTCTGTGGGGTCCGATTTCTATCATCAGGAATATTCGTGGCGGAGTCACCTTAATAGTCAGTCAACTTGAAGATGATGGCATTAGCGCCGTTCTATGGTTCGACGAGCTCACCATGAACGGCTTAACTCAAATACCATTCACCCTGAGCCTGTTGAAGGGGGTATCTGCTTGCCTAAATCCCATCAAATTTAAGTTGACCAACCATTGGTTGGGAGTGGTATGAACAAAAATTATCTTTGCAGAGAAAGAAACATTCATTACCAAGTGATTATTCTACTCATAGTTTTATTTCTAGGCGCATGTGTATCAGTAAAGCAGCCGGATCTTAAAATCAAGGACGAGAAAGTAGTTCTGTTAGTGAAGGAAGGGGCAAGGCTATACGATAAAGGAAAATATCGGGAAGCTCTGGAGAGGCTTTCTCAGGCTGAGAAGCAGGCCAGACTTTCTCAAGATAAGACTGAGATAGCTGATATATTATTCAAGGGCGGATTTGCACTCTCCGAGAAAAAACTATTTACAACTGCCCTGTCATATTACGAGCGTTCTCTTGGAATATACAGGGTTTCAGATAATAAACCCGCGCTGGCTAGGAATTATGACTACATAGGAAAGGTATATAGCGACATTGGAAAGTATGAAGAGGGATTCGGTATTTTGAAGAAGCCTTCAAGATGCAAAAAGAATTAAACGATAAATCTGCGACAGCCCACGAACTAAATAACGTTGCCAACTTATATAGCTATCTCGGCAATTATCAGGAATCAATAAAGTTTTTAAACCAGGCTCTTGAAATTAGTGAGGAGATTAGATATCCCACGCAAACAGCGAAGACACTGATAAATCTAGGCACCATTTACTTTCGCCTGAGGAATTATCAAAAATCCATCGAATACCTAAACCGTGCCTTTAAGATTGCCGATGAGGCAAAAGAAGAGAACCTAAAGGCCGAAGCACTCAATGCAATAGGGGTCGTATATAGAGAGCAGGGCAACTATGAAAAGGCCTTGGACAATTACCAGAGGGCGCTGAAGATAAATAAAAATTTGAAACTAAAGTATGAGAGTGCAATCAATCTCAGCACTATCGGTGAACTGTACAAAGAACTGGGCCGTTATGATGATGCTCTTCGTTACCTTCAGCAATCCCTTGATATGACTAAGGAACTCAAGAGCAATTTAATGACGGCAATCGTTATGAGTTATATCGGGGAGGTTAGATTTAAACAGGATAATTATAAAGAGGCTCTTAATCTTTACAACGAATCTTCAAGAATGTTTGAGGAACTTGGGGCTAAAGATAGAATAGCCAGGAGCTTTAATCATATCGCCTACACAGAGGGAGAAAGGAAAGAATGGGACGATGCCATCCGGAACTTTGATAGGGCCATAGGAATCTATCGAGACCTCGGAGACCGAGAGTGGATTCGCATTTCCCTTTTTGGAAAAGGATTGTATTCGGAGCAAAAGGGCGACCTTGGTGCTGCAGAAAAAGACTACAAAGAAGCGGTGGATGTCTTTGAGTCAATAAGAGAGAATGTTGTAGGGGGAGAGGAAGGCCAGCAAATATTCAGCGACGTGAATGTAAAGATTTATGAGAAGCTCGTATCCCTGCTCATAAGACAGGGAAAGACTGAGGAGGCTTTTGAATATATACAGAGAAGCAGGTCAAAATCCCTACGAGACAATCTCTTGAAAAGCGGTATGAGTTCCTATGATGATAATATTCGAGGACAGCTAAGAAGATATGACGAGCTTTCAAAAAGAGAGGCTTCCATAAACTATGAGCTTGTAAGAGAGAAATCAAAGTTATCACCTAATCGTGAGAAAATAGAAAACCTGTCACGTACCCTGGCAAAGACAAGGGAAGAGTTTAATCAGTTGGATTCACAGCTAAGAAATCAGTATCCGAGAGTTTATAGTATGCTTGGGATATCCCCACAGAATTTGTACGCTCTGAGAGAACAGGGAAAACTCCCCTCAAACTTCTCCATCCTTCAGTATTTCATCGCAGAAGATGAAACTTACATATTTACAGTCAGCCAATCGGGACTGACAGTTAAAAGCGTCTCCATAAAAAAAGAAGATTTGAATAAAATCGTATCTGATTTTAGAAGATTGATATCTGAGAGTAATTCTCTTGTGACAGATAAGCAAAAACCAACCGTTGATGATATTGCTGAGAACAACAAACTCCTGAAAGAACTTTCAATAAGCTTATACAACTATCTTGTAAATCCAGTTAAAGGTAACATAGAAGATGCCGAGGTAGTTGGGATTATTCCCTTCGGCATGCTCAACTACCTTCCCTTTCAGGCTTTGGCTGAGAAGGGAGCAGATGGTAGAATGGAGTTTTTTTTGGAACAGAAGGGCCTGGTTTACCTGACAAATCTTAATCAACTTGACTTTGCAGCGCGGAATGTAAGGGCAAAGCATTTTGAAAGCATAGCAGCTTTTGGCAACCCTGACCTAGTTGACCCAAAGTGGAACCTTCCATATTCCGAGAAAGAGGTCCTTGTAATCAAAAACGTGTTCCCCGATACAGTGGTATTCTTAGAAGACTACGCCACAAAAGAGAATTTCAAAAAATATTGGGAGAAGTCTCAGATAGTACATTTGTCCGCCCACGGCGTCATTAATGAGCAAGGACAATTTATCTTACTGGCTCCGTCCGGGGAAGGTATGCTATCGACAACAGATATAACAGAGTTGCCGCGCGCAGAAAAAATTGATTTTGTAACACTGTCGGCATGTAATACCTCTATTGATCCTTTTCAAAAAGACCCGGCGGGAACACAGCTTGCCACCTTAGCTTTCGCCTTTCAGTGGATAGAAGTGCCTTCTGTAATTGCGACGCTCTGGGATATAAGCGATCAAGGAACTGCCGATCTGATGAATGCGTTTTATAAAAACCTCAAGAATGGAAAAGCTCTATATTCAGCCTTTCGCGAAGCTCAGATTGGGATGATTAGGAGAGGAGACAAATACTCAAATCCCTATTACTGGGCTCCTTTTGTATTATTTGGCAACTGGCAATAGTGAAGACATGGTTTAAGAGAGACCTTGTGGTTTTGGGTTTATTAGAAAACAGACAAGAATGTCTGTCCTACCAATATCAACAAAAACTATAAACGGTAGGTCAGACCCCTGTGGTGAGCTGTGAGCTTGTCGAACAGTCGAACCATTCATGTCTGAATTTCAGAAACAAGTTTTTCTAATCATATAACAAGCCCCGAACCTCCATAGACGATTCCTTCTTCACTATTCACATAGTCTATCAAGAAGATTTCTAAAACTTATCCTAAACGGTGATTCAGGGTAGAAGGTTTTAGCTTTCTCCTCAAGATTTTTTTCCTGAATAAGAATCTTAAACCTGTCGCCCATGAGTTCGGGCAGAAATAGATTCTTGATTGCCAGTCTGCTTTTCTCGGAAGAAACATCGGAAGACGAGTATCTTTCCATAATATCCAGTATTCCCCAGTCGACAAGGAACTGTCCCTGAGTTGCGTACTTAACTTTATTCAATCCGATCGATTCTCCAATCCTGACTAGGTTGCTGAAATCTACATGGGCTGTAATGTCCTGTTGACCTATATTAAGGTAAGGATTTTCGTTCATCTTATGTTCATGGAAACACCTAAAAGTTCCACTCATCCTGTCAGAATTATACAGTTCTTGCGCCAGGAATCCGTAATCAATCGTGAGGACAAAACCTTTTGACAAGACAGATGCTATATTAACGAGCCATTCTCTTGCCTTAAGATTGATCTCAACCTCCTGACCCACTTCAAATTCTAAATCGTAACCGTCGAAATAATCTCCGAGTCCGGGGTTGCTGGGTTCCTGGATAATTTCGACAAAATCCTCACCGGTGAGTCCAACAAATAATTCACGCATCTTTCCGCCATCAAATCTTGCTCTGTGGAAAGAAAGGGAATCTACAAGCTCGTTGGATATAAAGATGCCGCTGATGCTCTCGGACTTTAGAGAGGAAATAGAGCTGACCCATTTAATCTTATTCAAATGCTCTTTTAAAACGTCCTTTTCTTCCTCGATAAACTTGGGGCTGATTTCAATTACCGTATAACGCATTCGTGAGTAGATTTCGGGATTATTTTTCTTGATCGAATCCAGAATATCCAATGCCAGAAATCCCTTTCCAGCCCCCATTTCTACCACTGTAAATTCAGACTTACCGATCAACTCCGACGCTCGGCAAATAAACCTCCCAATAACCTCTCCGAATGCCGGATGAACAGACGGGCTTGTAAAATAATCCCCTGCTTTTCCAATCTTAGCCCTGCCCGAAGTGTAGTAACCATACTCCGGATGGTAAAGGGCCAGCTCCATGAATCTGGCAAAAGTGATGGGTCCAGATTTTTGTATTAAGGATTTTATTATAGGGGTCAATTGGCTCATTTGACTTTATTTTAACTAATTACGTTACGGATGTTCATGCCAGAATGCTCCCCGCTAAAGCATAGGGGACAAGCTTTATTGGGCATCCATAACATCAGTCAGGAACTCATTTCGTCATTCCGAACTTGTTTCGGAATCTAAAAGAGATGCTGAAACCAGTTCCAGCATGACATATACAACACCGTCATTCTATCCCATCACGTCATTCTGTAATGGTCTAATGGAAATTGTTTCAGAATCTCATGGATTCCCGCTAAATACCCGATTTAAACGTTCGGGTACAGGCATGCCAATGACAGTCTTTCCCTTGAGTGCATTAATGTGTAACGTAAGTTAATTATATCCTAGCTACTTTTTCCTGTAAGCAAGTTCACCTTACAGCTTGAAAATTTATTGCCTCAAAGTAGACTAAACTCTAAAACATAATGATCGAATATGATGAAGGAATTCATATAAAGGGAACCGACCTATGGTTTGACTCGACGAAGAAAGCCAGATTTTCTTTTCTTTCAAATGGGAATGTCAGAGGGTTTGTACCACATGAAAAGGTAATCGCCACTTCCACCACATTAAAACTGGCAGGGAAAAAAGTTAAAAACTCCGTCGTTCTCGCCTGTCCTTTCAATCATCCTTTTAGCCTCGGCAAAGTTCAGGTGGAGCTTATTCCCGCGGGATATGTTCTCGGTTCTTCCCAGATAGTCATAGATTTGGATGGAAAAAGAATCATCTACACAGGCGATTTCAAACTGAGGCATAGCGAAACGGCCGAGCCGCCACAGGTCAAGCGTTGCGATATCGTTATCATGAAATGTACTTACGGGCTTCCCAGGTACGTGTTCCCTCCGCATCAAAGCGTCATTAATTCACTTATAGATTTTATAGACGAGTCTCTTTCCACCGGTGTTACGCCCATACTCCTTGTCAACGCTTTGGGAAAATCTCAGGACATTGCGAAACTCTTGGGAGAGAAGGGGTACAAGCTGAGCCTCCACAGGTCAATCTACAATGCTGTCAAAATTTATGAGGAATTTGGAATCGCCTTTGCTAACTATGAGAGCTTTAGACCAAATAAAATTGAGGGGAAAGTTGTTCTCGTACCGCCTTACCTCAGGGGTTCCGAATTAATAGATAAAATAGCGAAGAAAAGGATCGGAGTTGTTATGGGGTGGGCTGTTGACAAAGAGTTTGCGAAGTCTGTTTATAGAGCGGATAAAGCCTTTCCACTGAGCAATCATGCAGACTATGATGAACTTCTCCAATTCGTAGAAATTGCAAGACCGAAAGAACTCTATCTAGTCCAGGGATTCTCCGTGGAGTTTGCTAGAACCCTTCAAAAAAGAGGTATTAACGCGAAACCTCTTGAAAAACCTTCGCAACTAAAACTGATTTAGAAAATTTTAACAATTCAGCCGCTATGACACAAAGCCACAAAGTAGGATTAGTATGAATAGAAAGGAGAGAAAACCGCTTTCCTACTAAATTCTGACTCCTTCTGATTTCTAGATTTTAACTTTGTGTTGCTTCGATATTGCTCAGCACAGGCTCAGTGCCTTTGTGGCTAGATTAAATTAGGGGGAAAAACGATGTCGGCAAAAACCGTAAGCCTAAAGCTCGAGACCAAGGGAGAAACCGATTTAATAGATATAACACAGAGTGTGGCAAAAGCAGTCAAGGATTCCGGGGCATCTTCGGGCAGCGTTACCGTTTTCATCCCGGGATCCACTGCGGGAGTTACAACGATTGAGTACGAAAGCGGTGCAATTAGCGATTTCAAAAAGGCTCTCGATCGAATCGCGCCAAAAAACATTCACTATGAGCACGATGCACGATGGGGAGACGGAAACGGCTATTCCCACATCCGAGCCGCTCTCCTCGGCCCATCTCTGACAGTTCCATTCTCAGCATCCAGACTTCTCCTCGGCACATGGCAGCAGATTATAGTAGTCGATTTTGACAATAGACCGAGAAAGAGGGAAGTGATAGTCCAGATTATCGGGGAATAAACACAATGGAATGCAAGGACGACCGGGCAAACTTGGGGCAGCGATTAGAAAGATAGGCCTTTGGAGATTCCTATGTCACTCTTACCTGATCATACAAACTTCACTGAAAAATGCTGAGGCTTGTACCGGATATTCAGATTAACTATAAGTGGAGTAATGGCTTCGATCATGGCTGAAGCCTCTAACGGTCCTGCATCCAGTACTCTCAGGTTTTTCATTTCCTCGGTAAGACTTTTTACCACGGCTTTTGCCTCGTCATCATCTCCGCAGATCACGACGTCGTAGTCGAGAACTTGGTCAATCTCGCTCAGTTCCTTTGCCGGGAGGTTGTGATAGGCTGAGACGAGCTTGGTTGTTTCAGGCAATGCCTCTTTTATCTGAAGTGCCGAAGAACCCTGAGGCGGAGGGGAATAAGTAAAAACCTTTCCCTTTTTGACCATAGACACAACAGGAGTGACAACAATTTGGTTTGTGAAGCTATACTTAATTTGTGAGATTGTCGGGGCAGCGTGTTCAGGCGGAATGCTTATTATCACAACCTCGGCTTCGCGAGCTGCGTCCGCATTGGGCATACCGTGCATCTTTGAAACGATGCCAAGATCGTTCAGCTTCTGGGAGTACTCCGCCGCAATCCCCTTTGCCTTTTCATCGCTCCTTGAGCCTATATAAATCTCGTGGCCAACTCTAGACCATCTGAGCACCAGTCCTTCAGCAATGTCTCCAGTTCCCCCTAAAAGAGCAATTTTCATTTTTTCCTCTCCTCTGTTTAAATTTGCTTTATTTTAGCCAAAGATTATGGGTAGTAAATATGACGAGGATATTTCTTAAGAGCCTTTGTACCCTAAAACTTTTTCTTAAAATACCAAAAAAAAGAAACGCTCTCGTTGGAAATAAAACCCTCCTGATTCTCGACGTCCCTGCTGGGCAGAGCAACAAATGGGAAAATCCCTCCCCAAATTATCGTAGACCCTGTTTTATCTCCTTGATCAACCGACTGTATATTTCGATTTTGCTCTTTAATGAAAATATACTCATTTCCCGGAGATTGTCTCAATTGAGAATAGTCGGATGACCCTAATGAGAGTTTATCGAACACATCGAATGTACCACTGTTCGACAAGCTGAGCCGATGAAATGAAACTCTGTTATCGTTATAATGGCCGTTCTTGCCTTGGCTTTGCGAACGCGCCTCAGTGCCACAAAGCAAAACAGTCAAAATCAGGAAAAAAAAGAGCCCGCCTTTTTTCATCGGTTCCATCTTGAGGTTTAAAACAGTAAGCCAGAGTTTTTTAGTGCAGCGTAATATAAACAATGTGCAAAAAAATATCAAGCCAAAATCAATCCCTCAGCTCTTTACCAGTCAGACGTAAAAATACATCTTCCAGGTTTGAGCGTCGGTGAAGTACCTCACCGTCTCTAATGGGAAGAAGCCTTTCGCCGATCTCGTTTCCGTCTTTTGAGAATATGTAGACAGTATCTCCTGCTTTTTCAAAGCTGAAATCAAGCCCGTTCAGTATTCCCAAAATTCCGTCATCTTCGGCATGTCTTATCTCAAAAACATTTTCTCCCGCATAGTTGCGTATAAGTTCTTGCGGAGAGCCTTCTGCGAGTATTTTGCCCGCATCCATAACCGCGACCCTATCACACAGTTTCTCCGCTTCTTCCATATAATGCGTAGTGAGAATCATCGTAACCCCTTTTTTCTTCAACTCACGAAGCCTCTGCCAAATGAGGTGTCTCGCCTGCGGGTCGAGCCCCGTCGTGGGCTCGTCGAGCATCAACAGTCTAGGATTGTTGATAAGCGCCCTTGCAATCACAAGGCGTCTTTGCATGCCTCCCGAGAGCCTGGTCACTTCCTCTTTTCTTCTCTCGTCTATACTCAAGAACCGGAGAAGCTCTCTAGCTCTTTCGTCCGCTTCCGCTCTTGGAATATCATAGTACCTGGAGTAAACAACAAGGTTTTCAATCACGTTTAAATCCGGGTCCAGGTTGTTTTCCTGAGGAGTCACTCCTATCATGGCATTTATTTCTCTTCTGCTCTTCGCAACATCCAGTCCGAAGACATCAAGGGTTCCTGAACTCGGAGAGGTGCGGCAGTAAATCATACGAACTACAGTGGTTTTTCCAGCGCCATTTGGTCCGAGAAATCCGTAACACTCTCCCTGCGCAACTGTAAAAGAGATCCCGTCCACCGCACGAACCGAGCCGAATGTCTTGGATAAATCGGTCGCAACGACTACAGCTTGACCGCTCATTTAGGAGAAAAGCATACCTAAATAAAATGGGCTATAACATCGATGTCGATGCCATAGCCCATTTAGACCAAAATTATTTAGTGTAGAGACCCGCTATATGGCGCGATTCCAGCCTCTTAATCAAAGAGCTTAGCTGCCAAACCTCACTACAAGGTCAACAAGGAATCCTATATTTGCAAAATCCGTAATCTCGTCGCTGCCGAATGGAATCTCAACCCCTGCACCAAGGCTCAATATCTGACCGCCGAATCTTACGCCCGGAGTAAGATACGCTCCAGTTACGTTGTCATCGAAAGAAGTAGATGATGCTAAGAGCAACTCCAACAGGAATGAAGTCGAAAACGGGAGCGAGAGGTTAGGAGTAACGCTTGCCGTAGCTCCGTATTTCAGTATCAGCTCGGTGCTGTCATCTTCAAAATCATCGGCGTTCGTCAGTATATCGGCATCAAAATTTGCCTGGAACCCGAAGATGCCCTGGCTATACCCAAACACCGCGTACGGTTTCAGAGTCAAAGCGTCGTCCGCAAAATAAGAAAAGTCTCTGAAATAGGCGCGCGCCGCAGCCGCCCCGAAATCATTGCTCGTTGTGGGCAGTATAACTTCAAAACCGCCAGCGAGAACGGCCGAATCCGTGTTCAGTAGAGATACCTTTCCTCCAATCCCTATGTTACCAAAATCATAATCGTCTTCATCTCCCGGTCCGAAATTACTCACGCCAGCAAATGGAAACTTGGCGTACACTCCGAATAAATTTTGGTATATGTTAATATCTGCCCTTACCTGATTCATGAATAACGCTCCGGAACCGTCCAGGTCTATTATCTCGAAATTTCCTCTAACGCCTGTGATTGAGTAAGGATGTTCCAAATTGAAGGAATAGGGCAGCGTGGGACCGGCGGCTTCAACCCCTTTTATTGGAACAGACAATACAGCAATCATCACTAAGAAAACCAACAACAAGGTTTTTAAATAAGCAAAACCCGCTTTATATTTTCCCATATCATCAAACCTCCTTTAAGAAATTTTAGGCGTCAATCAATTTGCCGGTTTTCATTTTATATAATTTCTTGTGACATTTCAAGCATTTTATAAAGAGTTTGCAGAAATCCATTGATTTTGTTATGTTTAATTATTAATGGGATATTTGTTCAAAGGACTGTACGTGATAACGGATAGGAAGCTAATCCCGCGAGATAGGTTTATAAATACGGTAGAAAAAGCCTTGATAGGCGGGGCTAAAATTGTTCAGTTGAGAGAAAAGGATACGCCTGAGAGAGAAATTGTTAGGCTAGGGAAAGAGCTTCTCAAAGTAACAAAAAAATATAGAGTTCCACTGATTATCAATGATTATCCAGAGCTCTCAAAAGAGATAGGTGCTGATGGAGTTCACCTTGGAGAGTACGACCCGTCCGTTTCCGAGGCGAGGCAGCTTCTCGGCGACACAGCAATCATCGGCGTTTCATGTTACGGAAAGATTGAAAGGGGCATACAAGCAGAGGAAGAGGGCGCAAGCTACGCAGCTTTCGGCACTCCTTTTTTTACACCTACTAAACCGGATAGAAAGATTACGCCTTTTGAAGTGCTAAGGGAAGCAAGGGAAAAAATAAGAAAGATTCCAATTTTTGCCATTGGCGGGATTCACAAGGAAAACGCTCCTTCCGTTCTTGAAACTGGCGTGGACGGGGTTGCAGTAATTACGAGTGTCTTCGGTTCCCCCGACCCGGAAATGGCAGCGAGAGACCTAGCTAATTTATTCGTGAATATATAGCCACAAAGACACTAAGCCTGTACTGAGCAATATCGAAGCAACACAAAGTTAGAATCCAGAAGTCAGTAGTCAGAATTCAGCAGAGAAAACTACTATTATCCTGAATTCTGGCTCCTGGCTTCAGAGTTTTTTGCTCATCTTCCTTTGTTTCTTGGTGCCTTCGTGGCGGAATGTTGGGTTTACTTGAACAAGTCTGAGAAATTTGTTCCCTTTCTCCTTTTTTTTACTCTCTCAGCGAGAGCATGTGTAACAATTGGCAGCGCAATTGTCGCCTCGCAGTAGCACTGAATAAACCTTCCCGCTGGATCCTCTTTCCCCCATGACACTGCTTCCTCAAAGGTGCATCCAGACAGTCCTCCCCACTGAGGAGAATCGGTCGTTATCTGAACGGCATATTTATGGGGATAGTAAGTCTCATTGGTGCTGTTCCGTTTGAGCCCGTCTTTTCTGTTGGGAATCTCTCTGTCTTTGTATAGAAGATCCCCTGTAACCGCAAAAAGCTGTATGAAATCCTTTGGCACTCCTCCACCAATATAAATTACACCTGAATTTTTTACCCTTTCTCCCAGGTTCATGAATTCAACATAGTCCTTGATCGCATCAATTTTAAGCGCGAAACCTTTGCTTTTTGCGACCAGAGCAGCATCTCCATATGGGCTGTCTGCAATGGCGGGACAAAAGATCGGCACTCCGTTTTCCGCAGCTACTGCGACAATACTTCTTATCCTCTTTTTTCTCAGCCATTTTCCAAAAAGATATAGAAATTCTCTGGAGGAATAATTGTAGTCCTCGTCCAGGGTCAATATGAATTCTGCAATGAATTCCGTCATCTCTAGGTAATCGCTTTCCTTCCCATAGACGTCGTAGTATCTATTAAAACCCTCTTTGAACAGCTGCTCGTTATCCACTGTATGGCTTCCCTGCCAATAACCGTAGCCCATGGCTTCAACTATGTCTTCGGAAATGTTTGCACCGGTCGGAACCAGGATGTCAATAAATCGGTTTTCTATCAGCCAATTGATTATCTTCCACTGACCGGTTGTAGACAAAGAGCCGGCGTAACCGAGAAGTATGGTCGTTTCCCTATCCTTAATCATATGCTCTAATACTTCAACTGTCTTAGCGAGGTTCTTTCCCTGAAATCCGGTCCTTGACATATCAGCAAGGAGTTTGGAAATTGTCTTTGGAGCTTCGACTTCTATAGCTTTAACTTTCTTAGTAAGGCTCTCTTTTTTCTGCGATATTTTTTTTGTCTTCTGCAATCTTACACCTCCATTCAATTTTGTTCGATACTAACGAGTTGTAATCGCGAGAGTCAGCGCAATGATCCCCTCCTTGTTCATCTCTTTGCTGCTTTGTTTCTGTTTCCTCGCGATGGCAAACTTCGTTGTGCATTAATAAAAAAATCAGATTGTACGACATAATCGGCATCACGCCGTGCTAAAGATTTTTTGAGGTAACTGAAGATACCACAGAAGCCTCAAAGGTCAATAAAAATCGTTCTCTGCTGTGCTCCTATTACAAATTCTTCCTGCTCTCTTTTTTTATAAATCTTAGTGTTTCCTCATATATACTCCGCCTCGGTCCAATCGCGACTACCTCTATAACATCGGAGGTTGAACGATATATCAGCCGCAACCTCCCAACCCGAAAACTTCTCATTCCCTCCAGCTCTCCAAGAAGAGATTTTCCACATGATGGGTTGTCCATAATCTCTGACAAAACCGTGCGAATTTTTTGCTTAAGTTCAGGATGGAGATGTCTGATTAGGTCTCGAACTTTATCGGATATTTTCAGCTTGTGCTGAGAAACCATGGGCAGGGATCATGAAAAGCGGATCAGTCTTCGAATAACTCATCAAGAGTATAAAACTTGCGTTTTGTCTTCAGGTCTTTCAAACCTTGTCGTATTTCAGTCATTAAATCCATGTCCGCTCGAATAGAAAGCGTTTCTTTCCAGCCTTCAAATTCATCGGGGCTGACAATTATAGCCACAGGCTTACCATTTCTTGTAACAGTAATCTCCTCGTCCCTCGATGAGACCTCTTCAAGAAGCTCGCTCAACTTCATCTTGACTTCAGACAAAGGTAGTATTTTCATCGTCCCTGTCCTAATTTCTGGTTGACCAGAATCACGACTAAAGATTAAGAAATCAAAATGAATTTGTCAAATAATCAGACCACTATATTGACGAGCTTTCCAGGCACAACTATGACCTTCTTTATTTCTTTGCCGGCAATGTAATTTTTAACCTTTTCATCCGAAAGAGCGGCTTGCTCCATTTCTTCCTGACCCGAATCCGGGTCCATGACGGCTTGACCCCTAACTTTACCGTTTACCTGAAGCACTATCGTTATTGCAGCGCTCTCTACGAGTTGTCTATCCCAGTTGATCCAGGGTTTATCCACTAGAGTCTCTCCTTTCCCAAGAGATTCCCAAATCTCTTCAGAAAAATGAGGAGCCATGGGGTAGAGCAGGCGGACAATAGCTTCAACCGCATCCCTCAAGACATAAGCATTGCAACTTTCATCAGATTTGAATCGATATGTGTCGTTTAGCAGTTCCATGATCGCTGCAATCGCTGTGTTGAACTGAAACCTCTCCAAATCGTCCGTCACTTTCTTTATCGTCTTATGAATCTTGATGAGAAACTCTTTCGATTGACCCTGTAGAGATGCCATTGATGGCGTCTCTACGTTTCTCACAGAATCCTCAATCTGCCTTCCAGAGTCGTAAACAAGACGCCACACCCGGTTTAAAAACCTGTATGCCCCTTCAATCCCCTCATCGCTCCAGTCCAAATCCTTCTGGACAGGCGCTGCAAAAAGCATGAATATTCGAACGGTATCCGCCCCGTATTTCTGTATCATGTCATCGGGGTCGACTATGTTCCCTACTGACTTAGACATCTTCACACCGTCTTTTATGACCATTCCCTGCGTGAGGAGGTTTGAGAAAGGCTCGTCTAACTTGCTCATCCCAAGGTCCCTTAATACCTTCGTGTAGAATCTGGAATAAAGTAGATGTAAAATGGCGTGTTCTATACCTCCGATATATTGGTCAACCGGAAGCCAGTACTCGACCTTCATTTTCTCAAACATTCCCTCATCAAAATCTGGAGACGCGTATCTCAGAAAATACCATGAGGACTCGACAAACGTGTCCATGGTATCGGTCTCTCTTCTTGCTTCCTTGCCGCAATTGGGACATTTTGTTTTTATAAAGCTCTCCAATTTGGTAAGAGGAGAACCGCCCTTGCCGGTAAACTCAACGGCAAGAGGAAGCTCCACAGGAAGCTCTTCGTCGGGAACGGGCACAGCGCCGCAGGTATCACAATAAACGATCGGTATGGGTGCTCCCCAATATCTCTGGCGGGATATGCCCCAGTCTCTCAACCTAAAATTAACTGTCCTCTTTCCGAATCCTTTTGACTCGACATACTCGATGATTTTCTCCTTTCCCGATTCGGACGGAAGACCGGAGAATTCACCGGAATTTGCCATAACACCCGACTCTTCGTATGCATGTTCCATATTGTCGAGTAGGGGCAATTCATGAATTGCCCCTACTACTACAGGCTGAATCACAACCTCAATCGACAAACCATATTCTTTCGCGAACTCGAAATCCCTCTGGTCGTGAGCGGGCACCGACATTACTATTCCCGTACCGTATCCCATGAGAACAAAGTTGGCAATATAGATAGGCACGCGCTCTCTGTTGAAAGGATTAATGCAATAAGAGCCGGTAAAAACGCCGTCTTTCTTAGCACCCTCACCTACTCTTTCGACATCGCTCTGTTTTTTGATCGTATTAATGAAGCGGAGAGCCTCTTTCTCTTGGGGCTTTCCTCTTACGAGCTTCTCTGAGAGCGGGTGCTCGGGAGCGATACACATAAAAGTCACCCCAAACACCGTATCGGGGCGAGTGGTAAAAATCCTCAAACTGGCCGCAGCGTCTATTTTTTCTTCGAGTGGAAAATCAATCTCTGCGCCGGTGCTCTTGCCAATCCAGTTCCTCTGCATTGCGAGGACTCTCTCGGGCCAGCCGTCCTTCAGTTTTTCGATAAACTCAAGGAGCTCCTCGGTGTAATCCGTGATCCTGAAAAACCATCCTTCCATCTCTTTGAGCTGAACCTCGGAGTCGCACCTCCAGCACTTTCCGTTTTCTTGATTTCCATCTGGTGCTAACTTTTCATTACCTCCCGAACCAAACTGCGGTTCGGGTAATGCAGCACTAGATACTATCACCTGCTCATTCGCTAGAACAGTCTCGCAGGACGGACACCAGTTCACGACAGAGGACTTCTTGTAGGCAAGTCCTCGCTCGAACATTCTCGTAAAAACCATCTGCTCCCACTTATAATAAGACGGGTCGCATGTTGCAATCTCCCTGCTCCAATCATAACTAAAGCCCAGTCTCTTGAGCTGCTCTTTCATCTGAGCAATATTCTCATAAGTCCATTTTGCAGGATGAACTCCACGCTGAATCGCAGCGTTTTCTGCGGGCAATCCGAACGCATCCCATCCTATCGGATGAAGTATATTAAAGCCCCTTGTTCTCTTGTACCGGGCTATGACGTCGCCTATGGTATAGTTCCTCACGTGCCCCATGTGTATCCTTCCCGATGGATAGGGAAACATCTCAAGGACGTAATATTTCTCCTTGTCCAAATCCTCTGAGACTTCGTAGAGTTTTTTTTCTTCCCAGATTTTCTGCCACTTTTCTTCGATTTGTTGTGGGTTATAGGTCTCTTTCATTATTTCTTAACTCATCTCCTTGGAAAATAGTGGCTGGCAAACGAGACTATTTCTAAAGTTATGGTTTTGAATCATTTTAAATTAACGACCCTACGGTTTCAAATTCCGAGCGTTGCATTTTACGCGTGTGGTATTATAGTAAAAGTTCAAAATCAAATAGAAAAAAAGAAATAGTGCGGATTTATCTTTGAATTTAGTGACTTGCACCTTAATAACTAAAAGTAAATATGAGTCTAGAGTTAGAGTTAAAAGAGATTTTAGAAGAGCTTAAAAGATGCTTCGAGTTTCAAAAAGCTCTCGGACTCCAAGGAGTGCTAGTGGAAAAAAGAAAAAAAGAAGACAGTCCTCAAGCTCCTGTCAAGAGTTTGATTCACTTCGAAGCTGAAAAGGAAAAACCAGTGTCCTCTATCAATATCCAGGAGCAGCTTAGTATTTTTGACTCTACCGCTAAAAAACTCACCCTTGAGGAGATCAGGGAAGAAATTGGTGACTGCACGAGGTGTAAGCTTCATAAGGGACGAAGCAATCTCGTCTTCGGCGAAGGGAATCCGAAGGCGAAGCTTGTGTTTGTGGGTGAGGGACCGGGCGAAGAAGAAGACAAACAGGGAAGGCCGTTTGTGGGAAGGGCGGGACAACTTCTCACTAAGATAATTGCAGCGATGGGGCTAAGACGAGAAGATGTTTACATTTGTAATGTCGTAAAATGCCGCCCCCCTGGAAACAGAGTCCCAGAACCTGATGAGGCAGGAACCTGCGAGCAGTTTCTAATGAAGCAGCTCAGGTCTATAGAACCACAAGTCGTAGTTTGTTTGGGAAGTACCGCAGCGCAGTCGCTCTTCAAAACGAAAGGAAAGCTAGGAGATTTGAGGGGGAAATTCCATACCTACGGAAGGTCGAAGCTATTAGTCACTTATCATCCTGCCGCGCTTCTCAGGAATCCGGGATTCAAGAAACCGCTCTGGGACGACATGCAGATTGTGATGAAGGAGTTGAAATTAGCCGCTAATAAGCCGGGCGATTAGCTCAGTGGATAGAGTGCTGGCCTCCGAAGCCAGAGGTCGGGGGTTCGAATCCCCCATCGCCCGCCAAAAACTTAAGCTGGTTTGGCATAAACGCGCGATGATCTTTTTTTGTATTTATACACTTTATCAGCAGAAGAATTTTGAAAGTTTTTAGGATCCATTATCAAACACCCAGTAATACATAGACATCCGCTTATTGACGGATCCAACTGTAACCGACAGAGACTCCCTAAGCAATCTCAACGCTCAATTCAAATCACAAAAGTTTTTTATGTATTTACAGTATTGCAAGAGCCACGACTAATTGAGGTGTTGTTGGTTCGCTCGCTTTACAAATTCGACACCGCGTTTCTAATCTCCCCAAACTTCCCCTCTATCTCCTCAACCCTCTTTCTAGCCTCGATCAATTTCTTCTGCTGTGTTTTGTAGAAGTTCTTGAGGGGAATTAAAGAGTCGAGAATTTGGAGTTTTATGCCGTCGAGGTCGCGTTCAAACTGTGAGCTTACGCTTCCCGTGAGTTCTTCTATTAGAGTATCCACCTTTGTACTGAATTCCTTCATAGCGTCTCTTCTCTTCTTAGGGAGTATGGCAAACGCAGTGGCCATGATGGCGATTGTTGTGAGTATTCCTGTAACATCAACTATTAGTGATGAGAACGCTGATACGACGGCGGCTCCGAGCGCAAGAGAACCGACCTGAACTCCCAAGACCGAAGCCACGGCACCCCTCGCAGAATCCACGAGGTTGCCCCCGAGTATCGCAGGGTCGATTTGCTTTCGTCTCAGTTCCAGTTCAGACCTTACTGTATCTATGAGCTGCATTCTGCTAGATGAAAATCCCGTCCCATCCTTTAGAGATTCAGGCTGAATGGACTTGCGATAAAAATCTATGGCGCTGTCCATGAGTGTCCTAGACGACCTCTCAGCCCAACCGACCATAGCCTCAAGATCCTTTTCCAATTCCTTAACGGTTTGAGAGGAAACTTGGGATTCAAATTCCTTTGCAACTTTTTCTTTCCTGATTAGCTTTATCACGTTCTCAAACCTTATAAGCTCGTCGATGAACTCTATTCCCTTTGTCTTGAATTCTAAAAGCCTGCTCCTAATTCTCTCTGTAAACTGCTTGGAGTTTTCTAAGACTTCTCCTTTCATTCCTTCCAGTCTTGACTCAAATTCCCCGAGCCGCTCCGTATCCCCCGATATCTTGTCCAGATGACTCGACAGGGCTTTTTCAGTCTCTAAAGATAAACTAATGGCAATATCAGAAGAGCCTTTTATCTTCATACGAATCCGTTCCTCTTCACCCAACGTCCTAAAAATATATTCCTCTAGCTTGTCAAATCCGCTTCTGGAATAGATCTCCGGGTTTTTGAACTGCTTAGCCTGAATAGCCAGCTTTGCGGAGACAGGAATAATCAACGGCTTTATCTTGAATATTCTGTGGATTTCTCCCTCCGAGTATTGGAAGAGTTTTTGAAGTTCCTCCTCACTCTCTGTAATATCGGTCTTATTAAGGAGAAACACAATGTTTTTCAGCCAATCCTCTTTTATGAATTTAATTAGCTTTGCCTCGCTTCCCGTCACGGCGCGCTCAGCACCTATGACAAAAAACACTATATCGGCTTTGGGGATAAACTCCTGAGTAATCTGCTCATGCTGCTCTATCGTGACATTTGTACCAGGTGTGTCCACTATGACAAACCCCTTTAACCTATTTTCGGGAATCGAGATGCAGTAGTTTCCATTCTCCTGGTATTCCTCTTTTATATCACCGTACTTTAGAATTGTTATCTTATCAGTCGTCGGAGTTATGCCCTCGGGGAGAATTCTCTCTCCCAATAGCGCGTTGATCACAGATGATTTACCCGTGCTGAACTCGCCTATGAAGACGATTGAGAAGAGGTTTTCGAGGTTCTCCCTTACTGTCTTTAATTTATCGAGAAGTTCTTCGTAGTTGAGCGCTCTCGCCTCGGAGGAGAGCAAATCTAAAAGAGCTTTTTCTTCCTGTATGAGCCTTGAATACTTTTCTTCAAGTATATCCATCAGGCGGTTAGTATAACGTGAATTTGATAGAAGAATAAACTGTGGCAGGACACCGATGATTTTTGAAGGTTTACTCAGTTAAGGAACACCCAGAACGGGCATATGGTTTCTCTACATTAACTGTCGCGTGAGGTCGTTCTATGCCGGATCGATATCTTATTCTCAACGTTTAACCGATCTCTGTAGTTCCCTCTCCGCTTCTTTCTTGATCGCCCGGTCTTGATGGTCGACAATAGGAAGGGCTAGAATCTCTCTGAGCTCTCCCGCAACTTTATCTTCTTTACCCATAGCGTCATAGGTTTTTGCAAGCTCAAAGTGCGTATGAATAACTTGCGGATTTAGTTGTACGGCTTTTTGAAGTGTCTTCACAGAATCTTCATCCGTTCCGTTGGGCAAGCCTCCAAACAGGGTTTTGGCAAATGCTTTCAACGCCCAGTTCAGGTTGGCAACTTCACGATAATAGACCCCTAAGACAATATAAGCTGGAATATATTCTGAGTCGAGCTGGATTGCTTTTTTTGAATTTTGCTCGACGTCTCTTGCAAGCTTTACTTTCTTCTTTCCTTCATGAAAAAGTGCCAGATGTCCATAGGTCGCAGCCAGCAAGAAATACGAATCGGCTCGGTCGGGAAATTCTCTCTGGAGCGTTTCCGCGTATTTGACGGCAGTCTTGAAGTATTCTTCAACCTTCTTGTTCCCACTCGTCTCATCTTCCTGCCTGAACTTTATACCTTTTATGTCCTCGCCGACATCGTTGTACGCCCGAGTGAGTTTCATGAGCGCATCAAAGCTCTTGGGAAAAAGCTCGTAAGCCTTCTTGTACTCTTCCAGAGCTTTCTGGTTGTCATACTGCTCATAATATCTATCTCCTTGTTCTATGTAAGACTGATAGTCTTCAGCTAAAACCGAAATCGAAGGGTTTAATAGAATTATTCCAATGAATATTGCGAACAATCGCTGCAAGCTGCAGGGTTGAACACCGTATTTTCCCATATGGGCCTCCTGTATGTATGAAATAAATGTTTCTCAAAAAATAAGTGACGTAATATTATCCTAATTATCGGCAATTTGCTACTAAAAATTTTTCGGCGTTCACTAACGTGGATGTCAATGGAAACTTGTTTTCTCGATTCGAGCTTGGCAATGTAAATTTTGAATATTTCCGAAACTAGAATTTTTCGAATTAATGATAAAACTACACGACCAAAAAATTGTTATTTAGCGTCGCCCAGTACAAATGGAAAAAACATCAATGTTTTTTGAGTTGTTCCCTGAAGTAAACTTGCTCCTTAAGTCTCTTTAATTCGTTTTCAGATAGTAGTTCGGTCTTATCTGAAGGAGGCGTGTCGTCTTTCCTATCATGCTTTCTTCTATCCTCAAATTTGGAATTCCCACCTTCGATTTTCAACAAATCAACTAGACTCAGAAAATATAGAAATCTTAAAGTATCACTAGCGTTAAGAGGACTCATCGAGACGACCTCCTTGAGTGAATGTTCTCCCCTCACAAGGTCGACCAGCCTCAGCTCTTTGGTCGATTGGAAAACCAAGCTTTTTAATTCTTCTCTCATGTCAGGGTTTGGAACAATCAAAGAGTTCATGTCATAAAAGGAGTTCTGCGGAATTTCACCGTTCTTGATAAATCGATTAACAAGCTCGTAAATAACCTGCACCGGATGGATCTTATACATGGCCTCAATGGCGAAGTTCCTAGTATTTTTAAATCCATAAAATCCTGTTTTACACCTGATGCCCTCAATGAGCTTTTCTTTAATTTGAGTTTCGAGTGTGCTGTTGAGCTCATGCGGTGAGATTTTTCCCATTTCTATTAGGATCTCACCAATCCTTAGTCTAGCCCTAAGCGCAAGGCTTAATCCCCTTTCTCTATCTGCATCAGTAATTTTTGACCTGTCTACCAAAATCTGCCCTAAAGCTAGAGGTGGATACCACCCTTCAACAAAAACTATAAAACCCTCGAGAAAATACACTCTAAGTTTCATCTCTGAATCTATAACCAGAAATCCAGTTTTCTTATTACGATGAAGGGAAAGTAGAAGTGTCGGGTAGGGATTAATATTAAGGTCGCCTTTTTCATCAAAATCTACTTCCTCATCTGAAAGATTTTCTGATGAGTCTTTTTTTACAATTACTGTCCTGCTCAACGTATCTATCGAGTCTCTATTCACTAAATTCAAGGAATCTCTCCAAATCGGCATTATTTCTTTTCCATTTTCAGAAATTTTCTCTAACGCCAACCTAAACTCATCTGCAGTTTGAAACCGCTCATCGGGTATTTTTGAAAGAGCTTTGAGGACTATATTCTCGAGTTCACCCGAAATATCGGAGATCTCAGAAAGAAGAGGCGGGGAAAGCTCCACATGGCCTCTTTTAACTTCATAATCAGAACTGTTATCACTGCTGAAGGGAACCGATCCTGTGAGCATCTCGTAAAAAGTTACTCCCAGAGAATAGATATCAGACCTATGGTCTATTTTCTTCCCAAGAATTTGCTCTGGAGACATGTACTTGGGGGTTCCAAGAACTGCGCCTGTCATGGTTACTCCGGTGTCACATATAATCTGAGCTATCCCAAAATCCGTGATTTTCACAAAGCCCGGGGTTAAGATAAAGTTGTTTGGTTTTATATCTCTATGGATCACGCCCTTTGAGTGCGCGTACTCAATCCCATCTAGAATCTGTCTGAATATTGAGACCGCAACATCGCCCTCGAAAGCGCCCTGCTTTAAAAGTATTTTGCCAAGACTCTCACCATGAACATATTCCATAACTATAAAGTAGCCGCTGTTGACCTCGAGAAAATCGTAGACCGCTACGATGTTAGGATGGTTTAGCTGAGCCTGGATTTTTGCTTCCTTATGAAATCTGTTTATAACCTCCAGGTCGCCAAGTAAGCCGGGATGGATCATCTTCATAGCCACTACCCGGTCCAGAATTAGGTGGATAGCCTTATAGACCCTGCCCATACCGCCGCTTCCAATCTCTTCTGTTATCCTGTAGTTGCCTACTATTTTTCCAATCATATTATCCATGGGAGGAGATTCCTCGACAACACTCAAGCCCGGTTACCGCTTTGCAAATGAAAAAAGACTCTTAACGCCGGATAATATTTGAGAGGACCTTTTAGGGTTGCCTAAAACCTTTGCGACCTGAACCGTTATATTATCTCTTCCGCCGCGGTTGTTGGCGATATTGACCAGCAGGTCGCAAGCCTTATCAGGTGGGAAAAGGGTAACAACGTTAGAGAGCTCGTCCTCTGTCACGTATTCAGTTAGCCCGTCTGAGCAGAGTATCAAAACATCCCCTGGAATAAAATCTATCGGAGGCGTCAAATCCACTTCAACCTCCGGGTTTGTGCCTACGGCTCTTAAAAGCGCGTTCCTTTCGGGACAAACCTTAGCCTCCTCATGGGTTATAATTCCGGATTCAACCATCCTCTCAGCAACCGTGTGGTCTTTCGTTATTTTTTTCACCCCTCCTTTTCTGACCAGATAAGCACGGCTGTCTCCGACATGGGCTGCATAAGCCATTTCGTGAGTGCAGAGCACTGCGGTACACGTAGAACCCATTCCTCTTAGTTCAGAGTTCGCGCAGGACATATCATATACAGAACGGTTTGCCTCTGTTATAGCCTCTTTTAAACGAAGAGGTACATTTTCAACTATTGGATTGGAAATAAAATGCTCTCTCAAAACTTCGACCACGCGGCGACTCGCTACTTCGCCCGCCAAATGTCCTCCCATTCCATCCGCTACCGCCAAAAGATGGGCGGAGTTTCCGTTTTCTCCATCTATCTCGGCATAGAGAAAGGAATCCTCGTTATTTTCTCTTTTTCTCCCGATGTCGCTCAGGCTGCATATCTGAAAATCTTTGTTTTTCTCTTCCATGGTCGGAGCTATCTCGCCGTCGTAACAAACATCATCTCATTCCCGCCTATTTTAATAACATCCCCGTCCCTGAGAACCTTTTCTGTTACCTTACTTCCATTGACGGTACTCGGTCTCAGGAAGGAACCCATACTAACTATTCTGTATGTGCCGTCCTGGAGCTTGATAATCTTTGCATGAGGATTTCTAATGAGAAGTCCTTCTATCTTTAAGTTTGAATTCTCTCCCTTGCCCACCGTAAAGTAGTCGCTTTTAATTTCTACCTCCCTTCCGTCGGAAAGGATAAGCTTGGGCGATCTGAGTGGATCACTCTTTAATTTCTCTAAAAATTTCTCCTGGGTTTTGGCATCTACCATAACCGTCCCACCCTCGCCCTGGAAAGCAAGGTCATCTTCTTGTCCAATTTCTCCTTCTTTACAGAATTTAATCGCATGCTTCCCAATCAACACCACATCCCCGATCCATAGGTCGGTTTCGTCTATCTTCGTCCCATTCACAAAGGTTCCGTTAGAACTTCCCATATCTTTTATAACAACTTTACCGCCTTTGTTGTAGATTATTGCGTGGTACCTCGAAACTGAAAGGTTGTTTATCACAAGATCGTTCTCCTGAGCCCTTCCTATTGAGATCATTTCCTGGTCAAGCCTTTTTTTCTCTAAGACTTTTGAACCTAGAGTGACAACGAGAATAGGCACCTCCATTTTACTCTCCCTCCTGTACATAATTTCTTTAAATTCTATAGTTTTGCAATATCTGTGCCATCCTGCCCCATATAGCGACTCTGTCGAAGCTCCCGAATTAAATTATGAGATTTTTAGAAAATCGGCAAAACTGCCTGTAAATATTGATTTTTTGTGAAACCGCCGTTTAATAGCAGACAAAATTATCATAAAATCAGTCACAACTACAGCTTTAATTCCTTTTTGGTAAGTCCACCAACCTAGAGGAAATTGAAAACAATGACAAAAAACGTTATTGAATTGACGAAAAAAGCCAGACTTTGGGTCAACCTGTTGGAACGATTAACTGTCTTGAGCAGTTTGACTGTCTAGTGTATAAACCCGTCTGAGTATATTCATTCCCAACAAAGGAAATTTAACCATGAAGACCCATCCTTTTCCCCTATCATCGAGTGTGTCCAGTAAGACGAATACTTGCTTGCAGATAGTTTCAAACCATGTTAGCTTTACACTTTTTAATAGCTGGCTTCTTGGGAGTACAACTGGAAATGCCATTCGCCCACAAGCTCAAAGAAAGAATAGATAAGATCGTATCCCAAGCCGAAACTAAACAGTCTGCTTTGATTCCAGTCCTCCATGAGGTTCAATCCGAAATGGGGTGGTTATCTCCTGAATCCATGCAAGAGGTAGCAGAAATTCTCGGTATTACCCCTGCTAGCGTTCAAAACGTTGCTACTTTCTATACTATGTTTTTCACAAAACCTGTGGGAAAACACGTGTTGTGGCTATGTAGAACGCTCTCTTGTTCAATGAGAGGGGCAGAACAGGTCGAAAAATACCTCAAGGAAAAGCTCCAAATTCACAGCGGAGAAACAACTCCCGACGGGAAAATCACACTTCTCGAGGCTGAATGCCTGGCATCATGCGGGACTGCTCCTGTTATGCTTGCTGACGACGAGCTTCATGAAAACCTGACGAAAAAAAAAGTAGACGAGCTGATTGAGAAGTTTCGGAGAGAGTAGTTCAATTGGGGATACTAAATTTTAATCCGCATTCTAAAACTCAACTGGCTGTTACCCAAATCCTAATGTGTCATTTCGACCATTGGGAGAAATCTACTTTTTCGGGCTTTCCAGTACCGCCGCACCGTAACAAGACAATAGATATCTCACGTCCTTTCGATATGACAAAAATACTCTTTTTTCAGCAACGACCTGTCCAGTATTAAATAAAGAGAGATGAATTTTAATAAATCAAGAGAACATGCCTTGGAAATATTCAAACAAGCTCTAGAGGCAGTAAATCCGATTAGGTGTATGAAGGAGCACATAAGCTTAAACGGTAATTTACTCACTATTGACAGCAGTCAGTACGACCTAAAAAAGTATGAAGCGGTCCTCGTAGTTGCCTTTGGAAAGGCCGCATCCGCTATGGGAAAAGCAACCGAAGAGTTGCTGGGCGATAGAATAACCGACGGGGTAGTTATTTCGAATTCCCTTCCCGGCTTTTCGTTCTCAAAATTGAGGTTTCGGCTATCCAGCCATCCAATACCGGATGAAAGAAGTCTTGAAGCGGCAAAAGAAGTTTTAAAGCTTCTCGAAAAGACCGGAGAAAAAGACCTCGTTATTTTTTTAATATCGGGTGGAGGTAGCGCGCTCTTGGCGATGCCCGCGCCCGGCCCCTCGCTCGAAGACAAGAGAAAAGCCACAGAGATGCTTCTAATATCTGGTGTCGACACCTATGGACTCAACGCAGTTAGAAAACACATCTCTCAAATCAAAGGTGGAGGCCTCCTGAAAAAAGCGCTGCCGTCTCAGGTTGTGACGCTCGTCCTTTCAGACGTCGTGGGAGATAGACTGGACGTGATAGCATCGGGGCCGACTGTACCCGATGCAACGACGTTTGAAGACGCATGGCGCGTCATAGAGGCTCTGAGGCTGGAGCACAGAATACCCCCACAGGTGGTTGTTCATCTCGAAGAGGGAAGGAATCGCGGAATTCCTGAAACTCTAAAAGAAGGAGAGTTTGATTCAGGAAAAGTTCAGACCGTCGTTATAGGAAACAACTTCAAGTCGCTCGCAGCGGCTGAAAAAAGGGCAACTCAACTCGGATACAACACATTTCTGCTCTCATCACAGATAAAAGGAGAAGCAAGAGAGGTGGCGAAGGTCATAGCCTCAATCGCATTCGACATTGAGAGGCTTAACATTCCCGTCAAAAAACCTGCATGCTTGATATTCGGCGGGGAAACGACCGTGACTGTAACCGGTCCCGGAAAGGGCGGAAGAAACTCGGAAACTGCACTGGCATTTTCGATGGAAATTATGGGACACGATATTGTTGGGCTTTTCTGCGGCACGGACGGCATAGACGGCCCGACGGATGCCGGAGGAGCAATATGCGACGGGAAAACAAGGGAACGCGCCAGAGAAATAAACTTAAGTGCCAGGGAACGCCTTGCGCAAAACGATTCGTACGCTTTTTTTGAAAAGTTGGGAGACCTTATCAAGACCGGGCCCACTGGGACAAACGTCATGGATATAGGGTTGGTGATTCTTGAATAACAGTGTCTTTACGCTTGATAGGGGAAAGTGGCATGAAATACGCAATCATCTCAGACATCCATGCAAACCTTGAAGCCCTCGACACAACCCTAAAACAAATAGATAAACTCGGCGCAGATAAAATCATTTGCCTCGGCGACATCGTCGGCTACGGCGCAAATCCAAATGAATGTGTAGAAACGATCAGGGAAAGAAGCATTGAATCCATAATCGGCAATCATGACGCCGTCGCATGCGGGAAAACAGAACCTGACAACTTCAATCCGGTAGCTAGGGACGCTGCTTTATGGACAAGGAATTCGCTCACAGAGGAAAATAGAGAATTCCTTTCCGAACTAGATGAAAGCAAACTGATTGATGATTTCCTGATAGTTCACGGCGCCATATCCGACACCGACCATTACATATTCACGGCTTACGACGCCCTGATAGAGTTCAATCTCATGAAGAAACAAAGCGTCTGTTTCTTCGGACATACACACGTAAGAACCTATTACACTTTTCAAAACGACTCTTCAACAAATCACCTCGATTACGAGTTTAAGATAGATGTTAAAGCAAAGTATCTCATCAACCCCGGCAGTATCGGACAACCGAGAGACAGAGACCCAAGGGCTTCATTTCTGGTCTATGACACGGAAAAACGAACTGTGAAATTCACAAGGGTTGAATACGATATAAGTACAACTCAGAAAAAGATAATCGAAGCCGGTCTCGACCGAAGACTGGCTGACAGGTTGTCGTTTGGAAGATAAAATCCTATAGGGGCACGACATTTCGTGCACTTGAGTATATCCTGAATTCGTGACCTAAATTCATCACCTCTTGTAAGGTTTTTCTAGGTTATATAGACTCTAGCTCGAAAACAATGTCAACATTCCTGAAGCCACTTCCACAAAACGAAGAAGCTGAGCAGGCGGTCCTCGGTTCTATACTCATAGAAGGCAGCGTAATCAACCAGGTGCTCGAGATTCTAACACCTCCGGATTTTTACAAGGAGGCTCACAGAAAGATATTCGATGCGATGATTGAGCTTGATAGAGAAAGCAAGCCCATAGATTACTTCACCGTTTTTGAATACCTAAAATCCACCGGACAACTACTCGAACAGGTTGGCGGGAGCAGCTATCTTACCTATCTGAGGGAGATAGTACCCTCTACAGCAAATGTCGAATACTACGCCAAGATGGTCAAGGAAAAATCGATCTTGAGAAGGCTTGTGATGACCGCAACCGAGATTGCGAACCGCGGCCACGAAGAGGGAATTAACGTTGATGAGTTCATCGACCGCGCTGAACATGCCATTCTCGAAGTCGCGCAGAACAAAGTAAAACCTAGTTTTTATGAATCGAGAGAGCTAGCGGCCAAGGCCCTTGAGATCATTGAGACCCTGCATGCAAGAAAAGAGCACGTTACCGGAATCGCCACAGGTTTTGAAAAGCTGGACTATATGACAACCGGTCTTCAACCCTCGGACCTAATTATCGTGGCGGCAAGACCCGGCTTGGGAAAGACCACATTCTGCCTCGATATAGCAGCGCATGCGGCAATCGAGTATGGACTCTCAGTGGGAATATTTTCTCTAGAGATGACTAAGGAACAGCTTATGTTGAGAATGCTCTCCGGCAGTGCAAAAGTGAGTTACTCAAACATAAGAAGCGGTTACATTAAAAACGAAGACCTGGAGAAACTGGTTAGGGCGGCGGACATATTCAGCAAAGCCAAAATCTACATCGACGATACACCCGCAATCAACGTCCTGGAACTAAGGGCGAAAGCAAGAAGACAGAAAAGAGAGAAGGGACTCGATTTTATCATCGTCGATTATCTCCAGCTCATGAGAGGACACGGAAGAACAGAAACCAGAGAACGTGAGATTGCTGAAATCTCAGGCTCTCTCAAGGCGCTCGCAAAGGAGCTAAGGGTTCCCCTGATAGCGGTGTCTCAGCTCAGCCGTCAGACCGAAGCCCGTGCCAACAGAGTGCCTCAGCTCTCCGACCTACGCGAGAGCGGAGCGCTAGAGCAGGACGCAGACATGGTTATTTTTATACATCGAGACGATGCATACAGAAAACCGGAAGAGAGAGACGGCATAGCTCAAATAATCATAGGAAAACAGAGAAACGGGCCGACAGGGGCAATTAAGCTAGCCTTCCTGGCGGACAGCCGCGGAGTTCCCAGCTTTGCCGACCTCGCCGCAGAGGAATACGAGGACGATTTGGGGATAATTTAAAAAAGCTCTTCATTCATGTACATTTCCTCTAAAATACACTTTATCTCGACATGAAGTCTGAAGCTCCGGTAGAAACGCATTGCAATGGGTTTATTCAAACGTAGCTGCCAATTTAAGACGCTCAGGAAATGCTACTAGGGATCAAGCCAAATGCTTATCGTTAAAATTGCTCAAACCATCATCGGCTTCACTCTAACTTTTGGCTTCACTTCTTTATGGTAGAGTTTGGAGTCGTTTTGCCACGACATGAATTTATCAAAAATTAGTTTTAGTTTTTCTCTTGTTGAATTCCAGTGGAAATCCCAGTCGTAGTCTTTCTTTCTCCCCTTAAAAAAAGTCTGGAAGAAAATATCCCGTTCCAAAGGCTGTCCCTTCTCGGCGATCCAGCCGGTGCGGACGTTTCCATATCCAGCCCCGAAGCCCATGCTGAAAGTACCAACAAGGCCGAGCCTCTCTGCAGCCTTTGTAGCCAACTCGATGAATACGTAAAGCGCTTCTGTGGTCTTATAACCATGTTCGGCAAGTTTCTTATCCATCACAAGGAGGTTCTTTAAGAAGTACATCGGATAGAATGTCGGAGCATAGCCGGAGACAGACTTTGTCGGGCTGATAAGCGGCTGTCTTATTATTACATCCTCTTCAATCGTACCTATCATAAAATCGTCCTCGGAAAACTCGCCTATATCGCCGCATAGCGCAAGAGAAACTCTTAAGTTTTCCCATTCTCTTTTTGCAATTTGAACTGCCTTTTCCAGAGTTTTCTTCCCGGTTTCGTATTCGTCGTCCAAAAGAGCTTCTAAGTCCATAACGCGTTATCCTTCACCTAAACGGTTTACCGTAAATATACATAGGTAGAATATCGTTATCAAAGTTCCGATAACGATTGAGGTTGAAACTAGGCTACAGCGCTCTGACAATCGGGCGCACAATTACAAAAGAGATTTTGAAAAGAGTTATGATAATATTAGAAGCGACGGCACAAAAGCTGACGGAGGAAAATGTTACACAGGATATTAAAACCATTTCAAAAGGCTATCAGAGACAAGGCAAAGCAAACAGAATTTTCTTCGGACTTAAAAATGACCCTTTCTTTCATAGAGTCAGGATGCTTGCCAGCATTTTTGAACGACAAAATGGTTTTCATCTTCAAGCTCGGGTTGAACGACATCGAGTCTCTTAAGCAAACCGACCGGATAATTTTTGAGTTTGAGTGCATCAAGAGACTGGAATTCCCATCAGTAAGAATGAACTTTGAGCTCGAAGATAAGTCGAATAGAATTTATCGGTTTGACTACTTCTTCAACATCGAATCAGATGAAGATATGGAGCTTCTTGGAAAATTGGAAGCCCAGCACTATTTCGATTTAATTTTTTTCGACTCAAAAATCAACTATACAAAAAGGATTGAAATCACAAAAGAAGACAAAGAGAAGATCAAAGCCGTGCTGGATGAAGCGAAGAGTTAGTTTGACAAAATTTCTGCTTTCCCTGATAATATCCCCTCAAAAGCATCCCTGGAGCATTCATAACTTTGAGCGGTGTAAGAATCATTGGAACGGGTCTTTCAATCCCTGAAAGGATACTTTCAAACGCCGACCTTGAAAAAATAGTAGACACATCGGATGAATGGATAAGGACGAGAACGGGCATAGCCGAGAGAAGAATCGCGAGCTCGGATATCGCCTCATCCGATATGGCTTATGATGCTTCTCTAAAAGCACTGAAAGCCTGTTCTGTTTTTCCGAAAGATATTGATGCAATAATCGTTGCCACTATATCACCCGATTATTTGTTTCCTTCCACAGCGTGTCTCATTCAAAGCCGCCTCGGGGCGAAAAGAGCATTTGCTTTCGATGTAGCTGCGGGATGCACCGGATTTATATACGCCCTCAAAGTGGGAAAGGCAATGATTGATGCCGGGGACGCCGTGACCATTCTCGTCGTAGGCGCCGAGACGCTGTCGAGAATCGTCGACTATGAAGACAGAGCTACCTGCATTCTCTTTGGCGACGGGGCAGGGGCAGTTGTTCTTAAAGAATCTGACATCCCAGGAATTTTGTCTATTTCTCTGGGTTCGGACGGCGATGCATGGCAGCTTCTTTACATGCCGGGAGGAGGCTCACGAATCCCCGCATCGGAGGAGAGCGTGAAGGCGAAGCATCACTACCTGAAAATGGAAGGAAGCGAGGTTTTTAAAGAAGCAGTCAAGGCAATGGAGTCGGCATCTATCGAAGCTATAAGAAGAGCCGATATTACTCCAGATGAAATTGACCTTTTTATTTCTCATCAAGCTAATTACAGAATAATGGAAGCAGTGAGGAGACGCCTTGATATCGCTCCTGAAAAGGTGTTCATGAATGTGGAGAGGTACGGAAACACCTCATCTGCTTCGGTGCCGATCGCCCTTGACGAAGCTGTTAGAAGCGGCAAAATTCATCGGGGAGATATAATTCTCTTCTCTGCGTTCGGCGCGGGTTTTACCTGGGGGTCGGCTGTTGTAAAATGGTAAAAAGAGTTATGAGTAAATAATAAGTCCCTTGACTACTCACCAGACTTTAACCCCTCGCCATAGGTTATTTGATGAACAAAATCACACTTGATTTATCTAATGCACTCTCTTCTTCTCTCGATACAGAAAAAGGTATTACCGAGAGAGAGCTCAGCGATTTTGAAAAAAAGATAAGGGATGTTCTAAGGCGAATTAGAGATGAGAGGGCAAAAGGGGACCTGGCATTCATGGACCTTCCGTGCGCGAGCACCAAAGAAATAGAGGATGCTGCGGCGAAGGCTCTTCAAAGCGAATTTGAAGATTTTATATTACTTGGTATCGGAGGGTCTTCACTAGGGGCTAGAGCGCTCAAGGAGGCTCTTATTCATCCCGAATGGAATCTACTATCCCAAGAAAATAGAAAAGGTCACCCGCGTGTCTTTATACTCGAGAATATCGACCCTTACTCTTTTTCCTCAGTGCTGGAAACAATTGACATCAAGAGATCTATCTTTAACGTAGTCAGCAAATCGGGAAAAACCGTGGAGACTATCTCCCAATTCTCAATAGCAAAAGACCTGCTCGTGAAAGCGGTGGGAAACGATTGGAAAAAACATATAGTTATCACGACCGACCCGCTTTCCGGACCTCTCAGAAAGATAGCAAGAGAGGAAAAGATAACCTCGCTTTCGGTTCCGCAGGGCGTCGGCGGGAGGTTTTCAGTTTTGAGCTCGGTCGGGCTTTTTCCAGCGGCCATGATGGGGATCGATATAAAAAGAATCTTGAGAGGAGCAGTAGAGATAGACGCACTGTGCACCGGTGATAAGCTCTATGAAAACATCGCTTCGGCTCTCTGCGCTTTTTATTACATCACATATAAAAAAGGAAACCCGATATCGGTGATAATGCCGTACAGCGACAGGCTTTTAGGTTTTGGGCTCTGGTTCCGGCAGCTCTGGGCTGAAAGCTTGGGGAAAAAGAGAAACTCTCATGAGAGCGAGGGACCAACGCCCGTGGTTGCGCTCGGCGCGACAGACCAGCACTCTCAGCTTCAGCTTTACCTGGAAGGCCCGGACGATAAAACCATTACATTCATAGAGCTCGAGGACTACGAGAGCGAAATAGAAATCCCGCGAAGCTTTGATCTCAATGATTTTTCTTATCTTCCTGGAAATCGCCTAGAGGATTTAATTCGAGCTGAGCTTTTCGCAACAAAGACAGTTCTTACGAGAAATAAAAGAGCCAACGCTACAATTTGTCTTTCAAGAATATCTCCGGAAACGCTGGGAGGTATTATTTACCTGTATGAAGTAGTCACAACGCTCATGGGTTATTTACTGGAAATAAATCCCTTCGATCAACCCGCAGTTGAACAGGGAAAGAAAATAACGAGGGATATACTGGAAGGCACTCAGACGTTTGAACCGATGGGGAATTTCACCATCGAGTGCGTTTTGTGATGATAAAAGTGAAGCTCTCCGTGGCAGAGCCACGGGGCATCTAAAAATAAAAAAGCTAATTGCTTCCTGCTATGATACTCTATACCTACTTATCAATACCAATTACCCAAAACTACCCTAGTTCCTTTGTAGGAGCGCCATCCCTTCGACAGGCTCAGGACAGGCTTGGCGCGGTTACTCAAATCGCGGCTGGACGATGTTTCCTAAAAACCTCCCTCTCGTTCGCTACCTCAGACCCCGCCACTCCTACATAATTGACTATTTTTTAGAAGCCTCATTTGCTGAAGAGAATTTAAAGGATTATTTTGAGACGATACCAAAGCCGTTTATCCTTGCAGTTGAATCCACCTACAATTGGTATTTCTTATTAGACTTGGCACAGCCTGATGATTTTCAATTAAACTCTTATTTGTTGATAAGAAATTTCATTTGTTATATAATAACGCTCGAATAAATTAATAGTTGATTCGTCCTGTTCTATCAATTAGAAATTAATTCAAAAAATCAATTCTAGGAGGGAGAAGGTCATGCAATTACTATTCAGGCCGAGAGAGGCTAAGTATCAAGGAGAGGGTATATTGCCGTTTGGCACACTAGACGACACAGCGAAGTGGCTGCCGATCACAAGGTATCTGGAGATGGGTGCGGAGAAATTTCCAGACAAGACCATGTTCCGAATGGCGGACAAGGATGGTAACCTAGCTGAGAGCTATACCTACATGCAGACGAACGAGTGGGCAAACAGGGTGTCAAACGGACTTATAAAGGAGTTTGGTGTGAAGAAAGGGGATAAAGTAGGGATGTACATGCTTAACTGTTCAGAGTATGTAGCATCAATAATAGCAATCCACAAGGCTGGAGGAGTACAGGTACCCATTAACAAGGATGAGAAGGGAGAAAGACTTGCATACGTGATAAATTATTCAGACATGGGAGTGTTGATAGTAGACCTGGACAGCGTTCCTTTCGTCGAGGAGATATCCAATGACCTGAAGAACCTCAAGGTAATCTTCGTCACTGGCGATCCGAAAAGCGTGCCTCATAGCATCGGAGGGATAAAGACTTTATCTTTCATCAGCGCATTCGAGAAATTTTCTGCCGAGAATCCGGGAGTCGACGTAAAAACAACAGACATGGAGAGATGTATGTTCACATCCGGAACCACCGGTATGCCCAAAGGTGTGGCGCGGGACCATGGAGGCGTGGTGATGACGGTCAGGAGTTATTTGCAGCAACAGGGAATAAGGAGCGGGGATGTGTTGATGAGCATACTCTCGCTTGGCCATGCGAATGCTCAGGTGATGTGTTTGTTCAGCGCAATAGGTGCCGGGGCGACAGCGGTATTCCACACTCGATTTTCGGCATCCAGCTTCTGGAAGTGGGCTAGTGAGTGCGGGGCTACCAGTGTGAACATGCTTGGAGCAGTGGCAGAGTATCTCTGGTCAGCACCTCCAAGCGATTGGGACAGAAAGCACAGGGTAAGAATAATGCTGGGATCGCCGGCGCCGAGGAACCTGGCTGAGTTTCAGGAGAGGTTTGGAGTGAGAGTCATAGACGGCTATGGTTCGACAGAGATGGGTATGGTCTTGTGGAAAGACCCCGAGGATCATCGTGCGGGCTCGTCGGGATATCCGATGGACGGTTACTATGTGGAACTAAGAGACCCCCAGGATATCAATAGGTCTCTCAGGCCGTTTTGGGATCCTTACGAGAATCCAACACCTCCCGAAGAAGCGAAGGGGCTGCTCTATATAAAGCCTTTCATACCACACACCACGCTCAACGAGTATTTCAAAGATGCGAGGAGGACAAGAGAAGCGTTTGATGACGACGGCTTCTTTAACTCGGATGATCTATTCGCCAGGGGAATAGACGGGAGGTATTACTTCGCAGGAAGGTTCAGCAGGATTAGGGTATCAGGGGAGAACGTTGACCCTATAGCAGTGCAGGATGTAGCGATGAGGTATCCGGCGATACAGGAGGCCATTGCGGTCGGGATAAGGCTACCGAACGTGTCCGATGACGAGATAAAACTGAACGTAACGCTTAAAGGCAAAGAGAAGTTTGACCCAGTGGATTTTAGCAAGTGGATGGCAGAGCAGGTGATGGTGGCGATGGTGCCGAGGTTTATAGAGGTTTATGAAGACGGATTCCCTGTTACTGCAACTCAGAAGATAAAGATGGCCGAGTTAAAGGAAATTACGGACAAGACTTGGGACAGGGCTAAGTCAGGTCTTAAGTTCAGCGCAAGGAAGTAAGCTCTAATCACAAGGGGCGTATAAATTATGCGCCCCTTGATATAATACCAAGTATCACTCGATTTTCATTCCTTCCGATTAATATTCGAAGAAATTAGTTTTGGCGGCGACCGTACTTGTTTTATGTTTATTTTTTAAGCTTTCATGCTCAGCCTTTAAGCATGACTAACTATTGTTATTTAAAAAAATGCCCGTTTTGTTGTTGAAACAGCATTTGAGAATATGGTATGTTGTTTGCATTTGTCAGTTGGCGAGGAGGTTAATTTTATGAAAAAAATAGAAGCCATCATTAAGCCGTTTAAACTGGACGACGTAAAGGAGTCCCTGAAGGAGATAGGGGTTCAAGGGCTCACAGTTACAGAAGTGAAGGGGTTTGGAAGGCAGAAAGGCCACACCGAGCTTTATAGAGGGGCGGAATATGTTATAGATTTCCTTCCTAAGATAAAGCTTGAAATCATTGTCGCGGACGACATGGTGACAAAAGTGGTTGACGCCATAATGGACAGCGCCAGAACCGGTAAAATCGGGGATGGGAAAATCTTCATTCTTGCGATGGAAGAGGTCATAAGGATAAGAACCGGCGAGCGCGGTGAAGATGCTTTGTGAAAACGAATCTAACTATAAACACTATTTTAGGAGGATATAACGAAATGCCCACAAAGAGGAGCAACACAGGTAAAAAGAGCAAAGAAGCCCCTGGCTCGATGTTTCCCCAAAAACCGGGGGAGGTTCTGAAATTGCTGAAGGATAACAACGTCGGGGTCGTCGATCTAAGATTCCTCGACTTCCTCGGAACATGGCAACACTTCAGCGTGCCGACACACCAGATTGATGAGGGTACATTCGAGGACGGACTGGGCTTTGACGGCTCGAGCATAAGAGGATGGCAGTCGATTCATGCAAGCGATATGCTTGTGATTCCTGACCCAAAAACAGCTAGGATAGATCCGTTCACGGCAGCGCCTACACTTGTTTTGATATGTGATGTGGTAGACCCGATAACGCGCGAGCCTTATTCTCGCGACCCAAGAAACATCGCAAAGAAAGCAGTATCATACTTAAAGTCCACCGGCATAGCCGATGCGGCTTATATAGGCCCTGAGCTTGAGTTCTTCATATTGGACGATGTCAGATACGACCAGACTTCAAACACCGGATACTACTTTGTAGACTCGGTAGAGGGTTCGTGGAACACCGGAAGAGATGAAGAACCAAACCTCGGTTACAAGCCTAGGTACAAAGAGGGATATTTCCCCGTACCGCCTACAGATACCTTTCAGGACTTGAGGTCAGAGATGGTTAAGGTCCTGGAAGAGCTAGGAATTCTGATCGAAGCACATCATCATGAAGTCTCCACGGCGGGTCAGGCAGAAATCGATATGAGATTTGCTCCGCTCGTTACGATGGGAGACAGCATGATGTGGTATAAATACGTATGCAGAAACGTTGCCAAAAAATACGGGAAAACAGTTACTTTCATGCCGAAGCCGATATTCGGAGATAACGGTTCAGGAATGCATACACACCAATCGCTCTGGAAAAACGGGCAGCCGCTTTTCGCCGGAAACGGCTATGCGGGGTTGAGTGATATGGCTTTACATTACATCGGAGGAATTCTAAAGCACGCAGGAGCAATATGCGCTATTACGAATCCGACTACTAACTCATACAGAAGACTGGTCCCTGGATTCGAGGCTCCGGTCAACCTTGCCTACTCCGCGAGAAACAGAAGCGCTGCAATAAGAATCCCGATGTATTCACCGAGCCCAAAGGCAAAAAGAGTTGAATGCAGGTTTCCGGACCCGTCTTGCAACGGTTACCTTGCCTTTGCCGCAATGCTCATGGCAGGCCTTGACGGAATCGAAAAGAAATTAAATCCTGGAGAACCTCTCGATAAGGACATTTACGCACTTGGTCCGGAAGAGCTGGCCGGAATTCCATCCGTCCCAGGTTCATTGGAAAACTCTTTAAAGGCGCTCGAGAATGACCACGATTTCCTCCTCAAAGGCGATGTATTCACCGAAGATGTAATCGAGACCTGGATAAGCTACAAGACTGAGCATGAAGTAAACCCGGTAAGGCTTCGTCCAGTGCCGTATGAGTTCATGCTCTACTTTGACGTCTAAGAAAGCCGTCTTGAAATCAAACAGAATTAAAGAGGCGACAGAGTAAAAACTGTCGCCTCTTTTCTAATCACTATTCAAGAAAAAGGCATAATACTTAATTCGTGAGGCTATTTTGACAGGATTTCGTTAATCAGTCTTAGTTTTCTTGTTTTTTTCAAGCCTCTATGTAGCCTGAGTAAACCTTTCACATGACTGAATTTGCCATCTAACGAGTTGGTAGCGTTTGGGATTTGAAGTTCAGGATATTTTTGATACGTGAATAGGTATGGCAAGTTAGTGTTAAGGCTTTGATATGCCGCCCTAATCCGGCGGTGAGTGTAGCACCACCGCTTCCCATCTGCATCGTAGGTCTTCTCCTTGAGAAATACCGTCCACCTGGAGTGCCACTCAGCCAACAGGTTTGCCAACTGAGCCTCTGTTAGCTGAGTAAGCGCTAAGGCAATCTCTTGTAATTCTCTAACTTCGGTCTTCCGGTTATATACCTGCTAACGATCTTTATCTGGTGGAACTGGCACATCTGAACCGGAATATCACTGAACAACTCTTTAACACCTCGTCTGCCGTCAAGCCCAATCGCTTTGAAGCTGAACCCTCGCTGTTCCAACTCACCTCTCATCTGCCGGTATGTAGCTGGACTCTCAGTGGTAATTACTAGCCAGTAGACGTTCTTCCTAAGCTTAGGCGAACGGAATACACAAACCCCAAAACTTCGTCTGTTGAAAAAGGCATCGGCAACAAATACCAGAGGCTGAGGCGTGATGGGGCTGTGGCTTAGGGGAGCTGAATCAAGCTGCCGACGAATCCAATCTATACTTCGCCGATATTGTTCAGCTATTTGAGCTGCCGTCTGCTTCTTCCATACGTAGCGCTGCCACAATTGCTTCCGTAACCTCACCGGTCGCCTTCTATTCTCAAACTGCCTGCCACAACCTAAACACTTGTACCGCTGTTTATTACGGAATCTCCCGTTCTTCTTCGTGTGTCTGGAACCGCACTGTGGACACTTTTTTATACGCCATACTAAAAATTACTGCTTTTGCACCGCTATTACTGCTCAAAACCCTATTTCCAGCCTCACGTATTGAGTATTATGTCAAAATTTTAATTTAGATTAAAGAAAAGATTTTAAAAAGGAGGTTGTATCAGGAATGGATAAATGCACTCAATGGCGGGCTCGGAAATCAGGATGGTTTGAATTATTGTGGAGTGGAGATGATTGCCTTTTGTTAGATTAATTCACTTTTTTATTCTTCAAAAAGTGAACGCTTTGTGCAGTCTGTTCTGAATTTCAGAAGGGTCGGCAGTTTCCAGGAAAAGTTCTATTGCTTCCACCAAGTTTCGCTTTGCTTCCTCGACTGTATCGCCTTGACTGGCTACATCCAGTTCGGGGCATAGTGAAACATAACCATCCCCCTCACGCTCTATAACTGCGGTGAATTGATGATTTTGTTTCATAAGTATTTCCTCTTTATATCCAATTTTACTACCCACATAATCTGGAATATCCAATACCCATAAAATTATAGAATAATTAGAACGTGTCAAAAAATTCATAATTTCAAATGTTGAGACTAGGTCCAATTTTTATACATACCAGATTTAAAGAAGTACAAAGTAATGGTGGTCAGAGAGTAGAGATAATTGCGGATGCTGGATTCATATATGATAGGGATTCAGGATATACAGACACTTTTGAGGTATAGAAACCAAGAAAATCAGCAGCAGCAAAGATCAAAGATAAAGTATAAACAAGGATAGAATGAAGTCCCCTAAAATACTCAAGGAATTTTTGTTTGATTCCTTCTTTAAGTCGAGAGCTATAGCCGAACTTTGTTTAACTATAGGAGCTAGTTGAAGAATTGAATAAAATTCATTTAGGCAACACGCCGTTGACAGTCGACCTTAAGTCTCCACTAGATTCCAAGTAAATAGACTCAATGAAGTCAAACGCTTTCCTGTTATCATTTATATATTTCATTAATTCAGGAGACTTTCTAAACCACTCTCCATTAGATCGAAGATGAGCAAATTTTTCGTGGATTTTTTTCTCCTGTTCAGAGCCACCCGGAACAAACAAAAGTAGTTTAAGAGTATGAGGCGAGCCAGTGGAAAGTCCCTTTAGTCTTTTATCCGGATTGTTGGCCCTTCCTATTTTTATATAGTCCGTATCAACTGCTTCTATGAAGTAGATAAAATTCAAATCACTTTCTTCTGTAACAACAATAGAAAGTAAATCTTCAGCTACCTGTAATATCCTGGTATAGTAAATTTTGTCTTCTATTGTTGAGAGATTATGCTTTCTTCTCCAAGCTACAATAGTGTTAACGACCTCCTGATACGATCATTGAGCATTCAATGTACAAATAGCTAAATATATCTCATCGCGTAAAGTCGCTACACTTTCATTTGCAATATTTTCATTCGGATCGTATTTAAGTTGGTATGCCTTTATCTTAATCATTGGAATACAAAGCGAGTCGTTTGGATGCATTTTTATACTCCTCCATTATGTTTGATCTGCATAGTTAAGATAACACTTAATAAAACCGTATTCTACGAATACCACTTCACCACATTTTATAGCGTGGCTCTTTCGACAAGATAAAACACCTAGCCAATAATCGAATCAATGCTCAGGGTCAGCTTCGGATCGAACAAGGGGCTTACCGTTTCACCACGAGTAAAGTAGCGAACCTCTTTATACATCCTACTTTCCGGTTCTCGATAAACTTCAAGCATGTCCTTAACCAAGTTTACTAACCACACCTCGGATATTGAAGCTGCAGCGTAAAGAGGTATTTTGATGTCTCGGTCATATTCTATCGTGTTATCGCTAACTTCTATTATCAACAATACATCTGTAGGTGTGGGATGGTTGTTGGAATAAAAATCATCGCGTGGTTTCAACAAGGAGACATCGGGTTGAGGTTCTGAGAAGTCATTTAACCTAATAGGATTTTGAACATTTAGCAAAGCGGTTTGACCAATTAGATTCGACAGTGATGCAATTAAACGGACTACACAACTGGCATGGCGGATTCCGATTGGTGTCATCTTGATAATTTCTCCTTCAATAAGCTCGACACGGTCGTCTTCTGTGAGAATGCCAGCCGCGGCCATACGGTAATATTCGGTGATGTTAAATTGACGTTTTGTAATTTGTACTGACATATTAACTCCAACTCAATTTAAACAACTCTAATTATAAACCTTCACCACATTATAAAGCGCGTCTCTTTCGACCGGGATGTAGCCAGCGTTTTTGATCATGTTGACCATAAAATCTCTGCTGTGTCCAACCTCGGAAGGCGCTCCGGCGTCGTGGATGATCTTCTCTCTAATGATAGTGCCGTCAGCATCGCTCGCTCCATAGTGAAGAGCGACCTGTGCGAGTTTTTCGCCGAGGGTTATCCAGTAGGATTTAATATGTGGGAAATTGTCTAAATACAGGCGGGCAAGTGCATGAATCTTCAGGTCATAAGAGCCGGGGACGAATTCCACCTGCTTTTTTAATCCGGTATTCTCAGGTTGGAATAGGACCGGTATGAAGGCGAAGAATCCTGGTGATTCATCCTCGACTCTTCTCAGCCTCTCCAGATGGTCAACGACATGGAAAGGCTCTTCTATATGGCCGTATAAAATGGTGGCGTTTGTCGGTATGTTGAGGCTGTGTGCGATCTTGTGTATTTCTTCCCACCTGGTGGCAACAGTTTTGGGTGCGCATATCTTTTTTCTAACATCAGGATGTAAAATCTCGGCGCCGCCGCCGGTGAGAGCGTCCACTCCCGTTTCCCTGAGAGTTAATAGTACCTCTTCAATGCTCTTTCCGCTTATCTCGGTAAACCAGTCGATCTCGACCGCTGTGAATGCCTTGACGTGAGTTCTTGGAAACGCATCTTTGACGAGCTTTACAATGCCCAGGTATTCCTCAAACTTCCAATCGGGATGGAGACCGCCTACTATGTGGACTTCCCTTATTTCGTCATTCAACATTGAGAGTATTTGATCATGGGTCAATTCGTAGGCGTCGGCGGATTTCTTGGTTACCCCAAAGGCGCAGAATTTACATGAGATTGCACAGATGTTGGTGGGATTGACGTGACGGTTTACCACAAAATAGACTTTCTCTCCCTCTCTCTTTCTCTTTACATAATCTGCCATCATACCCACTGCGTTTAGGTCTCGCGTTTCCAGGATTTTAAGCCCGTCTTCAAAACTCAGGCGCTCTTCATTTTCGACCTTATTCAGGATCGGCAAAAGAGATTTGTCTTGGCAAAGGGCTTCTACTCTGTCCAGTATTCCTTCCATCTATTTGTCACCTTCCCTCTAATATCTTCCGACATCTCTATTACTTCAGGATACCATTCTTTGAATGAGGCATCTATCCCCATTCTTCTTCCGTAAATTACGGCGGAGCCTCTGAGTTCCGTCTCTTCAAATATTACGTCGAGATAAGGATCGAACCTGGTAAATATACCCCATATTAGTTCGGTGTCATCATGAATGTCAATGTCCGCGCTTACCACCGCTACAATCCTTAAATCTTTGTATCCGGGCATGTCAAAAATCCTGCGAATGGTGTCTTTGGGCTTTTCTTTGATCTTCAAAACCATGAATCCGCCGGGGAGAAGCCTGTGGTCGAGAACCTCGTCAAGCTTTTCTCTAGGGTCGGGCACTGTCCTCGGAATTTTCCTCTTTTTTCTGCCCTCGTTGTTAGCGCGTCTCACCGCGTTTATCCCCATCTTACTTCCCACGTTTAACTTCCCGCTCGTAAAGTCCAGAGTATCCACAGGTGCCCAGGGAATGAGAAGGAAATCCTCTCGCGGGTCGAAATTCTCGCCGATCTCGGTTAAGACTGCACTCCAATCCCTTGGATTTATATTGCTAGAGACCATGATCATGCACTTTGTGAGGAGGAGCTGTCCGGTACCCCAAAGAGCAAGCATCGCTTTTATCCCGTTCTTCGGATACCTCTCGTCGACTGAGACTACAAGAAGGTTATGAAAACCTGCTTCAGGATAAGCCCACATCCTTTTTACTTCCGGCTGAATGATTTTTATAAGAGGTGAAAACATCTCAGCCGCCGCAATTCCCAAGAATATGTCCTCCTTGGGCGGTTTTCCAACCACGGTGGCGGGATAGATCGGGTTGTTCCTGTGAGTTATTTCTTTTACTTTGAAAATGGGAAAATCTGCTTCCATCGAATAATGTCCAAAGTGGTCACCGAAAGGGCCCTCTAGCCTCCGCTCTCCTTGTGGGACTATTCCCTCGATAATAAACTCGGCGCTCGCAGGCACGGCAAGGGAAATGCTCTTACCGGGAACCATCGGCATGGGGTTTCCACTGAGATAGCTCGCAAACGCAAGCTCGTCCATTCCTTCGGGAAGAGGGGCGATTGCGGTGAATATCATCTTCGGGTCTCCACCGAGTACAACCGCGGCTTCAAGGTCGCGTCCCGATTTTCCCGCCTCGTGGTAATGAGCCGCACCGCCTTTGTGAGGGTGCCAGTGCATTCCGGCAGTTTTCTTATCGTATATCTGCATCCTGTAGATTCCGAGGTTTCTTCTCCTTGTAACCGGGTCTTGCGTCAAGACCAGGCCGAGAGTAATGAACCTTCCGCCGTCTTTGGGCCAGCACTTTATTACAGGGAGTCTGTCGAGGTCTGGTTTTTCTTCAACCTGCTGGACTATCCCGTTCCTCACACTCTTAGTCCTCATGGAGAGGAGTCCGAAAGCCTTCGGAAGTATAGAAAAAAAGGATTTTATCGACGGAGGATTCAGTTTCTCAAAAAGATATACCAGCTCCTCTCCAACCTCTCTCGGTTTTCTTCCCAGCGCAAGCTCGACTCTTTCTTCTGTTCCGAAAAGATTTATTGCCAGAGGAAATGGGGAACCCTTTACGTTTTCAAATATGATAGCGGGGCCTTTTTCCTTGATTACCCTAGATGAAATCTCAGTGATTTCGAGGATTGGGTCGACTTCGGTCTTTATCCTCTTTAAGTCGCCTATGGCTCCAAGATATTTTATGTATTCCTGAAGGTCGGGAAAATTCTTTTTTTTCATTTGTGCAACCGTTATCTGTTTTATCCTTTTGTCTTTTTCGGTCGTATACGAATGGTTCCCGGTGAGACTACACTGAACGCTCCAGGTAGAACAGAACTATAATCTCGCAAAGCGGCGGCAACTATCTGAGCTTTTCTTTCGAGAGAGAGTCCAGCTAGCCTGACGAGCAAGACACCAGCACTTACCCTTCCTTGACGAAATACCAACTATCCAAAATCCTTGTCTGCAGTGACCAGCAGAGCACTTCTCTCATTAGCTTTACTCAAGACAATGTCATCTGATATGCTGGGATCTATTTCTGCTACATATAACACATCATGGCCTTCTTGCCGGAGCAACTCTACGATTTGTTTGTCAACGCTCTCATCAACGAGAAGGTTCATGTCGTCTGTTCAGGGACTGGATACACAACATCAGCCCGTAAAACCTGTACGGCGAAGTCTAGGGCTGCTAATACAGCTTCTTTAGTTAAACGCGGATGAGCAGCGAGTAGTTGTTCAATTGTTTCTCCGGCAGCGAGCTTTTCCAGAATGAGTTCGACGGTAATGCGTGTGCCCGCAACAACTGGCTTACCCATCATTATGGATGGATCAGATTGAATTAATTTGTTTGCCATTTTGCACCTCCTTGAAGGACACAGCAGCTGCGGCCATGATGGATAGGATACCGTGTTTCCAACTCATGTCCAAAAAATGCCCCAAGTCTCACCGCCATTTCCTTTAATTTTTGAAGTCGGTCATCGGGTAAAGAAACGGCAGTTGCGGTCATGGTTTTTATATTTGTATAAGTTCATCTTGGATAGATTTATATGCTAGTTTCTAATTTGCCTTCTTAGTTGGGACTTTGAACCGAGGGTGGGTTTTGTATTGATGCTGCCTAACGCCAAAGCTAAGCCGCGTTTCTGCCGTAGCGAGAGCGGAGGCAGAAAACGTCGGCTTGAGCTTGTTGTTGGGCCAGCGGGGTCGCCATCGTGTGCCCGTGTGGGGCCCCATCAACAGCCCACCTTCCTCCTAATGCGCAACGCACTACGGGCGGTATTGTCATACCCCTTGCGATCGGTGAGCAGCGAGTTGGGCGTGCCGACGAAGACGTGGTACGTGGTGTTGGCCGCGAGGCTGGCCGGTACGGTGAATTGAATCGGAAAAGAGCTCGTACCCTGACCCATGCTTACGGATACGGTTGTCAGCGCGTCCGCCAGTCCGTGAGGATATCCGTTCACATCCGGGTCGAGGTACACCGAAAGGTCGAACGACTCCACGGTCGTGCTGTTGTTACCGACAGTAGCAAGAAAGTTCACGACGTTCCCGGGACAGACCATCAATGGATCCGACCACACAAGGTCGCCGTTCAGTGGGTTCACGTTGTTGTCTATGAGCCCGCTAGCCCGCAGTGTCTGAGATGACACGTAGACGTTCCGATACGTGGGCGTGAAGCCGTAAATGCGCGAGATGCCGAATACATCGTCCCCGGTGAGCTCGGAGCTCAGGCCGCCGCTGCCGGGTGACATGCCTACAAATGGAGCGCGAGCCGAGAGGCCGTTGCGCATGACTGCGAAGCTGCTCGTATGCTCCAGACCAAGCGCGTGTCCCACTTCGTGCAATATCACCAGGGCACCGATGGTAGTGCCCGCAGGCGCCCGCCGGATGACCCGCGATTCGTCCGCGCGAGTGAAATTTAGGTCGGCGGCCGCCATCACGTCCGCGGTAATAATGTCTTCGCAATCGGTTTCAATGAGCGTAAGCCCTAATGCGCCATCGATGTCCGCACGATTGACCAGCGCCGTATCCGAGCGGTCGTTGTCGTGTTCGATGAGACATTGCCCGTTGTGTATGCGCTTGTATCCTCCACCGAAGCCGAGCGAGTGCACGTAGTTGCGCACCTCATACATCGCACTCAAGAACGCTCGTTGTGCCGGGCTTCCGTCCGGCATGCTGCAGAGGTCCCAGAAAATCCCCATGGGCTGGTACTTGGGTTTCACCGTGACGCCGTCGCACACCTTCCATGCCGCGGCGAACGCTGCCGGTTCGTTAAGCGTAGTCAGCATCATCATCATTACCAACGTTCTGATCATCTTCATGGCAGGTCTCTCCCGGATTTAGCGCTTCACGGTGGGCGTGCTGTTCCAGCACTTCCAGTAAGGCTCGAGCGTGAGCCGCCCGCCGATACGCACGTTTGCTCGCTCGGCCGCAGCGGTAATCGCCGATACAAACGACTGCGTAGTCGCAGACTGCTGATTGACCGCGGCCGCTTCTGCAAGGGCCGGCCGTGCGAACATGCCGGACGCCCGTATCTCTTCGCTTGTAAAGGACAACTCTGCGGCGGTGACTGCTGGGCTTGGCGCTGGCTGATCCGCGTTGCCGGCACCCGCGGCGCTTACGACGGCGCGCGGGTTTGGCGAGTCGGTAGTCGACTGAGCCGGCGGCACCGGCCGTACGGCGCGCATGCTGCGTCGCTGAAGCCCTACGGGCTCGCTAACCCTTGCCGCAGATAACGAAGGTCCGTCCTCACTCCAACCCGTTACCAAGTGGCCGTCGGGATCCACCAGCACCTGTCGTCCGTCAACAGTCTCTTGGCGGAACACCAGGTTCGATACGATGGGGCTGTACGTCCAGTCCGTGTTCCGCAGGAACACCACGTACTCGGAGTCGAGCGCGAGTTGCGGCAGCTCCGACACGCTCACCCACGTTCCTTCTGGAGTCTGCCCTCCGAGAACCTTCAAGGTGACGTTGGGACCAACGGCCACACCAACGAGCGACGAGGAGTCGCCGAACACGTACTGGGTTCGCGGGCCCCCACAGAGGTCGTACGTGAAGTGTATTTCCTTCAGTTTGCCACGAAATATCGTGGCGGTCTGCGCGAGCATTTGGGTCGGGCTATCGAGCGGCGCCGGTGGGATCTTTGCGTAGCCAGCAGGCACTACAGGCTCTTCACGTTGCGGCTCCCCCGGCGGCCCCGTGTCTGCATCGACTGGTGCGCGTCGGCACCCGCTCGTGGTCGCGAGGATTATGCAACACGCCAGAATCCCGAGTTGGTGGCGATTCATCGGGTCTCCCAGGGTCGACATTGCGGGACGGATAGGAAGAGTAAACGCCTAAACGTGGTTCTGTCCGAGGTCTGTCCCCTGTTACTCATGTGTAAGCCTCGATTTCAAAAAGCCCAACTAATGATTAGACTTTAAAAAACGCAGTATAATTCCCCATCAGGGGTGTTATACAGCAAAATGGTTAAAACCCATACTATAACAAGCCTAAATTAATGCCAAGTTCCTGTTATGGTTCAATACATGGGTAACAGTTGTTTAATATTTTCCCCTATAGTCATTGTATAATACTCATTAGGTGTTAAATAGCCAAGGGCTTGATGAGGTCTGAAGTTGTG